>Ga0209582_1000160_pt1 | contig 65796 bp, 72 predicted proteins | sample KloWWTmetKNB5Kit_FD_187176 | JGI IMG/M metagenome (GOLD analysis project Ga0209582, IMG submission 187176) | Active sludge microbial communities from Klosterneuburg, Austria, studying microevolution and ecology of nitrifiers - Klosterneuburg... | ecosystem: Engineered > WWTP > Aerobic digester >...
TTTCTATATCAGCTTTTTTAGCTTCTATATCTATATTGTCTTGTACTTCTACATTACCTATTTCAGTATATATAGTAGGAGCTATTTGATAAGTACCAGTTTTAGTATTTAGTTCTGCTAAATCTGTTGTAAGATACTTAGTTATATTTGATAAGTATTTTTTATCATTTAGGTCTCCAGCATCTATATTAACTCGTCTTTCAGCTAAATCATCTATTATATCATTTATGTTCTGTTCGTTTACATTATATCTTTTACCTTCATATACAATAGTATTTGTATCTGAATTATAAAATAATTGTGGACCAATACCTCTATTGTTAACAACTTCTCCTTGTCTTTCAACATCTATATTAGAGTTTTCAGTTCTATATCTAACAATACCTTCTGATCCTTGTATACCAACTAGTTGTTTCCATATACCATTTCTAACATCAGCGTTAGCTTCGGATGCAAATTGCTTAAGTAGTTTAGTTAATTGTTTATATTTAGTAGGTAAATCTTTTATTTTTTTAGTATGTAATACGTGTATTTGATTATCTATTAATAATACTACAGATCCTGTTTGAGCAATAGGAGCGGGATATGGTAATTGTAAAGCTTCTCCTTTTACAAATACAGTAGCTTGCTCACCTTTATCAGAATTCCAAGGTGTACTTAATATACCAACAGTAGCTTTAGGATTCAACAAATCAGCTTCAGTTACTTCTCTATGTGTAGATTTTTCTTCAGAAAATAATCCATATCTATAATCAGTTATAGAAGAAGTATTACTAACTTTTACTGGTATAAATGTTTTATCTTTTAAGAATCTAGCTCGTAAATCTTTTAAATGTTTTTGTTGTTCTGGTGTTTGATTACTATTTACAACAGGTATATTAGCTACAACTGCTCTTTCAGCATTAGGTGTATCTATATTTACAATACTTATATAACCATTCTCATCTATTATATTATAAGCTATTACTTGAATTTCAAAATTATCATCAGTACGTTTAGAACTATTGTTAAATTCTGTATCTTCATATTCATAATATACAGTATCTCCAGGTTTAACAGCTAAAGATACATTTTTATCTATATCTTCTTTTGTACCATCTAAAAATCTTACATAACGAGCATTAGGTATTTGAGAAGTAAATACGTTACCAAATCTATTAGCATAAAAGTCTTCTTTTTTAACAGTTATAGGAGAACCTACTGGATTATTGTTTTCATCGTATCCTTGTAATCTAACTGTAGCACTAATAGCACCAGGTATACTTAATTGAAGATTAGGTATATTTGGTTGTTTAGCTTCACCTTCTACTTTGTTTCTATCTTTAGGCGTTGGTTGTACAGGATCTGTTTTTTTAACTGGTTGTTTCTTTCTAGTTTTTTTATTTACTTCTTTTACTTCTGTTCTATCATGTATAACATCATTTATATCTACACCAATAACGTTTAAAGCGTTAGATAATGCAAACATATCGGTTATACCATTAGACTCTAAAGCAGGTAAGATATTAGATAAAGCTGCATATTTTTTAGGATCTCCTTTAATAGTATCAGCTAAAAACTTTTGTACTTTTATATTATCAGTGGCTAACTGTTGTTCGTTACCTTTATATTTTTTATCTAAAGTTGTTGGATCGTTTGGATCTAATAAAGTATTTAGATAATCTGTTTCATCTATATTTTCTTTTTTAAATGTTTCACCTTTTTCAAAAGCAGATATCATATTAGCTGCTTCTGGAAACTGATACTCAGGATTAGATTTTATTTCTTCTAACTGTTCTGGTGATGCTGTTTTTAACTCTTCTTCTAAGTTTTTAAGTTTCAACTTAAATATTGGATCTACTAATTTAGATTCATCTTTAGATAGTGGTTGTCCAGCTTTTTTCTTAGCTATTGCTTTTGCTTCTGCTTCTTTAGCTTTTTGAGTTTGTTTTTCTGTTTTAGATTTTGCAGCAGCTGCAGCTTTTTCAGCTTCTACTTTCTTTTGTAATTCTGGATCTACTTTATTATCAGATTTATTTTTTAGTTCTACTAATTTACTTTTTATTTTAGCAGTAACATTATCTAATACTTGTTGATCACTATGTTTAGATTTAGACTCAGTAGAGGCAATAGATTTTAATTCTGTATAGAGTTCTCCATAATTATCAGATAACTCTTTTTTAGACATAATATTATCTATAGCATTGATATCTTCAATACTAGCAAATACATCTAAGCTGTTAGCTACGAATACATCTAATTGTTTTAATTTTTTATCTGCAATAGCTATTCTTTCAGCGTTAGCTTCTATATCTGGTTCGAGAGTATATTGTTTAGATTCGTTTATAGCTTTACTAAATGCTGTTGTTGCATATAGAGTTTGCATATAACTAGCAGGTATATGTCCACTATCTGGATGTTCTTGAAATACTTTAGAAGAGTACTCATGAGCTTTACCTATAACAGAGTTTATCTTATCATACTTTTTATTAATAGTTTCTATTTGAACTTCGTCTTCTACATCTTTTAATTCTTCTTCTCTATTTTGATTAGTTATTTTATCAAATAAATCTTTATTTTGTAAACCTGCTCTAATACTTTCTTTAAATACTTGATCAGGATTTCTTAATTGAGATATAGCAGATGGTCCACCTTCTAGTATACCACCCATAGCTACTCCAGATAAAGCACCAACTAAAAAAGATTCAGCTATATCTTTAACACTAGCTGTTTCATCATATTGAGTATCTATAGTAGCATTTAATACTCTGTTAACAAACTCCGGTTCTGCAACAGCGGCTATAACTTCTTCGAATCCTTCTGATAAACCATTATTAAGTAAAGTCTTACTAAAATCTCTACCTATAATTGGTAAAGCTTTAAATACACCTTCTTCTGTAATTATTTTTGATAACTGTTTTACTTCTTGTTTAGATAAACTAGAAAATAATTTATCAGTAAATATTTTTCCCTCTAATGGGTTAATTGAGCTTTCTATAACAGCTTCTAATGCTATTTTAGCTGTAGATGCTATAAATATATCACCAGGATTAACCAACCCACCTTCTTTAATAGCGGAGTCTGTCATCTTACCACTAAAACCAGCAAACGATCCAGCGAAAGATAAAAAATTACTAGATTCAGATAACTTATTTAAACTGTTTCCTAATCTGGAAACTTTTGGTAATAACGCAGCTGTAGATTTTAAACCTATTCTAGCTACGCCACCACCAAGTATTAATGGAACCATATCTATCATTGGTTCTCTAATACTATGTAATAAACCACCTGTATTTATATTTATAGATGGTTTACCAGAATTTTCAGAAGATTTTTCTTCTTCTAATAATTGTTTAAATACTTTAGAATTTGGGTCATCTGATACAGTATAATATCCACCATCTGTAAACTCAGTTATATTTCCATCATCATCGTATATTGCATATATATCTTTATCTTTTAGTTTAGTAGCTTTAACAAGAACTCCTCTACTATCTGCTGTTGTAGATATTTTACCAGCATTATAAGCTTTAGATATTGTGCTTGTAGTACCTAAATCTGTATCTGCTACTGCATCAACACCAGTACCTACAAGAGTTGCTAAATCTCCAGGAAAATCTGCTAATGCTTTACCAGCATCTCTTACAAATTCTTCTGTTCTTTGTATAGATTTTTCAATTGTACCTAATTTAGTAAAGTCTTTATATTTAGCATCTTGTTTTCTATTAAACTCTTTTTCTAAGTTATCGTTTAATTCTGCTAATTTGTATTCGCTACTTTTTGTTTTTAATGTTTCATATGCTTTAAGATAGTTATCAGACACTTGTTTGTATTCTGCAAATCTAGGATCTTGTTGTAATTTAGTAGCTGTTTCTTGAGACATCTTTTTAGAATCCAATTTACCATATTGTTTTTCTAATTCAGATTTTAATATATCAGCTCTACCACCAGCATAAGTTAAGTAGTCGTTATATATACCAGTATTAGCTTGTCTAGCTATTTGTTGATCTTTTGTTAGATCAGATTGTATATCTCTTAAATATTGATTAAGTTCTTTTTGTTCTTTATAGTTAAACTTTTTAGGATCTTTAGATATAGCTGGATGTTCTTTTAATTTTAAAACATCATCTACTTTTATATAGTTTTCATTTGATAAATTAAAATCAAATAATTTATTAGGATTTACATTAACAATTTTTTCACCTTTACTATTTTTTTTGTATCCGAAACCACCAAACACATCACCTTGTTCTACTAATCCATTTGTGTTAAAATCAGCTTCTAAAGATGCTTTTTGTTTTTCAGCAGCTCTATTAGCATCATCCATATTCTTCTTATAGTTTGGATTTACTACTGTAGCTAATTCTTCTGGTGTATTAAAAGAACCATACTTACCTTTTTTTAGTACTTCTATTTTAGCAGCTTCTATTTCTTGTTTAGTTGCAGTCAATGCACCGTAACCATTACCATCAAACATATCGCTTACAATACCAAAAATACCTTTACGCTGTATAGTACGACTTCCTTTTTCTAAATTAGTTAATTTACCATATGTTTCTTCTACTTTTTTATTAGCAAGTTCTACAGCTTCTTTTTCTAAATCAGCTGTAACAGGTGATAACTTATTTGCTGGAGATGGTATACCTTCGTTTTTATTTGCTCTATTAGCTTTTAACATAGCATCATAACTATGTCCAGACTCCATCTTAGACATAGCAATAGTTAAAGCTTTAACATCCACCTGACTAGGATGAGTAGTATTAGGATCAACACCTAACTCTTGTTGTACAACTTTTAGATAAGTATTTAAAGATTCTTTTGAATTATCACTAGGTGGTGCCCATGTATATATGAGATCTTTAATAGTGGCATCTCCCCAAGATTTACCTTGTTCTCTCAAAGTTTTATTTAACTGTGGGGATTTACCAGATAACTTATAAGATAAATCTTTTTCAGCAGCTTGATAACCTTCTTCTAAAGTATTAAATACTCTAAATTCTTTAGTACGTTTATCTTTAAGATTTAATGGATTATTATTTCTATATCCCCTGTCTTTAGATAATCTATTAGGATCTTGAAAAGATGATGTTATTGGTGCTTGTTTAAAGTTAATAGTACTTTCTACAACTTCGTTAAATTGATCATAAGTACCTACACTAGATAGGTGATTATTGTATATCTTTTGTCTAGCAATAGGATCAGATAAAGCTTCTTTAAACTGATCGTACGTACCTACTTTAGATAAACCATATTTATCATATATATTTTTTATTGGATCTCCCATAAATTATTATTGATTAAAAGGATTATTTGGAGAAATAGTTGTAGTTCCTCCACCCATATAAGATGAACCGCTTGATGTACTAGTAACTTTTATATCATCTTGTGGTATATAAAGATATCCACCTTCATATTTAGTACCTGGTGGAGCAGCACTACTAGTTGAAAAATCTTTTAAAGAATCGTTTGTATACCACGATCCATAACCAGGATATTTTCCAAACACCCATTCTAAATTATCTCCATCGTCACCTTTTATTTTTAAATATCCTTTATTACCTATTTTAGTTAAATAAGCATCAGGTATACCAACTACTTTACCTTTATCGTCTCCAGTAGTATTTATAGTATATGGTTCATTACCAACGGTAACAGATGTTACTGTTACTCCATCTTTGTCAATAGTATGACCACCCCAATTTACAGAACCATCTTTATTTTGTTCACCAGTACTACCATCATTGCTTGTTACATAATTAACAGTGGTTTGTTTATTATTATCTGCTGTTTTCCAAGCTAACGCTTTATCCATTAACTCTTGATCATCGGTTCTAGCACCTTCTGCATACATTTGTTCAGCTGATGTATATCCACCTTGTGCTGCAGAAATTTTATCACTAAATATACTTATTCTAGCATTTGATCTTTCTTTGGATGTTGGATTAGGATTTTCAGATAACCATAATTTCCAATCAGCTTCTTGTAGTTTACGTTGTTCTTGATTAAACTCTTCATCACTAATTTCAGAATTAGCTTTAGCAATATCTAATCTAGCTTTAGCTTCGTTTAGTTTTATCCTAGATGGTAAAGTTTCTGTTAATAATTTAGCATTAGCTAAATCTTCTTGTGCTTTTGCTTGTTGTGTTTGATTAGCAATTTCTATTTGTTGATTAAATAAATCACTATTTACAAACTTTTGAGTTGCTTCTATATTATCACGATGTTCTTGAGCTTTATCTAATATAGATTTATCACCAGTTTTATTAAACTCGTTTAGAGCTTTAGCCCACTCTAGTTTAGAATTAGTATATTGCTTATATACTTTAGTATCTAATACTTTATTCTTAGAAGCAAATTCTAAAAGTTTATCATTTTTAGTGTCGTTTAATATAGTAGTACCTTTTTTTAATCTATCAGCATTAGCATAACCATTAGTAAATGTATTTTTTAATCTTGTTATTTCCATACGATTTTTAAATACTTCGTCTACATCTCTAAAATCAGTAGATGCTAATTTATCTTTAGCTGGGTTAAGTTGCGCATCTATAGCTGCTCTATCAGCTTCTATAAATTCTTCACTACCAATAGCTAAACCTTCGTTGATTAAATCTAGATTATTTTTCATAATCTCGTACTCAAACTTTTTATTTTGTAACTCAAGTTGTTTATTTACTCTTTCTTGAGTTTGCATTTTTAATCTAATATCTATAGCATTAGTAAATAGATCTTGAGATGCTCTAGATGCTTGTAGATTTAATTGTGTACCTTGTACAAATCTATTCCAATCATTATTAGTACTAGATTCAGTAGCTCTAAATAATCCTTCACTACTTGGTGCTTGTAATGTAACCTGTGATGGTTTATATTGTGGTAATATAAATCCACCTTGTTGATAGGTTGGAAGTATATTTATTACATTACCAAATTCATCATATATTTTCATACTATTATTATTTTATTCCCATCTACCTGTTAACATATTCCATTGTGGTCGTCTATTTATAGAAAAACCAGGATAAGTACTACTTGGTTGATTCATTTGTTGATAACCATAAGGATTAGATGTATAATTAGACATATCATAACCACGAGTACCATTAAAACCATATGGGTTTTCATCACTATATTGTGGTTGTTGCGATTTTTGATTATTGTTTCCGCCTCCACCAATATTACTAAATCCACCAGTAAGTGCAAACATACCTAAATTACCTACATCATTAGCGTAACCTTCTATCTTATTTCTATTTTTATCAAATACTTGATTAGCTAAATCTCTCTGATATTGTTGATAAGATAGTTTATCTAACTCTGCTTGATATTTTGCTTGACCACTATTAGCATTGGCTGTAGCAGCAGCACCCGATATATTACCCATACCAGCTACATTAGCATTATATAGTTGTGTAGCTTTATTATTAAATACACTATTATAATTATCTAAACCTCTAGATGTTAAATCAGCAATTGTACCAGCTCTTTCACCTTCTAATGCTACTTGTCTATCATTTACTCCAGCTACTAACTGATTAGTATTACCTTGTATAGCTGCTAAATAAGCTCCTAAATCATTATTAGAAGTAGTATATCTAGCCATGCTAGAACCAGCACCGTTGCTGTTTAATGCGCTATACTTCTGTGCGTTTAACATAGCATTTCTTCTATTAAACGAATCACTCATTGTAGCTAAAGCTGATGAGTTATCATTATATTTTAGATTTGGTACATTTAAACTAGCAGCATATCCTGCTAATGCTCCTGTAGTTTCTATATTTCCTGTACGTTGTACATTATCTACATAACCATTTACAGCAGCTTCATATCGTAATTTATCTATTTGATTTAATCTTTCTTGTTCTTCTTTTTTTCGTTTACTAAACCCAAATAAAGCATCTACACCAGCACCTATAAATCCAAATTGAGCATGGGGTACTTCACCACCATTCTCAAACAATTTACTATCCATACTTGAAGATATATTATACATACTTTTTACATTATTATCCATACCATAGTAAGGATCCATAACTTTATTACTATAACCCATAATACCATCTAATGCATTATTAGTTGGTTGATTATACATTTTAGGTAAGCCTACATTTAATCCATACTGTGCTTTAGGTATACGTTTACTTTTTGGTTTCTTATATTCGCTTAATGCTTTAATTATATCTAAATATTCGCTACGTTGTTCTTTATTTTCTACATTAGCTCTTTCTACAAAAAAATCATCTTTTTGATCTCTAACTTCGAATTTTTTCTTAACATTGTTTACAAGTTCTGCTGGAGTAAGTTCGTTACTTTTACCCCATAATTTAGAAAAGTATATATCTTTGGGTCCTGTAGTAATCTCGTTTTCTTTATACTCGAATACAGATTTACCAAGCTTCATATCTTTTATAGCTACTCCACCTATCTTATCATTAAGATGTAGTTTCATTTTATCATCATCACTAAATACATAAGCTTCTGCTGGTAAGATATCTGTTACATCATTTTTATCTACATGTTTATGTAGTTTATCTGCTTTAACATTTACTATTGTAAAATCTGGTAAAGATACTACTTCTCCTTTTTCTGTTTGTATTTCTGTAAACTCTTCAGTTATAGGATGAATTGGATAAGTATAATCATTATTTATTGGTCCACCAAATTGATATAAAGGTACTGGATATACTAAACCACCGTATTGTTTAGGTACAGGTGCCCACGCATTTCTAACTCCTGGCGTGTAGTTTGCAGGATTTGCAAATTTAGGAGTTCCAACACCTTTAGTAATTAAGTCATCCCAAGTATCAGGAGTAGCTTTAAAGTTTTTATATAAATCTTTATTAACAACATCCATAATTTTTTTAGGTACCTTTCCTAATTTATCACCTGCTTTAGATACATAATTACCCGCTTTGTCTATATACTTACTACCATATTGTACTACTTTACCTACTTTAGGTAAGCTGGTAATACCTTTAATAGCTAAACTACCTGCTAAGTTACCTCCTGCAAATCCAGCTAATCCATACAAACCATCTCTCATTACTTGTTCGTCTTGTGGGGATGTTCTATAACTATTTGTAGATAATGGTACATATCCTGGTGCAGGTGTAAATCCGTAAGGATTATTCACTGGTGAGTTAGAAATCTGTGGTTGTATTGTTGGTTGTGGTGCAGAACTTAAATTATCTGAATAATTACTTGTTAGAGCACCATTCATTTCATTTTGTATACCAGAGTTTCTTAACTTCCAAGTTTCTCCAGCTTTTATAACATCCATAATATTTTGATTACCAGCTTTTACTATTTTATTAGTAGAAGTAGTTTTAACATTACCTGATGCTGTTTTAACAGGATTTATAGTACCTAACTGTGCTTGTGAATCTAATGTAGAAACAGCATCTTGATTATCTCCTATATATATCCATGCTCCTGTAGAACCTTTTTTTCTTGTAAGCCATTCACCATTAGAGTCTTTACTATATTCATAAGTTCTATCACCTTTTATAGAATAAACTTCACTTTTACTAGGTTTTTTACTTGATGAAGTATCCCCAGGTAACGGTTGTGTATATGCGGCTTGTTGTGGATATATACCATTAGTAACAGATGGATTATATGGATCTATAGGTTTACCAACTACTTGTGGACTATTTTGATATCCAGTTAACATATTATTATTAAATGCTGCACTTGATTGTAATGGACCATATTGTGCTGATCCAGCAATCTGTTGTAGATATTGATCTCTAGGGTATTGTGTTAGTTGTTCTGGATTAGCTATATTAACTCCAAATTGTGCATGTAACATTTCTTCTTGTTTAATTGGGTTTATTGGTAGTTCTGTTACGGAATCAGATCCAAAACTATATTCTTTACCTTTTTCTAGTTTAGTTATTAATCCATGTTTACCACCACCTTTTACTATACCTATTAGATCTTGTTTTACATCTTTCATAGATATATCTCCACCAGGTATAGTATTACTTTTATTTAATTCTGTTGATGATCCAGGAGTATAACCTGTTAGATTTATATTACCACCATGCTCCCACGAACTAACACCTTCTTGTAATCCTTGTTGAGCTGTTGAGTTTATAATGGGTTTAGCATTTACTTTTAATAAATCTATTAATTTATTTTTACTAAGTTTTTTTAGAGTATTTTTACTTAATCCTTGTATTCCTATAACTGATTCTAATATATCGTTATTTGTCATAATTAAATTATATTCAGAATCTAATGGAGCACCTCTACCTTCGAAATTTATATTATTACCTAAAGGACCATCAAAAGCGTTTATAGTTTTATTTGGATTTTCAGACGTAACAGAATAATTAGATATAGGTTGTCCAACTTTATTTCCATATTGTGCGTATTGTACACCTTGAAAACCTTGTTGTAAGTTTATTGGTTCTGGTTCTTTATAAGCATTTTGATAATTTAGTCCAGAAAATATACCAGATGCAGTATTTGTAAATGCTGCCCCCATTTGTTTATTTATCTCTGGTTGTTGAGATAATGCTACTTTACGTTTAGCTTGCTCAGCATCGTATAAGTTACCAGCTGTTTTAGCATAGTTTTCTCTACCTTGATACCAAGCATCGTACTTTTCTGGATCTTTAGTCCAAAAATCATTCCAATTACTTTTTTTTTCATATTCGCTAAAAGCAGCTAATTGATCTGGAGTGTATGCACCATTTAAAGTTTTATTATAATAATAGTTATGAGCATCATCTCCCCATTCTCCATTATATGTATTTTTTATAGTATTTTGATTATTTGTATAATCCGATGCTACTTTATTGTTAGTATTAACAGTATTATATAATACAGCAGATGGATCTGCATATACTCCAGTAATAGGTATTTCTGGTTCTTTAAAATAATTACCAGCTTTCCAAAAATTACCCCACTGTTTATTTAAATTATTAAATTGATCAAATAAAGGTATACCTCCAAATTGATAATTCATTGGAGACGATGCTTTATACTTAATTGTTTTTTTGTTTTTCATTAGTATGGTTTGTTCGTAACATACGTTACTATATTTTTTATATATAGTTTTACGGAGTCAAAGGTACTAAAAATAAATCTATAATATAGATAGTTATCATTTACTATATTTTTTTCTGAGGTTTGTTGAGAAACTTGAGAATAATCTCCGTAATTAGTTATTATTGGTTCTGGTTTACAATTATCTTTTATAAGTACTGGAGCATTATAATTTTGAGTATAATCTCGTATCTCATTAAATCTAAATCCATTATTAACTCTAGTAAGATCTATAGATGTTGTCTTATCTTTATTTATATCTGGTACATTAGCACTATTACTATCTACTGATTTTATAACGTTTAGGTTTATTAATCCACTTGTTTGCCAGTTATTTAGTATAGCTACTTGATTAAATGTAACATCTCTATCTCTCATATCTCCTATTTTAGCTTCTGTATATATATCAGTACTTTGATACTGAATTGTACTTTGATCTAAAACAGAATTAAAATCTATCATACAACCTTCGAAATTATCATAATATGTTGTAAATTTATCTGTAACATCGTGCTTATAAATAGAGTTATTATGAAGAGTAAATAAATCATTTCTATCATATAAATACTCTTGTGGAATATAAGAATGAAAAGATATCCATTTTTTAGAACCTAAATCATAACTCATTGTATAAGAGTTACCTTTATCTGATTTAGTAAATAGTATTCTACTATATCTATAATCTATTCCTATAGCATAATATATAGTATTTTCTACTTGTTCGAATTTACAAGAATCGGTATTACAAAATTTAAGATACTCTTTAAAGAATTTATTCATCTTTGTATTAGGTCCAGATAATATCTCAAAATTACTACCTGTAAAAAGAATAAGATTTTTAGAATTATAATCTACAAATATAAAACCTAATCCTGTGACAACTCCATGATTTGGATGATCTAAACCAAATGCTCCTTCTGGAGCACTGTTAGTTATTAATCTAGGTTGTGTTATCATATTAGGAGAACCTAGTAATAATTCACCTACACTTGTTGGTACTCTAACCTGACCTAAGTTAGAACCATAGATTCCATCAGTAGTATGTAAATATAAATTAGATCCAATAGTATACATCTTAGTTAATTTTCCATACGCTTCTTCTAGCATTATAGCACTATTAGGTCTAACTACAGAGTAACCATTTACGTAATGTCCTGTATCGTTTTCATCGCTTATATATATTTTGTTCATTGTAAGATCAGTACATATACATCCTGTATACTCCATTGGTAATCCTACAATAGTTGGATCAAAATGATCTATAGAATAATCATTATTATAGTTACCAAAGTTCATAAAGAACTTTTCTATCTTTTGATCTTCTCCACCATCTTCATCTTTTTTACAAGCTTCTAATCCTAAAAATTTATCTACAAAATCATTAGTAAACAATACTTGAGATACCATTAACCATACAGCCATCTGTATGACAGCACCAACCATATCACCAGCAAACTCTATACCTGTTTGTGGACTAGTCCAATCGTTTATACCTAATAATGGTAAAGCTATATTTATAAAACTTTTTATAAGTACTTTTAAAGCTAACTTAACATTAGATGCTTGTTCTATTAGTTTATAATATAAGTTTAGATAACCAGTAGTCCAGTTACCACCTGTAGTATCTCTAGAGTGTAAAGAATATATAGGTTTAATTTCTGGAAACCATTGATTCTCAAGTAGTTCTGATTTTTCTCTCAACCACGGATTAGCTTCTGATTCTCCTACATAAGATATCAAACATTTAGTTGTTGCTGGATAGTAGTAATGAGATTCTGTTGGTTGTAATCTAGATTGACTCCATGTTTTAGTTATAGGGTTAGTATGTGTACCAGCCCATCGTTTAGCATCTGCAGCATCACCATCTTTAGGTAACGCTTTCCAATACCATTGACCAACTGTACTATGTATAGCATCTTCAGGATCGTCACAAATACATCTATCTACTTTACCAGTTAATCCAGGAAAAGAACCTATAGGAAAATAATTACCAACTTTATCAGATACATATCCTGTTTTAACAAATGAGTATGGTCCTATATAAGTATCACCAACTAACCCTTTAGGTGATAAATCAAAACCTCTAGCTTGTATTATAGTAGTATAGTTTAAAGATGTTATATCTCCATACTGATCTCCTAAATCTCTATATATAGAAAAATAACCAGCTCTAGCTTCAGCAATAGGAGCTGTATCTTGTAATACATCACCTACAAAAGAATCATCATTTATACCTTGTCCGACTCCAGGAGCTGTAAACCAAGCACAAGATTGTCCACTCATATTATTAAATGGTATAGATGCCCCAGTTGGTGGAGATACAGCTGTATTAGCTGGTGCATATGTTTGACCAACTAAAGGTACTCTAGTATTAGATGGACTAAAACTATGCATTGTAACAGTATGTACAGACCCACCTTGATCTTTTCTAGATGCTCTATTATCACCAGGTTCTAAACCTTTACTATATAACATGTGTCTAGCACCAGTACCTTCCATTATACCTTCTCTGATAATATGAGTACCATTTAAGAAAGGTGTTCTAGTAAGCTGATCTAAACAATACATATTTATATTAGATGGATCATCTGATGTTCTACCAAATCTTCGTTGTTGACCATCAGAATCTATATGCTTAGATACTTTTTCCATAGAGTTTACACTATATTTATAATATAGATATCTTTTACCTTGATTAAATCCAGTATATGTTTCTGTAGCCATACCTTTCATAATCATACGAGAGTTACTAGCACCACGTTTAACCATTCCTATATTGTAAGGATTAGTAGCACATAACTTAGCTTTTATGTTATCAGGTATGTTTACATTTGTAAACTCTACTCCTAGTAGAATAGCATAACCATCCATTATAGAAGCATCTGTTTGATATGTAGATCCATCACCTGTACTCTTTGGTACCCAAAAAGGTATATCAGAATTTTTAGGCATCTCGTGATGAGTAACTACAGAACCACCTAATCCGCAAAATATTTGATTACCATTACAATCTGTAATACACGGGTATTTAGAATTCTTTTCTGGTTTAGGTTTAAGTTTACCTCTAGCTACTAATGGATACTTTATATATATACCTTCTTGTACTTGTATTGTTTGTGTATCATATGGGATTAAATTTCCATCATCATCATATTTTACACCTTTATCATCAGAAGGTGTTGTATCTTGTTCATGTCTATTATGCTCTACTAGAGAATCTGATGAGTAATTAAAAGAACCTTTACCATCTATAGTATGTGGTTCATAGTCGTAATAAAATCTTTCTCTTCTTTCTACCGCATCTATAAGATCTTTAGCAGCATCTCTAAATTTAGCTATAGTTTTAACAGGATTATCTAATATTTGCGCAGGTGACATACCTACGATTCTATTATCACTTTCTGTAAAACCAGGTTTGTTACCTGTAGTTTTTGTTTCGAATATATAATTAGATATAGCATTATACCAAGTAGCGCCTATTTTCTCAGCATCTGGTGAATCTTTTTGAGCAATAGCTTTATCTTTTTTATCGTCTTTTACATTAGCAAACTGATTTAGTTCATCTTTAGGAAAACTAGATGATCCACCAGATGGTAGTGTACCTGTTATTGTAGTATCTCCATCTGGACCACTCATAAGTAAATCAACATTACCATCTTCACCTTCTCCACCACAATCTATACAACCTTCTTGTGGTTCTATTGCTGGACCTATAGCTTGTACTATATCATCCATATCTGTATTCCACTGTTCTACTGTTTCTCGTAGTATTGGTATAAACTTTTCTTCATTAGGATTATTAACTGTTGATTTAGAACAAGCTTCTCTTACTCTTTTATATAGTAATCCTAGTTTAATATTAACAGAAGCATTACCACCTATAGATGTAGATCCACTAATACTTGGTTTAGTATTAGCACTTTGACCTCCTCCACCTCCACCACCAGATATACATATATTACAACCTAATGTAAATTGTGTACCATCCCACGGTCTAATAAAAGATTGACCATCTATATCGATTTTATAATCACCTTCTATTGCTAATACTGTTTTATCAAAATTAGTATATAGTTGAGTAGCAGTGCAAAAACTATTAGTATCTATATAATAAGGAGATGTTGTAGTAGCATCACAACCACCTAAAGCTAATAAAATAGATTGATTATCATCAACAAATCCATCTACCAACTTAGAAGATCCTCCACTACCAGACGAACCACCTCCACCAGTTGATGATGTTAGTGGTTCTGTACCAGAAAATGGATCAGATGCACATCCACCTCCACCAGATATACCTGGTATATGAAACCCAAATCCTTTTTTACCGTTTTCATAATTAGGAGAAAACGCAAAAGCATATGTTTCTCCACGTAAAAAACTTTTTAATCCATATGTTTTTACATCTGCTAATGGTACTTTAACAGCATACCAATTAGCTTGTATTTGATTAGCAATTGGTTGAAAGTTATATTCAAACTCTGGAGTTGTTCTGTAATATAACGCTCTATTATCGTGTATAAGAAGATCTTCACCTTCTATATATGTTCTAGAGTTTATTAATAATTCTGCTTTATCTATTGCTGGTATATCTTCTGATCCTGTATATTGTATTGTAAACTGTTTACCTGATATATATTGAGCAGGTAAAGCCTTTGTTATTGTATTTGCATTTACTATTTCGTGTACAAAAAATTCTATTTGATCAAATACACACGATGCATTTTGTACAGTTATTTCTATACGTTTATTAGATATTTCACCAGCTACATTATTATTACCACCTATGTGTATAGCAGGTGTCATTGGAAATGGATTACTATATCCTCCTTGGTTGTTTTTATATCTACCACCTATAAAGTATGTACCATTTCTAAGAGAACCACCTTTTAAAGCTATTGCTTCTATGTGTGGATCGCATGATTTTTTAAATACTTTAAAGTATTCACATGTTCTAACAGTACATCCTTCTCCGCAACCAGAAGAAAGAGATTGTTTTAAACCAGCTTTTCTTTTAGGATCTAATAACTCTGATAGGTTAAGATTATAGTATACTTTGTTTGAAGAGTATGTTAACCATAAATCACATATATAGTTATCATAATCCCAAGCTTGCACCCATTCGCAAGCAGAAAATCCCCAATCACATCCAAACTCTGAATCGGATGCTACAAATTTAGTTGTTTCGGTATCGTGATTAAATAGATGTAGTTCTCCACTCTGTAGTAAAATTACAGTAGAATTTATTTTATTTATATATTTTCTACCAACAATTTTAGATCCATATGAAGCTACTAATCTATTTGAGTGTTCATTACTAATATAGGTATTTTGATTATTATCATTATTGATAATATTCATCGCATATCTATAACTTTTATTATCTGTTATATTTATGTGATCATCCCAGTTTAATCCAGAACCAAAACTATTTACTATTCTTTCGGATTTACTCATTAGAATTTACCTATTAGTTTATTTTGAGAATTTCTTTTATCACCTACAAACGCATTATGATGAGCTTCCCACTTGTAATTTGGTACTTTACGAACCCAATGATTTCTAATAAACATTTCCCACTCATCTGGAGTAGGTGTAGCTAAATACATTCTAGCTTGTTTAATCTTTTTATCTCGCAACTCTAGAGATTGTTGCCAAAATATTCTATCATTTTGTTGTTTAGTTTTTCTATAATTTATATATGCTAAACGTTCTTCTATCCATTGTACTATAGTATCATATACTAGTGGAACATCTGGTATCATAAGATAACCTTCATCGTCTGTATTAGATCCTAGATAAGCTAATAATACTTGACCTTTTTTAAAGTTAACAAGTATATTTGGAAGATGTATATCATATTCTACAGCAGAATCTGTATTTATATTTATACACTCGTTTACGTGATAGGGTACATTGTAGAAATAACTAGATGTTCTACGCATAAGAGAAAAGTTAGGATGTAATGTACACTCGTGTTTACAATTATTTCCTATACAATCTTGATGCACATTAGTATGTCTATGATAATTATGTGGATACTTTTGATCGTAGTAATGATCTTTTACACTATGTGGATCTAAAGTTCTACCACCGTAATAATGATGAGAATACTTATACATGTATGAAGGATTCTTTAGTAAAAAATTATGATCTACATCTAACTTTAATACTTCTGCTCCACAATTATCATAATCTCCACAATTATCGCAATGTACATCCAGTTTTAACTCACAATCAGATCCAAATATCTTTTTAGTATATTCTACTATTTCTCTAGAATCATAATGATGGTGATGATATGGATGATGATCATCATGTTCTATATGATAACCAGCTTGTAATACATATTTAAAATTAGATGGTATTAATGCTTTATAATCTTTAACATCTAGTAACGCTATATTATGAGAAAATTCTTCACCTGGAAGAATTCTATCTAAAGCATCATTAGCAAATCTGAGTATTTGATTTGGTTCTATATCAGAGTTACCTGTTTTATCTATATAGTCTTCTATTATAGATTTTATTGATATGTAGTTTTTGTTCATTAGTTTAAGTTAGCGCATCGTAATCTTTCAAGTATGGATCTTTAGAACATTTTAATATTTCTTTAGCTAGTAGTAAAGTATTTTTCTTAGTTAGTTCGAAGTTATAGAAAGATTTATTTTTAAATTTACATTCTTCTTTATCCCAATACCATCTAAAATAATAACCGTTAGTATGTTTATTTAAATGATATACAGTTTTACCTAACTTTCTTGTATTATTAAAATCTATTTTTGGTCTAATAATACCCTTTAGTTTTCTTTTTTTAATTCTATGTAATCCTAAAGTTAGTGGTAATTTATATCTTTTTCTACCAACAATTATTTTGTTTGTATATTGATTAAAAAAATCCTTTATAAGAGCTATAAAAGTTTTCTTATCTATATGTTCTTTTATTGGTAATGTATCATAAAAATCATATATTGTATATGTTAATCTATATAACTCCTTTCTTTTACTACTTACTCTATATTTCATTACTTAGCTGGTTGTGGATTATTTACAATACTATCTAATCCATCTGATGTATTATCTGTTATAACTGATTTACCTCTCATTAAAGCTGCTGTAGATATCTCATATAATCTAGATAATAATTCTGGATCTATTGGAAACTCAGAATCTAGATAATTATAACACGGATCTAAATTACCAGCACAATCTATAATAGCTTCTACTATATGTGGTTCATAAAATATACCTTTTATTCCTATACCTTTTATAAATGTTGGTTCATTGCTCCATACATAAACGTAGACTCCGCTTCCTGTATTTTGTAAGTAATAATAGGTACCGCTTAATTGTGCTGGTAATCTAGAATGTAATTTATATTTAATTAGATCTGGATCTATAACAGATAATTTTATTACTTCTCCAGATTGATTTAGTGGAGTAGTAATAGATTTTAAATGTACTGTATGTGGGATTGTAGTTTTGGTTCTAAGAAGTATACATTTTAAAGGTGGAACGCATTTTAGTATGTCGTTATCTACTTCTTCTAACTCTAAGAATGGGATTGTTTGATAGTTTAATTCGCTAAGTTTATCTTTTTCTTTTTTTTGAAATAACAAAGTAGCTCTAAAGTTTAACAGGTGGAAATAAATCCACCTGTTACTAACTCCTATCTCATCCGAAAGCTCTTGTTTATCTAGATAATCTTTATAACCATAAATTACCTCACGATTTTTTAATCTTTTCATTTATTTTTTTCTTAATTATCTCTTGTATCTCTTTACATTTTTCGAAGTCTTCTTCTTCTTCGTAAATTGCTAAGATAGATTTTAAATCATCTACAGAGTTTTGATCTAGATTTAAATCAGCAATAGCGTCTAATGCGTTTTCTCTAGATACATCATCGGTAACATTCATATCTAATGGTATTTTAAATAATAAACCACCAACAAATACTTGTAATAATTTATCATCTGGGTTTAACATTATGTAAGCATTATGTTTTTTATTTCTATACATAAAAAACTCTTTAAGATTTTTAGTATACCACCACACTTCTAGTTCAAACAAAATCTTTTTTATCCACTTAACCATTAATAATTAATATTTATATTGTAAATTAATCCATCAGTAGAGTTTATAATACACGCTTCTGCTTTAGGAGATGTTTTATAACCTTTTGATAATTCCCAAGTACTTGATTTAGCTAATGATGGTAAAAATTTAACAAAACAATTACCTCTAAACTCTTTAACTATTTGATGATGTAAATGTCCACAAAAAGTATATCTAAATTTGCTATCACCCCATTGTTTAGGAAACTCGCTAGCCATAATTAGTGGATAATCACCTTCTCTCATCTCACCGTGCTCAAACATCAATAAAGAACTACCATAAATATATTCTTTAAATAATTGAGTTCTATTATCTACTGTAATTTGAGCATCATTTCTAAAATAAGATGATACTAAATCACCAAGATAAAACATTTTATTAGCGTCGTGATTACCTGGTACATTTATTATATCTATTGGTAGATTGAATTGTTTTAAAAACTCTACAGAATGTAGTAATAAGTTTTTACCAAAATTCCATGTTTCTGTCCAAGTATTAAAATCAAATTGTGGTGTACCTTTAGTAGTTGCGTAATTACTATCGCTATTAAAGAAATCGTTTCCTATTACATACACTATTTTTTCTATTGTTGACATATCAGTTTTAGATATAATATTAGATAATACATTTATGTATTTTTCTACTATATCCATAGATAGTGTCTCCCTACCAATATGGTAATCTGGAAGTGAGAGAAGTAATATATTATTTTGATTTACTGATTTTTTGGTAAACTTAAATTGATTTACCGGAGAATATTTAGATATATCTTCTATAATAGAATCTCTAAATTGTTTAATTTGAATTGGTGTAATATTATTAGTATATGATTTAAGAGTTTCTATACCACCACCTTTTGTTTGTACTTCCCATTTAGATTTAAGTACTAAATTTTCATACTTTTCTGAATCTACGTTATGTCCAGAACTACCAAAAATATCAGCGTTAGATAAGAAGTTTTTATTGAGAGTGATATTAAAGCGTTCTCCTTTTACTCCTGGTATATCTTTATTTTTACAATTTTCTATAAACTTATAATAATCTTTCTTACATAAATTAGCTCCATTTTCTGTTGGATATCCATAAACTCTTGCTAATTCTTTAAATGTTTGTTTATCTTTAATTATAACATTACACTTAAGATCTTCTAAAAATTTTTGTCTAAAATTCATTTGTTTGTTTTTACTTACTTAATTACTTTCTATCTCTTTACAGAGAGTTTTGTATTTTAGGATAATGTCTTCTAAAAAAGATCTATCCCATTTAAAATCTGTTGATCTGTTTACAACGTATTTATCTTCTAGTTGTTTTACAGTATCTTCGTTATAACGCTTTATAAGACCGTTTCTATAGCGTATGGTACAATCCCTTATATTTTCTCCTTTCGTACCACCATGAACATTTAACTCATCAAATCCAGCTTCTGGATATAATTCGAACTTCAAATAGTGACAAGCATCATAACCTTTGATATCTGTTAATACCGTTCCAGAACCATATATACAATCTTTACCAAGATCTCTTAATCTAATCCATCTTTGAAACCAATATCTAGCATCTTTTTTTAATTTAGCTATTGTTGGTAATTTCTTTTTTGGAGTTGGTTTCTTTAAAGATCTATTAAGTTTAGCATTAGATATAATTTTAGCACATCTATCACAGTTATCGTTTGAGAAAAGTATCTTTTCCTCTCCGCAAGTCTTACAAATCTTTAGTTTTCTCTTTAACATCTGCTATATCTTTAGTTAAAATATCTAATTTTGATGATATACTTAATAAATAATTCTGCAAATTTACATACTTTTTAGAACTTTCATCATATATAAAAGAAAAATTTTGTAAATTATTTTTAATATTTGATAATTCATCATCTAATTTAGATACAGCTTGTGGTATAGTTAACTCAACTTGAGAGTTATTTACTTTACCAGATACAGATATTAATGATTCTTTAGCGTTAGAAGATAGTGTGTGATCTCCTTTATATTCTACTTCTATACCGTTTTCAACAACAGTAAAGTTATATTCTAATCTCGCGGGATAAGAAGATAATGGTATATTTACAGATTCGATATCTCTATTAGATGTAAATATTTTACCATCCTTACCATATATATTGATAAGAGATGTTTTAATATTAGAAGAATTAAACTGAGACGTTAACTCTCTAACATCATGAGTAACAGTAACCATAGATGGTGTAGTTAATGAAGTATTAACTTTAACCATATTTGGTATAGATGTAACAGATGCTCTATCAGAAGATTTAAGCATAACTGTTTCAGTAACCCCTTCCGTTTTAGAAGAGGTTACTAAAATAGTTTCTTTATTTGTGTTATTAAATTCCATTAGCAACCTATTAAATATCTCCATTGAGTTGAATTTCCACCAGAAGTATTAGCTGTTATTTGAACTCTAAGATCACCAGTACCAGATAAGGTAAGAGTTCCACCGAGTTCACAAGATAACCCATTAATAGTATCAACAACAACACTTTGTACTTCTAACGCATCGGTAGGACATACACTAAATGTATTAGATGATACAGTTCCTGTACCTACATTTAATGCAATAGTATTTCCAACTTCATCTCCCAAATATAGATCGGATCCAGAACATACTGTAGGAATTAATATACTAGTACAAGTACAAGAAGAATATGCTGATACAGATCCTGTATCAAGTATAGTAACACCATTTTCTTTAATAATCATTCTATCAGATACACCAAGTGGAATAAATCCCCATTTAATAATTGTACCAGTTGGAAATGTTCCTATTAAATCATTTACTCCATTAGTTCCACCATTTTGTTGATTAAATGTTGTATCACAAACAGAGTTATTACATACACAACTACATCTACTATAAGAAATTTCTTTATTTTCTGAACATAATCCAGTAGAATCAGTAACTACTAAAACTATATTATCCGCTTCACCATTTAACACACTAGAAGTAGGAATAATTATTGTACCATTTCCTGGCACCGGTGTAGATGCGATGGTTATAGTAGAACCAAATACTTGATAAGTTAATGCTCCAGTTCCTCCAGAAGCGGATACTGTAATATCAGAACAACTAGTAAATGATGGAGTTCCTATACTTATTGGAGAACAAGATTGTACTACTTCAAAAGGTAGAGTAACAACTTGACAACACCCTATTGCACTACATACAGTTACTGTAGCAGTTTTATTTCCAGGAGTTGTAAACGTCATTGGTACAGATACATTTGTATTTCCTGTAACATTACCACTCCACGCAAATGTATATGGTCCACCAGTACCAGATTGAGTACTAAACGATATTGGTGTATTAGTATTCACAGGAAGACTAGTACTCGGTGTTATTGTAAATCCTGAAGGTTGAGATAAAGCAGTAAAAGAAACAGGAGTACTATCATAAAAACATCCTGTAGTTTGATTAGTAGCTCTAAGTCTAACAAATTTAGTTTCTCCAATACTTGTAGGAATAACGACCGTAGGTGCTGGTGAAAGAGGAATAGCTGGGAAAAGAGTTTCTACACCTATATTTACATAATCTATTCCCATCATTTGTTGGAAAACATATGTCCATTCTACACCATTTATACCTAATGTATCACCACTAAATTGAATAGTAGCACTTCCAGGACCACAAGTATTACCAGTACTTGTTATAGATACTGTACCGCTAGGACAATCACAATCATCTATAATAATAGGGGAAGGAATTGCTACACAATTGTTTGCATTTATAACTTCAATTGGAACCGATGTTCCAACAGCATATGTTAAATTAACTCTTTTAAATGTACCTGTAGGTGATTCTGTTGCTATAACATTATCTATTTTAACTTGAGTAGCACCAGATGCTATAACTGTTATATTATGTAAACTACCAATACATTCCTGACTTGTACTTGATACAACTGGTAGTGCACTAGCTGTAACCGATATACTAGCTGGAGTAACAGTATTACAACTTCCAGAAACACCTGTTGCGGTTATAGTAGCACTAGTGGTGGATGGTATAAACGATCCATTAAATCCAGATATAGTAGCTTGTAATGTAGCTGGACCTGTTCCACCTCCACCATAAGAAATATTATATGTTCCTCCGATACCATTATCACCTATCCTAAAAGGTACAGGTTGACCTACACAATAATTAGTTGCTCCACCCAATGTTATTGATAAAGCTACTGTTTGTCCTTGAGATGTTAGTATCAAAGTTTCAGTATAATTTAAACAATAAGAATTGTTAGGATCTGTTATTAATTTTACAGTATAAGTATCTGTACCAGTAGTAGTCAAACCAGGTATTGTATATATTCCAGATATTGGAACAGTAACATTACTTAAAAATACTCCGTTTTTCTTAACTTCAAAAACAGATCCTGAATCAGCATTTATAGTTATAGTTGCAAACTCTCCAGGACAAACAACTGTTTTATCAATTGATATATCAGGAGTTCCTAAATCTACTACGGTAAAACTAGTAGATGCTGTTTGAGTACCTTCTTGTCGTGCTGTTAATATATACTCTCCAGCTGGTAAATTATTAAATATACCTGTTGTATTTTCTAATGGTTGTGATAAATTACCACCTTCTACACTATATGTTATAGGTAATGATTGATTAAATCCAGTTGTTAAAGCTTGGAAAGCTCCACCAATACCACCAGGACAACCAATACTAGATGTAGGTGTTATAGGATCTGGTACAACTGTTGTTTTACAATTAGTAATATCCACTTCATCCATACATCCATTACTATAAGTAAACTTGAGTTTTTTAGCTATACCATCTTTATTAACTGTTATAGATACTGGTAATCCAACCCATGTTTGTAATGGTGGATTAGCTATAGGTGTACCAGTTGTTATAGGTACTACTTTTAAAAGCTCAGTAGATGTTATAGTTAAACCAGGAGTTAAAGTTACACTAAGATTAACAGTTGCTGTAGTACTATTATTAGATCCACAATCTGTAATTGCTTGTACTTTAGGTACACTAACAGCATCTATTGGTAATGAAACAACACACTCTCTATCAGATAATAAACCACCAGGAAGATAACTTTGATATACTTCAGCAGCTACTATTGATTTAGTTGTATATTTTTTACTATAACCAGTTACAAAAGTAGGATCGGAAACATTATGATTTAAATTTATATCTTCTACGCTACCATCACTAAAAGAAAGTTTAAGTTTATAGTATGTTTGATTTATATTAGATATATTATAATTAGGTAATTTTTCATACGCATTTAACCAACCATTAGCAGCACATACTTTAAATCCTTGAAGATCTATTTTAGTAGCACATTCAGTAATAGATGAAACATAATTAGGACAACAGAATTTAAGCTCATTTTGAAATGCTATATTATTAGCACAAGCACAATCCGTCATTACTTTATAATTGTAATTAGGTACTAATTCTCCATTAGCATAAGTATTATAATCTTCTGGACTATTTATTTTATCTATCCATTTAGAACCTTCTTTAGTACCGTACTCTTTTCTAAACCAACCATGTTGGGAATATGTACCACTAGCATTATTAAATGCACCGCCATTAGTATCAAAAGTAGATGTATTAGATTTACTCCATATGAATAATGGTTTTCTAGATGATTTATCATCATTTAATTTAACACTAAATATACCTTGATATTCAGTATTTATTCTATTACAAGTATCCCATGCATTACCAGAAGTAGTATAATCAAGTATATATTCAACCAACTCTTTATTAGAATCATATTGGATACAATTATTATTAACTACAGATACATTAGATACATTTACAATTATTTTAACATAAGTATTTACTTGTTTACCACCTATAGTTATTACTGATTTAATATCATTAGCTGTAAGTGATATAGGAGCTACTAAGTTTTTATTAACTGATTTAGTTACTGTTTTAGTAAAATCATCAGCTTTAGTAAGTATATTACCATTATTATAGTAGTAATGTTCTACAGTTACTTTAATATTACCAGTTACTAATTCATTATCTCCAAATGCTACATCTGTTAAATATTTAGAATATTGTTTATCAGCACCTAAATATTTTTTAAACAAACCTATTTTAAGTTTAAGTATATCTGCTATAGTTGCTGGAGAATCTCCTTCTACATCAAAAGTTAATGTAGGATCTGTAGGAGAAGTAGCCGATGCTGGATTACAAGTAGCTGTAGCAATATTTTGAACTTTAAATGTCATAGTATCACACTTACAACCTTTAGTTGTTAATTCAGCTTTGAGTTCGCAACCATTTTTTGTAGTACAATCTTGTTTTTTGGTTAACTCTAGTTTATCTGTACAATCTGCTCCTTCGCATTTACCATTAGGACAGTCGCAACCAGTATAACTAGTACAACCACCTTCTTCAGTAGTACATGGAAAATTAGCACAATTTACACATTTATTTTCATAACAAGTACAACCTGGTTCAGTACACGGATTAAAACTATCACAATCTTGTCCGCAATGATTAACACCTTCGCAGTTACTACCATTACAAACACAACCTAATGCTCCAGAACATGCTGGATAAATAGAATTACTACCTGGACAGTTTAATAGATAACATGGTACACATTGTTTGATACCTTCAAACTCTATACAACCACAACCTTCTCCACACTCAGCACCATTCTCACAAGATACATCTTTACATGGCCACGGTACACAAACATCGTTTACACATTTATAACCGTCTGGACATATAACTTCTACACATCCGCTTTCAGTACATCTCTTACATGGACCACAACTCTCATCTGTACATGGTATTGGTATACATCTTTGTTGGGATGCACTCCATACGGTACCAGCACAACATACGCATTGTTTATTAACGCAGCATGTTTTACCATCTGTTCGTTTAGCACAATCTCCAGATATTAAGCAATCTACGCATTGACCAGTTAATGGATCACAAGCACCATCGCAAACTTTATCTACAATTTTACCATCTATACATTCTTGACATTTGGTTAATGGAGTTGAGCCATCACACTCTACACATTTACCATTACTTTTAAATGTACCTTGTGGACACACACATTTACAATCTAAACATTTTGCTCCATTTGTACATGGTGTAGTTTCGTTACATTCGCAACATTTATCACCATCACAGAACTCGTTTACTTTACATAATGGTTCACATATACCAAATTCGTTACATGTTTCACAATCTTCGCAATCAGTATCTGAATTACAGAAGCATCTTTTTACATATATTGGTGGACAACTAGCACACTCATCACAGAAAATGTAAAATTCCAAACAATGCACCGCACTATTTGGATCTAAGGAAACAGTTAAACAACCTGCTTCTTCGCATGGTACTATAAGTCCTTCAGTACCAACCCATACAATTTTTAAATCTTTGCATGGTTTATCAAATTTTGGACATATCTTATAAGTATATTGTTCCATTTAAAATATTATTTTTTTGTATATTAGTTAATGTATAATCTTTTAATAAATTAGGTATCAATGAAATACACTTTTCTCCATTATCTACTACAACATCTTTGAAGTTTAAATCTTCACCTATATCGTATTTAGCTAAAGGAGTTACAAGTTTGACTTTATCGTTTTCTATTTCTATTGCTAACTTGTTTTTATATATTTGAGAAATTATATCGTAAGAGTAGTTACAAGTATTCAAATATATATATTCTTTTCTAGTTAGATTACAATTTGGATTTTTTTCTACTAGTAGTTTATAGTCTAATCCGCACTCGTCTTTTGTTCTAGTTAATTTGATATTATAATCACATGTTTTTTTATGTACCGAAATCGCTGTTAATACATCACAAGGAATTACATTTTTAGTTATATCAAATGCTAAATTACAAATCTTATCTATTTTTTCTATAGTATAATCTAAATTACAAGATTTCTTTATTTTATCTATTGTATAATCTAGATTACATTCTTTTATTATTTTATCAATAGTATAATCTGGTATTTTACATAATTCTTGATATCTTTGGATATCAATATCTAAACCATAATTAATACATATTTTTAAAGCGATTTTTTCCCATTGTTTTCTACTAACACATCCGGGATTAGTTATTTCCCAATCATCTCTTTTAGTATTATCAACAGTAACTTCAGGAGATGATAATTTACAATCATATGTTAATATCTGAATCAGATCTTTATATTTCTTTAGCTGATACTTATTATAACAATCAGTATTCGCTTTAGATAGCAATATTAAAGGTAAATCTTCATTACATTTATATGGGAAACCATAATACAGTTGATTTGCTACTATGGTTGATATTTCTGATAATTTACTATTTATCACGCAAAGATAATTTATTATTATAATAAATATAGATAACCATGATTATCTATAGGATTAAATTAGATTAGTAGGTGGTTGGTTTGCTTGAGTTTTATCTACTCCGCAATTACAAGAACCTTGTCCTGGTTTATTTGTGTTTTTCATATTGTTTATTTTAGAATAAATATTTTTATAGCTGCTGTTACAATTAATGCGGGATAACCATATTTGTATACGTTCTTCCAATTTTTTTCTCTACGTTTAGCTTTTTCTTCCGCTAGTAAACTATCGTTACTAGATAGCAGTAATATTTTATAGTTATTTATAATATCATTAGATAAATAATTTTTTTCTCTCATTATACTATCCATTGTATTATACTTCTCTATTTCTTTATAATTAAAAGAATCTTTTTTTATTAGATCTTTAACTATATAATCTTGTTTTATTTTTATTTCTAAAAGTTTTTTTATTTGATCTTTTAGATTTTCCGTTCTATGTTGTATACTTAAAGCTTTATTATAACTTATAGTAATACTATCTTGTTGACTATTTATAGTAAAAGGTAAAAAGAAGAGTAGTAGTATTGTTATGTATCTCATATTAATTATGGATAAACTCTTATTTCTATAAATGTAGAACTTAATATATCATCTATAAAAACTTCTGGTTCTGATGTAGTTTTAATAACAACCATATTATCATCTGCTCTAAATATAATAAATCCTCTGGTGTCATTACCAGCACCATCGTTATATATCAATCTATTAAAAATACATTTATCTCCATCCTGTGTAAGATTTGTCTTATTAATAGGGAATGCATCAGTTAAAGTGCCATTATATTGCCCCACACTATCGTAAGTCCAAACAACTTCCCCACCAAGCGTATTCTTCAACACTGTTGCTACTGGAGCATCTGTACCAGTTTGAGTAAGAAGTGCTACATACACTTTAGGTTCTGTATCTGCTATACCTTCTGTAGTAGCTAATGTTTCTACAACACCACTTGAGTCTTTTGTTTTTAACAGTCCATCTGTAGAGTCGTTAAAAAGTATTTTTGTATCTGCACCTGGATTTTGTATTGTTTCTGGTGATCTTTCTTGTAAGTTTAACATTTTAAAATTCTTTATTTATGTAATTTAATAATTCTTTTGATGTTGGTTTTGTAGATGATATAGTATCTTTTTTTATTTTATCATACTCATCTATTAAACTTTGTAGTTTTTTTATATCTTCTGTAATATCTATTTTTTCTTTTATTATTCTTATCTTATCTTTTTGTGCAGAAGTTACTCTGTACAAACTATCAAGTTTTATATTTGTTTTTTCTGAAACTTCTAGTTTAGTTTCTAAATGTTTTCTAACACTCATATCATCTAATACCTTTTTACCACTAAAATAACCACCTATTATTATAATTAATAATAAAATAATTATTGTATAAAACCACCAAGTATGATACCACTTTGTTTTTTTCATTATGAGTATAATCTTATTTCTACATAATAATCTGATAAAATACTATCTGCAAATGTAAATATACCATTATCAGAATAAGTAGATAATCTTACATATCTACCAGCATTATCTCTACTAGCAGATACTAATTTTGGTGGATTATAAATAGATGTTTGTCCATATTGTGGATAATGATTAACAACAGTTAAATCTTCTGTAAATTTAGCATTACCTATTCCATCATCATTAATATTATATATACCTGTAGATACTCTTGTTATAGTTGGTGTAAATCCTAAATCGTTATATAGTATAGTATAAGTAGGATCTCCTATACCTGTCTGATTTATAGTAAGAGATAATACTTTGTAAGGAAGAACTGATTGTAAAGATGTTAACCACTGAGCTTCTGTTCCTACAAATCCGTTAGCAACAGCTATTTCATAAGCTGTTACTTGTGGGTTTCTAGATATTATTATATTACCTTTTGATATTGACATTATTATAGTTTTACATATTGTGTTCTTGAAGTACATCTTTATTACCTTCGTTCGCTAATCTAAGTAATTTTACTTCTCTTATAGCTTTACCAATTACAAGCATCTCTTCATAAGTAAAATTGTCCATTCTCGCTACATTACAATGCATACAAGCTGGTACACAATTTTCTTTTGCGTGGCCCAAGCTGTTATCAATTCTGTCCATACCTGTAGATGGGAAACCGCAATAAGCACAAGCAGATGATAAAGCTAATTCCATATCTTCTTTTGTTAAATTAAAGTGATAGTTTCTTTTTTTATCAAATCTTTCGTAAGCATGTAAAACCTGTATTATTTTATATTTTAAAGTTTTACTATACCTTCTACCTAACTCTTTTTTTCTTTGTTTTTGTGCTTCCGTTAGCACTCTTCTGACTCTAGGTTTCCAAGTTCTAACTTTTGCACATTCTCTACACTTATACTCAAATCCTAATTGCCTATTCTTACTTCTATGGAAATTTTCTGGTGTTAATTCTTTTACTTCCTTGCACTTGTAGCACATCCTGTGTGTGCAAGTATTGCTATCATTTGTATTCAAATTATACTTTTTTCTGCATGTGCATCCAATCATAATTTTTCTCCACACCCAAACTCTCCCATCCGTACTTATAGAATATATCTATCATTTTTTTATACTCTGGTTTAGCAAACTGTGCTTTATCCTCCCCCCACTTTAGTTGATTTCTTTCAGGATCAAGATCAATCGCAACCCCAAATGCATGCATAGATTGTTTAGTACCGCCACGCATTAATCTACAATTATAACAACCACCGTAAATATCTATACCCAATTCTTTTATCTTAGGTAAACCGTATTCTTTTAGTATGTCTTTGAATATATTCTCTATATCGTTTTTGACTAACTTATGACACTGTATCTTTCTTGTAGTTTTTGTTTTGTCCCAAGCTATAACTAATGGAAAAGGTATATTGGCAATAACTAAATTACTTTCTGTACAAGCCTTTCCATATATCTTTTCAATTTTATCTATTGCGCTCATTTTTGTTTGTTATTTTTCTACATTCGTCAAGCTCTGTACGTAGTTCTTTTATTAGTTCTTTTAGTCCGTGTACTTCTGTTGCGAGATCTTCATATCTTTTTAAACTATCCATTGTAAATTTATCATATGCAGCTTGCATGTTTGTTAGAGCAGTTCCCTCTGCTTGTTTTATCTCCGCTTGTTTCATCCCTTTTCCAGAAAAATACGCAATAACTCCAGTTACTGCTGTAAGAACAATTTCACCTAAATACTCTTTAATTGCGTCTAATATTCCATCCATTCTTTATTACTGTTTTGATTTTTAATTAATAGTGCATTCGGGTGCGACTGCTAATTTATATAGGAAACATAGTCTTAGAAACTATGCGCCGGTTGAAACTGAGTATTATACTTATTTGTTGGTTCTTTATGATCCGCTTTGATAGGTAATCCATCTAATCTAAGTTGCCATCTACTTAAAAGATAATTAGTATTAGATGTCTCATTATAATATGGTTTAGGATTTCCTGATACTGTATAAGATATAACTTTTGATGGATGACCTATATTACGTAATAAGTTTTCTCCTGTAGGTATATATTTAAAATTATCTGGACCCTCTTTAGAATATGCTACTAATTTTACATTTGTAGAATCTTTATACATTACTAAGATTTTATAGTGCTTATAAAAAACTCCATCTATATTTATTATATCTAGTAATCCTAAAGTAAGTTGTAAATAAGCTACTTTTTCTTTATTATAAATCTTATGCTCTCTAGCTATGGTTCCATTAGAAAATGTTGCTTTAAGCCAATTATCTGATGTCATACTTCCACGGAAAAATATTAAATCTGCTGAAGCTGCTCCACCATCTCTTGCTCCTGTATTAAAAGTTACCCTTGCACTATCTAACACTATCTCTGGAAGTAGTAATGGAAAAGTTGGAGTAACTTGCGTTGGTATAGGTACTTGTATATTATTCATATCGTCTTTGGTACATCCAAAAGATAAAATAATTATTGCTAATGTTAATATTGTCTTTCTCATTATTTTTTGTTATTTGTTCTTTTTAATTGTTGGTAACACAAAGAAGTAAATTACTGCTGCTACTGGTAATAGAAATACAAGTGCAGGATATAGTGTATCTTTAGTAACCATCATTTCTTCTACTTTATCCATAAGTGGTATAGATAGAAAAAACAAACTTACTACTAACCAAAAAGGCCATTCTGTAAAAATTTTAGTATCCATTATAGATATTTTATTGTTATTATTGTAAAAAGTATTTTAAATATGTATTGTGTTTTCCAGCCGCCGATTTTTTGCCATGTAGAATCTATTACCGATACAGTTCCAACGTAATTCCAAGGTACTCCACGCATAAGATTTAGAGATGTATCAAAGATTAAGTAAAATACAGAGAGTAAAATTAGTACATGAGTGTTAAATAATATAGATATAATAAATAATACTAATACTCTGAATAATGCTCTTGGTGTATGATCTTTAAAGTATCTACCCGCTTTTAATTCTTCTGCATCGTAATATGCTGAGAGTAGTGTGAATACGATTGTTAGGATATAGGACATTAGTATAGATTAAATATATAACTATTTGCCACACTTACTATATCAGTATTTAATATTTCGGCAGGCAATATTGTAATTGATGATATTGTACCATTTAATTTTGCACTTGCTGGTAAACCTAAAGCATTAATAAGTAATGATATTGTTGTAAAACTATTGTGTGCTAGTATAATAGGTGCTTGTGTTTGAGCACTTGTATTATATAATAATCCTATATAATATACACCACTATTTATAGAAACTGGATTTGTAAAATCTTTAGTGTTATATGAAGATGGTAGTGCTTTCCATATATCCCCATCATTAGTGGTACTTGCAATTAATACAAGTTTTTCATTTAAAATATCATATTCATATAAACCAATACCATTATAATCTGATGCTACATAATTACCTTTTGTTGTTTGAATCCATCCAAAACCATTAAGTATGGATGCTTTATTTATATGTACAGACATTAGATATAAAATTTGTTGCGAAAAAGCAACACTAGCTGTTCCAGTACCTAAATAATTACTATACTGTACATCACTACCTAATGCTTTTAATCTTTCTACATAAGAGTTTGTGTAGTATGCATCTCCTAATCCGTTGAGTATATACTCTGAACCATTCCACACATATATATTACCATCTTCTGTTACATAGATGACACCTGTAGATCCTTCTGTTGGTAGATCATCTACTGTATCGAAGAATTGTGTTTTGCAACATATCTTTTGTTCTAAACGTTTTACCTTTTGTTCTAGTTGTTCTATTTTTGTCATGTATTAGTTTATTATTGCATCTACTACAATAGGTTCTATAAAAGATGTAATGTTAGCACTTACTACTTTATTAGAGTAAGTATTCATTACTTTTATGTTTTTAGCTGATCCTGCATCTATAGAATTTGTTCCTGTTGTTATTATTGTACAGTCATCAAAATATACGTTATCTGCGCCAGCTCCAATTACATTACTTAAGTCAAATTTCTTATCTCCAAGATTAAATCTACCTCTAAATATTAACTTAGATGTAGAATCTAAAGTAACATATGGTACAACATCAGTATTTGTTGTAATATCTCCATCTATAATTATAGTTGAATTATTAACTAAAATAGATGTAATTACATTTGTATAGCTAAAAACAGTATATACTATACCCTTTTTTATATTAAAAACTACTGTTGAATTTACAATAGGATTTGCAGCACCAGAAGCACTTGATCTTAATATAGACTCTTCATTTATTTTTAAGTTATCTACATTAAATACAACACTTGATCCAGCTATACTTCTTCTCTTAAATAATAAAGGATAATCTATATCAACATTATTTAAATTAAATACAAAATTATTATTTGTATAATTTGTATTTGCCTGATCAGCGAACATTAAACCTATATAGTTTTCAATAACATTAGGATCAGAACCTCTTTGTACTGTATTTTTAACATTTATTGTATAATTTTGATCAGAAACAGCCTTACCAGTAATATCAAATATAGTTAAAAACCCACCCAAATGAGCATCTGCTCTATAATTATTAATATTTAAAGTAATTGATGCACCTGCTTTATCTAAAGCATCTATAGTATTACTCTGCTCGTAATTTAAAATACCTCTATCATAATTTAAAATACCCACATTACTAACATAATAATTATCTATATTTATATTTAAATAATCATCAAAACCTTGAATATAAAATAGTTGACTCGTTCCTGTTTTTGTTAAATCGGTTATGTTTATATTTCCTTTTGTTCCTGGATAAATAGTCCACCAAGAACTCATGGTTAAGTTTTTTATATCATAATCTATAATAGCATTTCTAAAAGTTCCTAATGTATTATTTGCTGTTAAATCATCAGCTTTAAATGTTACTTTTTTATTAATAACGTCTACACTATTGTTTATTACTGCATTAGTTTTAGTAATATTACCTTTTGCTTCTACAGATATATCTGATACTACAGGTAAACTATTACTCCATGTATAATCACCTTCACCTATAACTAATTTATCACCTGATTGCAATACTGTTACTGCAGCATCTATAGTTTTAAATGGTAAATTAACAAACTCTCTCATACCTGTATCATCATTACCATATGTATCATCTACATATACTGTTTTTGATGTAGGTGTAGTAGTTGTAATAAACTCTGAACCATTCCATAGATAAATAGCTCCTGTATCTTTTATTACGTATAGAGTATTTTCTGCACCGAGTACTGGTAAATCTAATAGGGTATCTACTTGATTTACACTAAAGTTTGGTTTGTATATTACTACTTTTCCTGTTGTTATTGTTGACATGGGTTATGTGTTTACTGCTGCGAAAGTTGTAACATCAGATCCATCTACATATCTTATACGTGCAGTACCATCTGATCTTCTTATAATATCTTTTGTATAGTTTCCTAACACTAATGTAGCGGTTGTAAAATCAGTAGATGACAATACGCTATCTAATCCATAAAAATTGTTGTTTCTAAAACTAACACCTGTTGTATATAACATAGTTAAACCCGAAATTCTACCGTAGAAAGTATTATATACAAAAGCAGATAGTGCTGATGGATTAACATTTACAAACGTTAAAGATGCTGACGCGAGTACTGTACACCTATCCATAGTTTTCAATATGCAACCTTCTATCTGCCCTGTTATACTACAATTGTCAATTATTGTAAGTAGGTTACTTGTAAATGTTGGAGAATATATTTGACTATCTACTATTGTATCTACATAATTTAAAGTAAATTGATATCCATCTATAATAGATTTTGATATTGATTTAAAAGTTCCTGTAGCGTTTCCATGTGAATTTATAACAACATTATGAGCAGTTAAAATACGCATGTTAAAATAAGATATATTCTTATTAGTTACTGTATAACCCATGTAAGTTATTTTCACATTTGATGGTATTGTAGAAAATAAGGTGACATCTTGATATAGTGCTGATACAGGTACAGTATGAGATGACGGAGATGTTATACTCGCACTACTTAATGCGCAATATTCAGCGTTGGTAAATGGAAATTTATACCACCAATATAAATCAGTAGTAGGATCATTACCTGTATTACCTGCTTTCATAGAAAGATAAACATTACCATCCGCTCCTAACACTACTGCTGTAGCATTATAGGTCGTTCCTATATCCCACGCTGCGGAAACATCTAATTTCCATCTTCTAAATTTAACAGCCTTATAATCAAAAGGAACATCTATATTGTTGTCTGTATCTATTCTTCTATATATAAAACCTTTAGTAGCACCATTAACTACATTAGTATCGGCATTACTGTGACTGTAATAAACTATATCTTGAGGGTATGTTGTACTTTGCGCAATAGGGGATAGTTGATTATTATAAGTGGCAGTAACAATTAAAGGATCTAATGATCCCGTATTAGTATCTGCTGTTCCAGGTATTGTATGTACAGTTTGATAATCTGTAATAAGATACTGTCTACCTTGTATTAAATCACTACCTGAAATAAGTGCTGCTAATTCAGCATATGTTACTTCATCTATTAGTTTAGTATATATCCCATTTGTTGTAGCTACTGTTATGTTATCTACTGTTGGATCTATTATTACTTCCGCAGTGATTGTTTGTAAGTCTGTACCTGATGCTGTAAAGTTTACAGTATCCCCGTCGTTAACTGTTACAGCTATATGGTCAGTACCACTTGATGCTGCTTCGGGTATTGTTACACCTAATCTTGATTGTATTTTCATTTGTTATCCAACTCTTATTTTGATAAATCTTGATGCGTAATCTTGCACATCGTTTACTAAATCTTGGTACGATGTTACGTTATGTGTATCTGAGTATAGCTGTAATGCAAAAGAAGATGAAGCTCCTTTGGTAATTACTGCAGGTATTGTTACAGTATCGAGTCTACCTGATATAAAAGCTTTAGCTGCTGTAGCATAAATAGTAGAGTCATTTGTATCTATGATTCTAAATTCTACGTCCGCAGCTCCTGCAGCAGAAAACGTAAAATTAAATACAACAAAATAATCTCCATCTGCTGATATAGTAGGTGAGTATATTGTTTGCCAAGATGCTGCTGCGGTATATGTTGTTTCTGTAACAGTTCTTTCCTGAGATGCACCTAAGAAAGTTCCTACTGCATCTGTAGACGATATTGTTACTCCTAATTTACTTTGTATTTTCATTTGTATTAATTATAAACTATTATTTCTATAGGTGTAAATAATAATAAACCATTAGTAGCAATACTTCCATCTGTAGAAGTTAGTATTTGACCAATACTATCTGTAACTATTACAGCATGTGATTTAATATGTACTCCAGTATTAACAACAGATCCAGAACTTAAAGTTGTAAATGTTTTTAATAATGTAAACAATCCAGTTGAGTTTATATTATATAAACCTGGACTAACATAACTAAAAGTAACAATACCTCCAAGTGTATTTTCTAACACTATAGCGGTTGGAGCATTTGTACCAGTTTGGCTTAAAAGTGCTCTGTATACTTTATATCCTAATGGTATAGTAACACCTAATTTACTTTGTATTTTCATATCTTATAATACGTTTGAAAATTTATCACAACAATCTTCGTTAGTCAATTTAACCCTTAGTGGATCTGCTACACCAACTAAACTATAAGTTGTACCACTTGTCTGATCTGTATTAAATACACTACCATCGTATAATTGCCAATCTATTGTAAATCCATCACATCCTTCAGTCCATAGTACTGCGTCACTACTTTGTTTTATGATACTTGCATAACAATTACAATCACAACCACCAGAAACGGGTATAGTAACACCTAATCTACTTTGTATTTTCATCTTAAGAGTTTATTTGTTAAGTTTTAAGTATTTACCCATATTGTATTAGTGATTTTATCACAACAATTACTTTTTCTAAAGACAACAAATATAAGTTCACTTGGATCAGTTGGTGTATATGTATTATCATTAGCCGTACCTGGGATTACTGGAAAATTTTCGTCTCCGTCATACTTACACCAATCCCACTCAAAATCATCACAACCTTCGTGAAACAGATGTACAACATCCCCAGGAGTTTCCTGTCTTATACTACCCCAACAGTTGCATGAACAATCGGTTGGTATTGTAACTCCAAGTCTACTTTGTATTTTCATTTTATTTATTAAGGATAAACTCTTATTTCTATATATTCTTCAATTTCAGAGTGTAACTCATATGGTATTTCAGATGAATCATACGAAACAAGTTGTACGGTGTCATTAGATAATCTAAATAATTTTAATCCTACTTTAGCATCTCCTCCAGAACCATTATATTGGGCTATCGCCCATGTTTTACCTAATGGAAATGCTGCCGCCAGAGTTCCTAAATATATTCCAGTACTTGTTCTTGTCCAAACAATTACTCCAGATAATGTATTTTCTAATACAGTTACAATAGGAGCATCTGTTAACACTTGCGTTAAAATAGCAGTATATATTAAATATGGCTTAGATATAGTTACACCTAATTTAGATTGTGTTTTCATTTATATATTTTTTATGCGCAGCTTCTACTTACATTAATATAATGTGTTCCTGGGGGAGCTGTAGCTTTTATGTCATATATCAAATTTGCGCCGATTATTCCTACATTTTCATACACATCTGTAGGATAAGATACAACTGCATAAGTAGGTGTAGTAAATCCTGTAGGACAAGTATCTGCAAATAAAGTTGCTAATGCTACTGAATTAGCTGTAGTACCTACTGTACCACTATCGTACACTGGAAGTGGATCTCCTTCGTTAACTACACCTGATAATGTAAATGGTGTCATTATACCATCTCCTGTTAGTGTAAGATTTATATCTGAAGTATCTGTTACAGCCATTGCTGTTGGAGTAACAATAAGGGGATCTCCTACTGTACCGTCACCCGTGGAGTTAGAACCTAATGCGTGATGAATAACGTCATCTCCCCAACCATCTCCATCTCCTGGATCTAAAGTAGCGTTTATTGTTACTTCGTTTGTATCTGTAGTTATTGTAACGTTTGTTCCAGCCTTAAGCGTTCTCGCTTCAAAGTTGAGACCTGTTTTTTGTTTATATAGTTCTCCATCTCCTGTACCTATATTAGACATAGTATTTGCTTCACCTTCTCCAAGATTTATACAATCACAATTTCTAACCCACACTTCTCCATCGTATGTATAAATAGATACTGCACCTGGATGTGTTACAAACACTACATCTCCTTCTGAAGGAGTATATCCTGCTGGTAACAGTAAAGTTACATCTGCTGGTAATATACCAGGTGGACAAGATGGACAAGGTATTGCTTCACAATCTTCTTCGCTACATATATGTATAAATCGAGTATCAGCTGCTGGATTACAATCTATACCATAACCAGAAGTAGCATCCCCATCAGCATTTCTTAAAACTATCCAACAATAATCAGAAAGAGTTAAAGTTGGATGTTGTGCTGTTAATACTGCTATATCTGCTAGTGATAAATCACTAAATTCTAATGGATATATTTTATGATCAAATGTATTTTTATCATCAATTATAGGAGAAATAGTAAAGGTTACATTACAACTAACTTGGAATTCATCTACACCTACTACACACCATAAATCGTATGTTCCTACTACATTTAATGTAGGATCTATATGTGTAAATTGACCTTTACCAGTTAAAGTATCCCAGCTAACTAGAACACCATTTGTAACACTCAATTCATTTAATCTCCATTCGGTTACTCCTAATGTACATTTAGTATCATTTATTGACACATCTATACACGCACAACCATTATCTGGATTACCTCCACCTGCTGGTGAACATTCCGAAGCAGCTGCTATTAATGTAGTAGTATTATTAATTAGATTTGAATCTGTAAGAGTTCCTGTAGCAGTATATTCTATTTCAAATGGTCCATCTAATATATTAGTAACAGTAACTCTAAGATATAGATATGTTTCTGTTTTACCGGGTAAAGATGGTATAGTCCATGTTAATGTACCAGGTACAAATGTACCTTGTGTATTACTATGTGAATCGTATGCAATACCAGCAGGTAATGCATCTATTACAGTTACTATATTTGTATCTGTATAAGATGATTCATTTTTTACTTTTATCGCATAAATAAATTTATCACCGTTTTGAGTATAGCTCATTATTATTATATTTTTTAAATTACTGATAAACCACCTGTAGTACTACCTAATATAGAACCACCAGTTATTAAACCTCCTGGTAATGAATCACAATCTCCTGTACATTTGTTACATTTTTCGTTACTAGCACAACTAACAGCTAAACAATTATTTTTATATACAATTATGATTTTACCAACAGCTGAAAGTATTCCACAAGCAACTCTATATGTAATTTCTCCTGATTCATAATTATTATTTACAGGAACAAAATCTATTTGAGTGGAACTTATAGTTACATTTGCTACATTTTTATATGATACTATACTATAATTAACAGGATTAGTACCACATTTAGTAATAATAGGAGTAATATCTATTTCTCCTGATAAATCACACGCAGTAACTGAATCTGATACAAGCATGTTTGGTGCATATATACAGTTAGAATTACATGGACTTGACGGCGGATTTAGCACCGTACATCTACATAGACTCATTATAAGTTATTTATATTGTTAATTATTAATTCTCTGTCACAGTAATTACACATGTAGCTGTAAAACCACCATCTGTTGATGTAAATGTAATTGTAGTGACACCTGCTGTATCTCCTACGTAAGTTACTAAACCTGAAGAGTTAACTGTAGCTCTAGTTGGTACAGAAGATGTCCAAGTACCTGTTTGCACAGCCCCTGAAGGAAGTACCGTAGCAGTAAGTTGCCTTGTAGCTGGAGTACCATCAAGTACTGTGCCTGTTAAACATCCAGTAATAACAACACCTGTTGCGCTAACATCTGGATCATTTGCAAAACCACATGTAGTAGTAATAGCTTCATCTATAGTTTGTAGTACAATAGAACCATCTATAATAAGTATAGCCATTCTATCATCTTGATCTCCAGATGATGGATTAAAGTTAGGTAAAACTACAAATCCCCTAGCATCTACATACGCTCCACATTCTGGATCATTATATTCGATAAATTCTACAGGAACTTTAATTCTACCTTTGATTCTAGAAGCTACGCCTCTAGCAAGATATAATCTATTATCTCTTGGATTGATTTTCATTTATATATTATTTTTAACATTTACAATTTAAGTGCTCAAACATTTTAACTAAAAGTTCATAATGTTGTATAGCTTTGGTTCGATTACAGATAATGGAGTTAGATTTTATAAATTCTATCTCTCTATATATTGGCCATATTTTATCGTTGTATTCTGTTATATCATGTTTTAACAATAATTTAGAATATGAACACATTATATGTATTAATATAGCTTCGCATCTAGTAAATATTTGTCCACAAACATCTATTTGAAACTCATATATACCATCATTACCACAACCATTATCAGAAGGAAGATCACAATAATTTATTATAGTTGATCCACCAACTCTAATATTTATTGTATTAGTTTTTTTACCATTTATAATAGTGATAGGATACTCTATTATTGGTTCGTTATATTCTGAAGTAATCCATTCTGATTTATCTATAAACAAAAGATAATCTTTTTTATATTCTATTATAAAATTAAAATTATCATTTGCTATACATGAACACTTCATTATCTATTATTTTTATTTTAAAAGTTGGGGAGAACATTACATTCTCCCCTTATATTATCAGCTATTAACTATTAATATACTTTACCGTTAGCATTAGGATACTCAGCAGTAGTTACTGTATAACCAGCTCCAGCATTTAATACTCTTTCTATTTGATCTTGATCTGTACCACACAATACTGTTTTAAATATTGTACCAGTTTCTCCAGAACAAGATACTATCCAAGGATTTATAATTGCTTCAAACTCTGTTCTAGCTGCTGTATTAGTAGAAGGAATCAAAACAGTTGTTCTAACTCTAGGTCTATAAGCAGCACCGTGAACTTTTTGATCTTTACCGTATGCAGAGTGATGAATATTATATGTACACAACCCATCAAGCGGACCACATCCAGCTAACAATCCATGCAACATCGCAGATGTTCTAGATCCTTTTAACAATTTGTTATATCTACCTACAAACTCATCATATCCATAAGAGAAAGGTTCGTTTGCTGATGTATCTTGTAAAGCTACTTTATGTAAAGCTTGATAAGCAAGATTTTTAGGTAATTTATATGGTTGCATTTCAAATACTTTGAATTTACCAATATTGTTATTGTTATAAGAAGTTGTAATTCTTATATCAGTATACAATGTTTTTTGATAACTATCAGGAGTATCACAGAATTTTTCCAATTCTATTGGTTTTGGAACTACTCTTAAGAAAGCACACATAGTTTCAGTAGTAGAAGATCCACAAGATCCACACTCACCATATTTAGTTACTGTTTTAGTAGGAAAATCTGTTTCACATGGAGTAATAGCATCACCTTCGAAACCTAACAATTCTATCGCTACACAAGAATTAATTAACAACTTAACACCATCGCAACACGGTTTACCAGATCCACTAAAAGTAGATGCATCTAAAGCATAACCTTTATCACCTAAAGCATCGTTAATAAGTTTAATAACTCTAGGTACTTGACCTACTCTTGTTAATTCTTCATCAGCTGGATCAGTAGTTAATGCAAAAGTAGTTGTAACAGCACTTCCTCCTGTACCTACTGTAATTCCTGTAATAGCCGCAATTGTATTACAACCAACACAAGCTGCTTCAGCAGTTGTAAAACAGAATTGATAATCGTTATCATGTAAAACATATACATGAAATGGTTTATCTTTTCTTTGATGATCTCTAACTCTCTTTATAAACGATCCTTGTTTAAGGATAGAGTTTTGAGCATCTTTACCGTTAAATTTATTAGATAAAGCACACGCTATTTCTTTACAATCTAATGGTTGATCGCAACCTGCGCAATCATCAAAATCGAATTCTACTGTTTCAGTCCACCTTTCGTAATCGTTATATTTATAAAAGTTCTCAGTATGACCTGTTCTAGCTTCTATAATGAGAGAAATTGGTTTACCTCTCTCCATACAACCAATACCTACATCTAGTATTTTAACTTGACCGCATTGTGGTCCTTCAGCAGTTACAGCTGTTAATCCAGCAGAATCTATAAAATCATAAGCGGATTTTCTTAAAACTTCTGCTACACCATCACCATTGGTATCAATACCTTGAGCAATAACTATTCTTGGATTAGTAGCGCATGTAGCACCGGGTCCAATAGATACTCCTGTATCAGCATCATATATTACTATTTGATTATCTAATACACCATTTATACCATATCCGCTAGCTGTTTCTATAAATACGGCTTTACCAGCAGGATATAGAGACAAATCTTTTGCACCGATTAAATACTTTTCAAGTACATTTCTCATTCTTTAAAATTTGTTTATTTATTAATTAATTTGATTTCTTTCGTTGAATAATATAGAATCTATATTTTCTTTGTAACTATCATCAAAATCTCTTTTGATAAGATATACAGCTACATCTGTAAATTTTCTCCATAATAATGGATCATCTATTAGTAAGTGTTTATTTTCTGTGGGTGTTTCTCCATCAGCATTTACATATATACCTTTTGCATCGCTTACATTAGCTACATCAGGTATCCATTTGATATAATCTATATAAGCTTCTTTTATAACAAGAATATTATTATGATATATATTTAAACCTTTACTATCTTCGTTACTAAATGATTCTCTCCAGTGAAAATTTGGAGTCCATTTTGGATCTCTTATAGATTCTTCTATTTTATGAGTTTGGATATTATGTAGAAATATATCATCTATTTTATCACAAACTTTCGAGTTACCTATTGCTCTTCTATTTAAAGTAGAATAATGATCTTCTGGTAATTTAAATATAGCTGTTTTAGAATTTGTTTCTAATAAATCAAGCTTTTTGTTTTTAACTTCTAAACTTCTTAATCTATTAGATATTGTAGTATTTCTTTCAACTATTGCGTTATAATTTTCTAATATAATTTCTTTAGCTTGATTTATATATCCGTCTATATCTACTACACTAATATCAGATTTCCAATCAGAGTGTACTCTGTTTAGTTGTCTATTTATTTCATAATGTAGTTTACCAATCTTAATCATTAAAAGTTTGTTAAATTATCTAACGCTTTTTCTATTCTAAATAATACATCAGAATTATCAGGTTTTAACAAAAATGTTGTTACTTGTTGTTTATCTTTTCCGATAACAGCTCCAAAAGCAGTATAACCTACATCTTTATCTCTTTTTAATACCCCAGCACTAATTGCTTTTTGTATTGTTTTTCTTATACTAAGATCTTCAACATCTGATTCTGCTGTTCTTATAAAATACTCTTGTTTAGTTGTTCCAGAATCTGCGTATTTATTTACGTTATCTTCTATAGCTTCCCACAATACATCTTCTACAATTGCTGAATCTGTTCTTTCATCTTTTATTAATCCCATCGCCATAGCTACCATTAACTTACGTTCGTCGCTCATAGCATCTAACAAGCTTATTGCTTTTTTCTTGTTATTTCTAGCATCTTTTTTAACAACAGCATCTATTTCTTTATCTACTATAACATATTTAGCTCTACCTGTTAATGCTGGATTTAATTTATCACCACTAACTTGAAATCTACTATTTGCTAATGCACCTTCGTACATCAATTTATGTTTAGCATTATCTAATTTTAATACACCTTCTCCTTCTGTAAATGTTATTTTAAGTAACAAATTATTAAAGAATGGATCATTCATATTATAAATATCGCAAGTAGTAATCATTTTACCGTAATCGGGATGCTTTGTCATATCGTTTAAAAGATTACAAGATTTAACTAAATCGTTTAACTCTTGCGAATTTTCTTGAAATCCTTTTAACATCCATTTTCGTTTTTGGGATGAAAACGCTACAGGTCTTTCAACTTGATTAGAATTTGGTAATCTTTGTTGTTTGTAATTACCTAAACTTCTATACTCTGTTTTACCATCTACTGTTTTTTCGTTTATCTTTTCCATATTACCTATAATAGATGTAAATCTTTGAGATAACGGAGATGGTTTAATTGTTACTATTTTTGACATTCTTACTTACTTTTATTATTATTTTAAAAAATGGTGCTCGGTATTACACACCTTTAATTTTGTCCTAAGATAACTATAACGCCTTACACGATGGTGTTTTAAGCCCGATAAGATAATATACCGATTATTTTTATTAATATTGTACCGCAGGTAATATCATTGCGCACAAATTAACATCTTTTATTCTAACTCCGAAAGAATCTGCAGCTACAAGTTCATAAGATCTTCGAGTATGTGATGCTGTAAAACCAGCTCTATTTGTTCTACCATTGATTGGACCAGCAGGAGACCACGTACCACATATGTATGTAAAGATTTCAGAATCTTTTCTCTTAAGTAATTCTACATTACCGTGAGAACCTAATCCATAATCCATAATAAAATACATATAAGATGTAAGTGGTAAACCAGTATCTGGATGCACAATACCACCATTAAGCTCTCTATTATCTAGTAATGGTAGGTGAACAAATTTTAAAGATCCAAATGGAAACAATTCTACTTCTAAGAAAGAGTTTTGTTTAATTTTAAATCCTTCTCCACCCGCACCTGGATATTTAGAACCTCCAGATACCCATTTATCAAATGGTACTTGTACGTTTAATCTTGTATACAACTCTCTAATAGCTCTATCAGCTTGAGTCATACCCATTCTACCTGTTTGTATAACAACATTAGAATTTTCAGGAGAAATAGTATCCCAACCAACTTCTTGTAGAAAATCTACAATCATATCGATTGAAAAGTTACCAAGTGGATATGTGATTACGTTAGAATCTTCCATAAACTCCATAACTCCTGGACCCATTCTTCTATGATATCCAGATGATGGATCTATAATTGTTTTACCAATAGCTCTACCATACCATGACATCAACTCTTTTTCCCACTTAGATTGTGCTAAAAATTCTGCCTCTATCCAAGATATAATTTGATCTGGAAACTTTTTCATAGGTAAACCGTTATCATCTTTAGCTACAACTCTCAATCTTAATTGATCTGCTTTGTTTGTAACTTCTACTCTTTTACCCCATTCACTAAGATCAGATTTAAATCTAATATAAGAAGTATTACCTTCAAAATACATAGAACCATAATCGTTTGATTGCTCACCATAAGTAGAACCTATTTTAATCCATTTAAGACCTGGTTCTAACAACTCTGGTTCGAAATATGCTTCATGAGATATATCTGCTAAAACAACAGTATATATGAAATCTTCGATACCATCTTTAACAGGTAAGTATTGTACAACAACTTGTACATCTTTAGCAATTTCAGGTGCTAAAATATCACCCGGAGTATAACCTTCGAAATCAAGTTTAACTTGAAACTCTTGGTGATTATGTCCAGGATATTTTACACCTGGCATAACGTTTTCTACTGCTAAAGTTTCTACTCTACCAGAACCTTTTAAGCTCCACTCTACTTCATCAGAATCTACTTCTCGTACTCTACCTTGTCCAATTAAAGAATCCCATAGAGTAGTTTTTTTACCACTTAGTGCTGGCATCGCAGAAGCTGCGTATTGCATAACTTTATCTGTAAGATCTACAGATTTTTTCATACCCTGGTGGGTAGCTAACAAAATATTCTCATTTACATAATTACCCCATTTGATATCTTTTACGGAGTCTTTATATATTTCGAATTTAGTAGGAATTAATCTAGCCATTTGTAATTTTAATTATTTAATTAATTATAAATCGAGATATCCATTATAGATAACTCGTTTTGAATCTCGTTTATTATTTGTTCTATTATCTAGAACTTTTAGTATTTCTTCGTTAGATGCTTTTTTTGCTACTTCAACTAGTTTAGTAAAATCAAAACCATCTACTAACAATTGTGCAAAAGCTATTTGTTGTTCTAAATCTCTTCCGAATTCTTGATACTTTATATTATATAAGGTATCTTTAACAAATACTTTTTTACCTTCATTAGTTATGTGTTCTACAGTTTCTGTAGGACTATAAATAGCATTGTATAGTTTCTTCTTATCTCTAATTGGTAAACCTTTCACAATACCTTTATTTATTATATCTTGAGCTTTTTGTTTGGTTTCAGCAACCATTCTATCGTTTTGCTCTTTTTCTAATTTCTTTTGAGCTAATGCTCGATCTATATATTGTTTTTCTAGTTTCTTAAACTGATCAATAGTAGATTGTGCTCTATCGTATAATTTACCTTTATCTTTTAAAAGTTCGATTATATCTTTTCTTTCATCTGTATCAGTAATACCTTTTTGTACTAATCCTGCTTCTACTATATCTTCAAGATCTTTTTCGTCCGTATCGTCGTCTAACTCTATATCTGAAATTTCTTTTAATTTCATACCTTGTTTAACAACTTCAGCATCTCCACCTTGTATAAGATAATTTATATATTCTGCAGCACCTTGGTATCTTTCTTCTAATACTTGTTTTTGTTCTTCAGTAGCTTTAGTTATACTTTGTTTAATAGTATCTATTAGCTCTTTAGGTTCCATATTTTTTTTGATATCTTTAACATCAAACGGTATAAGATCTGGATCTTCTTGTTTTAGTGCTAAAGCTACTAATGATATATCTGAGTAATCTTTATATTGATCATCACTATCATCGTCGTCATCATCTTCTGAAACTTCTTCTTTAACCTTTTTAGTTGGTTTAGTAGTTTCTACATCTTCTTGATCATCTTCTTGAGTATCAGTATTATCTTGATCATCATCTTCATCATCAACATCTTCTATATCTGTATCGATATCTTCCGCAGTTGGTTCATCACTTTCGAACCATTCGTTTATAGAATCGTTTATTAACATTGATCCTGATTGGACATCAAATTGTGCTTCTGGTTTTGTCATCTTACTTTTTTCTAATTACTAGCGCAAAAGTAGAAACTATAAATATTTTAATGTGTGAATTATATTGTTTTTTAGAAAAAAAATCTGTCAAACTATGTAATTTTGTTACAAAATATTTTGTAATTTCTAATTTTTTGCTATAGGTTATTTAATTATTTACTAACTGTTGGTTTATTTTTTGCTTTTATTCTTTCTATCTCAAGTTTGTTTTTAAACTCTTGATCTTTTAACTCTCGTTGTAATTCTCTATCTTTTTCGTTTTCTTGTACTTCTTTCTCTTTGATAAACATTTCTTTTTGTAATGTATCTAACTGCATATTTTTATCCGCATCTTGTTGTTGTGCAAATTTTGTAGAATCTATTGCTACAACTTGTAACTTATTATCTCGATCTTTTTGATTCTCAGAAGCTTCGAATCTCATCATCATTTCTTGCATCTCTTTTTTCATAGCTTCTATTTGTTGTTCTTGTTGTTGTTGAGCTTTTTGCATCTGTTCTTGTTTATCCATCATTTTTTGCTCAGCTCTTTCTGCGATGTTTAAAGCATCAGACATATTATTAGCTAACTGTAATCGTATAAACTCAGGAAACGTAATCATCTGATTTTGTATCATAGCTTGTCCTAAACTTTTTATGTTGTTTAAGGTATTAAAATCTTCAGCATTATTTCTAAGTACAACACCAATCTCAGCAAGATCGAATAACTCTTTATCTAATTCTAAATCTGCTCTAGACATATCATCTAGTATATAACTAGCAATAAAATCATTATCTTTTAATGCTGCTCTTTCGTTTAGAATATGTCTATTAAGTACTCTTTCTATAATTTCATTATGTAATGTAAATATATCTTGAGTTTGATATGTTGATTGTTGTATATTTTCTTTTGTATTGGTTACAGCTGCTTGTGGTACTATTTGACCTAATCTAGCTGGATTATAACTCATAGCTAATGCTGCTTGATTTCTATACCAATCTAATTGTTGTAAATCTGCCGCAATATTTTGGAGCTGTGATAACTCCATAGCTTTAAACATTTGACCATCTATACCATTTATATCTTCGTTAGAAGAATCTATTGGTAATATATGACCATATTTAGCCATCATTAACCATTTACCCCAACTCCAATCTTTAGGTTTTAAACCAGTAGCTACTGCAATAACATTACCAATATCTAAAGATTCTCTTTCTGTTACTTTAGCTAATTTTATATTAAACTTATCTTGCCACGGTTTACCTAAATCTAGTGGTGCTACATTTTCAGTATTACCAAATAGTTTAGAATACTCAGCACCCATAAATGATATTTTGATATCATGTGGATTATTTATACTTCTGTATTGATTAGGTGATGCTCCTTTATTAAAATATAATGCATCGTCTCCTACACCAACTTTTTCACACATATATGATTTTGGTAACCATACTTCTCTAACTCTTATATCTTTAGATGGATTCTTTTCGTAGTTATCTGATACCCAAAATTGTGTATATTTATTTTTTTCTCTGTCATATCTATCAACAAGTTTTAATTTATCTAAAGATTTAAATACAACTTTTACTCTTCGTATACCTTCTACTTCAGCATAACTACCAGAACCAAACTTATTATATAACTCTCTTAAAAATTGTTGTCCTTCTTTTGTACCTAAATGTGGAGCAGTATCAAAGAACCCCGTAGCATTATCAAATTGTGCTACTCTAGTATTCATAGGTTCTGGAAACTCTCCTCTATTATATCTTGGACTACCTTGTTGAAAATGTATTTTTTCTAATTTTTTTAACATAGATGGTGTCATTTCTGCACCATGATCGTTAAATAGTTGTGGTATTGTAATATATTCTTCATATACTCCAAAATCCATATCTTCTATAAAATGAGCATCAGATGGACCACCACATCTAAAACCTATTGGGTTTAATATTCTAGTATACGCTTTATTGTTTCTTATACCTGTATCGTATATTTCTTTACCAGATATAATGAGATGTTTAAAATTCTCATCTGTCCAGTACTTTAACTTATCCCTTCGAATTATATATTCTGTTATTTGTTGTAGTTGCATCTCAGATGGAGATTTGTACTCGTCAGCTAAATAACGATCTATATCTTTAGGAGTCATAGCTTTTCTACGCTCTTCTATTTGTTGTTGTGCTTCTTGTTGTTGTTCTGGAGATAAAGATTGCATATCTTTTACTTGATTTTGCAACATCCACTCTTGATATGCTTGTTCTTTTATAGGATTAACAATAGTTTCGTTTAACCATTGTTGTCGTAGTTCTAATTTTTTCTTTTTCTTAGCGTTTACATTACTAGCAGAAGAATCTGTAACTATTGGTTTAAAAGACATCAATTGTTGTTGTCCGTGTAATGATTTACCTATTGGTATAAGTATATCGTGATGTGGTATATCTTCATCATTAAAATATAAACCTTCTTCTTGTAAAAGATTAGAACTAATTGGAGACGAAACGGTAGTTGATTCTATACCTCTACCATTCCATAATCTATAGTTTAATAATACTTTTTCTAGATTTATATCATCTCCATTTAGATCATAACCAACATCGTAGTAATCGGTCCATTCTTCTAACCATCTCCAATCGTTAGCTTTTTTCTCTCTATAAGATACTCTGTGTTGTAAGGTGTCTATACCTTTTACAGGTACTCCTAAATAATGTTTTGCTTCCATTAATAGTTATAATATGGGTTTGTAGTTTGTTTTGATTTCAATTGATTATAAAAACTATTTAAAGTTTCTTTTGCTGCTGTAGAAGCTTTTTCTACAGGTATTTGTTTTTCTTGTGATAACCATAACATCAGTAGTTTTAAAGATGATACGTGGTCACTATTTACATCTCTAGAATATTGTATTAGTTCTAATAATAATCTAGGAGATTTTAACTTGTGAAGGTTTAAATATTGTACACCTTCTTTATTTGTTTTCCAAGGTGTAAGTAACCATTGTCGTATAAGCTGTTCTGCGTGCTCATGTAACGCTGGAGATGTCATATCGATACCTACATCATATTTCTTACCAGGGTTCTTTACAGCTCTTGATATAGCATCCATAGGTTTAGCTTGTAATAAGTTTATTCTACCTTCTCGTTTACAATATCTAATAAAATCTGGTATATTTGTTTCTACCATTATTTTAGCATTATAGTATAGAGCTAGTTTAACACATATTTCGTGCATATCTTCTACTAAATCTGTTCTACCTATATACTCAGCTACTACATCATCAGATGCTCCTAAAGCCCAATCATTATCTGATACACCTTTATAGACTAAAATAGAAGCAAGAGATGTACCTGTACCATCATCTTTAATAGGGTCATATACAACTTTATATAAAGATACTTTTCTAGTTGGATCTGGTATATCTTCTTCTGGTGATTCGTAAAAAGAAATACAACCTTTTATATTTCCTTTATACTGATCTAGATTTGTTTGTAATATAGGTTTTAATTTGTTATTTATATCTGGTACAAGTCTTACACCTTGTTTATTATCTTTCCATTCTAGTACTCCTCTATATGATATAGATTCGTATATTTTTTTAACTTCTACTTCTGTTAATCTATCTCTCAGCATTGCTGTTGGAAATACATTTGCGGTAGCACTTAAAAACATCTCAGATGGTACTAATGGTCTAGCCATCATATAACCATCTAACGCAAGAGAATTATCAGCATTAGCTTTTATTTTACGCTGATACATCTCTTCTTCGTATGCTGCTTCTATATCTTGATTACCATTTTCATCTCTAAACGAGTTATCAGTATAATATGCTGGTAAAAAGAATCCAATTGGTTTTTTTCTATTCTCCCATAAATCAGGAAACTCTAACATATCATATGTAGCTGGATCTTCGAAGATAATTTTTGGTTCTAATATTCTTTCTATATTACCTGCTGTACCTACATATAATGCCGAACCAAACTTATTCTTACGTATAAAAGTTGTTTCGTTGCTATTTGATAATATAGTATTATCTTCTCCTAAAAAATATGGATCTTCTTTTAACTCAAATCCATAATATTTACCTATTTTATCTTTCTCTATTTTTAAACCTTGCATAAATGTACACTGATGTGTATTTACTTCTGCTTGTTTATGTTTTGTTTTTGTAGGTATTCTATGTATATCTCCACTAATAGTAATATGTTTACCTAATAAGTGATGTTTTTTATAACGTACTATATCACAAACACTAGTTTTAAAACCTAAAGAGTTGCTTAAAAATTTTATTTGATCTACTAGTTTATCTCTTCCTCCTACATATATTACAAAATTTCTTCCACTTTTTCTATTACAATAGGTACCATCAGTATCTATAATTCCTGCTAATAGTTTTAATCTATCTTCTTCTGATGATTTTAAATAATCTTCTGGAATTTCTTTTTTATTTAATATATTATAATGTCTTAAATATCTTTTTATATAATTTTTTTTACTGTCTGTATTATTTATAGATGGATAAAATGTAGGTGTTTTTTTAGATCCTGATGTAGTAGTTGTTAACCCTAAAGAATTAAAGTAATCTTTAATCCATTGTATCATTTCTACTGTATTTTCATTTATATCCGCTACTATAGCACCACCTCTTGCAATACCATCACCTATAAATAAACCAAGATAATAAGGATCTAACAATAACTCTTTTTTTGAAAATTTTATTAAATTAGATTTTAAACCATATAAACCTTTTTTTCTAGTTTTTGAAAAATTATATATATCTTCTGCTGTACTAACTCTAAAACCATCAGATGGATAATTTATTCTTTGATAATATATAATATCATGTTTACTATTAACAGTATATGAAATAGATCCTCTTTGTTTTATAGTATATAATTGATCTATTCCAGAATATATATTATTTACTGTTCTAACAGTTCCATCAGAACCCATTACTAAATCATTTTTTACTATATCTTCTACATTTTTTAATGTAGTATCATACATTCTAATTTTTGTTCCTTCTGCGTAGCATTTATGTACATCAAGTAGATTAGCTACTAATCCTATCTCTTCTATTATCGAAATAATTGGACCAGTACCTACAGATGCTTCTGGATTATCTTGATAAGTAACATGTATAATCTTGGTACCTTTACCACCTTTTTTCCATATACCACCTTCTACATAATCGTATTCGTTTCTATATGGTGATTTAGAATTACTTACTGTTAATGATCCTTGTGTATTTTGATAAAACCATCCTGGTATAAAAGCATCGTTTTCTCCATAAGCACCATAATTATTTTTTTGATACTCCTGATTAAACGAAAACTTTTTAAGCATATCTGCACTTTTACCAAGTACTGAACCTACTACTATTTCTGGACCTTTTATTATGTTGAAGTAATTACTATCAAAATATACAGCACCATGAAAATTAAAAGTATGAGATATTATACCCATTAACCAAAACGATTTACCTTGTCGTCTTGATGTTAATCCCATCATGTTTTTAGCTACATTACCATATAATGGTTTACCTAATGGTTTATCATAAGTAGCATAAAGTATATCTCTAGGTTCTTTATATTTTTTATAAGTACCGTCTGGTTTAGTTATATTTTTAGCTACTTGTAATCTAAGTTTATCTTTTGTAGTTAATAATTCTCCACTTTCTAGTTTCTTTACAAGAGTATTACAAGTAAATTCTGTATCATCTAAAAATCCACTAAAACCTCTACATATTAACCAGTTATAAAAGAATATCCATTCGATATCTCTTAGTATTGGATTTATAACTTTAGAAGCATTCGTTTCTTCATCTTCGTCTTCTATAACACAAAAGTTTATATAATAGTAAAGTGGTCCAGAGATATATCTCCAACCACCTTCTTTACCATTACTATCTAAACCCCAAAAACCTTCTATTGATCTTTTCTCTTGTTCTTCCCAATAATCTATATAATCCTGTGTTTCTGGATGATGATTAGGATGATCTCTTACTATAAAATCCTTTATATTATATAATAAAGGAAATAATCTTACTACTGTGTTCGCCATTTTGTTTTACTCTTTCTTTCTAATTATATCTAGAAAACCATCTAACTGTTCATATCTTATATGACCAACAGCTACTAAGTCTTCTACATTATCTTCGAATAACGATAAACCTAATATAGGTAATGATCGTAATCCTTTTGTTCTTGCTTCTTTTAATATTTGATCTTCTGTAGATCCTGGAATTATATTATGATCTACATCTATATATTTATATTCGAAATCTTTTGTTTCTAATTTATCTATTTTAGATTTTAATACTTGACACGGCATACATTGCTGTCGCGATAACTGATATAATATTATACTCATTTTTTTCTTTTTTCTCGTATTGATTGTTGAGCGTTACCTCTTAAATTAGTTTTAGATTTAGCTTCTATCATTTTTTCTTTTACAGATTCTAATGCTTTCCACATTTTATCTAACTTATCCATAATCTTCATATACTGATCAAAATCTTTATCACTATCTGATAAATTTAATCCATCTAAGTGAGCAGTTAATTCTTCAAACTTTCTCACATGTATTCTAAATAAACCTTCTTCTTTTGTAAGTACATATTTAGAAAAATCAGATACAAGAGTTTTATAATCTTCTGATGTAACATCTATATTATAATAAGATTTTTGTACTTCTTTTACTCTTTCATCAAAACCTATTATTCTAGCTAATGGATTTTCTTCAGCATCTACTTCTTCTATCATATACATAGCCCAACAAGTTTTAGATGCTACATCTTGTTTGTTCTTCTTATATAGCTGAGCAAACATACCTATTTGTGATATAATAGGATTTTGATCTTTAAAATCTAAACTAGGATTACCCTTTATTGCTGACATTTTCTATATCTTTTTTACTTTCTACATATTTTTTAAAATCTTCTTGAGATTTTATATATCTTTCTAATTTTGCTATTGTTTCTGGATTAGTTACTACTACTGTTTTTATTTTATCCATAATTTATACAGTTGCTGCTTTAACCGCATACATCGCAGCTGTTTCATAATATGTAAGTGCTAATACTTTTAACCGCAACCACTCTTTAACTGTTTCATCGTCCCATTTAGGATTACTTGCTGCTTTATCTACAAGATCTATAAGATCTGCTGATCGTAATTTAATAGCATCTACATAATCTTTCTCAGATCCTGCTGGATTGAAATCTACTCTTACTCTTCTTTCTCCTAATGTTTTCATTATTATATTTGTTTTTATTTGTTGTTTATTTTTATTACTGCATATAAAGAATTACTATCTGGTATAACAGTAAATATCGTTTCTTCACTAGATATATCCATATTAACTAATTCTTTAATTATATTTTTATCTATATTAGATATATATAAACCTATAAATTCTTTGTTTTCTATATTAGTTTTAGAAAATTTAACATCCATTTTGCTTATTTTATTTTTCCAAAAATTTTCTATCTCGTCTTCAAACTTTTTCATATTATCGAAATATTCTTCTAAAGCTTTTTCTATTTTATCCATTCTTCATCTTTATAATCTGTTAAACCACATAATTCGTTATTATAATTTAAAGTTATTTCTTCTCCTACTTTTATACTTCTTAAAGTTTCTAATTTATAATAAGATCTTTTTCTATTATTGTTACTATATTCTAATACCATTACTAAAATACAGTTAGGATATTTACTATGATTTATAAAACCTCCAAAATTTAATCTTTGCAATTCTTTAGCTAAATTTTTTTCATCTATAATTAAATGAGAATAACAACTTATAATAGTTTTTATATCTATATCTTCTGTAGCAAATACACCTAAACCATGTATAGGACTTTCTTTTATTGTTAAATTATCTGGTAGTGGTTTATAACTCATATTCTTTTATATTTGAAAACAACTTTAATATATCTTCTCTACTAAATAATAAATCTTCACCTTTAATAAATTTTGCTACATCTGTATCTGATACTCCTAATTCTGCTAATCTAGATGCCCATAATAATGTATCCTTATATATTTGTTTAATATATATGTCATATTCTGGTAAACTAGTAGATACAGAAACAGCCATTTTATGAGCAACTGATAATCTAAAAGATGGTAACATATATATTTCAAAATCTTTTAAATACCATAATAAATCAAAACCAGACGAATTCATAGAATCTAGTAAAAATATTTTTATTTTACTTTTATATTTTACTAGTTTATTTATTAATATAGAAACATAACATGGATGTCCACCAGCAGTTGATAGATATACATCTAATATTTCTTTTTTATCTAACTCTTTTATTTTAGATTCTAACTCGTTTGAAAACTCTTTTATAGAATCTTTATCTATACGATCATCGAATAATATCATCTTTCTTCTTTTCTTTTCTTGTTATATCTGTATATGTGTATATTAATAATAATATCATTATACTAACTATATATATTGATGGTTTATTATTACTAGCTATTATAGATAATGCTCCAGTTATAAAACCAACTATATATGGAATTATTTTAGTCTTCATCTTCTAAAACGGTTATATCACCTAAATATACTAATTCGTGTGATTCCATATCAAAGTATCCTATACCTGGTAACATTGGTTTACCATTATCATCTTCTGCTATACCTTCTGGAAAAAATACTATATCGCTATTTGGTGCTATACCTTTCGTACTTTCTTTAAACTCTTTTAATGTCATAATTTATTTTGTTTATAATTGAGTAGATAACAGGAGTTGAACCTGTGTAAAAACTTTTGCAGAGTTCCCTATAGCCGTTCTAGCATATCTACATTTAGCGGAGTATAGGAGAATCGAACTCCTAGCACATCATAGACAGTGACGTATATTAACCATTATACGAATACTCCGTGGTAAAACCTATACTATATATTCTTTATATAATTTAAGTGTAATATTCTGTGTTTTCACAACATCAACAGGAATTAAATACATATTATTTTCCAAATCAAAAGTACAAAAAAAATCTATATCTTCTTTTGTATAACGTATTTTTGATTTCTTTCCAAACGTACTTCTTGTTCTTGCTGTTGAATATGCATTACATACATCAGTTTTTCTTTCTAATCTTGATGTTTTACATTGTACTTTATATAAAATTTTTTCTAAATTTTCTATAATTAAATCACATTTAGATCCATCACCATATGGTGTAAAAACATTATAACCTAATTCTAGAAACTTTAAAATTGCTTTTGTTTCGGTTATCGCTCCTTTTCTTACTGTATCTTTCATAATTTATATTATTTAAGCACTACAATTTTCACAAGCTTCATAACTATCTCCTGTTTGTGTTAATCCTAATTCTATCTTTATTTCTAACTCTCTATCTTTTAAATCTAACTTTTCCATAAAATCGGTAACATTTAATAACTTTGCTTGTATATCTAATAATTCTTCGTATAGTTTATCTTTCATAGTTTTGTTTTAAAAAACAAAGGGAGTTTGAAGATTTCTCCCTTTGTTAGTTTGGTAGGAAGATTGCGGAGTCTACGCATCTTATTTAATTACTAATTAGCAAGATTATGCTTATAGTAGTAATTAGAAAGGATTAAAATATTTTTACTTTACCTTTAAATGTTAACTTCACTTTTGATTTGTTAGGATTTGTTTTTTTATCCATACCATCGTGAATAAATAGATCTTCCTCATCTTCCACAAATACATTCATATATTTACTAAACTCAACTGTTCCAGATGGATAGTGTTTACGTGCTGTACTCATATCTATACTTGCTGCTACGTTTTCTGTATATACTGCTGTAATAAGGTTACCTTCTACTTTAGCTTGTGCTGTACAACCACATCCTGGTTCTATATGCACAACAGTAGATGGATCACCTTCAAATTCATAACTAACTACATATTGTTTAGTTGGTTCTAATACTTCTTCAAATACGTAATCTGGTTGTTTAAACGATATCATCTTTCTTTTCTATTTTTACGTTAAATACTAATTTATTTTCTTTTAATAATTCATCTAATTCTTCATCTGTTAGAAATACTCCAAACTTACCAGCACTACATGAATCAGTTACACCATTCATTCTACCTTCTGTATCGCATCCACAGTGTTTACATTTACCTTCTAATAAACAATCTGTACATTTAGCAACTCTATAAGAGTATTGAAGTAATTCGTTTTTAGTAAGATAGGTATTGGTTTCTTTAAAGTATTTTAATTGTTTTTTAAGTATCCAAATATAAACAGCTTTCCATCTAACAGGAGAGAAAATATCTTTCCAAGAATATCCTTGTTTATATCTAAAGTTTAATAAAACTAATAAAACTATAATTACTAAAACTAATAATATCATTTTTTACTTTTACTTTTTTTTATTTTTATATCTTCCTTTTCTACTGTTATATTAGCTGTATCTTCTATTGTTTTTGGTTTGGAAAGTTTGTTGTATAAGTATTCTATATACTGTCTATAGACTTCTGGATAATTATACTGTATAACTCTTAAATAAAAACTATCTGCTTTACAATTTATATGTTTTCCTATAACAGGATACTGATAATCGCCACAAGCATTCATATTCTTATTTTCTCTATTTTTTATAAATTTAGATTTATCAGAGTATAGAACTAACTTTTTATTACAACTAAAATCTTCACCATCCCCACAACCAGAATCTCCCCATGCGTTTTCCGGGTTTTCCGGGTTTTTAAATAATCCTTTAAACCATCTATGTTCGAAATACGCTTCGGTTTCTCCTACTATTCTACAAACATATGTATAACCATCTTTTACTATTATATCCCCTTCTTCAAACTTACTCATAACTCATTTATTTTACTTAACAATAAAGAACTTCTTAAACAAAATGTGTGCTGATCATCTATATTTGTATCGGTAAAAGGATCTTTCTGATACATGTATTGTATCCACTCACTCAATCTACCTACAAATACAGCTGGTTCTGGTACTTCTAGTTTTAAACTAGGTTGTTCTCTAACCGCTTTCTGATATGCTAACCACTCTTGTGATTGTACTGTTTTACACATCACAGAAGGTATCATAATAATATCTCCTGGAAACAAATCAGAATGGTTACTAGCTACTACTTTAGCTACTGGATACACTCTATGATAACCTGCTGTTTCGTTTTCTAAAATAAGAAAATTAGATTTAGGTATTTCGTTATAGTAAAATACTTTAATGATTACATGATTATCTGCAATAGGTGTATGACCTACATAATCTCTCTCATGTGGAGTATCTAACCACTCATCATATAATACTTTAACATCTGCTTCTCTTTTTAATCTTCTATCTACTTCTGCTTGTATTTCTTCTGGTGTTGGTATTTTAGCTAATTCTTTCATAGATTTTTCTAATGCGTGTTTATCCATATGATGATTAGTGTTTGTCTGTACACCATTTCTTTTAATCATTTTAGCATCACCTATTGGATTTATACTACCTCCTTTACTTCCTATTATTTCCATTTTTAATATTTATATGTTCTTTTTGTTGTAGCATCTCTAAATTCTACTGATGCTGGTTTTGTTTTAATTCTTAATATATCATTTATCTTATCTTTTACTTCTTGAATCTCATCTATATTATAGAGAGACTCTCGGATATAACCTCCAGCATGTGTATCTGGTTTTGTTCTACCATCTTGTAAAACTGCTAAATAATTTATAAGAATGCTCAAATACATTTCTGTATTCATGTCTTCGATATCTCTTAACTTGTTTATCATTCTTCTTCGTTATATGAGTTTATAAATTTTTCTAACTTACTTTTTTGCATCTTAGGTACTGGGTATAATTGACCTTTGTACTTAAAATATATATTACCTTTTAAATGTGCTTTCCACGCTTTCTTTAGATACGTTTTATTATTAAAATCTGGATTGATTATCTCTCCATCTTCGTTTTTAGAAAACTTCTGTATTGCTAAAGTATCTGTGGATAACGCAAATATCATTGGATCTTTATTTCTTTCTTTCTTCATTTATTTTATTATTTACTTCTTTTTCTATATCTATAAACTGTTGTGTATATTCTATACATTCTTCTTTACATAATCTTTTATACGCTGCTACATATTTTTCTAATCTATAATAATACTCTATTCTACCATTATGCTCTACAGCATATTTATATACGTTTAATATCTTATGTTTTAAATACCCTAAGTTCGGTTTAAATCTACCCCAGTTATGAATCAAAACATTAGGATAATCATCATCACCTAGCAATCTTTTTATTTCTCTAAACACATGATCTACAGATGCTATTGTATGTGATTTATTTACTCTATACTTAGAAGACAAATTATTAAATACATCATCAAATTTATCATACATTATTTAGATATTTTTAATGTGAAATTAAACTTCTGTTCTAATGGTATTTTCTTTTTAGAATAATCTAATGCTGATAATAAATTTAATCCATCTACTGTTTGTATTAACCAACCTTTCTTTTTAAGAATATTTCTATATGTATAAACATCTGTATGTTTAATATCCATTATCTTACATATTGCTCTAACCATTTCTGTACTCTCTAAAGAGTAACCTTCGTTAGATAAAACAATACTATTAACTAAAAACTCTTTTTCTTTCGGTCTTAAATAAAACTTAGCAGGAAGTTTTAGTAATAGTGTAAGATCTATTAACGTTGTTAAAAATTGCTGCTTAGATTCTAATTTTATTATATTCATTTCTTACTTTTCTGGTGCAAAGGTAATACAAATATATTTTATATTTAGCACTGTTAATTATATCTATATTAAAAACTTAGATTATATTACCAGATATATAAAAATATATTAGTATATTTGCACAAAATATAAAATAATGAAAAGTAAAATCATTTTTAACAGTAAGTCACACACTTATACATCGGGTAAGAAAATACAGTATAGTTCTGTAAGTTCTTTAATAGGTAAATATAAACAACCGTATAATGCAGAATATTGGAGTTTATATAAAGCATACGAAAGAGTATTAGGAGATAAGTTTAAAGATCTAAAAAGGGGTTATAAACTACAAGATAGTTCTTTATTTAAACACCTTAGAAACTTTGCAGACGAACAAAAAGTACTAAAAACACAAATAGAAATACTTAAAGAGTGGAAAGGTGAGAAAGATAAATCCATTATAAAAGGTAATGAATATCACACTTTTAAAGAAAATCAAGCAATATCATCTGGAGTTTGTTTAAATCCTTTTAGTGATTGTAATTATCCAACAGTAGAATCTACTAAAATAACAGTAAAAAATAAAGTAGAATACAGAGAACCTACTGTAGATGAGTTATACGATTTAGTAGATGGATTTCATCCAGAGTTAATATTGTGGAATAACGATTACAAATTAGCTGGACAAGCTGATAAAGTATTTATAGAAACAATCAATGGAGTACGTTATGCTGAGATTGATGATTATAAAACAAACAAAGCAATAAAGAAAGCAAACTTTTTTGGTAAAATGCTAGATCCATTAGGACATCTTGATTGTTGCGTTAGTGGTAATACTAAGTTAATAACTGAAGATGGTATTGTTAAAATAAAAGATACTTTAGATATTCCGATTAAAATATGGAACGGTAACGTATGGTCAGAAGTAATCCCATTTAAAACAAAATCAAACACTACTTTGTATAGAGTATTATTTGATGATGGTAGTTATTTAGATGTTACAGATAATCATAAATTTTTAATTAAATATAGATTAGATAAAGATTTTATAGAACAAACAACACAAGATATTATAAATAAAATGAATACTACCAAGTGGTTACCTAGAGTTCCAAATTCTAATATTAAATATATTGAAAAAGGTATTGAAGTATTAGAAGCGTATGATTATGGATTTTTACTTGGTGATGGTACTGTAGGTAAGTGGAAATCAGAAATAAAAGCGGAATTATATAATAAAGATAAACAAATAAAATTCATAACTGGAGAAAAACGTAATTACAATAATCACATTATACAATATTTTGATTTAGATTATAAATTTTCTAAAGATTTAAAATATAATTATGGATTGCCAAATATTATATTTTCATGGGATAAAAAATCTATTTTAAATTTTATATCTGGATGGATTGATGCTGATGGTACTAATCAGCATTGTAAAATTAGATTATATGGAAAAGAAGATAAAATTAGAGATGCTCAACTATTATTAACAAAATGCGGAATAAAATCTAGTATAAAAATAGCAGGTTATAAAGATGATATAACTTCGGTATCTAAAAGAAAATCTGATTTATATTATTTATCTATTAGTAAAACATCAGAATTAAGTACTCAACGAGTTATTTCAAATAGTAATAATGAAAGTACAAAAAAACATAAGTGGCAATTTATAAAATCAATAACAAAATTAGAAGACTTACAAGATTCATTTTGTTTAACTGAAAAATTAAATAATCAATGTGTTTTTAATAATGTATTAACAAAACAATGTAACTATAATCATTATAGATTACAAATATCTACTTATGCGTGGATGTTAGAACAAGCTGGTTATACAATACGTAATACAGCATTTACACACTTAAATCAACAATATAAATTTGATTATATGAAACATGAAGTACAACTCATGTTAAATATTGATCCTTACTTAAAACTAATATAATGAAAAAGTGTATAGCATACAAAATGAGATGTATTAAAAAAGAATATTATAAAAAAGAATATTATAATAAAGAATATTATAGATTATATATAAACTCTAAAAAAAGAAGCAATCATAGTTTTGATATATCAGGATTGGATATAATATGTATTAAAGAAGAATATAGATTACAAATTAGATACTCTTATAGTAGAGTAATGGTATCTACTAAATTTAATAAAAAGAATTTTGATAGATTAACTCAAATATTAAACTCAGTAGATCACTCTATCGAAATATTTTGTATTGGTATGACAGATTTTTTAAATAAAATAGGTATAGATTATGACTACTATAAAAGAAAATAAACAATACGGAACTATTGTTCGTTGTGGTACTGGTGGAAATATTTCTGATTCTATTTCTGCTAAAGAAATATTTACTATACCTGAAGTATGGGGTACATCATCTATAAATCATTATAATGTTGGTGTATGGTCACCTAGTGGACCACCATGTCCAGCAGGACAAAATTGTGTTGATCAATCCTTTACTGGATCAACTTTAAATCATCCTATAGATAAATTAGCTACTATAAAACGATGGATTAAACCATCAGAGTGGAGAATGAAAGTAAATACAACTCAGGATACAAAAAAGAATATAAACAAATTAAAAAATCTAAATCACGATTTATCTCTACATAAAGAAGTAGATGAGATATTTAAAACAATAACTGATTATGATTTATTTTCTATACTGATAGAAGGATATCTAGTTAATAATAATCTTGTAGATAGATATTATAAGTCTTTATCTAGATCAAACTCAATGTATCGTAGTGGTCCCGGTTTGTATCAATTTTTAGAAGAAAGTAATATATATTCTTATAATCCGTATACAACATCTATTGTAGATAGTTTAAAAAGTTTAGAAGATATTAGAAAAAGTTTAAAAGGTATTTGGGTTACACTACCAAAGAAATCTAGTACAATTCAAATATATACCGGAGAGAATGGTATGGATCTAATAAAAAAAGGAGGTATATAACCTCCTTTTTCTTTTAACACCCTTTTTTAACTTTACCACCTTTAGACATGGTTTTTACTGGTGCTTTTGGTTTAACTGTTTTTGTTTTCATACTTGTGTTTAATTAATAATTTAATAATATCTGCGACCTTATTTGTTTCCGTATAGTATGGAAGTCTAATATCTTCGAAACTATATAGTAACTCTAAAGCAATTGGTTTCAATCTTTCGAATTCTTTATACGTAATCATTATTATCTTCTTTATTATTTTTTATTCTTATACTTATAAGACCGGATAAAACTATCAGAAAAAATCCTAATCCTATTTTATATAAATCATCTATAGAATCCACACTAGACATCCAATCGAACAAAACTAAAGGTATTACAATACCAAATAAAGAAATAATAAGACACTTTTTCTTACTCATATTGTTGTTTTTGTACGAATCCGTTTTTAATTACATACATACCATCTTCTATTTTATTTTTTTCTTCTTGAGTTAATTTACGTCTTTCTAAAGCTTCATAATATAAGATTACACCACCTTTACCAGTAGCTATTACTAAACCAGGATTCTGTGGAATAGACTCCCAACAACTTTCAATCATTTTTGTTATTTCTTCTAATGTTGGTTTCTTACTCATTTATCTGGATATTTAGCGTCCATTTCTTGGATACATCCATATGGTGATCCATTAGATATTGTTAGTATAGTAGCAAATCCATTTTCAGTTGTAATTACAGACTTATCTTCTGTAATAGATCCTGTATACTTGCTACCATAGTTACCTGTTAACTTACCTGTAGCTGGATCTAAATCTCCCCAATCACTTCTACCATTACCTATAGCTTCTACATAATACTTTTTACCTGTTCTAAGAGATACTACTATTTGTCTACCTGTTTCTTCTGAATTTATTAAGAAATCTTTTATTATATTATCCATGTTGTATTCTTCTTTATTTACTGATGTAATTAAACTATCCCAATTATCATCTACTATCTTCTGTATATCTTTGTCAAGAACTTTTTTATTCATTTAAATCTAATTCTAATTGTTTATCTAAATCTCTTATTTGTCTATCTTTTCTTTCTTTTCTACACTCCCCTATATCCCAATTATCTCTATCCCATTTTCTTTGTATATGTAATGGAGCTTCGTCTTCCCAATAATCTAATGTACCATTTCTATACATTGATAATATCTTGTGTTTATATGTATTACTCATAATTACCTATATATTTGAATCCAGTATCTTCTACAATATATCTACCATCTCTAAACATACTTTGTTCTTTAATAGTAGATGGTCTACCCATAATTTTCTCGTAGAACTTTATAGCTCCTTGTTTACCTGTATGAAGAATACCACTATTAACAGGTTTTTCTTTTATCCATATAGAGGATACTTCGTCTTCAAATTTTTTACACATAGCATAATAATCATCTAAACCTTGTTCTAAAGATTTTAGAGTATCATCTATCTTAGAATTTAATTCTTTATTCATTTTATTATTAATTTACTCTATAAGTAAAATAAAAGGTGTAAACCGCAAAATGCGATTTCATCTTTAACCCCATAACCATATGTTTTCTATAATATCTTATCAAACAGTTTACTCTTTATCATATCTTTCGACTTAGATTAGGAGGTTATCAATCGATTATCTTTTTAACGTACTACGTGTAATCATTTGATTTGAATATTATATTTAAAGTAGCATCTCATAAAATCTAACCACACCAGAATTTCTTCTCAAAGATTAGGTATAAGAATCTATACTAAAAACATAGTGCAAAGATAATAATATAAATCATATAAATAGCTAGGGTACATAAAAAAATAAAAATAAATCTTTCAAACTATGTATTAATGTTACAACCAATCAACATATATTACTCTAGCACCATTATGTTAGTAGATTTAGGGAGTGAAAATATACCCCCGGTTACTTATGTATATATATGTTTATACCCCCGTACGATTTTGTATATATTTTACTATCTCCCCCATATCAAATGTGTATATATTTGTTTATATCCCATATCGTTTTTGTGTATATATGTTTATACCCCCTACCACAACACCCCTACTAAACATTGAGATTGGAGATGATCCCCGGTCTTCGTTATTTAACCAAAAAAAATATTTTACCATGACACCAATTATTATCGAAAAAGTACAGCTGAAAGCATCCTCCGAACAATCTATCGTTGAGTTTTGCAAACAGAATAATGTGAAGCCTGTTGCTGTTATTACTACTAAACCCAATGGATATCAGGGTGTACAGTTTGTAGATCTTACCAATCCAAACGAAGGGTTTTGTGTGTTACTCGGAAATAGTACATATGCGGGTGAAACGATCAGCAGAGATTGGACAGTGTATCGCAACAAAGCAGGTATACCACGTATATCTCATGTTGCTAAGCAGCAAGTGGAGTGGGCGTAAGCTCACCCTCATAGTAGTAAGCTCTAATGTGATAACCTACACAGGTGTCGCATTAGTGCTTATTACATAAATAGATTTATTAACCTTAAATATAAATACAATGTATAATCTAGTAAATATTATTGATTTACAATTACCTAAAGCAGAACTTACTGCTATTACTAATTACATGATGGATAAAGGGTATCGTAGATTCGATGTTCTAACCAACGGATGTAGAAAATTTTACAAGTAATGAGATATATAACCAATACAATAGTAGCACTAGCAAACGTTGGTGCTATTGTTTGGTTATGTAATTGTGATTACGCTGTTATGAATACATTAGTTATACTTGGTATACTAATAGTTGATGTTGTAGCGTATGATGCTAACGAACGAGAGATAATAGGTTGAGTATCAGATAGTTATATGGTTGGTTACAGTTTGTTTTTGTTGGTTTTATTGTGCAATAAATACACATCTACTATAAAAAAACATATTTTAACCAACCATATCTATCTATATCATCTTTAGAATATAGATTTATGTTACATATTTATAGTTATACTAAGGTTGTAATTGAAGGTACAAAGTTAGTAACAAACAAAAGTAGGATAGAGAAAGCGGTTCAGCTGTACTCCTATTATAACTATATTTGTT
>Ga0209582_1000163_pt1 | contig 64838 bp, 94 predicted proteins | sample KloWWTmetKNB5Kit_FD_187176 | JGI IMG/M metagenome (GOLD analysis project Ga0209582, IMG submission 187176) | Active sludge microbial communities from Klosterneuburg, Austria, studying microevolution and ecology of nitrifiers - Klosterneuburg... | ecosystem: Engineered > WWTP > Aerobic digester >...
GAAGGAGCGAGAGGCGAGAAACGACGCCTCCGACGCTTAGGAGGAGAGGGCAATGGCTGTATCCGGTTTGGGATTGGAGACCATCGGCGTTCGGCTTACCGTCGATGGTCTCAGCGCGTACACGCGCGACCTGGGGCTGGCAGGAGCGTCCACGAGGCAGTTCCGTGACGCCCTGTTCAGCCTGGATACTTCGTCCCACGGACTGGGCAGCGGCGTTACCCGGTTTTTGTCTGAGCTTGGAAAGGGGTTCGATCAGTTGGGAACCCTGGCGTTGGGGGCGGTGGCGACTGTCACCGGCGCGATGACAGCCTTTGCGTCCGTGTCCCTGAGTGCGGCGGCGGACTTTGAGCAGGCCATGGCGAACGCTGCCAGCGTGACCATGGGCGATATGGTGGATACGAATGGAATAACGGAGGTGCTGGCCCTGACGTCAGAGCAGTTCGAGAGGATGCGCAGGGAGGCAATCCGGCTGGGGCAGGAATCCAAGTTCAGCGCTACCGAGGTGGCGACGGCCATCGAGATGCTGGGCCGCAACGGCTTGACTGCCGAGCAGATTGTTGACGGGGCTGCGGAGGCGGCCATCAATCTCTCGCAGGCCACGGGGGCTGACCTGCCCCTGGCAACAGACATCGCTACGGACGCGATGATCATCTTTGGCGAGCAGGCATCTGACCTGGGCCATGTGGTGGATATGCTGGCCGGCGCTACGATTGCCAGCAAGTTCAACATCCGCGACATGGGCTACGGTATTTCGGCGGCGGGCGGTATCGCTGCGGCGGCTGGCCTGGAAATAGACGACTTTATCACGACCGTCGCTTTTCTGGCCCCGCAATTTCGCTCCGGTCGCGACGCCGGCACCAGCTTCAAGACATTCATCACCAGCCTGGTCCCCAAGTCGGAGACGGCGGCAGACGCCATGCGGAATCTCGGCCTGTATACCGGGATGACCGACCAGCAAATGCTGAAGGCGAGGGAGTCGATTGCGGCTGTAGAGGCCGAGATGGCCGGTCTGGACCCCACGGTCAAGGGCTACGAGGACAAGCTGGAGGGGCTGCGCCTGAAGCACGACGCCCTTACCCAGTCCCTCACCAGCGGCCACAGCGCCTTCTTCGACGAGACCGGCAACATTAGGAGCATGGCCGAGATCATCGACACGCTCAACGAGTCGTTCGATGGCCTCACGCCGGAACACGCCATAGCCAACATGCGCACCATCTTTGGCAGTGACGCTTCGCGCGCCGCCGCTCTGATGCTGGAGCTTGGCGGGGCGGGGATGCGCCGCACCCAGGCAGCCATTGACAGCTACATAGAGATGGGTGGCGCTGCCTATACGGCTGGCGTGCGCCTGGACACTCTGCGCGGGCAGATGCGCATCCTGAAGGGGTCAATCGAGACGCTCCAGATCACGCTGGGTACGCCCTTCCTGAAGCCGATGACCCAGCAGATCAACAGCGTTGTCATCCCCACGGTCAACGCTCTGGCCGACAACATCGACCTTTTGCAGAAGAGCGACAAGCCACTCAAGTTCTTCTCCTCTCTTCAGGCGCGGGATTTTTATGCGGTGCGGGCGGCGCTCTCCGAGATCGTGATGAGCTTTGATCAGGCCGGCACGGAAGACGGCAAGCTGCGCATCAGCCAGGAGCAATCCATCAAGATCGTGAATGCCCTGACGTCAGGGCTGGTGATGCTGGCGAACGCCATGGACTGGGCGACCCGCAACGCCGATGCGCTGAGGAGTATGGGGAACGGGATATTGGGGATGGCGGCGGCGGCTGGCGCTGTGAAGGCGCTGCGCCTGGCCCTGGCCGCCCTGACCTCGCCCCTGGCGCGGATACTGGCCCTGGCGTCCTTGCTTGGGTTGGCGTGGGATGCGAACGCCTTTGGCGTCAAGAGCAGGGTGATCGGATTCTTCGAGAGCCTGAAGCCGGCCATGGACGAGTACACCTATACCATGCTGCGCACGGGGGATTCGACCCAGGCGGCCTTTGCGGCTATCCGCACGGGGATAGGCGCCTTGTTCGAGGGCGACACGGAGACGAAACTGAACCGTCTCACTTTCGCCTTGCAGGCGTTATTGACTGCGCCCCAGCGCTTTGGTCGGGACTGGGGCCAGATGTTCGACTCGCTGAAGAACATGGATACGGCTGGAGCGCTGTCGCCCATGATTCGCATCATGCGTGGGTTGGGGGCGGACCCGGTTACGGCTATCCGTCTCTCGGTGGACATAACCGACGGCTTCAGCGACTTCTTTGACCGCATCAAGTACGCCTCGGATACGGTGCGCCTGTTCCAGTTGTCGCTGAACCGCATCGGGGTTGGCGATTCCATTTCTGCGGTGTCCAGTCTTGCCACGGCGCTGAACAATGTGGGCGTGGAGATGGCGGGCGCCAGCCGCATAGCCATGCGCTTCGTGTCCACCATGATGTGGATGCGAGATTTTGTGATCGCCATGCCGGGAGAGTGGGACAGATTCACGAGTTCGTTGCCGGCGACGTTTGGCCGGGCGATGAGCGCCATCAACTCCCTGGTTGAGAACACGACTACCCTGCTGGCCCGGCTTGGGCTGATTGGGGCGGCGGCTTTGGGCGGTGGGGACGACGCTGCCAGGCGGCTGGCGGATTCGCTGATCTGGGTGGGCGAGATTGTGGCGTCCCTGGTGACGACGTTTGCCAGAACGTTCAACGAGATCGTACTCGGCATCGACTCGGCTGTGCAGGCAGCGCAGGCATTTGCCATGAGCCAGGCCGCCGGCTTCTCGCTTCAGGACTCGCTCTCGGCGGCAGCGCCGGCGGCTGGCGAGATGATCGGCCATCTGTTCAAGGCGACGGGCGAAGGGCTGGCCGGCATCATCGACCTGGCGGAGACGCTGACGGGGCTGAACCTGGGGACGATTGCCCAGGACATTCTGCGGAATTTGCAGGCTATCTCCTGGTCGTCCATATTCAACCCCAGGGCGCTCCTGGGCATGGTCACGGCGCTGGGGTCGGCGATTATGGCGGCCCTGGCCGGCGTGAACTGGGCCGTCGTGCTGAGCCCGGCGACTATCCTGGGGACACTGAGGAACACGGCGTCGGCGTTTGGTAGAGCCCTGACGTCAGGGCTGGGACTGGTGGTTGGGACGACGGTGGCCGGCGCTATCGGGGCTGGCCTGGTGGCTGGCCTGGCCTTACTCTCTCGCTTACTGAGCGGGATCCCGATTGTGGGTCCCATATTGCGGGTCTTCTCGACGCTGGGCTTCTTGCTGGCCGGGGCGATGTGGCGGGGCGTGGGAATGCTGGCTGTGGTGCCGGCCAGGGTTGTGACCGGCCTGTTCGGCCTTTTGTCCAGCACCGTATCTGGGGCGCTAGGGCTGGCTGGCAGCCTGGCCCTGGCCGGGGCGAAACTGGCGGGGAGCTTCTCCCTTTTCGTGGGCCGGGGCCTGCTGTCTCTGCTGGGCCTTGTGTGGAGAGGTATCGGCGTTGTCGGCATCCTGGTCGGGGGACTGGGCAGCCTGGGCGGCATTATCACAAGGGCCATCATCGTCGGCCTCGGCGCGATCTTCTCGCCCATCGGCCTGATTGTGGCCGGCGTCATCGCCGCGCTGGTGGCGGGACTTGCCTACCGCGAGCAGTTGGCGGATGTGGGGCAGAAGATCAGGGGCGTCCTGTCTGGTTTCTGGAGATCCCTGACGTCAGGGGCGGAGGAGGTGGTGGAGTTTCTCTCCCCCATCGGGCGGCGTATTGCATCTGCCCTGCGCGACGTATTCGACCTTTCTGCATTCGATGTCGTGAGCGAGTGGATGGCGAAGGCGGAGACATGGAGCGTAGAGAACCTGTCTGCCTTCCTTGGCGCGGTGGATGGCTGGGTAGGGAAGGTGAAGGCGTGGAGCCTGACCAGCCTGCCCAACTTCTTTGACAGGGTGAGCGGGTGGGTGGGGCAGGTGAAGGGCTGGAGCCTGACCAGCCTGCCCGACTTCTTCGATAAGGTGGACGGCTGGGTGGAAAGGGCAAAGGGCTGGAGCCTGACCAGCCTGCCCAACTTCTTTGATACGGTAAGCGGATGGGTAGGGAAGGTGAAGGGCTGGAGTCTGACCAGCCTGCCCAACTTCTTTGATACGGTGAGCAAGTGGGTGTCCAGCCTGAGCAGTATGGACGCCGATGGCAAGTTTGCCGGCGTCTTCTCTGCCGTGCAGGGGTGGATCGATACATCCAAAGAATGGACGATGGATGTCCTGCCCCCCTTCTTTGCGCAGGTGGAGGGATGGATCGCCAAGGCCAAGGGCTGGACGGCGGTGAAGCTGCCGGCCTTCTTTGCGCGGGTGGAGGAGTGGATTGCCAGGGCCCAGAAGTGGACGATGGATGCCCTGCCGCCTTTCTTTGTGAGGGTGGAGGAGTGGATTGCCGTAGCCAAGCAGTGGACGATGGACGCCCTGCCGCCTTTCTTCGTGAAGGTGGAGGGGTGGATTGCCACGGCCAGGAAGTGGACAATGGACGAGTTGCCGCCTTTCTTCGTGAAGGTGGAGGGGTGGATTGCCACGGCCAAGCAGTGGACAATGGACGAGTTGCCGCCCTTCTTCGTGAGGGTAGGAGAGTGGATCGAGACGGCCAGAGGATGGACGGCGGAGAAGCTCCCCGACTTCCTGAAGTGGATGAAGGACAAATACGAAGAAGCCAGGAAGCTGACCACCTACAATCTCCCGAACTTTGTGGGCTGGATGACGACCCAGGCGGCGGGGATACGCGAACTGAATCTGGATGGCGTCACCAAGGAGAGCCTGGTGGCGAGCGGCGCGTTGCTGGCCTCGGAGGCGGGGAATGTGCTGGCGAACGCCATCAACGGGGTGGACTGGTCGGCGATCAGCAAGTCCGTCATCGGCGGAATCAACGCCGTGACGGCCAAGATTCGCGAGATAGACTTCTACTCTATGGGGAAGGCCATCCGCGATGCGGTGCTTCTGGCTATCGGGTCCATCAACTGGGCGATGACGAGCGCGGAGATGTCGCCGCTGCGGCTGGCAATCGAGAACGCCATCAAGGAGATTGACTGGGCCGGCATCGGGAACGCGCTCGACGGCCTGTACTACGCCCTGCAAACGAGCATAAGCAATTTCGTCGAAGGGATGACGGGCCTGGATCTCGGCCTTAGCCCTGGGGCGCAGAGATACTACGCCGAGCAGGCGCAGCAGATTCAGGCGGGCGAGACGCTGCCGAGCGGGGTGACTACTCGCCCGGCGCCGCCCTCGCCGGAAAGCCTGTTTGGGGGGACGAGTGACTATGGGATGCCGTTCAAGCAGCTAGACATGACGATTGCCAATGGCATCAAGGAGCAGCAGGCGGTATTCATCGAGGCCATCAAGCAGTTCTTCAAGGGGCCTGGCCTCAAGTCTGAGGTGCCGCCCACTACCGGCCCCTTGACGGTTGACCTGGACAAGTACGGAGAGCAGGGGGCGACATCCTCCCTGACGTCAGGGATAACGGCTGCCCTGGGAATGCTGGGCAAGTTCAGATGGCCGGAGATGCCCCCGCTTGTCAGCAAGCTGATGGGGTGGAGGTGGCCGGATGCGCCGGCTGCTGTGGCGAAGATGCTTTCTTGGCGCTGGCCCGCTCCACCGGCAGCTATCGCCTCCCTGCTCGTATGGCGCTGGCCCGCTCCGCCGGCAGCCATCGTCTCGTTGCTCGTGTGGCGTTGGCCCGCTCCGCCGGCAGCTATCGTCTCGTTGCTCGTGTGGCGCTGGCCGGAAGCGCCGGTTGCAATCGTTGCGCTGTTGGCATGGCGCTGGCCGGAAGTGCCGGGGGTGATTGCTCAGTTGCTCGCCTGGACCTGGCCGACGCCGGGATGGGTCGCATCGTTGCTGGCGTGGCAGCCGGCCTGGCCGGCCTGGGTGACAGCCCTGCTTGCCTGGAGACCGCCGTCGGTAAACGTAGTCTCCACTCCGAGTAGTGGTGGCAGTAGCAGTGGCGGCGGCACCAGTACGGGAACCGGGACTCGGCCCGACAGAAGCGGCGCAGCGAGCGGTATGGCCCGGCACGCCGGCGGTCCTCTGGAGATTGGCGAGGGTGGCCGGGAGTTGGTGCGCCTGCCCGGCGGAGCGTTGGCGATGGCGACGAAGCGCATGACACTAAACCTGCCCAGGGGTACGTCTATCTTCTCGAATGCGCAGACGGAGGGACTGCTGCGGGGCCTGGGCGAAAGCCGACGAACAATCCCTGCCCTGCGCGAGCCGCGGGAAAGACCATCTGTTCTGGTGCGGGTGCAGAACGCCGAGGGCGGACGGACGACAAACAACGCCTTCAATTTGAATATGGGTACGTTGCGCAGCCACGAATCTGTGCGGGACGACTTCGCTATCCTACGCGCCCTGGCCGGCGCGTAGGCCCTGACGTCAGGAGGGGATATGCCGACAATGAGACATATTGGCGCCGAGGAGTTGGGCGGCGAGTACATACATAATGTCACGCGTTCCTACTGGTCAATTGTGAGGCCGTATCACCAGGAGGTGACAAACCTATGCACGGCGCCGGGGGCGGAGATACCGGACGTGGACGGCCAGTGGGAGGGGAACTACGGGACGGCTCCTGTGGTCCGCGTCTCGCCGGGCTACGCAGGGGCCTACGCCTACAAGGTAACGCCGGCTGGGTTCGCCTCCGTGACGACGGCTACGTGGGGAGACATCGACATGGAGGAGGGCGAGCGATACTACGTGGTCGTGGCCGTCAAGGCGATCTCCGGCAGCTTCCTTGACATCGGGTTTATTTCTCCGTTCTCGATTCCTGCTGGTCCCGGCGTCCCCATCGGGGGGCAATCCAAGCCACAGGCGACCGGCCAGGCGACCGGCCAGTGGCAATTGCTGAAGATGGAGTATCGCAGTGATTCTGATCTGGATGGGATGAAACTTGCCGTGCGAGCGTGGAATGACGCCGCGGTTTCGGTTGACCTGTACGTGGATGCGCTGACGATCACGAGAGAGGTGCGGGTGGACTCTCCGTTCGATGGGGACGACGCCGGCGCTTCCTGGAGCGGCGTTCCCCACGCGTCCACGTCTGTGATGTCGCGCTTCGCCCGCGGGCTGGGGGAAGAGGTGCGACTGAGCGACATCGGCTTTCACCCGATCTCCTACGTGGGGGCCGGGATGCCGCCGGTGCGACCGATCACGCAGAAGTACGGGCTGCTGGGCGGGGCATACTACCAGCGCAGCATCCCTGACGTCAGGACTCTCACCCTGATCGGGGTGTTCGTGGCCGACGGGGCGCGGCATCTGCACGCCATGCGGGCGGAGTTGGAGTCCCTGCTGCTGCCGTGGCGCTACGCCATGGACGGCCAGGCCGTGCGTTTGTACGGGCGCATCGCCGTATGCGACACGGACGTGACCGCCCCCCTTTGCATCGACGCTGTTTATGAGAACGGGCTGGAGGGCGAGATAGGCGATCTGTACGGCGGGCGGGCGGCTGTTCAGTTCCTATGTCCCGATCCGTTTTGGGTGAACCCACGGGCCAAGGGGGTGGAGGTGAAGACGGCGCGCAATGCGTCCTTTGTGATTGACTACAGGGGAACGGTGCCAGCCCCCATTGTGCTGCGGGTGTACGGAGGAACGGCGGCGCCGGGGGCCAGGATACTCTCTGTGCGGAATGTGACCCAGGGGGTGACGGTGGACTTCTCGGCGAATGGGGGGCAGGCTGTCGGCGTGGGCGAGCAGGTTGTACTGCACACGGACCCCAGACGGGAGACGCTGATGCTCTATCCGGCGGCGGTTGGTCCGTTTGTTTTCGACCCGTACCCTGGCCCCAGCAACGTGCTCGGGGCCATTACGCCCCAGAGCCAGCCCGGCTCCCTGCGCCTGCTACCTGGAAGGAACGAGATGGAAGTGTCGATGGGTGGATGGGGGGCAAGCACGGCGGTGTCTATTGCGTGGAACGAACTTTTCTGGTCATTCGACTCCGCACCATTTGTGGAGATGACGTAGACGATGACAGCGACTTACGAGGTAATCATCAAGAGGCCGGACAACACGGTGATCTTGCGCACGAACGACTTTATAAAGCTGGCCTACGTCCGCCGTTACAACACGCGGGGAACTCTCACGCTGGAGATACCGCCCGTGGCCGGCATCGGCGACTTTTTGCAGGACACGCGCATCGAGGTGTGGCGGCAGGCGGTGGGCGGGCTGCCCATGCTAGAGGGGGACACATGCTGGTTCCTTTACCGGGTGGAGGTGGCGATCAGTGACAGCGGGGTGTACAGTCTTGTGCTGTACGCTGAAGACGCCATCGCTTTGCTCAACCGGCGCACAGTGGCCTACCCGGCAGACTTCCCGGACTTCCCGATCCCGGAGACGACGAAAACAGCGTACATGGACGACATGATGAAGGCCATTGTGCGGGAGAACTACCTGGCCGGGGCTGGCAGCTACGCCACCTACGACATCGTGACTCTGACCTACACGCCGGACGCAGCCCGCGATATGTCCGCCTACCTGACCGTGCAGGCGGACGCCGGGGGAGCGCCCCTGGAGACGCGCCAGTTCGCCCACCAGCCGATCATGATGATCTTCGAGGGGCTGGCGACGGCATCTGCGGAGTTGGGGGTGGACCTGATATTCGACATCGTGCAGACAAATGACACGGGGGATCCGCCCTTCCTGGAGTTTCGCACATACACGAACACGAGAGGGTCGGACCGCAGCGTGGGCAATGCCGGCGGGAATCCCCCTGTCGTACTCAGCCCGGAGCTCGGAAACCTGCGGGAGCTTGTGCTGTCGCGGGACTGGGAACAGGCGACGAGCCGGGTGTACGTGGCCGGCAACGGAGAGGGGATACATCGGGTGCCGCACATCGTCTCCCTGAGCAACGTAGATCTACAGGCGACGCCGGACAACCCGTTGCGCTACCGAGAGCAGTTCTTCAACATGAGCATGGTGAACGTGGTCAATGGGCCCCTGACGTCAGAGGCGGAGAGCGCCATCTACCGATGGCAGCCGAAAGAGGACTTCTCTGGTGTGCTGATGGAGACGCCGACGACGGTGTACGGCAGGGATTTCTTCTATGGGGATCTGGTGACGGTGCGCCTGCAAGACCGGCTGGCCCAGACGAACGTGATCGACCGCACGGCCCATGTGGCGTCTGTGTCTGTGCGGATAGAGGACGGGGTAGAGGAGGTCGCCGCGACAATTTCTTCCACCATAGATTTGGACCGGAACAACCATCGTTCCGGCACGCTGCATCTATTGCAGAAGCTCTCCATTGTCGGGAGAGAGCTTATCATCCAAAGTACCCTGGAGAAACAGTAGGTATTGAGAGGACGGGGCGCTCCCTCCCCGGCCTTCCTATACAAAAAGAAAGAGGGCAGAGCGTTGGACGACGCTCTGCCCTCTTTCTTTCCCATCACCCCAATGCGACCTGGTTATTGTACCACATTTTCCCGTGCAGAGCAAAGAGCGGCGAACACGGCTACGCTGGCGGTGGAGATGGCAATCACCTCGTCGCGGGTGAATACGCCACGGTTCCCGTAGCTGGAGAAAATCAGCGCTCGTACATCGTCAACAGTGAAGATGGGGGGCGACGGCGATAAGAGCAGGAAGTCATCCACCTCATCGGCGATTGTCCGGTTTTTGTCACCTCCGACGTCAGGCCCCACGCAGTATGCAGGCATTGTGCATTCCTTCTTCGGCGCTTATAAGAACATTTGTTCTATTATACATGGGTCACGAATTGACAACAAAGTGCAGGCGTACCGTGCGCACTCTGTCCGCGGCTATTTCCCCTTCTTCCCCGACAATTTTGGAGGCGAGAATCTCCAAATGATCGAGCAGGGCGGGGAGTCTTTTGGTGACTACAAGATCGAGAAGTCTATCGAACAAAGCGAGCATGTTGTTTTTCTCCTTGGTAGAGGCGAGTGATACGCTCGCCCTTGTCGAGTGCGGTCAGGGGAACACCGTCGAAAGTGGGCCATGTGACGTGCAAGAGACTGCACTTGCCGACTCTAGCGATGATGAGACGAAAGTTGGGGATGGCGTGCCAGGCGCCGGCAAGGAAAATGCAGCCAGCGCCGCCCGAATCGCCAACGCCGACCGGCCACCAGGATGGGGCGATTGCCTGGAATCCGTCTACGTCTTCGATTTCCCAGATGCCCCTGGCCGGCAGGAAGGCGGGATCTGAGATGTCCCCGTCTACAGGGTTGTAATCAAAAGCGCACAGGCGTTCATGGATGGCGGCCTGGGTGCTGGCGTTGTAGGTGGCGCCGCAGAACTGACAGGCGTATATGATTTTTCTGATCATAAAACCACCTCCAGTTCTAGTCGTTCTTCGCGCAGCGCTGACAGGGCTGGCCTGTTGCCGCACATGGGCCAGGTGGCCCAGATGCGCACGCGCTTGCCCACGCTGACTTCCATGCGGAAGCCCTTGAGAGGCAGCCAGCGGCCATCCCGGAAGATGCAGCCGGCCCCGTTGTACGCGCCCACCTCGCTGGGCCACCATGCAGGGGCGGCGGCAAATACGTCGTTGCTGTCGCTTGCGATCTCCCCGATCAGCATAAGGGGATCGGTCACGTCCCCGTCGGTTGGCTGGTATGGTCCCCGCGGGCAGGACTGGCTGTGGCGCTGGTTGCCCAGTTCGCTCTCGGCGATGAAGCCACAGTGCGGACATGGGCTAGAAGTGGACGTCTTCTTCTGCGGCGACATTTCTACTCCTTTCCTTTGAGCGGAGGATCTTTATTCCCGGCCCAGGAGCGCTGGCGTAGACGGGTTGCGGATCCGTGAATAGGGAGACAAACAGGACGACCGCCGGGGCCTGGGTCTGATCAGTAACGAGGGAAGAGAACCAGATAATCATGGCGACATCCAGCAGAGCAGAGAACGGGTACGTCTTGTAGCGCAGGATGGGGCGCACGAGAAAGGCGAGAATCAAGAGATTGCCGGCGCAGGCCGCCCCTTCCAGACACACTGAAGAAGAACTGTTGGCGAGGGCTATGTAGGCAGCACCCAGCACGAGACCGAGGATTGCGCCGGCGAAAGAAAAGATGATGCCGTCCACGATGGTGGCTGCCAGCAGCCAGAGCATCCAGTTTTCTCCGCCATCCCCCAGGACGAGGAGCAGGGCGGCCACGGCGATAGCCCAGCGCAGGATGCTGCGGGCCGTGGGGCCGACGATGTAGGCGGAAAGCCCCTCGCCCGGTGCGATGTCGAAAAAGGTGAGTCTGCGCATAGGAGGTACCGTTGATGGTGGCCCCATCCCTGACGTCAGGGATGGGGCCGGATGCACGAAGGTTTGTACGGCTAGTCGTCCAGCGCCGCCGCCTCTTTGCCTAGAACACGGGCTACGGAGGCGAGAAAGATTCCCTGCTCGGCCACGATGGAGACCATGAAGGCTACGCCGGCGAACCAAGCAGCAGGCGTGGTGGCGAAATACTGGGCGTCGGTTGTGGAGTCGAACAACTGGCTGATGCCCCAGATGACGACGAAGGGGGCCAGCCCAGCCCACTCCGACTGGAGCATCTCGTAGGACTCGATGAAGCGAGAAAGGACTGTTTTGTCCTTGGATGTCGTCAGGCCCTTGTTGACGATAGACGTGTATATCCAGGCGATAAAACCAGGAAAGGCCAGAAAGGGCGACGTGCCGGCCCGGAAGCACATGGATGCCACGGCCACCTGGGAGCCAGAGGTGAGTACCCAGAAAACCACGGTCACACCGATCTGCCACAGGATGCCGGACGAAGAGGTGTCGGCGATTTTTTCCGACACGAAACCGAACGTCCCCAGGAGGTCGGCGGCCATAAGGGCGATGCAGCCGGCGAACAGTATAGGGCTGGAGAAAACGGAGATATACCCTACGGCCTTCTTTGCGTTGTTGGAAACTTGTACTGGCATGACACTTTCTTCCCTTCTTGTCGCTGTGTGACTGGTACGTGTGATTAGTGTAGCCCTGACGTCAGGGGCCGAGCTACCCTGCTTGTCTGATGACGGCGTTTATCTGGCCGGATGAAACACCAAACTCTCTCTGTATGTCCGCGAACAGCGCTCCACCACGGTGCTTCTGGCGTATGGCCCCGGCCACGTCGTCCGCAACGCCGAGTGCTGGCCTGCCGAGTGCTCTCAGGCGCATGGACGAGGGCTTGTACTTGTCCATCCCTCCCTCGTTCAAGCCTTCCTCGCCTACCTCTCCGGGGTGGGAGCCGTGGGACCAGAGAACGACGCCATCCCTGCCCATGTACACGCTATCTGGCACGGCGGGGCAGGCGATAACGCCTTCTGGCACCGTGCGCTCCACGAGTGCCAGGTGTCGTGGATTGACGCACAGGGCGCTTCCGCATGTACTGACAATGCGGTACTCGTCTGTCGGTTCCGCGTTTTCGATCTGCCACGCCGCCTGCTGCACATGGATGAGATCGGTCCCGACCCGGTAGCGGGGGTACTTGGGAGACGCTCCATCCCGGAGCCAGGGCCAGCAGTCGTCCGGGCCGGCCACATTGGCATTAGAAAAGAACTTTTCCCGGTTGACGACTGGAGGCGCTTTGAGAATGTCCGGCCCGTCTGGTCTCACTGCTCGCCCCCCTTGCCGTTGATGAGCGAGTTGATGAACAGCACTACAATGAGAATCGCAGAGAGGGCGAGTGCGCCTGTGCCGGCGGTGGCGGTGATTGCCGTGGCCGCCGCATTTTCGGCATTCACGGCGTTCGGTTCCGGCATCGACACAAGGCTCACGAAAAAGATCACTATCGCGGCTACCGCAAGAAACTTGATTGTCTTCACGATTCGCGCTGTCCCTTCATCATGTAGCCGACTGCGGCCCCGGCGGCAAACACCATGACGTACCTTCCCGTCTGTGTACCCAGAAACGCCTGAATGCTGCCGGTCACTCGGCTGATCATGTCGCCATACTGGGTACCCTCCTGCCCAAAGATCATGACTACGGCCCCCAGGGCAAAAAGGGCAATGAGTATTTTCGAGTTCGCTTCCATGACTGTCTCTCCGTGTGTGTGCGTGTATAAACTTCATCCATTGGGTGCGACTTATCGCCACAAACGAATAATAGCACACAAATCAGCCACAGTCAATACATAATTCCGCCACTTTTCGCACTGAATGTGCCGAGCGGGGTAGCGATTGCGGGGGCAAGATCGAAGTCTGGGTCGTCTATGTCCAGGCACTTGCAATCGTCGTAGGACAGGTGACAGAACTGGCACCTGCCTACGAGAAGGGAACGCCGTTCGTGGTCTGGCATGGCATCCAGGGCGAGGTGAATAAGACTGAGGGCGACAACCGGCTGGCTGGCGGCCAGTATTTGCAACTGGGCTGCGACGTCGCTCACGATGGCCTCCCTGAAAGCATAGCGTAAAGGTGACGGGCCAGGGCGACCCGGCTGCACCCGCTCACATCTAGCTTGACGCGGATGCGGGCCACGTAGACGCGGGCGGATGCACAGGTAATGCACATGGCTTCGGCTATCTCGTTGTCTCGATAGCCGCGCACGATATAGGCCCCGACCTCGCGCTCGCGCCGGGTGAGGCTACTTGCCGCCGTAGAAGGCCGCCCAGATCGCCTTCCTGAAGGCGGAGCCACGGAGCTTGACGACGGCTTTCGGGAACTTGCGCGCACGGGCGCCGGGGTGGTAAACGCGTTGCGCATAGAATGGGCCTCCTGTGATTGTGTTTGGTCCGCTGCCGAGTACGTTTGCCTGGGTCTTGGGCCGGCTGCTGAAAAAGCGCAGGCGACCATTGATGCGTCGTGGGTAGATAAAGTGGGCCCTTGTGCCGGCGTTGACAAAGCGGTACACTTTGTCCTTGGTGGCTACGGTGCGGGTGAAGTCGTCGGTCTTTTCAATCGGAAACTTGGGCCGCTTCTTCCACGTTGCCGTGGTGCTGTCGAAGTCCCCCTTCACCATCTTCGCCGTGCTGTCCAGGATCGCCCTGATCTTGTCCGCCTTCAATGCGGGCATGAACTTGCTCATGTCCTTGGGAAGAATTGCCGTCGCTCGTGGTCGCACCATTGCTTGCTCTCCTGACGTCAGGGAACACCCCTGACAGGCTGCGGGAAAGATGCCATATTGTGGGGCGCATGGCGTCCTCTGCCCTATCCCAGAGGACGTTGACGCGCTCGAATGGCACGTCGTTCACGTCGCCCCATTCGTAGCGAACAATTGGTTCGCTGGCTGCCGCCCCCTTCATGTCGGCCAGGGCGCGATGGATGGCCGGGGTGGACAGGGCCTTGTCGCGCATACGCCGGCGGTCGATGGAGGGGACGCCCACATCAGTGTAGGTGAGTTGATCATCCATGATGTCGTTCCACCCGCTGGGCAGAACGTCATCTTTGATCATGGCCTCAATGAATTGCTCTGGCGTCCCCAGGTGGGAGCCGTCGGAGCGCTCGGACAGGAAGAGATCGCGCCAGAAAGACGACTTGGCGAGGCGCAGTTCCATGTCGCCCACTTCACTGAGCGAGTCGCGCTCCTCGAACTCGAAGTGCAGGCCGTCTGGGACTACGTGCTGGGCCAGCTTCTCTTGAAACTTGCGCACGAAGTCACCCTCGCCCTTGGCGTTGGCCCGGCGCAGGCCGGCCTCTACCTCGGCGCCACTCTGCCCAAGCAAGGTGGAAGCGTGGGAGCCGATCCACTCCTCAGATGGGAAGCCGAAGGCCATGGAGATGGCCGTGATGGCCCAGAGTACCCGTTGCTCGTAGTCGAAACCATCGGGCATACGGGAAAGGGCGTGGAAGTTCACGTCCAGAGGAACTTCCTCCGAGATGAGGACGGCGATTTCTGCGCCGCCGGGAACGCGGGTGCCGCCGGACAGGTCGTTGCGGGCGGCTTTGCGGGCGGCGAAGGCTTCAGCGAACGCCTCCTCCGTGGTGCCGGTAACGGTGAGGATGCCGTGGACAAAAGACGGATCCAACTGCCCCTGATCGTGGTCCTCCAGGGCGGCCAGGAACATGACAAAGCGCAGACAGAGCCAGAGGGGCGGCGTAGAGATGCCGTGCAGGGACATGCGGTTCTCCGGCGTGGACGAGACCATGAAATAGTCATGGGGGCCAAGCCCTGAGCCGTTGACCTCGATGGGCATGAGTCGATCCTGGGTGACGCGGGAGACGGTGGGGTCGATGGACCACATGGTCTCTACCGGCCAGAGAGACCAGAGGCCGGTGCGGTTGTCGATATAGGGCGACACCTGCCGGCCCAACTCTACGCACGGCACATGGCTGGTGAGGTGAGAGAGGGTGAGCTCGCCCACGAGTTGCCGCCAGCCCTCGCCGTCGTTGACGCCGTGCAGGCGTTCGACAAAGCGGCTGACGCGATTGCGACCGCCAGTGACAGACCAGCCCCGGCTACTATGGAGCTTGACGATACTGGAGACGACGCCGGCGATGAACGGCTCCTGATGCCAGGCGTCGGCCAGGTACTTGTCCAGGTCACGCGTGTCCAGTCCGCGCTTGGGCGGTGCGTCGCGGGCGACGGAACGCACGAACTCGGTCAACCTGCTGTAGAGGTGGCCCAGTTCCGGGTTGAAAGTCTTTTGCTGAGATGCCGGGGGCGCTAAGGTCCGGCCTGATTTGCGCCTGGTGCGACGTGCCATGATTCTCCTCCTTGGTGAATGAGTCACCCTGACGTCAGGGCTGCCACTGGATGCGCAGACCGCCGCCGGATGCCGACTTGCCGATTGCCATGTAGGCCAGAACTGCGGCCATCGCCATGTCGTCATACTGCCCGCCTGGCGCCTGGAGCTTGTTGCCGTCAATGGTTGACAACTGTTCAAACACGTTCCTGTCATGCAGGACGATGTTTGATTCGCGCATGGCAAGGGTGACGGTATCGTAGAGGCTGGCCTTGCTGATGCTGCTGGTCTGCCATCCGTCGCGCCGGTCCATGCCCTTGACCCGACGCAGGCCGGGAGCGTTGTCTTTGAGCCAGGCGATGACCGTGTGGCCGTGGTTGTTTCGCTCCACCAGCACGGGCGCATCTCGGTAGTAGGCAGAGATGGACGATAGGTGGCTGGCAAAGGCCGCCGGCTCCAACTTGCCCTGTAGACTCGCCATCTGCTGGCCCGTCTCCCGGCAGAAGACAACGGCTGCGCTATCGTCTGACGTTGGGTTGCCCTCGGCAGGGTCGGCCCCGATGACGTAGCTCTCTTCCTCTATAGGACTATGATACACGCGCAGGCCGGGGATGCCCAGACGGGACTTGAGGGGCTTGAGTTCGGCAAAGCACTGCTCCAACCAGGAGAATGGGATGCGGCGATCAAGCTCTTTGGGCAGGAGGGCTTCCCAGTCCGTGGCCGGGTATTGCTCGTACAGTTCATCCAGGCTGCCCGTGCGACTGAGAACGTCCTGCTTCTGCTCGGCGTACCATTCCCGCGTGCGGCCTGGGTGGGCGTGCCAGGGGAGAAAGACGGGCTTCCATCCGTTCTCCCCGCGCAGGGCGCTGCGATAGATGTTCTTGAACTGGCTACCCGGTTCGTCTTTGTTGGAGCGGGAGAGTAGGATGATCTTGCCGCCGTTGTCCACTGTGGGCTTGACGGAGCGCATGAGACGGGCAAGGTCAGGGGAGAGATCGGCTTCGTCCACGATTACGAGAGAGGCGGTGTAGGAGTCGCCGGCGGTGGTGGGAAAAGCGCGGATGGTGGAGCCGGTGGTGAGCCTGATTTCGTGAGCGTTGGCGACGGCAATCTCTGAACCGCTTATCATCCAGTCGGGCAGGCGCTTGAAGATGCCGCGCAGGCGCTCGTCGGAGAGAAGATAGACGGCCTCGGCGTCACGCCGAGAGAAAACGAGGCTGGTATTGATGGGGCGAAAGAGCGCCATCCATAGCATGTAGCAGAGAACCAGCCAGGTGATTCCTAGCTGGCGCGCCTTGAGGATCACCACCTGCTGGCTGTTGTTGATGGCGCGCAGCGCTTCCCGCTGCATGGGCCACATCTCGAAGGGTAGCCACTCGCCCACCACCGCGTCGTATATGTAGCAATAGGTGCGAATGAAGTAGGCGGGCGATCCGGAGCATCGCCCCAACTCAATCGCCTGTTCACGGGTCAGCGCCATCCTCTACATCCTGATCGCTTGTGGGTTCGCCGTCCGCTCCGTCTACTTCGTCTGTCTTTCCCGCTTCCTCGTGGCCCTTGGCAAAAGCGGCGATAAGGGATGCGGCGTCCAGGACAGGGCGACCCTTCGGCCCTGTGATGGTGCTCACCTTTGGCGCTTCCGTGCCGAGGATGGCACTCTCGTGTTGCAGGCACTTGAGAACAATGCCCCATTCCGCCCTGAGCCACGCCATGCGCTTGAGTTCGGCCAGTTCGGCCAGTTGACGCGTCTTGTGGGCGTGTACGTCCTTCGCCATCTCCCGTCGCCACACCCGGTTGAGGGCGCGGATGTCGTCGCGCACCTGCTCCGGCGACCAGGCAGCGCCGGCGGCGACGTTTATGTTGCCGTCCGCCGTCATCTGCTCAATGATCTCTTCTACCGTCAGCCCGCGCAGAAAGAGGCGGGCGACGGCGCGCTGGCGCAGGGCGGCGGCGGGGCTTATTCCGGCCTGGCGAGCCATTAGTTTGTGCTCGCCGGATTCCAGGCGCCTCGGCGGATCAGGATGCGGCGAACACCGCCATAGGTGAGGCTGTGCTTGCGACCGATTTCTGTCGGTCCCATGCCGGCCTTGTAGAGCGCCTCGATCTGGTCATCACGCTGGCGCTGGCGCAGGGTAATGGGCGGGATGTAGGCGTCCCCCATCTGGCGCTTGACGATGCTGCCGAGGGTCCAGTAGCCGATGCCCGCCTTTTTGCAGACTTCCTCCACGCCGGCACCGTTTGCCCAGGCACGCGCCGCCTGGGCCCAGCGAATGTTCTTGCGCAGGGCTGCAATCGAGGCCCCGCCCGGCGCACGAACGCCACCCGCTTCCGGGCGGGCCCGGTTGTGGAAAACGCGGGAGACCGTGCCTTCGGAGATATTGTACTTGGCCGCAGCTTCGCGGCGACTCATCTTTCCGTTGGCGAGGGCCTCTGTCATTTCCCGAATCTGATCTTGGGTCAGTTTCATGTGTCCTCCTATATGCTGGTATTCATACGAATCGTTCAATCTGGCAAGGGTTGCGCGAACGCAGGTTATCCAAAGCGCACGCGATTATCCCAACTATTCACAAATTATCCCACATCCCTGACGTCAGGGCTTCCGTCGCTCTCCCCGTCCTCCGGCCCCGCAAGATCAGAGAGAATCCAGTACAGATCTTCCACGAAAGAGGCGCAGTCGTCAATCGCTCTCTCCACTATCCCCTCAGCCGTCCAGTTGTCTGCGCCGGGCGCATTGCCATCATGCTTCATGCCACTGTCCTCCAGCAAAGGCGGTGTAGTCGTCGAATACGACTGTCTCCAGGGCGAGCCTGCCCTGGTGGATAGAGAAGAGGGTGACGCCCTGGCGCCAATCCGCCTCTTCGCCCGCTGCGTGCTGTGGCTTCAGGGAGCAGAGGCACGGATTTTGGCGGGCCTCGATCCAGCGGTCGCCCATTCTGGCGCTGAAGCTGCCGGCCCGGTGTGTGTGGCCGGTGACGGTGCTGTGGCGAAAGTGCCTGCGCTCTGATTCGCGTCGTGCAGCGCTCCCCGCACGCTTGCGCAGTACGACGCCGTGTGATACTTCGAGCAGGCCACCAAATGTCACCCTGCGAGGCGTGTAAGCCACCCCCATGCTGTCCAGATCCAGGAGAGCATCAATGGAAAATGTGCGCCTGGGTGACATATCGAGATGGTGGCGCAGATGGTGGCGCAGGCGCTCCTCATGCTCGCCGTCCAGCTTGACTCGCCTGCACCTGTCGCCAACGGCCTGGGCGATAGGTGCGTAGACCTGCCGCCGCCATGTGTCTATCTCGTCTTGCAGCCGGTACATGCGCGCTTGCCCTCTATCGTGCAGCGAGAGGCTGTAGAAGTCAATCTGATCCCCCGCCATGATCCAGAGGTTCGGCCTGTGCCACTGGGCCACCTTGGCGGCCAGGGCGATGGCTCTGGCGTCATGGTGCGGGGCGTGGTCATCGGACGTGATGATTCCGCGAACATCGCCGGATCCCATCTCAATGCACCCATCGGCCAGGGCGGCGCTGGCGCTTATCTCTGCCTGCACCATGCGCTTCACTGCTGGGTTACGGCGTAGAAGAGAACGCCAACGCTCAGTTCCCCACTCGAAATTCCCGGCCTCATTCGCTACCCGAAAAACGTCAACAAACGTGCGGCATCCCGGCGCCGCGCCAATGACGTACCTCAGTGCCTCCTCGTTGTCGCCGCTATCCTTAGCCATGACCGCTCCCCTTTCCCTACTCGGCAGTCGCCCCTGACGTCAGGGGCGACTTGCTCTGGTGGTGCTTCTGATGACAGGTAGAGCAGAGGGTAACGATATTGAAGGGCATGTGAACGTACCGGCGGCCCTTGTTCTTGGCGTACTCGCGAATGTGGTGCGCTTCGGGCCAGCGCACACGATACAGTGACGCAGGCTTATCGCAGATAGAGCATGTCCAGGCGTCCCGCTCGTGAACGTAGAACTTGATGACTGTCCAGCAGAAGGACTGATTGCTTGGCGGGCTGCTGGTGTCTATGAGGAGGGCGCACAACTGGGCCAGGGACCAGATGCACAGCCAGCGAAGGATGCGCCACAGGGGAGCCGAGAACGGTATGATGCGCGGATTGCTCGTTGCTTTCCTCCCGGAACGTCGGGCTTCGGAAGGGCTATTCCTTGATCTGCTTCTTGTTGCTGCCCTGGCCGTCACGTATCCTCCTGGGCTGTAAACGAAGTGCGGAAGGGGCGCACGCAAGTCGGTCGCGGCTCCCCTTCCGCACTGCTCTCTGTGCGTCAATATATCATACAATTCAAGGAATGTCAACGAATGCTGGTAATGGGGCAACAAATCGTGGAATACGTGCTCGCGCACAAAATCCACTAAGCAGTGCATACGGGGGAGTGGCGGGTGAGTGGGGCTGGCTTTGACTGTAGATGCGCGGCTGTGCTAAAATTGAACCATCGAGGCAACGCAACTTCCATTCAGGTGAAATGCAGTTCCTTGTCAATAGGAGGGCGAAGCAGCGGACATAGCCGCCAAGCAAAAGTAGACCTGCTGACTTCCGCCGAGCAGGCACAATCGGTAGATGTTGCCGGCAAGCATTGGCTACCGATTCGCCGGATTTAGGCTTGTACTCTTGGGAGTGCAAGCCTATTTTTTTTGTTTCAGGATCGACTTTGCGGAGAAAAGTAAAGCGGGGGGGAATCTTTCCCTGACGTCAGGGTGCATAGATGATGATCTCGTACTTCTTGAGGCGGATCCTTTCTGCCTCCGCCGCCTCCGCCTCCGCGATGGCAGCGGCAAGGGCCACGCGAAGCTCTCTGAAGAACTCCTCCCTGACGTCCACGGTAACTGACTCGCCAGAGATGAGCAATCGCACGGCCTCGCCCACGTCCCGGCAGACGATTGTGCGAGGCTTGTTCTGGGTGATGCTGCCCAGCCATGCGATCTCCTTGTTTACGACCTTGATCCTGTTCGACGGGATCCACGTATTGTTGCCGGCGATTGCCATGGCGCGTACTCCTTCTGCGCCTTGGCGCTATGCAGTAGGGCGAGCAGAGAACAGTTGCAGGGCGATCAGGGCTTTTTCCGCCCCGTCTATGTACCAGTGACGCGAGCCGAGAGAGCGAAAAAGGCAGCCGGTTGCATGTACACCTGGGATGCAGGAGATAAGCTGGCCGAGGGCTGCTGCCGTTGTGACGTCGAAGTAGACACCCTGCAAGGATCCCTCAAGGGCTGTCCGCACCAGTTCGATGCCGGACGGAGAGGGCAGGTGGCCGTCGGCGTACTTGCGCATGACGCCGGAGAGCATGTGGGGCTTGAGCAGAGAGACGGGCTCCACGCTGGGCGCCGGAACAACAGGCGTAATGGGCGCAGAGACGAAGTGCTTTTCGGCCCAGCGCCGCTGGATGAGGGCCGGAGTGATCTCCTCTTCCTCCTCCTTATCTACCTTCTGTTTGGGCGGTTGCCATCGGGGCGGAAGAGCCATGCTATGCCTCCAGTTCAGCAAGAAGTGGGACGGCGCTGAGGGCCATCTGGTGGTAGGGTTCGTGACGTTCAATACCTGCACTATCATAGCCGATGGCGATGCAGGCGGCAAGGGTGGCCCCGGCCCCAGCGAAGGGGTCCAGCACGACACCCGTGCCGAGGGGCAGGGCTGACCAGCAGATACGGCGCATGAACGCCTGGGGCTTGAGGCTGGGGTGGGGCGCTATTCTGCGTTCGCGTGCCGGCGTGCGCCCGCTAGGGATTACGTCGGAAAGGGGCGAGCCATCCTGCCCCCGGCGCAGGCCACCCGTGGCGTGGGTGGCGAGGCAATCGGCGACGGTCATGCCCTTGGGCAGTGGTCGGCGCAGGACGCCCCACGGCTCGAATGAGCCGGCCAGCATCGTACTGACGTCAGGGAAGCGGGACTCTGCGCCCTTCGGCCTGTCACCGCCGCGTAGGGAGCGCACCATGCGGACGATCTGGCCCCTGTACTCCAGGCCGGACTCCATGAGAGCGCCGTAGACGAGAGGCGACAACAGGGTGGTGCTGGCAATGAAGAGGTGGCCGCCGGGAAACAGGTTGCGCAAAGCCTGCTCGCCAAAGGTGACATAGAAGTCACGCATCTGGGCAAGCTCCTTGGGGGAGGCCGCTGTGAAGCGAGGGACGGGCCTACGGCGAGCGCCGTCGTAGGCAGGAGGACGCCGCCAGACGCCGCCGGTACCCTGGTTCATGCGCTCCAGTTGATCTGGCTCGAACTCGCGCGGGCCAAAGGGCGGGTCGGTGACGATGGCGTGGGACTGTGGTAGCCTGGGCATGACGTCCAGGCAGTCGCCGGAGAAAATCGTGCAGTCTGTCATAGCGTGTGTCTCCACCTTTTGCCCGTGACTATGTGAGACACACAGGCATCGGAAATTCCGAAGTCGTTTGCGATAGAGCGGTTCGTGTCGTTTCTGGCGCTGCGCGAGCGAATCTCCTTCACCTCTTCCTCGGTGAGTACGGCTCGTCCGTGGCCTTCCCCCTTGGCCTGCCGGCGCTTTGCGTTCCTGTCTGCCACATTGTCGCCGGTCGTCCCCAGAAACAGGTGAGCCGGATTGACGCAGGATGGATTGTCGCAGCGGTGACAGACGTTGAGGCCGGGCGGGATAGCCCCGTTGGTGATTTCCCAGGCAAACCTGTAGGCATACACTGTTTTTGTTTCTGGAGTAAACCTTCCGCGACCGCTCCCGTGCTGCTTGGCCCCTACCCACTCCCAGCACTGTTCAGGTTCGGCCTTGTTCACCTTCGCCCAAAAGCGAGCAATCCTTGTCGCCTTGTCTCTCACTTGTCGCCCCCTACGGGCAGGGAGAGTGTCATCCAGCGCTCGCGCTCCTGGAGCACTATCTCGGCGCGGGGTATCTCCGGCAAGATGCGACGGCCCTGGAAGCCGTTGGGGGAGCCGTGATCGAAGATGGCCCATAGGTAGCGGTCGCCGTCTGTCATGTTGTTGGCGTTGTAGGCATGGCCGGGTACGAGACGCTCCACGGTGGGCGAGATTACCCACATGTCGCTCTCGCCGAGGAGCCAGGGCCATTCGGCGGGGAGGAAGAGAACGACGAGAGCGCCGGCGCGGGCCATGCCCTCGAATACCGGCATTGTTCTGTGAAGGGTGGACGGGGCAGGGGCGCTGACGACGAGATCTGCGCCGCTGCTGCCGATATTCATTGCCAAAGGCAGGGTTGACACCTTGGATCGCAGGTCGATTTCGTGGAACGAGTCGGCCCCGGAGGCGAGGGCGTAGGGCTTGTACCCCGGCCTGATGTCGCCGGCGAAAATCCTGACGTCAGGGAATGTCTGGCGCAGGGCAGCGACGATGTTGCTGCTCCCGCAGCAGGGGTCAAGGATGCTGCGGGGCTGGCACATAGGCGGAAGGGACTCGGCCATCTGCCGGCAGAGGGCTATCGGCGTAGGCATGAGGTCGGCCAAGGTCTTCTTTCTGTTGAGCGACATGAGTGTCTCCTGTGTAGATGGCCTCGATGGTGCTGTGCCGGTTGCCGCGCATGGCGACAAGGGGCGCAAAGGGCAACCAGTTGGCGTTTGTGTTCTCGCAGACGATGGTCTGGCCCTGGCGTGAGCGGGACCAAGCGGCGAGGTGGGTGTAGTCGATCTGGCTGTGAACGTAGTATTTGCCGCCCTGCTGGTAGGGCGGATCGATGAACCAGGTAGCCTCACGGTTCTCGATGTCCTGGTAGTCGCCCTGGATTATCTCCCAGTGGCGGATTCTGTGCAGATTCTCGGCGGCAAAGGTCAGCTTGTAGTTCTGGGTGTTGGGCCGCACCACGGTCTTCCAGCGGGATGCCGTCTTCTTGGGCTGGGTAGGTGCGCCGGTGATGATCATGCCGACGTACCACTTGGCCTCGATGCAGTCCCACTGGAAGTCGTCCACGTTCTCCCCGCATTTGAGGCGAGGCAGGCCCAGGACGTCGGCGGGCGTACACTGCTGAAGCCACTTCCAGATGCGAACGATGACCTCGTACTTGTCTATCAGGGTGACGTCCCGCTCCCAGTAGCGCAGGGAATACTGGGCAGTGCCGGCGAACGGCTCGATGATCCTGCCGTGGGCGGGAGGCGGGTAATGTTTGATTACCTTGCTTTTGCTGCCGTAGTAGGACCACATCAGTTCGGCCTCTCGATCTCGCTGTCCAGCGCGCAACCCGTGTACTCCCAGATGCCACCGTCGCCGGCGTTGTCGGGGACGAAAGTGAGGTTGCAGAGCAGGCGCACCTGATCGCCGGGCTGAAGGGCAACGGCCTTCGGATCGTCCATGCGCACGATGATGGTGTCGCCGGGGCTGGCCGGCTGCTTGCCCTGCTGGACGTGGATGGCGGCGTAACCTGCGCTGCCGATGCGGGCGGGCTGGTGGGCAGGGGCGAGACTGGAGACGACGCCCCGCATCTCGATTGGCTCTCCCTTGCCGCTCTTAAGATCATAGGCATGTCCGGCGGTTAGAGCGGTCACGCCTATGATGACGGCACCAAAAACAGTCGCGCCGATGAAGTTGGCTGTATCTGGTCGCTTCATTCCTGTTCTCCTGTCTGCTCGCGGATCCAGCCGCGACGGGTTCCCCGGTAGAAGTAGAGACACCACTTGCCCTCGCCGTTGCACTGGACGATGTGGGCCTCGTCTACCCCCAGGCGGATGCGTGGGTGACGCAGATCTTGGGGGCTGAAACCGAAGGCGACGGGCGGGCAGTCGTACTCGCCCTCTACGACCTGCCGCACGACTTCCTGTTGCTCCTGGCTGGGCGTGCGGTCTGGAGCGTAGAACTCACGCAGAGTGGAGTGCAGGTCGCTCCTGAAGCCCCACTCGGTCTGGACCATGCGATTATGGATGACGCAGGCCATGAGGCGAACGCCCTCAAGTCCGGTGTCGTTGGCCTCGCCTGCGGAGCGCCGGGCGATGGCGGTCACTACGTCGGCGCTGGCGGGAATAGGCGGCACAATCTGCTCGCCGGCGTGAACGGGCCACCCGGGCACAAGAACGATGAGGGCGGCGACGAGGGCAATGGCGGTGCGTCTCATTGTCCGGCAATCCCTGACGTCAGGGACAGGCTGCGGGCAGCATATTCGGCGGTGATGACGAACTCCTCTCCCATGCGGGAGCGGAAGTTGGAAAAATGCTTGGCTTTACCCTTGGCCTTCTCGCCCACGACGCGCACCCTGGCGAGGCCGGGGCCGGCGTCCGTCACCTCTACGGTACGCCGGATGTTGTAGCCGTCCCCCTCTATGTACGCTCTGTCCGTCCACTTCTGACCGATTTGCATGGCAATCATGCGACTCTCCTCGTGCTTGGAATGTAGATTTCGTTGGACAGGCCCCGCATGTGGGCTCGCACCCAGATGACAGCGCCGGATGCGAGGCGGCGGAAGTGACCGCGCACGTCGTAGATGTGGCCGTGCCTGCTGCCGCTTCCATGGCCGACGTCCCCGTCCTTCTGGTACTCCGGCTTGATCTCCACGGTGTAGTAGGATGGCAGGGGGCGCTTGTTCTTGTTTTGTCGGCGGCGGTTGACGTTCTTGTCCGGGACATGCTCGACAAGGTGCATGTTGACACAATTGATGTAGGCAATGCAGCCGCGGGCAAGTGCTTGCGCCATCTTATGGTTGCGCCGCACCTCGACTGAGGCAGGTTCGACCTTGTAGTTGAGATCGCCATCCCCCACCCAGGAGATGCGATTGATGGCGGTAGAGGCGAAGATGACCACGACCTGGCAATGCACCTCGTCGTCAATTTCGCTCTGAGAGAGGGCGAGGCCAACCACGCTGTCGGAGCCAGCCTTCAGCTTGACGTGATCGAAGCCGTGTTGTCGCCAGAACCATGTGGATTTTTCGGCAACGTCCTCGTCTACCTGCTGCCTGCCCTCGTTCTCGAAGAAGTCCTCCTCTGGGATAGGGGAAGTGAACTGAAGGATGGTGCGATCAAAGGGGAGGCGGTACTCCATGCCCCCGTCCAGGGCGTCCAGGGCAGGGCGCAGGGCGAGGGCCTGGGCGGACGGAAAGAGGACGGTCTTGCCGCCTTCGCCTATGTAGGATGCGATGCGGAAGTCGGCAATCTGGCTCACGGGCAGTTGGCCGGTGATGAGTCCGTATCTGGCCCCGGCCACCATCTCCAGGATGGGCTGGTTGAGAGTTCTCATGCTGGGCCTCTAGTTCAGGCAGATGGGAAGGGTGGGAAAGGAGCGCTGCTGTTTCAGGTCGTCTGCGCCGCTATTGAAGTTGGGCGCCAGGATTTCCATAGCAGCCATGAGGGAGGGCGAGACGGCGCGCACTTCTCCGTCATCGGAGACGGCGACAGGCACGAGGATGGAGGCGAGGCCGGCGGCGCAATCCCCGTCCTCGTCGATCTCCATGGAGTATTGGAAGCAGATGACGGCAGGAATCCCGTTTTCTGCGCAAATTGTGGCTAGGTCTTTTGCCATGGGGAGGATCACTTCCTCGACGAACTTCTGGGAATCGTAGTTACCTGGGGTCGCATCTTTCACGCTTCTTCTCCTTGTGCTGTTTTGTCCATGCGGATTACTTCTTCGTAGGCGACACGGGCCTTGCCGTTCTGCCCGAAGCCGTTGCGGGGGGTTTGCACCTGCTCGCGCTGGGTGACGGTGTAGCCCAGGGAGCAGATGGTGTCGATGTGCCACTGGGTCACGGGGACGACCTTGCCGGCCCGTATGTGGTCGCTACAATTGAGGATGATGCGACCGTTGGGGGCGAGCAGGCGGTCGGCCTCGCGCCAGATGGCGATGTGGGCCTCTCGGTAGGCCGGCCCCCACTGCATAGCGCCGGTGTTCCCTGACGTCAGGGGGCGGCCCAGGGCGTGGGTGTAGGTGTTGCGGGACTTTCTGGCCTCTTCCCATCCCTCGCCGGGGACGAAGCGGTCGCTGTTGTGAACGACAACCCCTTCGGCAACAAATGAGTGATCCTCCTCCACTTCCAGATCGTAAACAGGGATCGCCTGGGACAAGGGCTCGACAGAACGCACCACAGCAGCAACGTGATCTGGGCCAGCCTGAAATGTATATTTGGTTGTTGTCCAGGAGATACGCGCTGTGTAGGACGCTGAACATTCGCTCCATTGGCCTACGACCCATTCCCGGCGCGCCTCCTTAGTCTGGGCGAACGACGTTGAGCCTCCCAGGGATTGAGCGAGCATCTGCACGCCCCGAAGGAGGGACTCGCTTGTGGAGACAGCGATATTGATGTCCCGTCCGCATCTCTCTTGTTCGCAACCGTCGGCGAATAAGTATCCATTCAGGAGTTCTCGTCGCTGGCTCTCCGGGAGACCCAAGCACCATCCGGGCAGAGTCTTCTTGCCGGCCCCCTTGCCGAAGTGTTCGTAGAGCCATTTTAGTAGCCCCTGGGAGTAGATCGCCCACGCGACTACCTTCCCAGTCGTGTGGGACTTGTCTCTTGCGAGCCTGTCGCCGAATAGACGCGAAAGTACCTCCTCTGCCTCGTTGCTCTTGTCTACGTGGGTACACCAAAGGACGGCGCATCGTCGCCACGCTCCGGTATGGGCTACGGAGTGATAGCCCCAACCGTTCCCCAGCCAGAAGCCAACGGCCCACCAGAAGTCGTCGTTATACTCTATCCCTGACGTCAGGGCAGGCATGGCGGGCACGCTTGTCGGCTCGAAGGAGCAGGGGCTTGTCCAGTATTTGTCTTTGAGTTCCGCCGCTGTAACCCACTGCGGATGGCCCACACTGACGGGATCCCAGTATTTTCCCCGGTTTTCTGACGCCCAGAAGCGATGGCCGGCTGTGCAAGTGAGCTTGCCAGCCAATTGACCAGTTATCTCCACGACGTTTTGTTCGCCCGTGCAGCCGCTCCACAGAACCTTGCGCCAGCGCCCCTTGTGAGTCAGCACCATATCGCCGGCGACGACCTCCTCAATGGGGATGTGGCCCTTTTCCGTCAGAACAAGAGACCCCCCGGCCAAGCACATTCTGTTCCCGTACACGGGGCTGGTGACGATGCCGTCGAAGAAGCCATCTGGGAAAGGCAGGTTGCTGGCGTTGCCCACCCTGGTAAGGGGGTGCTGCTGCGCCCAGTCTCGCTCTAGCTCGTTGGCGTGAATCTCGCCGGCGAAACCGTGGCGCACGAGGGAGAATATCTTTCCCGTGCCGGCCATGGGATCCAGGATGCGCTGGCAGCCCTCGGCCATGCGGGCAAAAATGGGAAGAAGGGCGTCGGTATACTTGGCCGGGTGGCGCACTGCATCTGTGACGTTTGCCATGTTTGCTGACTCGCCGTTCTCTCTTGCTTCGCCGCGCACGGCCAGGGTGAGGACGATATTGATAAGCTCGTCCCTGGATGCGCCGTTGCGTATCTCGTGGATGAACTGGGAGTTGGGAATGGGGTAGATGCCGCCGGTTATCATTTCTCTTCCACCAGATCGATGCGCAGCGCAGCGATGGCCTTGTTCTGCTTATTGGAGGGGAGCCGCTCGCCGCTGCTCCACCATGCGGCCAGGGCGAGATAGCGGTAGCCCACAGTGATCTCGCCGTCGCTGGAAACGACGACAAGGGGCGTACCGCCTTTTTCGAGTTCGGCTATGCAGTTCTGGTTTTTGCGGGGTTCTACATCGTGGGCGGCGGCAAAGGCGATGGCTTCGCTCATGCCGATGGTCTTGCGCGCAATGATGCCGGCGGCGACGCAGGGACCATCGGCGCAGACACAGTGATCGTCTATGTTGACGGGGCTGTCGGAGCCGACGTAGCGCACTCCGCCACAGGTGGCGCAGTACAACTGTTCGAGCATCCCGGCGCGCAGGGTGGCTACGCCACCGAATCCGCTGCTGTGCATTTTTTTCTCCTGTGGATCCCGGTGCATGTGAATCTATTTATTGACTATATCACATTTTCATATATTCAGTCAATACGTAGAATTGTCAAAACAATAATCTGTTATCCACCAGGGGAGGCAGATGACGGATTATCAGGCTGGTATGGGGAGGGCTGCTGACGTCAGGGGGCGAAGGACCAGAGTAGCAGATGGTAGACGATGAAGGCAGAGCCGGACCAGATGGAAACGGAGGAGGCGCTCTTCCAGAGGTTGAAGCCCTCACCCTTGCGCCCGTGGTTGAAGGCCCGGAACGGATGGGCCGGATGATCCGGGGCGCGCACGAAGGTAATGGCGATGCCCTGCATGACGGGCGGCAGTACCAGGAGGCTGAGTGTGCGACCGGACGCGTGCATGATAATCAGGCCAAGAAGGAGGCCCAGGATGGTGGAGTTGCTGAGGCCCACCCACATCTCTCGGCACCAGCCCTTTCCTGCCACGGGGAGATCGCCGGTGGCTGCTTCTATCTGGGCGGCGGTGCGGGAGGGAACGAAGCGCAGGGCGAGGGCGCAGACAAAGAGCCAGATGATCTTCTCTGGCGTGATGGCATCTACAGGGAAGAACGTAGTGTACTCGCTCACCATTCACCTCCACACTTGTTGCAACGGACATGGCCGAGGCTGATGGGGGTGAGGGAGCCGGACACGCAACGTGGGCAGGGAACAGCCTTGCCGACGCAGCGAAACCCGCTGTCGCCGTTGACGTAGTTGCCGCTGCCAGAGAAAACAAAGAGACGGCCTGGGGCAAGGGATGGAAGGTGATTCCCGCCGGCGAGTTGGAAGACGTCGTAGGTGGCGGTATCTGGCAGACGCCAGGATTCGCCATCCCTGAAGATGCGGATGACCACCTCCTGGACGCGCAAGTTTCTGTCGTCAGAGAAGACGACATGCGTGGCGAACTCGACCTCCATGCAATCTTCGCAGCAGAGGATGGCGCAGTTGCGCGTGGTCGTGATGCCGGGCTGGCGCGTGACGATGACGGCGCTGACCCCATCCTCCCCGCACTCGCAGACTCCTCTTGGATCCCAGCCGTAGGTAACGTCGTGGGATCGATGTCCCTGGCTGCTGGAATGGGCTGGGCGAACCGGGTGACTATCGTTCACGGTTGCCCCTTGCCACCGACAAGGGCGGCCACGACGAAGGATAGGGCGATGGTGACGGGGAGCCAGACGAGGGAGGACGTACTCTGAGCGAATTCCGTCCCCTTGTCGGCGACAGGGTAGTAAACAGAGAGGAGGATGGCTATGGTGGCGAAGGCAACGCTACGCCAGAGAAACGGTCGCCAATTTGGTTTCATGCGCTAAGACATCTCCTTGTAGTAGCCGCCGCGCTCGAGCACAGTGTTGGCGGTTTTGGATCGACCACCCATGTACCATTCCGTGATGCACTTAGCCTCCTCGATGCCGTAGGCAACGGTGACGAAGTGGCCCATCTGCCGGAGAGCGGTATGGAAGAGATCTTGATCCTCGCGCACCCGCCCGTCCTTCTTCCTTTTTAGTTCGATGTACATGGAATGATAGCCGCGGCGCGCAGCCGGGCAATGGATGTCTGGGACACCGGGCTTGAGGCAGCCCGTGCGCTTGAGACGCCCGACGACGGAGGGATGGAGGAATGCGCCGTTGGCGGAAGCGTTGGCCCAGAGCATCTCCGGCCAACGCTCCAGGTTGTCGTCCAGCCAGCGGAAATACTCGGCTTGCTGATCCTCCTCGGAAGGCTCGCTCTCCGACGTTCCCATGATCTCGGACATGTTGACTGCGCTGTCGTAGAGTTCCGACAGTTTGCGCCGGGGGGCCTTCTTCTTGGTCCCTGACGTCAGGGCTTTCCGCCTGGGCTTGGGAGCGAGGTCGCTGCGGGACTTGATGACTTTGCCGTCGCTGTCGAGGGCTATCACCTGTTCGTTCTTGAGGGCGACGTCCAGTATCTCGTCGCCGCCTATCTTGGTCTTAGCCATACGTCACCACTCGGTTGTGATCTCTACGATGAGCGCTTCTTCGGCCAGACAATCCTGGATAAGTTCTTTGAGGGGATCACAGCCGGTAGGGGACGCTTCCTCGATGAAGATGCGCCAACTGTCTACGCCAGGTTCGACGGTGACGGAGATGTCGGCCCAGTTGGCGGGAATGGCGGGCAACTCTCGGATGCCATCGCTCATCAGGATGCGCTGGATATGGTGGGCGATGGCCTCTGCGTGCCAGTCCTGGGAGCGCTGGGCGTGGGGGTCTGCGTTGCCTCGGTAGACCAGGGCGATGTCCGGCTCCCACAAAAAGACGTCCCAGGCAGCGGGAGGCTGCTGGCTGGCGATGTGGCCCAGGGGGTCTTCGATCTGGGCGACGAGGGATTCGACGGCCTCCTGGATGCTGTCGCCGTCGGCTGGCAGCCATTGGTTGCCGAGGACCTGCGTGCGTACACGGTAGCGGTTCATGCGTTCTCCTGAATGGGGGTGAGGCGGATGTTCTTGGCTATGGATTTTGCGCATTCTGCGCAGACGTAGACTTTTATGCTGTTCTCGCTGGCATCGACCTGGTAGGAGGCGAGTTTGTCGCAGCGCGTGTTGTCGCCGAAGGTGTTTTCCATGATGATTTGGCACGTCCTGACGTCAGCGGTGGTGAAGTACATGCGGTCGTGGCCGAACAGGATGAGGTTCATGGCGTCCCACGACGCCGCCGGCATGGAGCCTGCCCCGGCTGAAGTGTCGGAAGCTATGGAGGCAGCAAGTGTGTTGCCTTCGGCCAGGGCCGCCTCCATGGCGTGCTTCTGGAGCCACAGTTCCATCTTCCTGAGCCAGTTCTTCGCCTTGCGATCTGTGTCGCCGGAGACGAGGGGCGGGGCGGGTATCTGTTTGCCGTATTTGGTAGTGACCGCATTGTCCTTGATGACGAGGAGGGGTACGCCTGCCCGTGGGGCGATGAGGGGAACAGCGGGCGTTTTCATTTCTTCTCTCCTGGCTGGGTGATTGATCCGCTGGCCTGGGCGATGAGGTCGCCCAGAAGACTAAGGGCCCTATTGGCGATAGCCTGGGGGTCGCCTGTCTCCCAGGTGCGTTCGCTGCCCAGGGGGAGCAGGACTTTGCGCAGGGCCATGAGTACATCCATGACGGAGGCGCTCGCCCCTGACGTCAGGGCTGGAATCTCTGCCGGCTTTGGCTTTCCTTTGAGGTCTGCGACTTTGGCTTTGAGAGCCTCGATACTGAGGCCCTGCTCGGCTACCTCTATGAGCAGGCCATCCTGCTCTTCGATGCTGAGGCCGGTGAGGATGTTGCAGTGGCCGATGGTGACGCCCTCTGGCACGCGGTCTGGAGAAAACTTGCGGGCAATAGCCAGGTAGTTCTCCAGAGTCTTGACGCCCTTGCCGATCTGGATGGCGACCTCGGCGATGCGGTCCACCGTGGAGCCATCCTGCTGGTAGTAGTAGCGCCCACCCCAGCGGTCAATGCCCAGGGCGAGAAAGTGGGCAAGCGTCCAGCCCGAAAGTTCCTGGATGGTGGCGAGGGAGGCGAGACGTAGGGACCACTCGGCCTCGTCCATGGCGAGCCACTCGGCCTCTGTCTTGGGAAGGACAGCGCCAACGACAGCGGCAGCCACTTCGCCGGTGATGTCACCCCGGCGCAGGACGCCGGTATTGATGAGGGAGATGCTTGTCGATGACATTGGACGTCCTTTGGGGTTGGTGTGTGCAGCGTGTGCAAAGAGCGTGACCGAGTGGCCGCCTACCCGTACTGATGGGCGCAATCCGTCGGTGTCAGGGAACAGGTCACGACTCATCGCCAGCCCCATGTTTGCCGCAGCCGGTGCGTCGCGAGCCACCAAGTCACTGTGCTTTGCGATTGTGCGTGGCCCTCCTTGCCGGCGGGCGCCCGCCGGTAGGAGTTGAACCCGTCGTCATACCTCTTGAACGCATCGCCTCGGATCCAGACGACACGCCTCCTGGCGGGGCCCCTCCGTGCTTAACTGCACGGCGGCATCCTTGACACGATAGGGTGAGCCATAGTCGTTCGCCTCTGTCCCTCGCCCGGAGAGGAATTGGTGTATCTACCCACTGCCCGGTAATTTACCCGGATGGGAATTGAGGATCCTACCTACTGCCCGGAAAGAGGACGAGTGACAGACCGTAACGAACGACTAAAACGATTCTAGCACACAATATACGCAGAGTCAATACATCAAATGACCAAAATTCAAAACCGAAAAAGAAACAATCAGTGCGTTCCATTCAGTTCAAAGTGGGCCTGAGTCATGTTCTTCAGGGTGCGTGTTGCCATCTCTGTCCACTCGGTCTCGCTCTCCACGTCGTAGGCGGGCATGGGGGGAGGTGCCGGCTGGGGGTAGGGCTTGCGGGTGCGGGCGCGTTCGCTTGGCTCCGGCTCCTGCTGGGCCTGACGGGCGGCGACGAGATCGAGGAAGCGGAAGTAGGGTCGCTCAAAGTAGAGCTTGCCTTCCCCTGTGGGGCCAAACGAGTTCTTGGTTACATCGAAGTTCACCCACCACGATGGCTCGCCCTCTTCGGCCACTACCAGCCCGGTCAGGGGGTTGCGTTCCTGCATGGGGGCCGGCCCTGACGTCAGTTTGACGATGCCGGACAGCAGTTGTTGCACGTCCGTGCTGCCGAATGGGAGGCCCTGGGTATTCGGATGGTGCAGGATGATGCCGCGCATCCCCGTGCGGTTCGCCAGCATCTTGAGCTTGCGGATGCAGTCGCCGAATACCTGGTACTCGTCCATGCGGGCCTGGGCGGGGGAGCGGGTGGCGGCCAGGAGCTTGAGATGGTCGATGATGAAGCCCTCTGCGCCGCACTGGTGGTGCAGCATCTCGGCCTCGCGCACGATGTCATCCACGCTCAGGCCGGCGGCGTTGATCAGGGTGAGGTTGTCGGCCCAGTCGCCCACTTTGGCCCAGACGCCGGCGATGCGATCATCCTCATCCTCCCTGGTGGTGCCGGTGGCGATAGCGTGGAAAGATGTGTTGCTGTGGCGCGACATAAAGCGGTCTGCTACAACCGTGTCGGAGAGCTCGTTCTGAAAGTAGACGACCTTGTGGCCGTGAACGCCGGCCCAATGCTCGGAGATGCACTCGGCCAGGACGGACTTGCCGACGCCGCCTTCGCCGTAGATGGCGACGACGGCGTTGGGTGGCATGTAGGTGAGGAACTTGCCGATGGCCCGGAAGGGCATGTCCCAGCCAGGGGCGACGCCGGCCTCGCGCAGCTTGCGGCGCTCCTCCTGGTTTGTGTAGAAGTTGGCCGCAGCCACATGCAGGCTGCGCCGGCGCTGGGCATTTGATTCCAGACTACCCCCGCTGGCAGCGATGCGGTCCAGCGCCGTCCGCGTCTCCGCCACGATACCGATAGCATCGCGTCGCCCCCATGACTGAGTGACAAGCCATCTGCCAACGCCGTAGACATCGCGCAGGATAGCCTTGTCGTGAACGATGGCCGCAAGCTGGGGGATGTCGGGGAGAATGGGGAGATCGATCTGGAGATCCATGACCATGCGCCGCAGGGCAGCGGCCTCTACTGGATCGTGGTCGATACCGATCTGGTCCATGACGGAGATGTCGCTGACGGTAGCGCCCTTGGCGGCCACGGCGCAAATGGCGGCGGCGATAGACCGATGGGCGTCACTGTGGAAGTCCGCTACGTCCGGCATGTCCCCTACACTACCGGCAAAGCCGTCCAGGATGGTGCCGAGGATGGTGCGCTCCGCCCTCAAGTCGGTGTAGTGGGCGTATTCCTGTTCGTCGAGAAGGGTTGCGTGGCTGCGCATCAGGCCATCAGTATGGCTCTTGCGGTTCTTGTCGTTTTGCATGTGTGACCCTCTCCCTGGGCGTGGACTGACTGCTGATTGCCGGCTAGGCGATGTGTTTCCAGATGCGTCTGGCTACGATGTTGCTCACTGTGGACGGGTTTACTCCGAACTCCGCAGCGAGGGCCTTCACAGCCTCACCCTCGCTATGGCGACGGCGAATCTCTACGACCTTCTCCTCGGTGAGCTTTGCGCTGCCGTGGGACTCGCCTCTGACCCTGGTCTTCGGACGTGGAAACGGGTACGACCCATTCATGGCGACTGCCTCTTCTCCCTGACGTCAGGGGTGGTGGATTATTTCTGAATCGATCCGCGCAAGTTGTACGGATCGTGACCCAAGACATACTCTTCCGGTTCCGGTGCCGGCTTCTTGCTCACCGACGCCACGGCGCTGTCCGCGGCGAGCTTGCGAGCAGCCAGCACCTCGCCGGGGGTCAGCCCCTTGTAGCCCATCATCTCCCCGGCGAAAGTCCGTAGCTGTGCCGAGGAAGGCTTCTGCAACTTCTGGCCTCGCCAGTCAAGGGCGTACCACATGTTGGAGAGCCACTCCACGTCCGCCACTGAGTAGCCGGCCTTGTGCATGGCAACGGCAAACTCCTGGGCATAGCCGTAGTTCCTGTCATCGGCCAGGGGGCCGAGAGCGACGGCTGTCGCCCCACAAGCGTCTACCAGCGCCTTGAGCAGCGGAAAGAGATCTTCGTTCCACCCATCCACCATGGCAATGCGCTTGTCGCTGCGGGCCGATGGTGGCTGCCGACGGATGACCTCTCGCTTGGGCCAGACAACCGGCTCTGCCTCGACACCTTTCGATTCGCCTGAACCTTTTACACAGGTGTCGTGCATATTAGTTGAATTAGTTAATATATTAGTTTTAAGATCTTCGCACGCGGGCGCGCACGCACGAAGGGCGACATCTGTGTTTTCTCGTAAGTCGTTTTTCAACTCCACGACACGCGTGTCGGCGGTATCTGCATTCGTTTGTAAGCCGCCGTTCAACCCCACGACACGCGTGTCGGGTGCTTCCACTACTTCCGTGCTTTCACGTAATGAAATCGTCATCTCCAGAACATCTGTGGAATTGCGTAATGTGCCCGTAGACTCAAGATCACCCGTGGAATTGCGCAGGAGGAACGCGTGTTCGCATTCGCCCTGGCAGGGGGTAGCCATGCAGCAGGTCTCCATCTGGCTGCCGGCTATGGTCGGTTCGGTGACGTCGTAGAGGGCGTCCAGGTTGATGTCCACGTAGGTGCGGGTAATGAAGGAGCCGCCTACATTGAAGACGCGGGTACTGGGGGTAATGAGTTTGCGTTGGGCTAAGAGATCGATGGAGTGGGAGATCATCTTGGCGGTGAAGCCAAGACGCTGGAGGAGATCGTCGTAGTCGATCTCCATCAGGTGATCCTGGTGGACGGTCTCCCCTGTTCGCGGGCAGATTGCGGGGCGGTAGTGCTGGTAGACTTCGGACAGCAGGTGAATGGCCGTCCACTGGGGGATGCCGCCGGCAGAACGGATATTCCGTATCCAGGCGGATGGGATTGCTCCTCCATCTACCCGCCAGCGAGAGAGGTCGAGATTTCTTTTCATGGGTGTCGCTCCATGGGGTTCAGTGCTTCCTCCGCATAAGGAAGGGGGCGGCTTACGCCGCCCCCGGTACACGCCGGCGCATCGGAGGAGAGGGCCTTGCGCCGTCCTCAGTGTATCACGCCATTTCTACGTTTGTCAATACGTGAAATTGTTTGATTTTGAATTGTCGTTGATTCCGGGCCCTATTTGAATGGTCGCGCTGAATGTGTTTCGTTTTTCATCAATTTGTGCATTGACATACCTCACGCGACCGTGCTATACTGCGGGTACAAGCAGGCATCGCATTCGCACATCCACACGAGGTAAGGACACATGGGTCACATAATTTTTCTGTCCGGCGTTCGCGGGGAGTTCTGCCGCGGTGATTACGCCGAAACGCTGGGCAGTGCTGACGTGCAGGTTGCGCCGGCACTCAGCATTGGTGGCGCTGTTGCCCTTGGCGAGAAACTCGCCGCTCTGCCGGCTTGGTGCATTGTGCCGGCGCGCATGTTCCCCGCATTCCCCCCGTCCGAGAAGTCCGTGGCTGCCCTGCATCAATATCTTGGGAACTGCGCCTTTGTAGCTTCGCCCATGTGCGAGGACGATCAATCGAAGACGATGCGCGCGTTCTCCTCTTACCGGGACTTGTTCGGTGAGAAGGCGGCGTTTCCTGCCGACCTGGACACCGACATTGGCGACATCCCGTGGGGCGACGTGAACAGCCTGTTCGTGGTGCGGGGGCTTCGCTATCAGGTGGCTGCTCGTGCGGCGGCGCAGGGGGTTCGCCTGCATCGCCGGGTGTCGCCATCTCGCCTGCCTGAGTTCTTTCCTGGCCCGTCCGACATTGTTGTTCAGGTATCCGGGCTGTCGCCGGGCGAGCTTGGGCGCATCGTCAGAGAGGGGGTCTGCCGGAGTGGCGCTGAGATGTTGGTGTCGGTGTAGCAGAGTAGAGGTGTGTTTCGTATTGACATGTATCCCTGACGTCAGGGAGAAAGAGATTCCATGAAGACAAATCAGATGCAGGCAACGATAAAGGTGGACACGAGCGGACTGAGAGACGCCTTCGCCTCGATGCGGGTGGACACGAGTGCGCTGAGTGGCGCCTTCGCTTCGTTCGCCTCGATGCGGGTGGACACGAGTGCGCTGAGTGGCGCCTTCGCTTCGTTCGCCTCGATGCGGGTGGAGACGGGTGCATTGGAAAAGGCATTCGCGTCCATCAAGAAGACGCAGGGCCGCAGGACTCTGGCGCAGCAGGCGGCCACGCGCATCGCCCTATCCGCCGGGGACGAGTACCTGAACAGTTGCATCAGTCTTGCCGAAAGATTCTGCAACGGCCAGGAGAAGGAGTTGGCGATGATCGCCTACGCCGCCATCGTTTCCGACCTGTGCGACGGGGCGGCACAGGACGTGTGTGAGTATGCGCGCCGGCGACAGAAGTCTGTTCATAGCGGAGGTCGGAGGTCGGCGGTCGTCGTGCAGGTGGCGAAGTCTTTGGAAAAGTTTGCTCCTCTTGCCGCCGAGGTGCGAAGAACGGGGATGGTGCCAGCCGGCTTCGAGGACGCTTCAATGACGCTTGCAAAAGCAATCAGCCAATAGCAAAGGGGGAAGTGGGATGCCTAGTGGGTTTGTTCTGATTACGGAGGAGGATGCCGATCCGGGGAACTGGATCATGGTGCGGTCGAGGGCCGGCGGCGTGTACGCCAACCATCACAGGAAGGCGGTGCAGGTCTGCTTGAACGGCGGGATAGACAGCGTAGCGCCGGGCGTGTATCCGGCTCAGTTCGGAATCTGCTCTGAGCGCTATATGGGTACGTGTGCGAGAGTCAGCGTGTGGCCCGACAACAAGCGCAAGGAGTCGAATGGGGCGGGAGCAAAAAAGCTGGCAGACATCCTGGGAGAGTCGTTGGACATTCCAGAAAGCGGCGTTCTTGCCCGCGACCAGGGGCCGTCTTTTGTCTACCTCTATATCGCCCTGGACAATCGACTGCTGGGTGTGACGTGGACCATCTACAGGGACAACGAGAAGGTGTACCACATATCGTGCATATCTCGAACTGGATCCAGGTCGCGGCGGATCGAACGCTCTCTGCCGGACAGGGATAGCCTCCACGATTTTGTCAACGGGGATGGGGCGGCGGGGATGGCGCAACTCTGCCGAGAGATGGCTGCCGCGGGCCACGAGAGGGTAGCGAGCGTAGCGTAATTCTATTGATTCTTTAGCCTGTACGGGCCGTGTACGGCGTCGTGGGGGGGAAGCGCATGTGCAGTGCGAGCGAGGATGTACGCAGCGCCCTTGAGGCGGCAAACCCAGGAACCTTGCGTGGGTTACGCGAGAAGATCGGCGGCGTCGTGAGCGAGGGTACGCTGGGGCGCATACTCAATAGGAAGAGGGTGGGGACGAAGAGTATGCGTCTTGTTGCCGCTGCCGTTGGCGTCGAGTACCGGCAGCGGGAGAGTTGGGAGAATCGGCGTGCGCTGCGGAAGGCTTGCCGGGACCGCGGCTTTACGTTGGAGTACGCTGCGCAACAGTGGCTCCTCCTGACGTCAGAGGGCGGCACCTGAAGACGGCTTTGCCGCTTCAAAAAAAGAGAGGGCGTAGGAGTCAACTCCTACGCCCTCTCTTTTTTGTCAGGCCGGCGAGCCGGCGATCTCTTTTCCGTAGATGTGTTCTGCCGGATTGTAGAGGGGGAGGAGGCCGACGATGGAGCGGTAGTAGTCGTTCTCTTCCAGGTTGAAGAAGTGGACGGAGCCGACGTAGCGCAGCCCCGTGTCCGCCAGGACTACGTTGTCGTTGATGGCGGCATCGGCTGTCATGGGGTGCGGGCCAGAGATGTACTTCCCGTCGGCGTCGGTGAGGATGTATGTTTCCCTGACGTCAGGGGGCATGTTGTAGTAGGCGGTGATCTGGCCCACCTCTCGTGTTGCGCTCTCGCCGCCTGGGTGGCCGGGGCTGTAGTCGGTCATCCAGTTGATTTGCCCCATGGCGGGGAGATGCGCTTTGTATTCGATGCGGAGGATGTACGGCTCGCCGCCGATGCCGATTGATATTGCCGGGTAAACCTCGTCTTTCCCGACGCGCCTGTACGTCTTGTACGAATTACCCATTCTCTCTCTCCTTTCCTTTGTGGTGTGCTTCCCACGCTGCCATGTCGGCAAACGGGGAGTGGTATTCTTCTCCATCCAGGCGCAGGCGCCAGTCCCCGAAGGGGATGTCGTCTGCCCAGCGCTCTGCTGGCGGCACAAGGACGCCGCGCCGGCGCAGGGCGAGCCATGCCTCCTCCTCTTTCTTCCCCGTGCGGATGAGCCAGTTGAAGGCCGTGCGCCAGTGGGGCTTGAGGCCGGCTGTGCGCAGCAGGTCGAAGCCTTTGTACATGACGGCCCCGTATGTCTCTTCGCGCATCTCGCCGGCATCCACACGGGCGGCAGAGCGCTGGGCGTGGATGAAGGCATGGCAGGCGGCGCAGAGGGCTACTACATCCTCCAGGGTGATACAGGCGGCGCTGTAGTCTATCTTGTATATCTCGTGGGCTTCCAGTATCCCCCGGCGCATAATGGTCGTCTGCTGCTTGGGCGTGTTGCAGCAGGAGCAGTGATAGTCGTGCTTCCGGTACGCCTCATCTCGGACGGCGTTCCACTTCTTGGCCGGCCAGATGGTACGTGGTGCGACCGTGTGTAGGGCCTTGGGGGCCGTTGGGTACGTGAGCAGGATGGGGCCAGGAATGGTCATTGGTCGTCTCCTTGTGTGTGGCTGCCGCCCCCTGACGTCAGGCCGAAGCGCTGGACAAGGCGAGCGAGAAAGTCATCCACGCCTTCGCCGTCGTTGCGCCCTGCGCCAAAGTGTTCAGAGAGTCTCTTCGCCATCTCTTCGGAACTTTCGCTCCTGGTCTTCCACACGCTGAAAGCCGTGAGGGCCATGGCCCCTGTGCGAAAGGAGCCGCCTCCCCAGCACTCGTCAGAGGCAAGGGCGGCGAAGGTGTACTGCTCCATGACCGGGTGCCAGCGATCTGTGAAGAATCGCATGGCAACCGGCAGGCTCACGCCGTAGTCGTACTTGACCTGGAGCGTAACGTCGGATGGTGTCCGGGTGGGACGCTGGTGCATCCAGTACGCCTGCACCTCATTCAGCGGCACTTGCTTGTAGTTCATTTAGAATCTCCTTCGCCTTTGTGTACGCGGCGTCGCACGACGCCGGCGTCCATTGCCCCATGTGGTCAAATTCTCGCATGGCGGCGACGTACAAGCAGGCATCCCATGGGTCGTCGTCGTTGAACCCCAAAATCACTATTCCCGCGATGGCGTCGTTCCTCTTTCTTTCAGCCGACCTGTTATACGGGTAGGGCGCGTCATCCGGGTACTCTCGCTCGGCTGCCTCGGTTACCAATCGGGCGTGAATCGCAAGTCGATCCTGCGCCGGCTGGGGAATGTAGCCCGGCATCATGCCCAGCATCATCTTGCTTGTCGGCCACCTGCGGCCCAGGACGTGGGAGACCTGCTCGTCCGTCAATCCCTCCAGCCCGTGCGTGTTCTCCCTTTTTCTGTTTTGCGGGTTGGTCAGCATACGCCCTCCTGTTGGAATGTGTAGGCTCGCTTGTCAATGACCCGCCAGCCCTTGAGTCCCCGGATGTCCAGCGCCCAGATGCGCTCTCTGGTCTTCTTGTTTTCAATCAGGTAAATCGCTCGCTGTTTCACTTGTGTCCCCCTCCTTCTTGGACCGCTCGAAGGCTCTTCTTCTGCGGCTCGCCTCAAAAGCCACGGCCCCGAATATCCTGACACGATGCTCTCCATAATTGCCCCATGGGGTAACTGTTACCGTGTACTTCTTGTCTTCAAGCTCGTCGGCGAACTCCGTCACCTCTGTCTGGGGGAGGCTGTCCAGGCGGCGGTAGATTCTCTTCAGAAACTTGTTTTGCATTGTGTGGTACGCAACGGCAAGTTTCTTCAACTCCCTCAACTCCTTGTCAGTGATAATGCCCTTCATGTTGCTCTCCTATCGTATAAACTGAATGGACTGGCCGGGAGCGCCACGCACCCAGACGGCCAGCGTGTCGGTTGGCTTCGTGTCCAGGAAGACCGTGGCCTCTTCGTCGAAGAGGACGCGCAGCCGGCTCCTGATGTACGAAGAGGAGACGGCTACGTCACCACTCATGCAGGCGTCGATGGCAATGACCATCTCCGTAACCGCCCCTGACGTCAGGGCGAACTCATTGTCCCACTTGAGCAGGTTGTCGATCATGAGTGCGACCATGAATAGCCTGCCGTCGTAATCGTTGTCCCCCATAGTGAGGACGACAAGTTCGGTTTTGGGGTGGCGCTTGCTGGCTACTGCCGCATCGAAGTAGGCGCCACACACGCCGCAGTCCATAGCGGCCATGCTGCCGGGCGCTTGTCCACAGGTCGAACATGTAGTGGTGGCGGCAAACTGCTGCGTATTCTTCTTTTGCTTGCTCTTCATTTCCCGCCATCCTTTCTGCACTTGGCAACGAACCTGCCGCCGACCTCCGAGAAGTCCCACTGAACGTGTCCGTAGGTGGCCCGCGGCACAGGGCGCTGCCCCCAGGGGAGCAGGCTATAGTTCATGGAGCGGTCGAGGTGGAAATTGTAGCGAAAGAACTCCGGCCCATTCCATAGCGCTCTGCCGTGCGGCCCTTCGCTGCTGGCGAGAATGGCGCACTCGCTGACCGTGGCCCATGCCTGTGCGATAGCCCTGCTTGCGTCCTGCATAGAGAGGTGTGCAGGCCGCTGCATAGAGACGCGTTCAGGGACTACGCCGGTCTGGCTGAGGCCGCCCGGCGCAGAGAGAACAACATGGTTTCCGTAGCCTGGCGTCTTCGGCGAATAAGAAACGGAGACCGTGTAGTCAGGGCTTGGCGTGGCCCCGGGCACCATCGCCTCTATGCTGTCGTCTTCGGCCAGTTCGCGCACCCAGTCCACGCTGATGCGCCCCCAACTTATCGGCAGGTGCCAGTCCCGGAATGACGTGTCAATGCCCGCAAGGTGATAGAAGTAGCAGGCGCCATCCCCCGTTGTCTCACGCAGGATGATGTGCATGTCCCGCTCAAAGGACAGCCCCTCTATTGCGAGACGGACAAGATCGCGGGCCTGCGAGTTGAGCAGCGCAGGGCCAGGGTCGGCCTGCACGATGACGACGCCTAGGTTGCTGTTGTAGATTGCCGTATTCATTTCGGCCTCCTGTTCGTGATTAGGACTTCGTTGACGCTTCCTCGCCCGTCACCCTTGGCGCTGATGCGGCGTGGCATCTGGACTGTCTCGATGCGGTAGTTCTTCCATATCTCCCTGACGTCAGGGGTATCCGAGTTACTGATAACCCAGGATGCGCCGGCGTCGGCGGCGAGCCAGGCGACTGCCTCTAGGCGCTCGTGGTCTGCACGCTTGAAGCCGCCCGGCGTGTAGCTGGTGAAGTTGGCTGTCGGGCTGGCCGGCATGTAGGGCGGGTCGATGTAGGCGAAGTCCCCCTTGCCCATGTCGCCCATCGGTCTCTCGAAGTCGCATTGCAGGACGACGACCCCTTGTAGGGCAGCCGATGCAGACCGGATCGCATCGGCGTTCGTGATGTTCGGCTTCTCGTAGCTCCCCATGGGAGCATTGAATTTGCCTGCTTTGTTTACCCGGTACAGGCCGTTGAAGCATGTGCGGTTGAGGTAGATGAAACGTGCGGCTCGGTGCAGGCGATTGAGGTCTGCCGGCTCCTTGCTGCGCATCTCGTAGTAGAACTCTTTGCCGTGCTGCTCTCCGTATAGCGAGAGCGTTTCCAGTAGGTCGCCCGGCCTGTCACGCACAGTGACATAGGCGTAGACGAGATCCTCGTTCGAGTCGCCGAGTACGATGCGCTGGCAGTTGCGCAGCCGGCCCGTGGCGACCATGTGAAAGAAGACGGCCCCTCCACCCAGAAACGGCTCGTAGTACCCTGACGTTAGGGAGTCGGGCAGGTACGGCTCCAGGGGCGGGAGGAGCTTGGTCTTCCCCCCGGCCCATTTGATGAATGGGCCGGGGGCTGTGGTTGGTGCGTGCGTTGCGGTTTGCGTGTTCATCCGTGCGTTTCCTTTTATCTGAACCATCCAGGTGCGAAGGTGGGCGCCATGTGTTCTTCGCCCTCCTTTACGTCTGCGTACTTCTCATGCAAGTCTCGATGGGCAGCGAATATGGTGCGCAGCGTATCGCAGCGATAGCATGTGATCATGTTCTCTGGCTCGACGTTGTATCCCTTGCAGGCCCAGAACTGACAGCCGCATCTGACAAGAGATTCGACTGCCAGTTCGAGAAGGGCGTCGGTGGTTACTTCCAGCGTTGCGTCTCCCCTGACGTCAGGGATGGGATCCTGTTTGCTTTTGTCGCTCATCGCTATCGCCCTCCCTCTACGGTGATACTGTCCGCCGCATAACCGAGGTGCTTCTCTGCCGGCGTGTCCTTCGTGTGGTGGACGGCGATGAACACCCACGCCCCACGTCCCATGTATCCGGCTACGAGCTCGTCGTAGGTGTACTTGAACTTCTTGCAGAAAGCCTCGGCTGCTTTCCGGTACGGCTCCTCCCCTGGCCCCGTCCTTAGATCGTAGTCGATGGTGACGCTGCCGTCTTCCGGGTGCGACGCTCGCACCTTCGATCCGCGGCCTGTGTTCGGGACGAATTTCGTCATAATCGCTATGCCTGACATCGCTTTTCCTCTTCTTCCTGGGCCCAACTGCCCTGCCATTTTGTTTGCGCCGCGGGCTTCACCTCGGCGTGCGGTGTGTGTGAATGAATGATGTCGCCGGCCTCGTCCATGATTCGCCAGGGCGTCTCGCCCCGTGCCGGGAAGAACTGTGCCGGGTAGCTATCCGGCACCTTGGACGTGAACTTCCATCCGCCGTTGTGCTTGTGCTGGATGATCAGCATGGTGTCTCCTCTTCTGGCGTCAGTTGCGTGTCGAGCCACTCGACGACGCTGGCGTATGTGATGTGGTGGCGAGGCGAATCCTCCCAGGTGAGGGCGGCGATCACTTCCTCTTCGTACTTCTGGTGCAGCGCCCAGACGATGCTGGACACCCGTGACTCATCGAATACTTTTACTGTGCTGCCGTGGTAGCCCCCTTCGTTGGTCGCTACGATTTCCAGGATGTTGAGAGCGAGCTCCGCTGGCCCGCTGCCCAGGTAGCCCCAGGAGAAGCCGGGGCCATGGTGCGTAACGATGTGAGGTATGTTGGTCCCCGTGTCTCCCATCTTGTCGAGAACAAATCCCTCCTCCTTGACGACAGCGATGGCGAAATCCATGAGGTGTATCCTGGCGCTCGGCGGGTATGGTCGTGTCATTTCTCCTCTCCTTACCGAAAACTTCGGCGCTGGTGTGTCATATCGCGGTAGCCGAAGCCGTAGGGCTTTAGCTCCTTCATTATCCGCTTGCGTGCCGCCCTCTCGGCGGCGTCCATCTTCTTCGCCTTGCCTGTTGACACTGGGTGGAATGCCATGAGGACGAGCGCTCCGATTAGTATTGCTGACATGTTGTTTCTCCTGTGGTGTGCGTGCGTGCAGCATTGATGGACGATGTACTAGGGGAGACTGGACGTGAACATTATCAACGCCTGGAATCCCATTGCGCAGATTGCCTTGATTATTGTTTGCAGGCTCTTGCCTTGCTTGAACTTCCTGTACCTCCATTCGTCAGAGTGCTTGTTGAGATAGTCGTACTGGTTCTTGCTGAGTAGGGAAAGGAGGATGCCGGCGCTCACTGGCAGCGCTGTTGCTGGCAAGTCTGCGCCGGCCTGCCTGACGTAGTACGCCGCTGCGAATCCGGCCCACAGCCAGAGGGCGCCCGTGTTCTCCTCTCGCGTCTTCTCGTTGCCCAGCTTATCGAACTCCTCTTTTCTTCCATCGACTCCTTCTTGCAGCATCCGCCACATCTCGTCTGCGATCACTGCGGCGGGACGGCCCCAGTTTTGCACAGACACAAAGGCGATGACGCCAACCAAGAAGAGGATCTCCTTCATGTGGTCTTCTATCATGCGTCCTCCACCCCTGACGTCAGGGGTTCATCCTGGTCCGCAAGCCAGCCACGTACAAAGTCAATCGACTGGCACACCTTGACAAACTCACTATTCTGCATACGGTCGCTCTCTCCCGCCATGAAGACGGAAACGTCCTCTTCGTTGAGGGCGGTGGCGAACCACGAGCGCAGGCTCGCCAGCACTGGCAGCCAGGGGATTGCTCCCATGCGCCTGGCAATGACTCCATTGGTGAGAGCCGCAAGCTGCATTTTATCCATTAGAGATCTCAAGTCGGTCTCTGTTCTTCTGGCCCATTCGATTCCGCCCCTCGACGCCCTGGCGTGATCGCCGTAGGCGATGCAGTGGGCGACGTGACAGATGCAGAAGGCGCCGAACAGAGTTGCCCCGGAAATCCTGTTCATCACCCTGCCTTCACCGAGGATGGCATGAGCGTCCCTGTAGTCTTCCGCCCTCTCCTTTCCGAACGGACTCGTGCCGCAGGTTGCGAACAGGACGGTGGCAGAACTCACGATCTCCGTGTGAGCGATCAGGTATTCGTCGTGGTACTCTCCCGCTACTCCCGTGACTCTAAGCAATTCTCTCCTCCCTTCTAGCTGAAGTCGTTAGGAACCGACTCCGATACGATGCGCATGATCTCGTCCGCTGCGATGCAGACTGTCTCGCTGACGAGGTGATTCCCTTCGCTGTCCGTCTCCGTCATCCCGTCTGGGCGGATGAGGATGACGTTCTTCAGTATGCCCTCCACATGCTTTCCGCCCACCACGCACATATCGTCTATGGTTCCTTCCCGCTTCCGGTTGCGCCGCAGGCGGTGGCTGGCGATGGCATTGGAGGCGCTGGCTGCTACGTGGATGGCATCGTGGATGGCGTTCCTATCGTAAATATCGGCGCCAGACGATTGCAGAAAAACACACGCTCGGATGATGCGAGCCATGCTGGTGGCAAGGGTGGCAGCAACAAGAGCGTCGCGCCACAACTCTGCGACTGGCAGGTGCATCATCGAGTTCGTTTGCCCTCTCCAGCGAAGGAAACGGCTGACGACGTACACGTTCGCCCTGTACGTGTTCGTCATCGACGTCTTGATTCCTAATCTCTCCTCTATGTTTGCCGCTGACGTCAGGGTCTTGTTGACGATGCTCGACGCATCGCCGGTGATGGATTGCAAGTTCGTGAGTACGACGTGTGTCATTGCGGTGGACTCCATTGGGCAGTGTAGGCGCCGGCGCTGACCCAGGCGAGAAAGTAGTCCGCCAGGCGGTAGGTGTGAGCCATGTCGGCTGAATCGACCACCTTGAGGTCTATACTTTCTTTGGCTCCCGACTTTAGGATGGCGATGATGCGACTTGCCGCCACTATGACCCCGCAGACGTCGTTCGCTATGGCGATCTCTTCCGGCGCCATCTTCAGCCTGCTTTCGTTGGCAATGACGCGCCGTGTCTTCACTATCTGCGCCAACTCGACGCAGACGCCGGCGGCTGGGTGATTGCCTGTGCTGGCGAAGATGCGTAGCGCCTTGCAGGCCATCATGGCAAGGGCGAAGCGCATCTTGTACTCAGCTTCGGCGCGATTGCTGGGCGCTGCATCCCACAATGGCTGCAATTTGTTGTCTAGGGTGTACTCGATGTCATAGTACGACGGGTAGGCAAGTGTCGTGCTGCATCTCTTGTCGATACCGGAAAGCGTCTTCGCTATCTTGTATGCGGCGGTCGATGGCTTGAAGCCAAGAGTGAAGCAGATGTTGTCCGGCACGTTGGATAGTGTGCGATTTGTCATTTCTCCCCCTTCATCCCTGAGCTCAGGGATGGCGTGTTCTGTGTGTGTATGTGGACGCAATGCTTTTGATAGTGCCGGGCAGGTGGTGGCCTGGGTAACCACCACCTGCGATGCGCTCCGCCTCTACGGCGGCATGAGCAAAGCCGTAGTCGTCGATGATCTCCTTGGCGAGAGCGAGATCATCGCGGCAGGCACCCCGCAAGCGAAAGGAGTTGTTCGCTTTGGTGACGGCGTTCTTGATTACGTTGCGCACCCTGACTGGCGGAAGGCGACCCGGACTTGCCAGGGCGACCGCCTCCACGACAGAGATGTGGGCGTCTATGCTCTTCTCCAGAAATGCTCGAAGGCCCAGGCTGACGGGACAGCCCCCTATCTCCACCTGTACTATTTTCTTGGCGTCCATTTTTCTCTCCTTGTGTTGGTGTGTGGGCAGTAAAATCGCCTGCCTATATTATATCACGTTTTGTCACATAAATCAATACCCGTGCGCTCAATACCGCATGGGCCAGGACTCCACGGCTTTGCAAATCCCTTCCAGCCGGCTGTCCATTCTGAGGCACCATCGCTCTGGCGGTGGCTCGTCATCGAACAGGGGCATCCCGTGAACCCAGTCGTACATGACTTCGTTCTTGGCGTCCATCAGGTAGCTCTTCCAGGGACCAAGCAAGATTTCGTTCCACCCGTCGCGTGGCCGGTTGTGGCCCTTGATCAGTCTGCGCTTGCAGACAATGGCGAGAGCATCGCTCACGCTGTCAATTGCGATCCTCGCCGCCCTGTGATCGTCCATGCGGGCAGTAAGACGGGCGCATTTGTAGCCGGCCACGGTGGCAGCGGCGAAGTAGAGTGCGTTCAATACGTCGAAGGGGGTCTTCTCCATATTCACCGCATACAGGTGTGGGTAGAGATTGACCATCTTGTCGTGTATGTACTGGGCTGTGGGAAACTCGTCCTTTGCGCCCGCCTCCCGTTCGATCTTTGAAAAGGTGGCGAACACGCCACAGGTGTTGTCTGACGCCTTGGCATTGAATAGGTCGTGAGCCAGGAAGTGTGGGACTTGAACCATGTCGTAGACGACTGTCATGCCTTCCCTCCTTTCGCCAGGGCTATCGACTCTTTCACTGCTGCGATGGACTCGGCATCATCCGTTGCCAGCCGCCCCAGGACATATTCCAGCGTCGCCAGCATTCGGGGCGCTGCGCAGAGCAGGTGTATGATGGCCTGCGTCTCCTTCGCTGACCGCGGCTTGCGGTTGCGGTGTTCGGAGACGTAGGCGATGGTCTGCGGGTCTTCCTCGTCTGTCCCGATGAAGACGCCGATGGAGATGTACGGTCGGCCCGCTTGCTCGACGGTGAGTTTCATTACTCCTCCTTGTGTCTTGTGCCGGCACATTCGGTGCCGGGTATCCCTGACGTCAGGGGTTTTGGGTCCGGGCCAGGATGATGTGGCGCAGCTTGTCGATGGCGGTCAGCACGTCAGTGTCAGTCTCCTCGTGCCGCGTGATGTAGTCCTTGGACTGCACGAGATTGCTGATAGCCGTTGCCGTCGATGTCAGGGCCAGCAGGGCGGAGTGGGCCGGCAAACTGTTCCACTCGCCCTTCATCGTGAGAAGCATGTCTCTGCACCACTTGACATGATCCCTTCGTATACTGTTGCTGTGTGTTCCGAGCAACACGGTGGCGAGAGCGATGTTGGCGATGGAGAGGCAGCGCAGGTAAATGATCTCTGCCGGCTCTGGCGGCTGGAACTTCGCTCTGGCTGGCTGGGCAAGGCCGCACTGCACCAGCCAGCGCCAGTATTCGTTTTCGGCGACGATGGAGACGGCCCTGATCTCCGCCAGGTCCGTATCGTGCGGCCCCACAATCTTGCATATCCTAGCGATAGATTGGCGGATGGGAGGAAGGTGGCCGTCTCGCGTCCACGCCACTTCCATCGCTGTGGCATCCACTACTTGCACACTCTTCTTGTTCGCCGCTTTCTGGGCGATAATCTTTTCTATATCCCCGGCCCGGCGCAGTTCGCATGAGCGGATTGTGTCCGGTGAGTCTTCGTCGTGGTCGCTCATGGTGGCTCCTCTCTTCATAACGGCTCCTCTCTTTCAGTCTGGAAGCGGGTCTTCGGCGTAGAAGAGAATGATCGCACGCATCTTGTCTATAATCTTCAGGCGCTTCGGCGTATTGCCGGAGTGTACTGGTGTTTCGTTCCTGAGCGACAGCAGCTTGTCGGCGTCGAGGTACAGGGAGTGAACGTCGGCATGGCGGTCGGACGGCAGGCCGACGGCAATGGAGTCCATGGACTCACCCATCTGCTCCATCTTGAAAACAAATGGCTCTCTCATCTTGACGGTCGCATCGAGTGCGATCAGCCCCAGGGTGTAGTTGGCTATGCCGATACAGCAGAGGAGGAGCTCCGTTGTCCTTTCCCCGTGCCGCCGAAACCCCTTGAGCTTGTTGCCGCACAGCCAGTTGAGCATGGCCCACTCGGCCATCGTGGAGACGATTCGCAGTGCGTGTCCCGTGGGTTCGACGCTGATGGCTGCGGACAACGGGCCTTTCATATAGCTCCTGTCGTCATCCAGGATGGGGCTGGGCGTGTACGACGTTGGATCTGAGGCGACGTACATTATGATTGCAGAGCGGGCGTCCTCAGCCCTGCGGATGCTCTCGTTCATTTCACTCATTTCACTCTCCTCTCCTGGTGCTAAGTAGTGGTTGTATCGTTGGCGTACCTGAGAACGATTGCACGCATGGCATCTACGGTCTCCAGGCGCTTCTCCGTGTGGACAGGATTCAGTACCGAATCGCTACTTAGCGACACCAGTTCGTCGGCGTGGCGGTACAGGAAGCGAATGTCCCGGTGGCAGTCGGGCGACAGGGAAGGCTCGATGCTCCTTGCCGATTCACCCATCTGCCAGATCTTGCGAACGAACGGCTCCCTCATCTTTCTGGTCGCGTTGAGTATGATTAGTCCCAGGCTGTAGTTGGCTATGCCGATGCAGCAGACAAGGAGCTTCTCTGTCTCCTCTCCGTATTGCTTGTACCCCATGCTCTCGTTGCCACATAGCTGGTTGATCATGGTTCTCTCTGCCGCCGCAGAGACAATCCTGAGTGCGCCATCTGTAGGATCGACATTGATGGCTACGGACCACGGGGCATACAGATATTGTTTGCCATCGACCCAGATCGGCTTGGGCTGGTACAGCGGCGGATTCGAGGCGACATACATGATGATTGCGGCGCGTTCGTCCTCGGCCCTACGGATGCTTTCGTTCATTTTTATTCTCCATCCCTGACGTCAGGGGTTGGTGTTATCGGCGTAGAGGGGGCTGGAGTACCTGAGAACGATTGTGCGCATGGCGTCTACGTTTGTCAGCACTTCTATTGCGTGGTCGCCAGCGCCGGCTTGCCGCAGCGGCTTGTTCCTTATGTTTACTAGATTCTTGGCGTAGCGGTGCAGAGCAAATACATCGTTGTGATACGTCAGCAGGCTGGATGCAATCTTTTCCGCTTCCCTACCCATGCTCTCGATCTCGTCCACGAATGGCCTGGCTGGCGTGTCTAGCGTTTTCAGTATGATCAGCCCCATACTGAAGTTGGCGATACTGATGCAGAGAAGAATGAGCTTCTCCACTTTCGCCGGATAGCGAGGCACTCCCCCGTCGTGACACCCACACATCCAGTTTGTGATCGCCTTCTCTGCCTGGGTGGAGACAGCCCTGAGTTCGACGGCTAGGCCGCTGATGCTGATGGCTACGGAATGCAGGCCGATTCCTTTCGGGACAGGGTTGGGGCGGTAGGCCCTTGGGTCGGAGGAGATTCTGTTGACGATTGCAGCACGGGCGTCTTCGGCCTGGCGGATGTACTCGTTCATGCCTTCCCCTCTCTATGTTGGATGTGGTTCGCTGGAGTAGGCGAGAATGATTGTGCGCATCTCGTCTATAATCTTCAGCCTCTCCTTTGTGTAGGTGGATCGCAGCAGCTTGTCCCTGTAGGCCACCAGCCGGCTTGCACAGTCACGCAGGGCATTCACGCTGCGGCTGTGCGGCGTGAGAGAGGGGACATTGTGGGCCGGCAGGGTGTAGTAAACCTTGTCCGCGGAAGCTCCCATCTCCCCGATCCTGTGTGTGAACGGCTCTCGCTCCTCCTTGCTTGGCTTGAGTAAGATCAGGCCCAGAGTGTAGTTGGCGATGCCGATACAGCAGAGGATGACGCTCTTTGCCCTGAGCGCATCCGGCGACAGGGTGCCGCCTCTACCGTTGCAACATATCACGCCAATCAGAACCTCCTCTGCCGCCCTGGAGACGATGCGGAGTTCGTGCGCAAGTTGGACGGGGAGGGTGCCGGCACGGATAATCGTTGGTAACGGGCTTCCCGCAGCGGGCTTAACCGATGATTCCCTCACCCAGATAGCCGCAGACCAGGGGCCATCCATGTAGGCGGCGTCCGTTGTCTTGAGCGGGCTTAGATAGAACGATTTTTGATTCTCGGATACCTTCGCCACGATTGCCGCACGGAAGTCCTCGGCCTGACGGATGTTTGCGTTCATCTTTGTTCTCCATCCCTGACGTCAGGGGTTTCTGGGTGGCTGGTGGGGCCACTGGAATACGTGAGGCCACTTGTTGGTTGCCTTCACTGCGTCCCATAGGGCGTTGCGTGCGTCATCCACCATAGATAGCCTGCCCTCGGAATAGGGCATGTCGTAGACCAGCATTTCTATGATGGCGGTGGCAGCGCGGTCCAGCCACCAGTAGGTCATATTGCCTGCGCAGGCTCGCTTGATGTCGTCCTGCTCCTGCTCGAACATGCTGCCGTCAGCGGTCATCGCCACCTTGTCGTTGACTCTCAGGTGGGCTAGATCGTTTGCGGCCTGGATGATGCCTTGCATGGCGGTCTTCTGTTCCCTTTCGTTTCGCAGCCGGATGACGCCGGTGAAGCCGGCTATCAGCCCCAGGTTGAGGCCCATGCTGATGGCGGTAGTGACGTCGGACTTGGCGTGAGTGACGTCGGACTTGGCGTGGCCGCCCTTGCGAGAAATATCAAGAAGGACGACACGCACAATCTTCGCCATCGCATAGAAGTTCGGATAATGCGGTGGGGCCGTCGCCTCCAGTGAAAGATCGGGCAGGTGCCCCACGTAGCGAGCGTCGATTATGATGTCGTCTACGTCGCCGGGTGGGTGCCTACCGCAGACCTGGATGACAATATCTACCCAGGAACCCCAGTGGTCTGAGTGCGTGACGGACAGCGAGCGTGGATGTACGTTTGCGTGCGGGGTAACGATCATTCTTTCTTCTCCTCCTTGCCTGTCGGTGAATCTCGTTCTGCCATCCCCGACGTCGGGGAGCGATGGGCTACACGGCGTACTTTCCGTCGCTCGCCAGGCACATCAGCGTGTGGCGTATGTCGTCGGTGGCAACCAGGGCGGCTATGCGCTCCGGCGAATCTTCGGGCTGCTCTTCTCCAGCGGCTACCCAGAGGGAGATGGCGTCCGAGTTGTGGCGTATGCGTTCCGCAATCGGCCAGGGAGTGCGATCCCACTCTCTCAGCTTGTCGTCATACGCCGCCGCATACGACTTGGCCGTTTGAAAAGCGTCGGTCTTCAGATAGGCAGACTCCCTGGTGGCGGCCAGGTGGATGGCTCCGACCACGCCCTCGATGGCGCACAGCCACATGAGTCTGAAGTAGACAGCGCTGAGGCGGAAGCCGTCGCCTTTGGTCCCGTGGATTTTGCGCCCATAGACATAGTGATGTTTCTGGGCGAAAAACGTACAGGCGTCCTCCATCTGATCGTCGTCAAGCACTTGCGTGAAAGGAGACGCCGCCTCTCGCTGGTTGAGGTAGATGCGGTGGGAGTAGGATAGGTAGACGCGGTAGGGATGGGGTGGGTCCATCATTCCCGTTCTATCGAGTAACTCCGCCAGGTCCACGTCCACCCTGCGTATAGCTGCTGCGACAACATCGCGTGCCGATCTCACGTCTTCCTCCCTCTCCGTATGGCTGGACTCGCCGGCTGGTGCGCCCCTTGCCCCTGACGTCAGGGGTTGCCGGCACTCAATCCTCGTCTGCCGCCAGTCCCAGCAGGCAGTGACGTATGGCGTCGCAGGCGTCCAAGACGTCCTCGTAGCCGACGAGTATATCGCTGCCCGTCGTTCTTGCTACCCAGCCGGAGATGCGGCGCGACCCGCTGTGCAATGGCTCCATGGCCGGCCAGCCATCAATTAGCTGCTTGTTGCCCTTCGTCGGTCTTTTCGCTCCCCTCGTACCTTCGCCGTGCCTGGAGGCGTACAGGTTCGCCACGGACCACGCTTGCCGCCAGCCCCAGGGAGTGCCGTCGCTGTGCGCCTCGCCGGGTTTGCTGATAGCGGCGAAGTAGATGGTGGTGGCTACGCTCTCGATAGCACATAGCCACATGAGGCCCATGTGCATTATGGAGAGGGTAGTTTCCTTCCCTGTTTTTGTGGCGATTCCCGTTTGCGCCGCGAGGAAGTATTTATACTCGCGGAGAAAAGCGGTGCAGGCCATCGCCATCCGATCTTCGTCGAGAATCTGGAGGTGAACTCCCCCTGCCGGGTAGTAGACTCTGTGAACATCAGCGAGTTTCGGCGTCACGCTGTAGGCCACCGACTTCGCTCCTGGGATTGCATCCTCTATCGCCCCTCTGGCGATTTGGTCTGCCGTCTTCATTCTCTTCTCCTTGCTGTGGCGCCCCATCCCTGACGTCAGGGGTTGGCGGGGCGTGTGGGTAGTGGGGCGTCGGCGCCCCTCTTTGCCATATCTATCAGGTAGTGCCGTATGGCATCGCAGGCGGACGTAGCGATCTCGTAGCCCGCATCCTCGCTCCCTACGTTCGGGATCGCCGTCGTCGTTGCCCAGTTCGAGATGCGGCGTGAGTTGGTACGCAAGGGCGTCACGGCAGGCCATGTCCCCTGTTGCCAGTCCTTCCCCTTCTTGGTCTCGCCGAACCAGGGCGCATAGGACAGCGCCATGAGGTGCGCCCGCTGCCATCCCCAGGTCGTCGTGCCTCTGTATATCTCGCCGTCGGAGCCATGCCCGATGGCGGCGGCGTAGATGGAGGAGGCCACGCTTTCGATGGCGCATATCCACATGAGGCCATCGTACATCGAACGTATAGACTGCCTATCCGGCCTCGCCGCAACGACGGATTTGTAGCGATAGAGATGGATGAATCGCTTGCAAGCGCTCATCATCTGGCCCTCATCAAGAATCTGGGTAGGAACTTGAATCGAATCCTCGTCGGCGGCTGACCGGGGATAGTAGACACGGTGAACACCGAAGATGTTTCCTGTTGCCGCATCGGGAAGACCATCGGTGGCATCCGGGAACGCACGCCTCACCGCTTCCCTGGCGATCATGTCTGCTGCTTTCATCTCTTCGTCCTTTCTATTCGTGATCCTGGCGAGCCAGATCACGCAGGGCTGCGTATGTCTTGTCGATAGACGACAGGTACGGGTACATGTCGTCCACTCTTCCCAGCCAAAGCTGGAAGAGCATGAAGCTGGAGACGGTCTGTAGGTTTTTCAGAACGGGCGTGCTGCCAATCATTCTCTCCAGTATGCGGAGGTTCCCCTCACGTAGATCTTTCTTGCCTTCCATCATGTACGGGTGAATGTTGGCGAATGAGATGACCATAGACTTCAGAACGTCCGCCCTTGCGTAGTGCGCCCTGGCAAACGTGACCACCGTCTCCAGGTCAGCGACCACTGCCAGCAATGCGGCGTCGGCGAAGTTGTAGTATCTCGCTCCGACGGCGTTGCGCACGGCGCAGAGTGCGCGGTACATCTCGGAGACATTCAGAACTTGCTCGTCAAGCGTTATCTGAAGCGTGTGGCGTACCTTGCCGATTTTCGTAGAGAACTCGACTGGCCCGTCGGACTCATCGCGCATGTAATTCCTGGATATGGACTTTATCTCGGAGGTGCGGATGTCGCCGGCCCCTGCGATGATGCTTTTCCCAGACTCAATCATGGTGTACCTCCGTCCCTGACGTCAGGGGTGACTAGATAGAAGCCAGAACAATGTGTCCGCCTTTCCACACGCCTCCTCCATCCACCCAGAGGCGGCGCTGTCGTCCGCAGACAGGACGTCAGCGATTATCTCCTCGATAGAATAGGGGCCTCTGCTGCCGCCCAGCGTGGCCGGCGCATACATGGCGACAAGGGCGTCGATCATCCCGTCCATGTACACCTTATATTCGACGGACGTAACAGGGAACAAGTCGTAGATAACGCTCTGCCTGAGCGTGTCCGTGCAATAGGCCAGCATCTTTGTGTAGCGGGACAGTTCCCGGACGGCGATGGCGGTGGCGGCGTCGGAGCTAAGGCTGACCCGCAAGGCATACGGCGTCCACAGGGTAAGCACTGCCGCGAGGGTCAGGGCCGGATGAGCCCCGACCAGGTAGCTGCCCATGATGCGATCATGGTGGCTCCGCATCACGGTGTAGCTTTTGATGACATGGTTGCCGTCGTTGTCTACTGGGCCCGCCGCACTGCGGCACGCCTGGATTAGCCATGACACATACGCTCTCCTGTTTTCGCGGTATGCGTGATTGCTGTCGGTGTTGTCGCGCAACTCGGAGCGCCCGGCGTTGTCAATGAGGGCCCAGATTTTTGGCTCGTCGGATAGCTTCACTGTGTCCCTCCCATTCTTCTCTCTATGTCGCGGAGCAGGCAGCGCATCTCGTCGGCCCCTTCCAGGGCGTTGAAGATGCGTGCCATGTGGTCCTTTTCGTATGGTGTTTTCTTCCACCCCGCGGCGTCGTCTATTACCGGCAACTGCAAGCCCATCTTGCCCAGCCCACGCATCTTGTAGATGGGAGTATTGAATGAGGCGGGGACCGTGAGGACAATGCCGTTGCCGGCCTTGCTCATCCAGCCCCGGTAGTTCGTATACCACGATTCAAAAGACTCTATGACGTAGGTGACGTAATCGTTTCGCCTCCGTCTTTCCCAGTCGCCATCGGCTGTGGCCCAGACGTAGATTGCGTGGGCCATGGCCTCACACATGCAGACGAAGTAAGTCATGCCTGCTATCTCCGGCGCCGAAATACTGTGGGGCGGGTTCCGCGGGCTGAGACCCAGGAGATTATCATTGATGCAGTAAATTGTGGTGTAGGCGAGCAGCTTGCCATGCTCCTCCGTGTAGTGTCTGTTGAGAGCACGAGGGAGAGCCACGGGGTGGAAGTCTTCGCCCTTGACCAAGAGCTTGGCTACGAAGCAGGCCACTTCTTGCATGTTCATCTCGTTACCTCCCCTGGCCCTTCGCTCATGTCGCGGAGCAGGCAGCGCATCTCGTCGGCCCCTTCCAGGGCGGTGGCGATACTGCTCATGTGTTTCGCTTCGTATGGTGTTTTCTCCCACCCTGCCGCATCCTCAATCACCGGCAACTGCAAGCCCATCTCGCTCAACCCGCGCATCTTGTAGAGAGGCGCATGGAATGGGGTGGGGATCGTGATAACGGCGCTGTTGTTGCGGGAAGCCCTGTTCATCCAACTGCGGTAGCCCTCATACCACGGCTCGAACACGCCCATGACGTGGGTGACGTAGTGATTTAGTCGCTGTCTTTCCCTGTCGTCCTCGGCTATGGCCCAGACGCGGATTGCGTAGGCCATAGCTTCACACAGGCAGACAAGGTAGGTAACGCCCGCGATTTCCGGCGCTGTGACGCTGTGAGGCTGGCCGAGACGCAGCAATTCTTCGTTGATGCAGTGAACGGCGATGTGCGCCAGCGTCTTGCCGAGATTCTCCGTGTAGTCTCTATTGATGCTGCTAGGAGGAGCCACGGGGCGGAAGTCCTCACCTCGGACTAGCTGCTGGGATGCGAAGCAGGCGACCTCGTGCATGTTCATCTCGTTATCTCCCTCGGTGTACGTGTATTTACTATGTGATGATTATGTGCTTGCCGGTCTAGTGATGTCGTGCGTCCCTGACGTCAGGGGTTTCGCCGACGGTGAGTTTACAATTCTTATGTATGCGTGCTATAGCACGCTTGCGAGTGATTATTCAATATGTTTTTACCCCTCCCCTGCTGCACTCCCAGCAGGGGAGGGGGACTAGATCACCCGTTCAGCACGGGAATCACGGATTGGATAGCTTCGTCGATCCGTGTCGGATCGACCCGGCGTACTGTCTTCGCCCAACGGCGCATGTTGGCAATCACCCCCGGCGCGGGGTTGCCGATGACAAGGACGCTGGTCCGGTCAATGTCCCGCCGGTTAGAGACGGTAGGCGGGTCACTCTCGCCGTCGGTGAGGACGACTATGCGATGCTTGGGGTGTGCCGCCCAGACCTTCGGGATGAAGTCGAAGGACGTGCCGCCCCCGGCGGCTTCGCTTGCGTTCTCGTCCACGATGATGGACGGCGAGCCGTTGACTTCGTGAACCAAGTTGTTCCCGAACAGCATCACGATGCACTGCCCGTTGCCGTCCACGACGGCCTTGTGAATTGTGCCGGCAGCAAGGGTGGCTACGTCGCCCTTGGACATCCATTTTCCATCCACGAGGCCGGCGTGGTCGTCCATGGAGCCTGAGCGGTCAATCAGGACGATGACTGCGCCAGCTTCCCGATTGTTACCCACGACTTCAGAGAATGTGAACAGGGGCGAACCCAGCCCCAGTTCCACGGTGTCGATGGCGTCGGTGCCGCCGTAGACGGCTTCGGTACCCCTGACGTCAGGGGATGACCACTTGGAGTGGAATCCATTTCGCACAGGAACCTCGCCCTTGGGGGAGCGGGTCGCCACGATCACCCCGCCCTTGACGGAGGAGTAGCCCCCGCCCTTGATCGTACCGTGCTGGCCGGACACGAACTTCTGCCAGTCGTCTTTATTCTTTTCTTCCTTGGTCTTTTCGCCTTCCTTGCCCTGGCTCTCGCCTTGCAGTCCGCCCTGGCCCTGCTGGCCCTGGCCTTGACCTTCACCCTGCTGGTCTTGACCTTCGCCTTCGCCCTGGCCCTGGCCCTGGCCCTGGCCCTGGCCCTGGCCCTGGCCCTGGCCCTGGCCCTGGCCCTGGCCCTGGCCCTGGCCCTGGCCCTGGCCCTGGCCCTGGCCCTGGCCCTGGCCCTGGCCCTGGCCTTCGTCTTCGTTCTGGTCATCGCCTTCGCCGTCGCCGTCGCCTTCGCTCTCCAGGTTGTACTTGTCCTTGATGTACAGGGCGGGATAGTAGAGGTTGTGGCCCCGGTTCCGGGCCGTGACAAATTCCTCGTAAAGCTGCTGTTCCCGCTGCTCGAAACCTGCGGGCAAGGCAAGCGGATTCTCCGGGTCTTCGTACTGCATGGCAATGATTGCCGCCCGGAGAATATCCGGGTCTTTCCCGGACTCGTATGCCTGGGCCATCGCCTCGTGGGGGTTGAGGGCGTCTCGGATGGCCTGGGCCATCAGGCTGGACGCCTTCTGGGCGGTGGCGTCCATCATGGCGTCCCTGAGTTGTATGTCAGCCATGGCGTGTACCACGTACTCCGGTACTTGGCCTGCCGGCTTCCTCATAGCGGCCATGTCCTGGAAGGTATGGCCGAGCAGGTGCAAGGCCATGCCGGTTGCCACGCCCATGTTCTTCTTGTGTTCCATGAGATTCAGTCCGCCGATGGCGGGCGGAATTGTGATGCGTGCCGTGCGGTTCTGGATGACCGCCGACATACCTTCACTAAATTCGACGACTGCTGCTTCCCGGTTGTCCCCCGACCAGGACCGCATGAAGATGGTGGCCGTGCGGCTGATTGCCTGTGCTATGACGCTCATGCTGTCTCCTCATCCCTGACGTCAGGGGTTTCTGCGTTGACTTTGATTGCTGTGTAGGCGCCCAGTCTGGCTGCAAGTGGGTCTGGCTGGGCAATCATCTTTTCTATGGCTTCGTTCAGCCACGCATGTTCACCCGGCGTCCAGATGCCTTGCCCGCTGAAGCGGACGGCCATGAGTGCGCCGTCCATGCCGGTGAATCGCTCAGGATTTCTCGCATAGGCGTTCACTGACGGCTGGCGAATCGTCGCCAGATTGTCCGCTGCCTGGGGCCAGCGGGCGACAATCCGGCTCTCGGCGTCGATGTCGAGCAGAACATTCCAGACTGTTCTGGACAGGCCGTACTCCTCGCGAGAGATTGCTTCTGCCACCACGTCCAGGCGTTGGAACCAGTGGCCGAGCTCATGCAGGATGAGGCCGGCCCGGAAGGCGGCCCCCTCTGGCGCTGTGCTGCGCATCCAAAGGGGATCGTTGTCGTTGTCTGATCCACCGTAGTCGCCGATGTTTATGACCCGCACACCGTCCGTGCTCCCGGTGTTCTTCCCTGCCTCGAATGTAACGTTCAGGTAGGCCGGCAACCGCAGGCCCACCTTGTCTGCGTACAGCCTGACTTCTTGCTCAAGCTGTGTTGTTGTTAGTCGCTTAGGGAGTGCCAGAGGCATGGCGACCCTCCCATTCTTTGATGGGGCGGATGATCGCTCCGGCTGCGAAGGCGGCTACGATGGCTTGCTGGTAGCCCACCGGGGTCTGCTCGCAGATCAGGTAGTCATGTCCGCCGATAGTGATGATGGCCGCATGGAGCGGCATTTCGTGAGCGATGCTGCCAATGATGCTGACAGAGGTTGCGTACTCGTAGGCGGCGACGCTTGCGTCTGCGGCTTCACTGTCGCCCTCGATGCGGGCCAGGGCGTTGTCGTAGTGGCGTGTGGTTTCCACGCTGTCCAGGCCGGCCCACGCTTCCATGTCTGCGCCGTCTTGCCGGACGGCGTAATGGGATACCCATACTCGCATGTCCTGCTCCTTTCATAGCCGAGACCCCTGACGTCAGGGGTCTCGGCGGTGGATTTGATGCGGGCGGTCGGTCGGGCCGGACTACTGGATGATATTGTGCATCCGAAAGATGCTTTCCAGTCCGGCAAATTCGCCCATCAACTCGCTCTTCATTGCGTATGCCCGCAGGGGTCCGGTATCGCCCGGCCCTTTCATTGCCATCATCGAGTCGAAGGCGAAGGGGACTGCGATTTCCCCCGACTTGACGGCCATGAACGTCTTGGAAATACATTCCCAGGTGGACGGCAGGAAGTGGTTGGACAATCCCCAGTCATTCACTTCTGGGTCGAACGAGAACTTGCGCACGTCTGTTACCCGCCGCATGACTGCCGGGTCAGGGATGGTTCCCCACGGGTTCGCCGCGGTCACGAACGTCAGGTTCTCTGCCGGGCAGATGTCCAGCGGCCACAACGGGGCAGAGATGACCAGGATGTCTTTCCCGGCGAGTTGCGGGTGAGTTCGATACATCCCGCCCCGCTCGGCCAGCGCCGCATCCACAACTTCCATGCAGTTGATCAGCAAGGTGCTGACAGACTGCGGAAACCGGAACAACTCGTCCAGGAAGAAGGTCGTCTTGCCCTTGCGGGCCATCTCCCAGGCATCGGCGATGGGGCCAGGGTGAGCTACACCCTGGGCGACCATGCCCAGCATGGTGGCGGGAGTGTGGGCGGCAGCCCCGACTGCCTGGGCAAAGTATGTGCCGGACTGCCGGATTGCCTGCTTGATCGCTGTGGACTTGCCCATGCCGGTGGGTCCGATGAAGAGGCTGGCCCGGTGTCCTTCTTCCAACACCTCTTTGACTTCGACGGCGCAGGCGTCGATGTACTTCTGAATTGCCTGGCGCAAGCCGTCACGCCACTCGACTGCGGTGCCGGACTTCACGGTGGTCGAGGCCGTGTAGCCCGACTTCGCCTCGGTGATGTGGTTGCAGTCCTGGCCCCGGTGCCGCAGGTGTCCATTCCACAGGGCACAGGTGCATCCCGCACCGGAAACTTCGTTGTTGCCATCGAGGGTGAGGGTCACGGTTTCGTGACCGACTGCGACTTTCTTTTCCATGTCTGGTTTCCTTCTGGATGGTAGCCATCCCTGACGTCAGGGATGGCGGGGATGTGGTTGAACTACAACTTTGCGATGGCGTTGAGAATCTCTGCCTCGGCCTTTATCGCATTCACCGCGGCGGGCGTGGCGTCCGGGTTGGCGTAAGAGAACTTCGCCTTCTTGATATGCGCGCAGTCTTCTGGTCTGTACTTGTACAGGCCGTTCCACAGGGCGCAAGTGCATTCGACCCCGGTCACTTGGCCGGCCCCGTCGAGAGAAAGAGTCACGGTATCTATGCCGAAGTCGAATGTTCTTGTGCTTGTCTTGTCTGGCATGTCTGGTTTCCTTCTGGCTGGTAGCCATCCCTGAGCTCAGGGATGGCGGGTTGTAGCTGGAGATTGCCTACGCTCTTGCGATGGCGTTGAGAATCTCCACCTTCGCTTCCTCGATGTCGCCTTCCGAGAGATGGGCCAGGGCAGCGCGCAAATGCCCAAGCTGCGCCGTGCGCCGTGCTTCACGGGCGGCGGCTGTACCCTGCGTCCCCGCTGCTGTCCCGTGCGCCGCCAGCGCAGCTTGGGCATCCACGGTCGCAGCAGGCTCCCCGGCCTTGACGGCACGGGCGGCGGCACGCAACTCCTGCGTGTTCCACCCTTCCGTCACGCACCGGCGTACCAGAATCAGGTGCGGGCCACCGGGCATGGCGGCGAGACCGGAGGCGGCTTCGCACTGTCCGATTGTCGCTTCCTGGGGAATCTCCGTGGCCGGAAAGTTCTCGGCCAACGTAGCGTAGCGGGTTATGGTCGAGACCCGGAGTTCAAAGGCGGCGCAAGCGCCCTGAATCATCTCGGCCAGATTCATGCGCTGGCCCGTTTCCGGGTCTGCAAAGATGAACCCGCCGGTGTCGTGCTTCAACAACGCAATGGAGCGGGCGATTGCCCAGCCGCTCATTTCTTTCCCGGCGGCGAAGCGCCGAATGTCGCCGATGCGCTCGACGATCTTGTCACTACCGATGATGGGGTTCCCGATAGCGGGGAACGCTGCTCGTCTCTTCGGTGCCATTCTGTTTTCTCCTTTGGGGGTGACGTGTGACGCCGCCAGAAGTGCGGCAATGCCCCAGGCCGGGGTCGAACCGGCGTACTGCTCACTCCCGCTGAGTGGCTTGAGGCAAACCCCTGACGTCAGGGGTTTCGTGCAAATTTCGACCACAGCAATCCCTGGCTGACTGCTGCCAGGGATTGCTGTGGTCGTTCGTTTCTCTACATCTATTATATCACACTTTCCGCAATTTGTCAATCACGCAGGCTAATCCGGCGTGCCGTTTTCAGGCCAGCCATCCCTGACGTCAGGGATTACCGATTGATAGCGGCCAGAAACTTTCGAGCTTCCTCCTCGTCGATGAAGTCGAGGGTGATAACCGTCCCCACGTGCCCGGCAGATTCCGGGAACGCGGATTCGATGAAGGGGATGCTGGCAATGATCTTGTCGGCATCGAACCCGCCGCGAATAATCAGGGTTGCCATGTCTTCGGCGGCTTTCGCCATCTCCTCTTCCTCGTCTGTTGTCGGGTCGATGGCGGACGCTGCCTCCAGGGCGGACAGGATGACGGACGATTCGTGATCGGTGGCGGTGTCCAGGCTCGTGCCCACCCAGCGCCAGTATTCCTTGTACTCCTCTCCGCAATCCTGGCAAGTAACGTGCTGCCACGCCTCGCCCCCATCGGACTGGATGGGGCCGGACGGTTCAACTTCTTCACTTCCACAGGTGGGACAATAAAGCGGTGATGTCTTTGCCATTCGGAATCTCCTCCCGCATTGCGGGAATAAAAAAGAAAAAAGCGTGTACGTGCGTCCGACTGCAACGGTCTAGGATTTGTATACCCGCCATGAACCGTTCCGGTCGGCATACTCGTGTTGCGGGTCTCGTGTGGGCTGGGACGTGAGTCCCTGACGTCAGGGGTGGCCGGCCCCTGCTGGCTTGGCCTATGGTTCCTCCGGCTCTACGACAAATCCGTCCAGGTCTTCGAGCGGGCGTTCCCGCCCAGGGTCTTCGCGATGGGCAGACACGCTCACTGCGCCGTCGCCCATCCTGGCTATCCGCACCACGAGCGTCTTGGACACTGCAATCCAGACGCCTTCGGCATCTTCACCCATCGTCCAGTCCCCAGGCTCACTGCTATCCTGGGTGAGATATAGTTGTGCCATTCGCTTGCTCCCTTGTGAATGTTGATCCCTGACGTCAGGGGTGGCCGGCCCCTGCTGGCTTGGCCTGTGGCTCCTCTCTCCCTGACGTCAGGGAGCTATGTCGCCCGGCATGACAATCTCGCCCCAGACGGGGTGCGACTGTTCCGGGCGGTCTACGTCCTCGTCGTAGATCTCTGCCTCTACATCGTAGAAGATGTCCTCCACTGCACGGTCGAACCCAAAGACCTCGGATGCAGTGTCGCGCAGGCTGCACACATCGCCGTACCCAAGCTCCGTGTCCGGGGCCGGTTCCTTCTCGCCCTGGAAGAGTAGGGCGACGACGGCTTCGGGTGGCTGGTAGGGCGCACCAAGCCCGTTGATTTTGTTTCTGATTACTTCCCATTTTATCGTCTTCATGCTTCCCCCCAATGCTGAATGGCGGCCAGGAATTTCTGCGCCGCCTCCGGGCTGGTAAATTCCAGGCGGACGCCGGCGTTCCCTTCCGGGTAGGCGCCGCTGACTTCTGGCATGATGCGGATCAGGGCATCCGCATCCAGGCTGGCGTTTTCGGCGAGGACGGCGTTGAGGTCTTCTGCGTCCTCGGTCATCTCCGCCTCGTCTTCCTCCACGGCGTGACACCACGCCAGGCGGACAAGCGCCGCATGTACGACGTTCTTGCTTTTTCGCATTTCTTTTTTCCCTGGGGTTGGTCGCCATCCCTGAGCTCAGGGATGGCCGAGTGGAATTGTCGGATGAATTGATGAACAAGCGGCCCTGACTAAACCTATTGTCAGGGCCGCTTGCTTTTCTCGTATTCATTATAGCACGCAATCTTGAATCCGTCAATCGAATATGGCTGGCCCCTATTGGCTACGCCTGCACCTCCTCTTCGTCCAGATTGCAACCCCACCAGCCGCAATCCCAGTAGCCACATTCCGGCTCGCCGCAGTCGTTTTCCTCGCATGGCTCTATCCACTTCTCCATGCGAACAATGCGGAGATTGACTTCATCCGCTTGCGCCGATCCAACAGGGGCGTGGCCTACAACCTCGTTCATAAAGGGACGGCAGGCCGCATCCGGGAAGCCTGCCTTCTTGAAGAGCAGAAGGTCGTCCACGGCCTCTACCAACTCTTCGATGTCGAGCTCCCGCCCGACCTGGGCGATGTACTCGGCGTCGGACAGAAAATCGTCCTCTCCGTACACAGTCGCGTCCGGCGTCTCGTCTGGCGTGGGTGGTGTGTTCACGCCCACTGGTGCAACCATCTTGCTCGCAACATCTCCTGCATCTACGTCATGTACTGCTCCGCTCATGTCTCCCTCCTCTCCCTGATGTCAGGGATGGCTGGCCGGTGCGTGCCGGCGAGGTGTGTAGTGTGTGCCGGTGAGGTGTACCCCAGGCGACCGTGTAGCCCGTTGTCACCCCGAACATCCCTGAGCTCAGGGATGACTGGCTATCTAGCTCGGCACGTCCGCCCTGCCCAGGTGTAGTGCTGCGGTGCAGGGGGCGTAGGTGTGCCGGGCGAGTCGCCATCCCTGAGCTCAGGGATTACCCCAGCAACATGCCGGGGAAGAAGAAGTCCTTTAGGCTGAGGAGGATACTAACTCCCCATTGCGCGTCAATCTGGTACAGATAGATCATCACTTGCGTAAGCACCCAGGAAATAAGGTCCATCGACATCTTTCGTCTCCTTCGTTTGTGTTTTGGCTACGGTCGTTCACTGGCTGACCGATTTCCTATATCTATTATATCACACTTTATGAGATTTGTCAACACGTCGTAATCTGGCCTGCCCCCCTTCTTTTTATCCCCCTCCCCCCCCCTCTCTCCCGTGGCGCACGAGCCAGCCACGATCTATTGGTCGGCCATCCCTGACGTCAGGGATGGCCGACCAGACTTTGCCATCCCTCCCCCCCCTTCTCCTCTTTCTCTTCGGGTTCGCGCGAGATCGATTCTCTCCGTTGGTTTCTTCATCTTTGGCAGTGCGATTGTGGCCCTGGGCGTGGGCGGGGCGGACGTGCGGCCCTGGGCGTGGGCGGGGCGGACGTGCGGCCCTGGGCGTGGATGGGGGCGGACGAGTGGGCGACTGGACGACTGGGGCCCCTCCTCCTTCTCCTCCTCCCCCTCGATTCAATTAGACAAATTACTTCGCCCCATTTTTATGGACGTTTTTCCGGGACGCCGACAGATAGAAAATGGCTGCCCCATCCCTGACGTCAGGGATTGCCGGTGTCTGGGGCCCCTTCCTCTTCTCCTCCTCTCAAGGGCGTTGAAACAAAAATTTAGTTCAAGCTGGAAAGTTCAAAGGTCTGGGGATGCCGGGAGCGCAAATAAATAAAGAGAACAGGCGCGGGCGGGCGC
>Ga0209582_1000164_pt1 | contig 63711 bp, 43 predicted proteins | sample KloWWTmetKNB5Kit_FD_187176 | JGI IMG/M metagenome (GOLD analysis project Ga0209582, IMG submission 187176) | Active sludge microbial communities from Klosterneuburg, Austria, studying microevolution and ecology of nitrifiers - Klosterneuburg... | ecosystem: Engineered > WWTP > Aerobic digester >...
CCAAGGAGTTCGGGAACAGCGGTGAGCGCTTCACCACCATCCTCGACCTGCCGAGCGACATCGCCAGCGGAGTGTACATGGTGAACATCACCGTCAACGGACAGAAGACCGTCCAGCGGTTGAGCATTATCCGGTAAGTACGGAACCTCTGGGGTCCCCTTCGGGAGATCGCTGAGCGGGATACACACAACGCAAAAGCCCCTCCGGAAACGGGGGGCTTTTTGCTATCTATGGATGTGGTCATTACCGTCTCCGTAGGACGGATACCAATTCGCAATAGAAGATAACCTGATCCTTTCGCGAATCTCAGCCCCAGCTTTCCATCTGCTTTCGAATGTTCATTGTCGAAAGGTTTAGCTGATAGCGTTGCGTGGAGCGACCAACAGCTAATCAGCTAATCTCGCACATCAGCTAATCCGACTGCGGTTGCGGAGATCTGGCACGTAACCGTGTCAAGGCTCAGGGGTTCGTACAGCTTCGGGTCATTTTGTAATGCGAATTGGTATGATACGTATCTGACCATGCCGACCGGCATCTCTGACATATAGTGGGTCCTGCGATGGGACGAGCGGACATCCATCCCAGCGGATCATTCATGGAATTGCTCTGGGTCCCGGAGCCCCCCTGGGGGCCGCAGCAGGTGTAGCTGAGATCGTCGCAACGAAGGCGCTGTTCACATCCGGATCGCCCGCACTTGGCCGAGCCTTCCACGCAACGAGGAACGCAACTCCATCACATACGGCCCCTGAGGCAAGCTTAGCAAGCCACCGATGCGCCCCACGGGCCAGTTGGACAGCTCCACCGTCCGCTCCAACACGATCCGACCCGTGAGGTCCCGCACAGTCGCAAGGATCGTTTCATCTTCCATGAAGTCGGTTTTCAAGCCGATGAAGAGTTCATCCTGAAAAGGATTGGGCCAAGCGGTGACGAACATATCCGCGCACGGTTCAAGCACCATGGCCGGATAATGGTCCACCGTGCCATTGATGTCATATTGGTCCAGGCGGTAGTAGGAAACGCCCCCGCCCACGGGAGCGCGGTCCACGAAGCGGTATTGCAGGAAGTGCGAAGAGTTGCCGCTACAGGGGACCTGGCCTACCGCTTCCCACTCCTGACCGTCCCGGGAGCGCAGCACAGTGAAGTCCGCGCAATCCTGCTCCGATGCCGTAGCCCATTCAATGACCACATTCCCGTCCGAACATTCCACGGAGGAACTGACCAACGTGACCGGCAATGGGCCGCAGCCTGCCAGCTCCGTCTTGATGCTGGGGACCTGGAGGTCATGGACCCCTTGGGAGAACCAACGCCCGAAGGACCTGCCGTCCAGTGCGGTGGACGGATGGTGCCGCACACGTGCGCGCCATGCAGGGTGGCTCGTGGTCGTGCCCGGGGTGGCCAGGCTTTCCTTGAGCAGCGTACCCGACAGACCGCTATCGGTCCAGACGGCGTCCTCGCCAGTGAAGGCCGTACTGTTGTTATTGAAAGGGGACGTGGGGACCGCTGGCCCGTGGCCAACGAACTGCCACACCAATTTCATCTTGGAGCGGCCCATGGAGGAACGGGCCAACTGGCCGATCCCCCAGGCACAACCGGGATCGAAGGTGCCGTTGTTGGTGCGCACCGGAGTGACAAGGTCACCGCGGTATTGGTAGGTTGGCATCGGAATTGAACGCGCAACGTTCCCTTGGAAAACAAAGGCGCCCCCTCCGTTTGCGGCTGTCTGTCTATCGGCCCCGACGATCACGTCACTGTACCCGTCGCCGTTGACATCACCGGCCAGGGCCACCCCGGACCCGAATCTTGATCCCGTACCGGTCCCATAGACCGACCATGCCGCCGTGGCCGAGGTACCGGCCGCCGAACCGAGGTGTACACTGGCCATCCCCTGGTTCAGGTAGAACATCGATTGAAGATGCGCCCCCACGATCACATCGCCGAAGCCGTCACCGTTAACATCACCCGCCGCACAGACCGAGATACCCATTTGCCCATCCAGTTGGGTCCCTTCGATAATGGTGTTGGCGACGGCCGATAAGCCGCTGAACGGGGATCCCTGGAAAACATAGGCACGGCCCGTGTGCGTGTTCACGCCATTCGTATAGAAATACTCACCCACGATCACATCGCTGTACCCATCCCCGTTCACATCCCCCGCGTAGGAGACGCATACTCCGAACTGGGAGCCCGAATGCGCACCATAGGCGGACCAGGACGGTGACGCGGAAGGCCCGGAGGGTGAACCGTTGTAGAGGAAAGCACCGCCCTGGTTGTCATTTGCGGTCACATCATGCAGGGGTGCACCCACGATCAAATCATCATAACCGTCCCCATTGACATCCCCGGCGGTGGAAACGCTGGACCCGAAGAATGATTGGGGAGTGCCCATTGCCGTCCAGTTGGCGACGGAAGGCAACCCGGTCGAAGATCCGTTGAACACATAAACCTTCCCATGGTCCGTGGGCTCGCCGAACATGTATGCGCCAACGAGCACATCGCTGTACCCGTCGCCGTTCACGTCGCCGGCACTGGACGCACTGTACCCGAAACGGTCCTCCACGTTCTCGCCGGTCTTTGTCCAAGCAGGTGCCGCCGAGAGTCCCGATGGAGAGCCGAGGTAGAGGTACAGCTTACCGCGCCAGGTATAGTTCGGGTATCCCGGTGCCCCCACGAGGACATCCCCATATCCATCGCCGTTCACGTCACCAGCGGATGCTACCACATACCCATAGAGATCTTCCATGTTCTCCCCGGTACCGGTCCATGCCGGGGCGCCTGACAAACCGGTGGCCGACCCCAAGTACAACATGGCTTTGCCGAAGACACCGCTCACGCCACTGGGCGCGCCGATGATCACATCACTATAACCATCGCCGTTCACATCGCCTGCGGAAGAGACTGAACTACCCAAATACCCATTTGTCTGCATGCCCAACTGTGACCATTGACACGTACTTGGCAGCAGGTCCGTACCGCCATGAAAGACACTGACAACACCGGTTCCGCCCCCTTCCGGTGCGGCGACCAGCAGATCACTGATGCCATCGCCGTTCGCGTCACCGGCGGTATGCACGGCCGCCCCGAGGTGATCCCCGGCCACCAGACCTACGCTGGACCACAGGAGATGTGCCGCATCCAACAACAACGGTGAGCTACCGCGGAATACCTGAACCCTTCCCTTGTTGCCTGCATGGTTCGGGCTTCCCACAATCACGTCAGCGTACCCATCTCCGTTCACGTCCCCTGCCAAGGAAACGGCTTGGCCCAATCGCTCCCCGGACAAACCGGCGACGGAGATGCTGGCACCCACGATCAAACCGGTCCCCACCCCGGTTCCCAAATAGACGTAGGCCACCCCGTTCCCGGCACCTACCCCGGGTGCACCGATAAGGAGGTCCGCAAATCCATCGCCGTTCATATCCCCGGCGCTGGAAAGGCTGTAACCCAGATTGGCAGACCCTCCCCCGGTCCGCGAGCCGTTGAATGCCACGCTCAAACCACTTCCGTTATTGCCTTGGTAAACGTACACGGTGCCGTTATTGGAGGTGGGGATTTTCGGCTGGAAAGGTGCACCGATGGCAACGTCGCTGATACCATCACCGTTCAGGTCGCCGGCCCCCGCCACGCTGAAGCCGAACTGCGCATTTGAAGTCGTGCCATTGGCGGTCCACCCCAATGCCAACGTATTCCCGTGGTAGCAATAGGCCTTGCCCTGATTCGAACCACTGGGAGGGACGTCATACAAAGGAACCCCCACAAGCACATCGCTGTAGCCGTCACCGTTCACATCACCGGCCAAGGCCACGGCGTGCCCGAACTCGCAAGCGGCCTGCGCATCGCCGGTCCATACAACTGCGGCAACCGTTCCCGGCCCTGAGGGGGCCGACCCGAAATAAGCGAAGGCCGCCCCATGCCCGTCTTGCCCCGGTGCCCCGACCACCACGTCACTGATGCCATCACCGTTGAGGTCCCCCGCTGAAGAGACACTGAAGCCGAACCGTGCGTTCGCGGCCGTACCCTGTACCGTCCATGCCGGTGTGCTGGCGATGCCTGTGGCGGAACCCAGAAAGATCATCGCCCTGCCCGCATCCGTGGACGGAAGGTCCCAGTGAGGCGCACCCACGATGATGTCGCTATATCCATCGCCGTTCACATCGCCCGCCGTGGCTACGCTGTACCCGAAGGATTCTCCCAGTTGGCCGCCTGCCAGTTCCAGATCGGCCGTTGTGGATATGGGGTCGATGGTGACCGGATAGACGGCGTTTTCATCCTGCACCGATAAGACCAGCTGATCCCCGCTCAACGCCATGCTGGAGGGAAGTACATGCCCTTCCGCATCCCAAGCATGAAGGCCACTATAGCGGAGAACCGGGGAAAGTGCCATGGTCCGCTCATCGAATGCGGTGAACACCAGTTCGTCCTTGGTCTTCTGCACGGCCAACAGGTCACCCGTTATCCGCAATCGTGCTTCCAACGGGCCATTCCCTTCCGGTCCGGTCATCACCACCAGATCGTGCCGCATACCATGGATGTCGTTCTGATAAAGCATCCGGAACGGACCGTGGTCGATTTCCAAACGGCTCCCCTCCACCACCTCCGACAATGCTGCCGTTGGCACAAGCTCCGCGCCTCCGCGACCGATCCCTGCCAGTGTGAAAGAGGCCCGGCGGGGCGCGTTCCCCTTTTCCACGAAGACATCAAAACCGGCTCCACGATAGGTGACCCGGATGCCCTGCGCCTCATTGAAGCTATGGAACGCCCCGTTCGCCCCAAGGATCGCATAACCCGTTGAGCCGGTGACCATGGGGGCCGCTACCCCTTTGAGCGGCCCCTTCCGGTCCGCACCAACATCGGTGCTTCCCCCTCCCGAATAGTCATATTGACCCAAACCATTGGTGGTCAAGCAAAACCCCAATGCCAAACCAAGTATGGTGAATGCGACGCTTCGTCCCATTGAGCATCGAACATCCGTGGACTTGACCATTTCTGAAACCAAGGTAGCTGCTACACTTCTTCCTTTGTGACAAGACGGGGCGGAACGTTCAAGCTGGTGCAACAATAGAGGGAAGGTGCGAGAGCCTGGATGACAAAAGCCGGTCAACACACACGGCTGCTACCTTCGGCGCATGTTATCCAATGTATCCAGCACGGCACGCCTATTGGCCGTGGCGCTCGCCTTCCCCTTCTCCGGACTTTTTCAGAACACCTTCGCCCAGCGCCCCGCGAACGAACCGGACGCCGCACATATCCTGCACGATATGGAGAAGCTGCCCATGGTCGGCGCGGTGCTCTACATCGCCGCCCATCCGGATGATGAGAACACCAAGCTGATCGCCTGGCTCTCCAACGGCAAGAAGGTGCGCACAGGCTACCTCAGCCTCACCCGCGGCGATGGTGGGCAGGACCTGCTGGGCCCCGAGCTCGGCGATGCGCTCGGCATCATACGCACCGAGGAGCTTTTGGCCGCGCGCCGCATTGATGGTGGCGAGCAGTTCTTCACCCGTGCCAGCGACTTCGGGTACAGCAAGAACGCCAAGGAGAGTTTTGAGAAATGGGGGCACGATGAAGTGCTCAGCGACGTTGTGCGCGTGATCCGCACCTTCCGGCCGGACGTCATCATCACGCGCTTCCCGCCCACGAACGAGGCCGGTCATGGACACCACGAGGCCAGCGCGATACTCGCCCATGAAGCCTTCGATATGGCGGGCGACCCCGAGGCCTTCCCTGAGCAATTGGAACAAGGCCTCACGGTGTGGCAGCCGCGCCGCCTTTATTTCAACGGAAGCACTTGGTGGAAAAAAGATCTGGCGGACATCGCCGAGCGGAACAAGGACTGGTACCCCGTGGACGTCGGCGGCTTCGACCCCTTGCTGGGCCTGAGCTATACCGAACTCGCGGGCCGCAGCCGCAGCATGCACAAGAGCCAAGGCTTCGGTGCGGCGGAGACGCGCGGCCAGCAGATGGAATACCTGCACTTCGACCTCGGCGACCGCCCGAAAAGCGACGACATCTTCGACGGGATCGACATGACCTGGGAACGGGTCCCGGGCGGCGAGGCCGTGGCCACCGCAGTGGACGCATTGCTCGCCGGGTATGATCTGCGGGCACCGGAGAAAAGCGTGGAAGCGTTGGGCCGCGTGGCTTCCGCAGTGGACGCCTTGCCCCCGTCCGACTGGAAGGACCTCACCCGGAAGCGCGTGAACGAACTGCTACTGGACGTCACCGGCACGGTGGTGGAGGCCTTGTCCGATGCGCCCCAAGTAGTGACCGGCGACTCCGTAAAGGTGGCCTTGAACGTCCTCACGCGCAGTGCATCACCGGTCCAGTTCGTGAAACCTGACGGAAATGCGGTCGCGCTTGCGGACAACGCGCCGTTCACCTTGCCCGTGGGCCTGAAAGCACCCTTGACACCGGACCAGCCCTTCTGGCTTGCCCTGCCGCACGGCAACCTCTTCCACATCGCGGACCCCACGCTCATCGGCAAGGCCATCACTCCGCCCGAACTGGAGGTGCCCTACACCCTGCGCATTGCGGGCGGCACGGAGGTCAAAGGCATTGCGCCTGTGCTATATGGGTTCGTGGACCGGTTGAAAGGGGAGCAGGTGCAGACCTGCGAGGTGGTGCCGCCCGTCTCACTCTTCGCCAGTCCGTATGTCCTGATGGTGAAGGACACCACGACGGTGGCGCATCTAGGGGTCGAAGCCTATACCGACCTCACCCATGCCGAGCTGATCGGCGAGCGTGTCGCCGATTGGGAGTTCACCCCGGCGCGCCAACAGCTCGGCCCGCTGAAGCAGGACCAGCGCATCGGCGCAAGCCTCCGCGTGGTTCCTGAAGGTGCCACCCGGAACACCCTGCCCTACCTGCGCATGGACGTAGGTCATCCCGGCCCCACCGACCTCACCCGGCGCATCATCGGCTACGATCACATCCCCAAGCGGTCCTGGTATACCAAGGCCACGTTCTGCGCGGTCCCCATCGATGTGAAGGTGAACGCCCAGCACATCGGCTACATCATGGGCGCGGGCGATGATGTCCCACAAGCATTGGAGCAGCTCGGCCTCACCGTGGACCTGATCGACCCCGCCACGGCGACGTTGCAGTCCCTATCGAAGTATGACGCCATCGTCACCGGCATCAGGGCGTACAATGTCACCCATGCCTTGAAGGAGTTGAACCCCGTCCTGATGGAATATGTGAAGAACGGCGGCACCTTGGTGGACCAGTACACCACGCTCAGCAAGGACATGGTGCTGCCCGGCCCCTCGATCGGCCCCTATCCCTTCGCCATCACCCGCGACCGCGTGACCGTGGAAGAAGCAACACCCACCTTCTTAGACCCGAAGAACCCGCTGCTGAACACGCCGAACAAGATCACACTGAAGGACTTCGACGATTGGGTGCAGGAGCGCGGCCTCTACTTCCTTGGCGACCTCGACCCGCACTATACTCCGCTGATCGGCTGGAGCGACCCCGGCGAAAAACAGCTCGACGGCGCGCTTGTCACCTGCGACTATGGCAAAGGACGGTTCGTGTACACCGGGATCAGCTTTTTCCGTCAGTTGCCGACGGGTGTGCCGGGAGCGTACCGGCTATTCGCTAATTTGATATCGCGGAGGAGTGCCCAATGAAAAGGGAATGTAGAATTCAGAATGTAGAATGCAGAATGTAGAATGGCGTGTATCGGAGACACGTCACTGCCGACGGGATCCATAAACAGCGGTAGCTTGCGAAAAACACTTGAACCATGGAAAGGAAATATGACTTGGATGATCGGTGCGTGGAATTCGGAGCACAGATCGTGCTCTACACGGACAAGATGCCGAGATCAGTGGCCGGTAATCATTTGGCGAAGCAATTGCTGCGAAGTGGAACGGCACCGGCCTTGCACTATGGGGAGGTCCAAGGTTCCGAATCCACTGCGGACTTCATCCACAAAATGAGATTGGCCTTGAAGGAATTGCGAGAATCACGTAACAACATGCGGATCCAGGCAAAGGCCGAACTCATGGACTTTTCCAAGAAGGAGAATGCTTGGCTTCTTAATGAAAGCGTAGAGCTGGTCGCGATCTTCGCGGCAAGCGTTAAAACGGCCGAGCGGAACCGCAAAGACAAATAAGCACTGTTCGACCGGAAACATGATCGGGGTGGATGTTCGCGCTGAACTCGAAAAGATGATCAACGGCCTGAGGATGCTCGTTGATCATTCCACATTCTGAATTCTACATTCTACATTTCTAGTTCAACATAAACTTCCATCTCGCCACTGTCTCTCATGTCCGATGACCGCCCGCCCTTTCTCCGCACCTGGCGCAATGTCTACGCCCTGTTGGTGATCGTGCTCGCGGTGGAGATCGTGCTCATGTATTGGCTGACCGTGCATTTTTCATGAGCGCGCTGGACTGGATCGTGCTGGTCGGCACGTTGGTGTTCATTGCCGGATATGGCACCTGGCGGACGCGGAATGAGCATTCCCGGGAGGACTATCTGCGCGCGGGGAACAACAGCCGCTGGTGGGCCGTTGGCTTCGGCGTAGTGGCCACGCAGCTTAGCGCCGTCACCTTCCTGAGCACGCCCGGCCAAGGGTACCTGGACGGCATGCGCTTCATCCAGTTCTACTTCGGCCTGCCCTTGGCCATGGTGGTGATCTGCGTGGTGTTCATCCCGATGTACTACAAGTGGAAAGTGTACACCGCTTATGAGTTCATCGGCAGGCGCTTCGACCGCCGCATGCGCCTCCTCACCGCTTCCCTCTTCCTGGTGCAGCGCAGCTTCGCCGCAGGCATCACGATCTATGCGCCTTCGATCATCCTCAGCACGGTGCTGCACATCCCTTTCGCTTGGACCTTTGCCATCACCGGCCTGGTGATCCTGTACACCACCACCGGCGGGGCCAAAGCCGTAAGCGCCACACAGACACAGCAGATGGCGGTGATCTTCATCGGCCTGGCCGTCACCTTCGGGATCGTGGTCCACTACCTCTCCCAACCGCTCCCCGGCGGACAGGCCGGCATGACGTTCACGGAAAGCCTGAAGATGGCCGGGGCCATGGGGCACATGAACATCATCTCCACGGAGTTCAATGCGAACGACCGGTACACCCTGTGGACCGGCATCCTGGGCGGATTCTTTTTGCAACTCTCCTATTTCGGCACCGACCAGAGCCAAGTGGGCCGCTACCTCAGCGGACGCACCGCCGGCCAGGCCAAACTGGGCATGATGTTCAACGGTCTGATCAAGATCCCCTTCCAGTTCATCGTGCTGTTGAGCGGCGTGCTGGTGTTCGTCTTCTACCTTTTCCACGCAGCGCCCGTGCATTGGAACGAACACAACCTCGAGGTCCTGCACAACAGCCCGGCCGCGGAACAAACGCGCCGTATCGAGAAGCTGCATCTGGCCAACACCGCCGTGATCGAAACCCGCTCGGCCACGCTGTTGAACGCCGTACGGGCCGGCGATGAGGCCCGGATCGCCACGGCAGGTGCAGCCCTGAACACCATCCGGGCCTCGGACGACTCCTTGCGCACGGTGGTCAAATCGCTCATCACCCGGGTGGCACCGCAGGAAGAACCGCGTGACGACGACCACATCTTCCTCTCCTTCGCCATGTCGCACTTGCCTTCCGGGCTGATCGGCCTGTTGCTGGCCGTAATGCTGAGCGCCACCATGAGCACCACCAGTGCTGAATTGAACGCCTTGGCGAGCACCACCACCGTGGACGTGATCCAGCGGGAATGGACCGGGGACCAGCAGGTGACGGCCACGCGTTGGGCCACCATCCTCTATGGCGCCTTGGCCATGGCCTTCGCAGGGGTGGCCGCGCAGTTCGGAAACCTCATCCAGGCGGTGAATATCCTGGGCTCCCTCTTCTATGGCACCATCCTCGGCATCTTCTTGGTGGCGTTCTTCTTCAAACGCGTGCAAGGCAAGGCGGTGTTCATAGCGGCATTGGTGGCGCAGGCCGCCATTCTGGTACTGCATTTCTCCAAGCTGGAGGTCGCCTTTTTATGGTACAACCTGATCGCGCCCGCCATCACGGTGGTGCTAGCGGTGGTGTTGCAGATGATCCTGCCCCCGGAAGGCCCCCCTACAAACGGAAAAGCACCGGCCTGAGCCGCTCGGAGCGAACTTATTCAAGGTCTCCGTTGTTCCATAGTACCCGTTGGGCGATCGATACGCGCCGTTGCTCGCATAAGCGGGTCCCGAAAGGCTTCGATCGCTTACCTTAGCACCCGTTAACCCAATAGAAAACCAAACTCACCAATGAACAAACTCTACGTTTCGGCCTTGGCACTGTCCCTGATCGCGGGCACAGCTTCGGCACAGTCACAAGAAAGTTCCCGCACGCGCGTGCTGAAGCAGCGCATGACGGAGCAACCTGCCCATCACGTCCAACCCGCCTACTCCGCGGACCGCGACCTGATCTGGTCCGATGATTTCTCCGATCCCTCCACATGGGTCATCGGGAACATCAGCGACCCCAACAACGAGAACTGGGTGATCGGCACCACGGGATCCACCGGGGCTTACACGATCGGCACCATCGAATCCACCTCGGCGGCCAACGGCTTTGCCCTGTTCGATTCCGACCTGCTTTGTGGTGGCAGCCAGAACGCCTGGATCCGGACGGCCAACCCCATTGATCTGTCAAGCTATTCCGGCGTAGTGCTCCAATTCGAGCAATACTACCGCGAATTCCAAGGCATGTGCTATGTGGAGACCAGCACCTCGGACATGGGTCCTTGGACACCCATGCAGATCAATGACATTGGCGGCAATAGCACAACGGCGAATCCTCAAGTCATGTCGATCAACCTGTCCGCTGCCATCGGTGGTCAGGCCAATGCTTACTTCCGCTTCCGTTACGAAGGTGGTTGCGACTATGCATGGATGATCGATGACGTTGCCATCATCACCCTTCCGGAACATGACCTGATCATGGACTACGGCTACACGGCACAGTTCGGCGGAGGCTATGAGTATGCCCGCGTCCCCGCCAGCCAAATGCCCACCACCATGGACGCAGGCGCAGCGGTGATCAACTTCGGCGCAGAGGACCAGACCAACGTGAGTGTTTCCGTCTCCGTACGCGATGAGAGCGACATGGAGGTTGCCAGTGCCACCAGCGACGTAGTAGCCTTGATGGTTAACGGAGATACCGCCGTGTTCGAAACTCCCCTCACTTTCAGTCCCGCTTTGGCCTTAGGCACCTACACGGCCTATTTTACCATGAACAGCGACCAGATCGGTATGGATGAGAACGTGAACGACAACTCCAGGAACCGCTATTTTGCCGTCACCTCGGACCTGTACTCCTTGGACGGGCTGGACGTGATCCCGGACGACATGCTGAGCCTGTCCTCCGTCGGCACCAACAGCTTCACCGACAACACCCAGGACGTGCGCCTGCTGAACTATTTCGAGGTGCCCAACACGACCATCTTCTACGGCGTGGAGGTTTACTTGAGCGGCTCCACAGTCCCGGGCAGCTATTTCATCGCGGCCGTGTATGACACCGCCGATGTACTTGCAAACACCGCCGACCTCACTTCCCCCTTGGTGGAATCGGACCCCCGTTTGATCGAGCAGGCCGACATGGACAACGGACAATTGGCAGCAGTATCCTTCCTCAACCCCATCACACTCGGTCCCGGTGCCTATTTTGTCTCCGCCAACATGTACCAAGAGGGTGGCAATGACATGCGGATCATTGACGACGAAACAGTACCCCAGCCCGCCATTGCAAGCATGCTGTGGATCCCCGTCGATGACCAGAGCCAATTCCTTTATGGAGGCAATGGCACCGCATGGGCCGTCCGCCTCTCCAGCCTGCTGAACGTGGGCGTGCAGGATTCACCAAGTCTGAAGGGCATCACCATGTACCCCAGCCCCACCACAGGCCCGTTGGAAGTGCGTGCGGAGACCCCCGGCAACATGACCGTGGAAGTGTTCAACGCGCTGGGCGAGAAGGTGATGACCTCCAGCTTCACCGGCACCGCAACCACCTTGAACCTCGCCGGTAACGCGGCAGGCATGTACACCGTCCGCATCGGCGACGGCACCAACTTCAACATGCAGCGCGTTGTGCTGAAGTAAGCATCCGCTAAGAGATCATGCTCCCCCTTGGCCATCGTTGCCGAGGGGGAGCTTTTCTTTTATCCCATGCCCCGGTCGTATATAACCCGGATCAATTTGAGGGTCGGAGAGGGTTGCCTCGATAGATGAAGGTGTCCCCTTCCTTCCAAAAAGGAGAGGACACCTACCCTCACGCAGGGTCCGACACAGCATCGGACAATTGGCCTCGAAGATCGAATAAGACACGATAGCACTTTGCGCTATCCTTATGGAAGGGAAAGTTGCCTACTTTCGCTCCTTCTCCAACATCCACGAAAAACCCAACAATCCAATACCATGAAAAGACTTTGCTCTATTGCGACCGTTGCCTTCATCGCTGTCGGCGCGTCCGCGCAACACAGCGGGAGGTCACCGCTCCCCACACTGGACCAGTTCCAGCCCAACCAGCCCGTGCATGGCCTGATGCATCATCCTGCCGCCCAACTGGACGGCCAGCGCGAAGTGCTGTTCACCGAGGACTTTGCTAATGGCTTTGCCGGCAACAATGGCGGCCTTGGCGCATGGACCCTCACCGGGACCAACGGCGATGTGTGGCGCTATACCACCACCGGCCCAGTAGGTGCGTATACCGTGGTCTCTGAGATCATCACCTCACCGAGCGCCGCGAACGGCTTCATGCTTTTCAACTCGGATTCCGTGAACACGAACTTCGGCGTGACCCCCCCGGTGGCGATCAGTCCCCGTGTCTCCGTAAGCGGTTCCCTGATCTCGCCGATCATGGACCTGAGCGGGCCTTCCGCCGTGGAGATCCGCTTCTACGAGCAATACCGCTTCTGCTGCGCCAATACCGGTTCCGGCCAAACACTGGACGTGAGCCTGGACGGCGGTCAAACCTGGCCCAACAGCCTCGATATCGACCAGGGCTTGAGCTACAACATCGAATTCACCACCGCCGAGGTCGCCGTCAACCTGACCCCTGCCCTCGGAAGTGGCGACCGCAGCCAAGTCCGGCTACGCTTCACCCAGGGCGGTGACATCTCCGCATACTACTGGGAGATCGACGACATCAGCATCAGTGCCCTGCCCGAGAACGAGCTGATCATGGACTACGGCTATACCGCCCAGTTCGGCGAGGGCTATGAGTACGGCCGTATTCCACAAAGCCAGATCCAGAGCACGGTGAACGTGGGTGCCGGCATCATCAACTACGGCGGTACCACCCAGAACAACGTAACGGTATACGTTTCCTTGAAGGATGATGCGACCAACACGGAAGTGGGGGCCTCCACCATCAACTTGGGTACGATCAATACCACGGACACGATGATCGCCGATGCGCAAATGACCGTGCCCTTCCCCCTGCCCGTTGGGAAGTATACCGCCTACTTCACCATGACCAGCGACTCCATCGGTGTGGACGCGAACCCGAACAACAACGCACAGAATCGCTACTTCGAGGTGACCAACGACCTGTATGCCTTGGACGCCTACAACGTGGTGCCCAACGACATCCTGGCCCTCACCCGGCTCGGCACGAGCAGCTTCACGGACAACACCCAGGACGTGCGGCTGATGAACCTCTTCATCATTGAGTCCACGACCACCTTCTATGGTGTGGAGATCCGCATGGCCACTCAGTCGGCACCCGGCAGCTACTTCATCGCGGCCGTGTACGACACGGCGGACGTGATGACGGGCAACGGCAACAACCCTACACCTTTGGTGGAGTCGGACCCCCGCGTGATCACGCAGGCCGACTATAACAGCCGCCTCGCATCGGTCTCCTTCTTGGATGCCATCACGCTCAACCCCGGTGCATACTACGTCTCCGCCAACCTCTACCAGGAGGGTGGCAACGACCTGTCCATTCTGGACGACGTGACGGTGCCCCAACCTTGGGACGCCAGCATGATCTACATCCCGATCGACGACCAGAACCAGAACACCTATAGCAACGGCAACGCATTCTGCATCCGCCTCTCCAGCGAGCTTAACGTAGGGGTGCAGGAAGCACCGGGCCTGGACGGCATCACCATGTACCCCAGCCCCACCTCCGGCCCGCTCCATGTACAAGCGACGACCGCCGGGAAGATGTCCGTGGAGGTGTTCAACGCATTAGGTGCCCAGGTGCAGACCGCCAACTTCACCGGTACGATGACCGATCTGGACCTCTCCGGCAATGCAGCGGGCATCTACACGGTCCGTGTAGGTGATGGGACCAACTTCAACATCCAGCGCATTTTGCTGAAGTAAACCCACATTGACGGAATTGATCCCCCTTCGGCCGTGGTGGCCGAAGGGGGATTTTTCTTTACCCCAAAACATAAGAGCAGGCACTCATGCCTTGGCCTTGGAAAGGTCAAGGGACAGGCCCGGAACATTGTCCGGGCCCGCTGTTCCGGGCCTACCTTTGACAGAGGGGTGGTTCACATCCCTTTCTACTGTACACCCTCACTGAAAACCTGAAACCTTTATCATGAAAAGACTTTGCTCTATTGCGACCGTTGCCATGATCGCCGCAGGTGTGCATGCCCAACAAAAAGGGGGGACGCAATCCCCGACCCTGTACCAGCTCCAGCCCGAAGAGCGATGCCGACCGCAGGCCCATCATTCTTCCGCACAGATGGATGGCCAGCGTGACGTGCTGTTCAACGAGGACTTCGCCAATGGCCTCGTCGGCAACAATGGCATAGGCGCTTGGACCGTCTCCGGGATAAACGGTGATGTTTGGAAGCACACCACCACCAAACCGGTAGGTGCATATAACGCAAATGCCACGGCGCTCGCGTCACCGACCGCCTCGAACGGTTTCATGCTCTTCGATCTGGACTCGGTGAACTCGAACTTCTCCGTGGACCCACCGGTGGCGAACAACCCGCGCGTGGACCTGACCGGCTCTCTGGTCTCGCCGATCATGGACCTCAGCGGTCCGGTCGCGGTGGAGATCCGCTTCACAGAGCAATTCAGGTTCTGCTGCGGTAGCAGCCCCTCCAAGTCATTGGACGTGAGCACAGACGGTGGAACGACCTGGCCCACGAGCATCGACATCGGCCAAGGGACCAATGCGAACACAACGTTCAACTCCGCCGAAGTGGCCTTCAACCTGACCTCCGCCATCAGCGCAGACCCCTCCAATGTCCGCATCCGTTTCACCGAGACCGGCGCGAATTCCGCTTACTACTGGGAGATCGACGATATCAACATCAATGCGTTGCCGGTGAACGAGCTGATCATGGACTACGGTTACACCTCCCAGTTCGGCGGCGGATATGAATACGGCCGCGTGCCACAGGGCCAAATGCAGAACTCGGTGGAGGTGGGCGCCGGCATCATCAATTACGGCCTCAATACCCAGAACAATGTGACCGTGTACGTTTCCCTGAAGGATGCAGACGACGTGGAGATCGGCTCCTCCACCATCATCTTGGGCACGATAGCTCCCACGGACACCGCTCTCGCGGACGCGGTGATCACCTTCCCATCAGCGCTGCCCGTCGGTCCGTATACGGCCTACTTCACCATGACCAGCGATTCCATCGGGGTGGACGCCATGCCCGCGAACAATTTCAAGAACCGCTATTTGGAGGTGACCGACGACCTCTATTCCATCGACGCCGTCGGCGTGGTCCCGGACAGCACCTTGCAACTTACCTCTACCGGCACCAACAGCTTTGCGGACAATACCCAGGACGTGCGCCTGCTGAACTACTTTGAGGTCCACACCGAGGAGACCTTCACCGGGGTGGAGGTGTATCTGAGCGCCCAGACCCAACCGGGCAGCTACTTCGTCGCGGCGGTGTACGATACCGCGGATGTGTTTGTCAGCGGGAGTCCTGGCCTCACCTCACCCTTTGTGGAGTCGGACCCCCGAGTGATCACCCAAGAGGACATGGACAACGGACGACGGCCTGCCGTCTCCTTTCTGGACCCGATCACGCTTGCCCCCGGGGCCTACTACGTCTCCGCGAACATGTACCAGGAAGCGGGCAACAACATCCGGATCGTTGACGACCTTACGGTCCCGCAGCCCAACGCCGCCAGCGCGCTCTGGATCCCGGTCGATGCCAACAATCAGAACATCTATGGAGGAAATGGCAATGCATGGTGTGTCCGCCTCTCCAGCGAGCTGAACGTGGGCGTGCAGGAAACGCCGGGGCTGGAGGGTGTCGCCATGTATCCCAGCCCCACCGTCGGCCCGTTGCAAGTACGCACTCAGACCGCCGGTTACATGACCGTGGAGGTGTTCAACGCATTGGGCGCCAAGGTGCAGACCACCAACTTCAACGGCACCACGACCTCTTTGGACCTCTCCGGCCATGTAGCGGGCATCTATACGGTGCGCGTGGGTGACGGAACCAATTACAACGTGCAGCGCATCGTGCTGAGATAAGGCGAACGCTTCCAAAAGCGAACTCCCCCCGGTCCTGAAAACAGGTTCCGAGGGGGAGTTTTTCGTTCGGGGACAGCCTGAACTCGTCTGGCTGCTCAGGGAAGAACCAGACCCAAGCAGATCTCCGTCGATTTCCCTGATGAAATGCTACATTGTATTCAATTTCCGACCCATGAAAACACGCTACATCTCCCTCATCGCGATCGCGATCGCCGCTACCGCCACAGCCCAGTCCACGCAATTTACCTCCCGCCCCTTCAACAAAGGCTTCGACCCGGCCACCATGACCGAAGCGCACCGCCCGGCCAGCCATCCAGCTTCTGGAGCGGGAAGTGGACAACGGGATGCCTTCTACACGGAGGATTTTTCCGGGGGCGGCATCCCGGCCGGTTGGACCACTTCGGATGATATGACGCCTACCGGCCAGACGCCGGTGTTGTTCCAATGGTCGGATGATCCCGCGGCCGTTACGCCCGCGGCTGTCAACCATCCGTTGATCCTCACCTTTAATGCTCCCGGTGCCTCCAACGGCTACCTCTGGGCCAATTCGGACCGGGGGCTCAGCGCCGCGCCCGGAAGCAACCACCTCACGAAGCTCACCACCACCTCCATCGACTGCTCCGGCCGCGCCTCGGTGCTGCTGACGATGAAAAGCACCATCGGCGTGTTCGACCTGGACGCCAGCACAAATTGCAAGGTCCGCGTCAGCACCAACGGTACGAATTGGACGGACTTCGCACCCTTCCCCTGCCTCACCACCGGGGATATCAATCCGCCCTGTGAACGCTTCTCCTACAACCCACAGTCGGTGGCCGTGGACATCACCTCCGCTGCGGCGATGCAGTCCACCGTGTACTTGCAATTCCAATGGCAGGGCGGCTGGGAATACTATTGGGCCATCGACGACCTGGAACTTTCCGCGTTCCCGGACCATGATCTGGTGATGAACTATGGCTATACCTCGCAGTTCGGTGATGGGATCGAATATGGGCGTGTACCGGAAACGCAAATGCCTTCCACAGTGAACGTTGGCGCGGAGATCGCCAATTTCGGGCTCATGGACCAGACGAACGTGACGGTACATGTTTCCCTGCTGGACCCAAGTGCGACTGAGATAGGCTCCGCCAACACCTCGATCCCACTGATGCACCATGGGGATACCGCCGTGATGAACGAGTTTATCACCATGCCCGCATTTCCCGCCGTCGGAATCTATACGGCCCAATTCACGGTGACCAGCGACCAGATCGACCTGGATGAAAACCCCGCAAACAACTCCACGTTCCGCTACTTCGCAGCGACCTGGGATCAGTACAGTTTGGATGGGATCGGTATCCTGCCGGACTCGATCCTGAGCCTGACAGCCGTGGGGACGACCTCATTTGCGGACAACACACAGGATGTTCGTCTGATGAACTACTATGAAATCCTCAACCCGAATGTTTTCATCGGCGTGGAGGTCGTGGTGGGGGCGAACACACAGGTAGGCAGTTATTTCATCGCAGCCGTTTATGATACGGCGGATGTACAGGTCGGCCAGACCCCGACAGCTTTGGTGGAGTCTGATCCCCGCGTGATCACCCAGCAGGACCTTGACAATGGCGGGCGCGCCGCGATCAGCTTCCTCGACCCGCTTGTCCTCGGCCCCGGTGCCTATTATGTATCCGCAAATCTGCACCAAGAGGTTGGTCAAGACATCTCGATATCGGATGATGTGACCGTACCACAACCTCCCGGAGCCAGCTTGATCTACCTCCCTATCGATGCCCAGAACCGCTTTGTCTACAGCAATGGAAATGCTTGGGCGGTGCGCCTCGCGCAGTTTTATCGGCCGAATGCGATCGGTGAACTTCCCGGGTTGGAAGGTATTTCCCTTTCTCCGAATCCCACCGCGGGCCTCCTCCACATCCGCACAGAGGCCTCCGGCAACATGACCGTGGAGGTCTTCAATGCACTGGGGGCCAAGGTGCGGACGGCCAACTTCACCGGCAATTCAACTTCGCTGGACCTCACCGGGAATGCGGCAGGCATCTATTCGGTCCGTATCAGCGACGGCAAGAACAACACGGTGCAGCGCATCGCCCTGCAGTAGGTCGCAAAGCGCAAGGCCCGTTAAAGAGAAAGCCCCTGTTTCCGGATGGAAACAGGGGCTTTCTCTTTAACGGAGGGGATCCCCCGGAAACAACGGAACTATTTCGAGGACCACTCCTTGATCTTGGCCTCGTTCAATTGGACATACGCATCGCTACCTGCCTTCTTGGAAGCTTCTATGCTCTTCTCGGCAGTGGCGATGGCCTCTTTCTTCATGCCGTTGGCAGCCTGTGCCAATGCCAAGGTGTGCAGCGAATAGTACTTCGCGTCCATGGCAACTGACTTTTGTGCCCATTCCAAGGACTCCTTCGTCATGATGCCGCGGTCCACCGCAAAGCGGGCGCAGCTACTGTAAGTGCCGGCCTTGATGTCGGACTTTGCCATGGCCTCCTTGATGTTGGCGATGGCCTGCTCTGTAGCATCGGCGGTGATCCAAAAGCTCACACGGGACTTCTCCCAACGGATGTCCATCCGTGCCTTGTCGTCCTTCACCTCATCAAAGGAAATGGTAAGCGTTTCCGTGAACTCGCCGGGTTCCACCTTGGCCTTCACCTTCAGCACGTCCTCTTCATCCTTGTGATCTCCCTCGCCCCAGAGCTCGGTGTTCTTGTTGAAGAGGATCACCCAGCTTTCCTTACCGGGGATCGCGAACATGGAGTACTTGCCCTTATCCAACTTTTCCCCCTCGATGATGACGGGGCTGTTCACCTCGAAGGTGGTGTTCGCATTGGCACCGAGCCGCCACAGCTGATCAAAGGGCAGAAGCCCACCGAAGATCTCACGGCCACGGACACTGGGACGGGAGTATTCAACCTCCACTTTGGTGAGGCCGACCACCTGCTCCACCTCGCCTTGCGGGCTGGCTTTTGGAAGGTCTTGGGCGACAGCGGAAAAACTGATGGCGACAGCGGCCACCGGAAGAAGAAAACGGTTCATTGAAAAGGGGGTTTGGGTATTGCACGAAGATAAGGTCTATCGCAGGAGCCGCATCCCACTGCCCCATACCCCTTGCTATCGGCGTATCCGGCAGCGGACATTGGCCACCCTTTCCTTTGGACCTCTCAGGCCACCTTCAGCTGGCTCATGCGCGAGTGCTCGAACTTCTCGCGGGCATAGCTCAACGTGATGCGCAGCTCAGAGGGGCGGTCGTTGGTGCTGGGCACCTCGTACATCGCATCGGTCATGATGGCCTCGCAGATACTGCGCAGGCCGCGGGCGCCAAGCTTATAGTCAATGGCGCGCTCCACGATGAAGTCAAGGACCTTCTTGTCGAAGGAGATCTTCACCCGGTCCATCTCGAAGAGCTTGATGTACTGCTTCACCAAGGCGTTCTTCGGTTCGGTGAGGATCCGGCGCAGGCTCTCACGGTCCAATGGGTCCAAGTAGGAGAGCACGGGGAATCGGCCGATCAGCTCGGGGATGAGACCGAACGCACGCAGGTCCGTGGGCCCCACGTACTGCAGCAGGTTGTCATCGCTGATCCGGGCCGCCTTGCTGGCGCTGTATCCCACAGCGCTGCTCTTTACCCGGCGCGCAATGATCTTCTGGATACCGTCGAAGGCCCCGCCACAGACAAAGAGGATCTTGCGTGTGTCCACCTGTATGAGCTTCTGTTCCGGATGTTTGCGTCCGCCTTGTGGCGGGACGTTGACAATGGAACCCTCGAGCAATTTCAGGAGCGCTTGTTGCACGCCTTCGCCGCTGACGTCGCGGGTGATGCTGGCACTGTCGCTCTTGCGGCTGATCTTGTCGATCTCATCAATGAAGACGATACCGCGCTCCGCCTTGCTTACATCATAGTCCGCAGCTTGGAGCAAGCGGCTGAGGATGCTCTCCACGTCCTCGCCCACATAGCCCGCCTCGGTCAGCACGGTGGCGTCGGCGATGGCGAAGGGCACGTTGAGCATCTTGGCGATGGTCTTCGCCAGCAGCGTCTTGCCGGTCCCGGTCTCGCCAACGAGGATGATGTTGCTTTTCTCGATCTCCACGTCATCGTTGGGCACCACCTTCTGCATCAACCGCTTGTAGTGGTTGTACACCGCTACGCTCAGCACCTTCTTCGCCTCGTCCTGCCCGATGACGTATTCGTCCAGGTAGCTCTTGATCTCCGAAGGCTTCTGCAGCACCAGGTTCCCCTCCAGCTCCGTCCGGTCCCGTTGGTTGAGCTCCTCGGCGATGATGTTCTGCGCCTGGGCGATGCAATTGTCGCAGATATGGCCGGTGATGCCGGCGATCAGGACGTTCGTATCCTGCTTATCGCGCCCGCAGAACGAGCATTTGATGTCTTTCTTTTCCATGGTAGATGGTGGCGTGCCGTTGTACGGCGATGGGAAGTGCGAAGATACGGATCCTTGCCGGGGAGTGCCATTACGATCCATGCCATCGGGTCTTATGCGCGTCCGTTGGGCGCGCCTTCAAATGAATTCTTCAACCACGGATGCACACAGATAAACACGGATAGCCAGTATCCGTGTTGCTATCAGAATGGTGACGATGATAGGCAGTCTTAATTTGATCCGTGCCCATCCGTGTGCATCCGTGGTTCATTTCGTATTCACGCACAAGCGTCGTCAGGTGCGGGAAAAAGCCCCGATAGCCCTGTAGTGCGGTCCATCGCGCGGATCGCACAGAACAGTGAAGGCCATCCGCGGATGGCCTTCACTGTTCACTTATGGAACGTTACGCTCGCACTACTTCGGATTGCGCACGAGAAGCTCGTCGATCATGCCGTACTCCTTGGCCTCCTCCGCGATCATCCAGTAGTCGCGGTCGCCGTCCTTGGAGACGCGATCGAAGGTCTGGCCGCTGTGCTGGCTGATGATGTCGTACAGCTCTTTCTTCAACTTCAGGATCTCGCGCACGGTGATCTCCATGTCCACGGCCTGCCCTTCGGCGCCGCCCATGGGCTGGTGGATCATCACCCGGGCATGTCTCAAGGCACTGCGCTTGCCCTTGGCACCGGCGCATAACAACACCGCGCCCATGGACGCCGCCATGCCGGTGCAGATCGTGGCCACGTCCGGCACGATGTACTGCATGGTGTCGTAGATGCCGAGGCCCGCGTACACACCTCCGCCTGGGCTGTTGAGGTAGATCTGGATGTCCTTCTTCGGATCGACGCTTTCCAGGAACAGGAGCTGCGCCTGGATGATGTTCGCCACCTGGTCATTGATGCCGGTGCCGAGGAAGATGATGCGGTCCATCATCAGGCGGCTGAACACGTCCATCTGCGCCACGTTCAGCTGACGTTCCTCGATGATGTACGGCGTCATGGAGGCCGTGATGTAGCTCTCCAACGTGGTGCTCGTGATGTTGCGGTGCTTTACCGCGTACTTCTTGAATTCGTCCTGGGGGATCATGGTGTGTGTCTTGGATGTGTGTTGAATGGAACGCGGATGACGCGGAAAGAGGGGATCTGCGCAGATGTGAGGGGTGATTGGTGAAGAGTGAACGGTGATAGGACGACTGCCGACTGCCACTGCCAACTGCAACCGAGTTGTTCCACTTTCAGCTTTTCAAGCCTTCCGTGCCAAGTTTACAAAGTCATCGAACGCCAGCCTATTCTCCTTGGGGCTGAGCATGGCCTTGAAGTGCGCGGTGAGCTTCTGGTCCACGATGGCGTCACGCATTTTCTTGATCTGCTCCTGCTCGCCGAGCATGCGCCCCGCCATTTCCTGGAGCTTGTCCCCTTCCGGTGCGGGCATGCCGTACTGCGCGAACTGGTCCGCGACATAGCGCTTGGCGAACTCGTTCAGCTCCTCGCCCTTCGCCTCCAAACCGTATTTCTCCACGATACGGTCCTCCAGCAACTGCTTGCGCAGGCCTTCCGCATAGCCTTCGTAGCCGCTCTCCAACTCTTCCGGGGTGATGGGCTTTTCACTTGTGGCGGAGATCCAGCGCTTCAGGAAGTTGTCCGGCAGTTCGATCTTGGCGTCCTCCGCCAGCTTCCGCATCACCAAACGCTTGAACACGCGCTCGCTGTCCCGGCTGAACATTCCTTCCAGCCCTTCCTTCACCTTGGCACGGAAGGCGGTCTCATCCGCTACGGCACCTTGTCCGAACACGCGGTCGAACAGTGCGGGGCCGATCTCCGCGGGTTCCAGCCGCTTGATCTCCGCGATGCGGAACAGCATGTTCCCTTGCAGGTAATGCACGGCTGAGTGGTCCGTCCCCAGCATCTTGGCCAGGTCGTCATGGTCCTTGCTCACCTTTTGCGGGTCCACCTGCAAGGCATCACCCACGGCTTTACCGGTGAAGAGGGCGCGTGTGGCCTCGTCCGCCAGCTCTTCCAAGGTGATGGTGGTGCGGTTCATCAGGCCACCGGGCTTGATCTCACCGTTTTCGTCCTGCTCAATAAGGTCGCCGATCACCATGTCAGTAGCTCCTGCCATCTCCGCATCGCTCAGGCTGCCGTAACGACGGCGCATGTCCGCGATCTCCTTGTCCAACAGGGCATCATCCACGTCAACGACGGGCATTTCCACGCCGAGCTTTTCGCTCATCTCCACATCGAAGGAAGGCGCCATGCCAACCTCGTACAGGAAGTTGAATTCGCCGGGCTGGTCCCAGTCGTTGGCCTTCGCCTCATCGGTCCGCGGCAGCGGCTGGCCGAGCACGCGCATCTTGTTCTCCTGGATGTAGTTGCGCAGGTTCACATCGATCAAGCGCTCCACCTCGTTCACCAGTACGCTCTTGCCGATGCGCTTCTTGACGATGCTCATGGGCACCTGCCCCGGGCGGAAACCGGGCCATGCGGCCGTCTTGCGTTGTTCCTTCAGGACTTTGTCCACTGCGGGCGCATAATCAGTGGGATCCAGTTTCAGCTTGATGGTGGCGGTGAGGGTGCCGGTCTCTTCGCGTTCAATGTTCATCGTGTCCGTATTGGCCGGGCGTTCTTGGGATCGCCCACTTGTTGTTCATGTTCCATGATGCCCACGCATCGCTCATTCCTCCCTCAGCCGGGTTACCCACCTTAGTACGGACGGGGGGACTCGAACCCCCACACCTTACGGTACTGGCTCCTAAGACCAGCGCGTCTACCAATTCCGCCACGTCCGTCCGTTGGGCGGGGTTTGAAGTGATCGCACCCTGCTGAAGGGCGGCAAAGATAACCCGTTCCGACCGGAGGATTACCTTCGCGGACCTTGCGGAAAAGAGATCCATGAAGCGCGCCGACCCCTCCGACACCCCCATCCCCGAACTGCACGGCTATTTGGTGGGAGCGGTAGGCCCCCGGCCAATCGCGCTGGCCAGCACCATCGACGCTGACGGCAGGCCGAACCTGAGCCCGTTCAGCTTCTTCAACATCTTCGGCGCCAACCCGCCGATGGCCATCTTCAGCCCGGCACGGCGCGGCCGCGACAACACCACCAAGCACACCTACCACAATGTGAAGGCCGTGCCCGAAGTGGTGATCAACGTGGTGACCTACGCCATGGTGCAGCAGGCCTCCGTCGCCAGCGGGGAGTTTCCCGAAGGCGTTGACGAGTTCGCCAAAGCAGGCTTCACGCCGCTCGCTTCCGAAAAGGTGCGCCCCTTCCGGGTGAAGGAAAGCCCCGTGCAGTTCGAGTGCAAGGTGCAGCAGGTGATCGAGACCGGTACCGGCGGCGCCGCAGGCAACCTCGTTATCTGTGAGATCGTGCTGATCCACATCGACGAGGCAGTGCTGGACGCACACGGTAAGATCGACCAGCGGAGGATCGACCTCGTGGGCCGCATGGGCGGTTTCTTCTATTGCCGTGCGCACGGCGATGCGCTGTTCGAATTGACGCAGCCCAACAAGGATTTCGGCGTGGGGGTGGACGCATTGCCCGCATCCGTACGCCACAGCACCATCCTCTCCGGGAATGACCTCGGCTGCCTCGGCAGCGTGCGCACCATCCCTGACGAGACGGCCGTGAACGAATACAAGCTCACCGAGCTGGCCGACCTGTTCATCAGCCTGGAGGACGATCCATCCGGGCTGGAACGGGCCTTGCACACCAAAGCGAAGCAGCTCATCCAAGAAGCACACAAGGAGGAGGCGTGGAAAACGCTTCTCGCATTCAACGAACGCTAACCAACAGACACGCCGCAACAGGCGGAACGACCATGGCATCAGTCACCATCAACGGCACCGTGAAGGTTGTCGGCAAGACCCAACAGATCAGCGAGAAATTCAGCAAACGCGAACTCGTGATCACCGAACAATCCGGCAACTACCCGGAGCACATCCCCGTGGAGTTCACCCAGGACAAGACGGGCATGCTGGACCCCTACGCCCCGGGCGACCAGGTGACCGTTACCGCATTCATAAGCGGCCGTGAGTGGACCGGCAAGGACGGCGTGACCAAGCACTTTCTCAGCCTGAAGGGCGACCGCATCGAGAAGGTGGGTGCGGCCGCACCCGCCGCGCGCGCCAGTGGAATTGCCGCCCCTCCCCCGCCCAGCATGGCCGATATGCCCCCGGCGGACGGCGAGGACGACCTGCCTTTCTAAGCGTAGTGAGGTTTTAACCGCGGAGGGCGCGGAGAACGCGGAGGAAGACATGTTCCTCCGCATTCTCGGCGTCCCGGCGCCTCAGTGGCCGGTCCTTCATGTCCTCCTCCCCTTCCACTTCGGCCTGATGAAAAGCGACACCACCGCGATGATGGGCGCATAGACCGTGAAGGCAACGAGTGACACGAAGGTCGAGAAGTCTGCGCCGCGTACTGGCCGATGGTCGTCCGCGGTGTGTAGGAAACGTCTTACCGCTCGCGTCAGGGCCAGCACCGGAAGCAGCCACAGCATCCATGCCGAGGCGAGCAACAGCACGCAGGCGATGGGCCGTTGTACCATCATTTCATTTAAATTGAAGGAACAGGACACGTAGAGCAGGAACCACGGCAACAGCATGCCGGCCAGCGCGGCCCAGCCACCCGCGCCACCTACCCCGCGCATCTTGCCGGCCCAGCGCAGGCGTTGCCGCCAGAACGCGCCGAACATCGGTTCCGCCTTTACGGACACCACGACTTCGGGATCGAGCAGATAGCCCACGTTGCGGCGCGCTTTCAGCATTCGCCGCATTAGGAAAATGTCGTCGCCGCTCGCCCAGTGGTCGCCTTCATATCCGCCCACTGCCATGAACGCTGCCTTGCTGAACGCCATGTTCGCGCCGTTCACCAGCACGGGCGCGCCACCCAAGGCCGTTCCCGCTGCCACGCCCAGCAATGCTGTTTGCTCGTCCGCCTGCACACGCTGGATGAAGCCGCTCTCCCCAATTGTCTCCACGGGAAGGATCAGCATGTCCGGACCGGCCACTTGGACTTTGTGCATGATGTGCGCCACACGCAGGGGGCTACAACGCGCGTCCGCATCGGTGAGCACCATCCACTCCCCGCGCGCCTCCGCAACTCCTTGGGCGATTGCCGCCTTCTTGCCTTCCCCCGTGGATGTGATCAACCGCAGCTGAGGCCAGGCCCGCATCATACCCCTGACCGTCATCGCCGTGCCATCGCTGCTGTGATCATCCACCACCAGCACCTCCAAAAGATCCTTGGGGTAACGCTGGGCGTGCAGGTCCTGAAGCAATGGTACCAACGTTCCGGCCGCATCGCGAGCAGGCACGATCAGGCTCACTTGCCCAGGCGGCAAAACTTTCGCCGAGGTCGGTCCCTCACTTCGGGCCGCCTCGAATACTTCCTTCCAACTACCCAGCACAAGGGCAAAGACAAGGGCCGCGAAAAACGCGATGAGGCAGTGCAGAAGGAACGCGCTCATCGCCGGGTCCGGATACGTGCCACCAGGAGGATCACCCCGCCCACCAGCGCTGGCATTGCGATGTTCACCGCCCACACGCCGAAGGATGCCAGCAGCACCACTGCCGGTGAGCCGCCCACGGGAGTAAGCAGCGCCACCGAAGCCGATCCACGCACGCCCAGGTCGGTCAACATCATCGTGGGCACCAAGGTGGTCACCAAATAGATCACCGGCACTACGACCAAGGCTTCCTGCCATGGGATCCCGGCGAGAACCACCAGCATGAGGACGTACTGCGCGGTAAAAACCAGATACCGCGCAATGCTCATCCCGAAAACCAGCATCAGTTCCCGTACGGCATAATCCTCCAGCACGGCCGCCGCGCCCTCCATCCGGCGCAACAGCGGGACCACCTTGATCAACTGCCGCAAGAGCCGCGGCCGGAAGAAGAGCACCAACGCCCCTCCCGCCACTGCCGCCACCAGTACCACGATCACAACGCCCCACATGGGGCCAACGTCGGCCACCATCGGCGTGCGCTCCCACCAGATCACAAAGGCCGCACCACCTATTAGCAACGTGGTGACGAACTGCGCGATGCTGCCCAGCACCGTCGCGAAGCCGCCCTGCCACCGGTGTTCCGGTGCGAGAAAGAGCACCCTGCCCAGGAATTCACCTGTCCGGTTCGGTGTGATGAGGCCGACGGTGGTGCCCGCCAACGTGGCCGCGAACGCTCGCCCCAGGCTCATCCGCTCAAGATGCGCGACCAGCCAACGCCACTTCGCCGCCTCGATGCCCCAGTTCAACACGGCCATGGCGAACATCACCCCCCAGACCGGCCAAGCCGCCACATCCACCGCATTGCGCCATTCACCCCAAAGCGCGTGCGTACTTTGGTCGGCCGACAGACGCAAGAACAGGAACGCGCAGGCGGCGAGGAAGATCCCCCAGCGGACAAGCAACAGCGTTCGGCGCGACATTCAGCGGAAAAAAGTGGATACGCAAGCGACCAAAAGTAGCCGGGGCGGGCGGCCCACCGAAAGGATCATCCTCGGCATTGATCCCGGCACCACCGTGATGGGCTTCGGCGTACTGTTGGTGGAAGGCGGCAAGGTGACGTTGCTGGAGGCCGATGCCATACGCTTCGAAACGTCGGACGATCACACGTTGAAACTGCGGTCCATCTTCCGGCACGTCCTCGCCATCATCGACAAGCACCATCCGGACGAACTGGCGATCGAAGCGCAGTTCTTCGGCAAGAACGTACAGAGCATGCTGAAGTTGGGCCGTGCGCAAGGCGTGGCGATCGCGGCCGCGCTGCACCGCGAGCTCGCCGTGGTGGAATACGCACCCAAGCGGGTGAAGCAGAGCATTACCGGCAACGGCAACGCCACCAAGGAACAGGTGGCGGCCATGCTGGTCAGCATCCTGGGCATCCCGGAACTGCCGAAAAGCACGGACGCCACGGACGCCATCGCCGTGGCCGTGTGCCATCACTTTTCACAGGGCTCCGTTGCCAGGCACACGGCCCGCAGCGCATCACGCGGCACCAGTGACTGGGGCAGCTTCATCCGGAACAACCCGGAACGGGTGAAGAAGTGATCACAAACCGGTCCGCGCATGAAGCGCGGTACCAGCGAGGTAGGTGCTTGCAGCGCCATGGTTTCGATGTTTTTCTACCGCAACGTTCGCAACGAGCGCAACGACGTTGGTCGTACAAAGCTCGCAAGCCGGGCCGCGCTTGAAGCGCGGCCCGGCGAGGTTGGCGCTTGTAGCGCCGTGGATCGTCAAGCGTTTCGGATCCGCTCGGCCAAGGCTGCGAACTCCTCGTTCGTCATCTTCACCTTCGGCTTGGAGAAATCCATGTCGTAGATGGAATCGATAGGGATGAGATGTACATGTGCATGCGGTACTTCCAGCCCCACCACGCTCACCCCGATACGGTCGCAGGGCACCACGGCGGCAATGCGCTTTGCCACACCTTGGGCGAAAGGCATGATGCCCGCAAGGACGTCCTGCGGGAGATCAAAGAACTTGTCCACTTCCAGCTTCGGGATCACCAAGGAATGGCCCTCCCGCAACGGGTTGATGTCCAGGAACGCGAGGTAGCGGTCGTCCTCGCCCACCTTGTGGCAGGGGATCTCACCCTGAATGATCCGTGTGAAAATACTGGCCATCAGCGGGAAATTTCCATGACCTCGAACTTCGTTACGCCATTGGGCGTAACGATCTCCGCCTCCTCGCCGACCTTCTTGCCCAGCAGACCTTTTCCGATCGGCGAGTTCACGCTGATCTTGCCGGTCTTCAGGTCCGCCTCGCTTTCGGCGACCAATGTGAAGGAGCGCTCCATCTTGCCGCCCGATTGGCGCACCTTGACGGTGCAATGAATGTACACCTTGTCGGTGTCCACTTGGTCCGGATCGATCACGCGGGCGCTTGCCAGTACCTCTTCCATCTTGGCGATGCGGGCTTCCAACAAGCCTTGGTCCTCCTTGGCCGCATGGTATTCCGCGTTCTCGCTCAGGTCTCCCTTGTCACGGGCTTCCGCGATCTGTTTACTGATGTGGGGCCGGTCTACCGTTTTCAGGTGATGCAGTTCATCCTGAAGTTTCTTCAGACCCTCTTCGGTGTAATAGGCGATCGTGCTCATTTTGGTCCGCCGTGGCCAGGCGGAAGGCATTGAAAGGCTTGATAGGTGCTCACACTGAAAAAGGACCCGTCGGGTCCTTTTTCAAAGGTAGTATTTCCGGGCCTTATAGGCTCAGTCGAATACCGATGCTGTGGACCCCGCTGAACGGGTTGGTGGCGCGATAGCCATAGTCGATGGCGATCACGCTCTTCTTCTCGCTGCCGAAGGGGAAGTCCAGGCTGATGCCACCACTTGGGCCGGTGAACACCGTTTCACGCTGCTCTTTGTCGGTCACGTCCTTCTCATAGAGATAACCGCCACGCACATGGAGCATTTTTTTGAAGGCATATTCCGCGCCCAGCACGAACTGGTCCTTGGTGAAGGAGTTGGAAATGAAGGTGCCCGCGAGGGTGAACCGATGGAGTTCGGAGATGTTGAAGTCGTAGGCGGCACCGATGTTCATCATCGAGGGCAGCTCGAATTGGGCCGAGCGCTGCTCCAACGTGAGGGTATGGTCGCCCGCGACCAACAGACCTTGCACGGCGAGGCCGTCCCCACTGAACCTCATGGCGGGCCCCACGTTCTTCAGTGCAATGCCGAAGTGAATGTTCTCCGTGGGCCCGGTGACGTACTGGATGCCCGCATCGAAACAGACGCCGGATGTGCGCACGTTGGCGATGGATTCCGATACCACGCGCACGAGCAAACCTCCGAAAATGCTGTTGGAGAAGGCTTTTGCATAGGCCAAGCCGATGTTGGACTGCGAAGGACTGAACGTGCCCAAGCCACCCTCCGGCTGGTCCACGGTGGTCACCGGGATATCACCGAAAGAAAAAGTGCTGGCAGTGAGGCCGATCACGCCGCTCTCCCCGAGCTTCTGCCCGAAACCCACTGCGTTGATCTTCACCCCGCTGCCCTCAAGCCATCGCGTACTGGTGAACAGCACCTCGGTCTTGCGCACATGGGCCAGACCGGCCACGTTGCCGAACATGCCCTCGGCCCCTCGCAGGGTCGATGTGTTGGCCAGTGACCAGCCGTTGCTGCGGGCCCATGGGTTCACCAACAGTTGCGTAGCGCCTGCGGAACCGACACGGTCCGGGTTGCCCGCCATGGCACTGCCGGCGATCAAGGCCAAGCCGATGCCCGCCATCATCCGCGCTCCAGTAATGTTCATCCTCATGCTGTTCAACATTGTACCAAGTGTGATGACTTAGAAATTCTGGAGATCGACGGGCCTGATCACGCCGAACCATTTGATGACCCGCTCGCCCAGGCCAGGGGCCTCGATGTGGCACAAGTATGTGCCGCCGGCTATGGGGACGTTGTAGTTGTTCTTCAGGTCCCAATCCAGATAGGTGAGTTCATTGTCCTTCCTGTACTTGCGCACCAGCGTCCCACTTACTGTATAGATACTGATGGTGCAGGTCTTCGGCAGGTTGATGAACTTCACCCGGTTGTCCAAGCGGGTGGTCTCATACCCGCTGTAGGCATAGTAGGGATTCGGTACCACGCCGATCAGGTCCAGGCCTTCCTTGCCCACATCGGTAACGTTCGTTAGCGCTGTGGACTCGCCCGTGCTGAACGTATAGAGCGGCAAGCCTCCATTGCGTACCGGAACGACCTCCGGTACATAAGCGGTAAATGGCTGGCCGTAGACATTGTAGGGCTTGTTCACACCCATCCGAAGGCGGAGCTCGGACGGCACCAGTCCTTCCTGCGGTGTGTTCATATGCATACCCTCAGTGAGCAGTGCGGATCCCACCCAGGCCACGCCCCTGTACACTTCAGCGACCGAGGAAGTGATGTTCCCGACCATCTTTTCACGGGCGAAGGCGCATTGATCGTATTGCGGCATCCTGTTATTCGCCAAGAAGGCAGTGGAGGTGACCCTCCGCACATTCCTGCAGACATAGATCCAATGGGACCCTCCGAACATGGTACTGCCGTTCTGGCTGTACAGCTGGTCGCTGGGGTTCCACAGCATGTCCCTGCCGATACCGCCGCCGGTGAAGCTGTTCTCACCGAAGAAGACGTTCAGGCGCTCCCCGGTCTCCATGTCCACTGCATAGCCAGGGAACCAGCTCATCCCAATAGGGTCCACCAGGTTCGCCTCGTCCACGTTGGCACCCGGATCCGTCGCCGTAAGGCCGTTCTTGTCCACGCTGGCCTGGGGGCGCATGTACAACTTCTTCACATTGGCCGGGCTGGTATATGCTGCGGAATCACTTTGCTCCACCACGATGCACCGGCTCCATTTGCTCTTGTCCGGGGTGATCACCACCTGTAAGCTGGGGATGTCACTGATCGAAGAACTGAGCTGTTGGTTTCTGATGGAAGATTCCTCCGAACCCGGTTGGAACGCATTACGGCCCACCAGCGCCCACGGTGCCCATGTGCCGCCAAGCACACGCTCGTACCTCTGTTCGGGGTCCACATTGTTGTAGTCCGGGTAATTGAGCGTGATGTCGGTGATCGCATTGCCCGATCGGATCCAGTTCTGGACCAGTTCACCCTCCTGATCCGGGATACCCGCGTACCAGTCCGTACCGCTCGGCTCCTTCAAACTGCCGACCGGATCGGTGTACTTCTCACCAAGGCTAAAGCCGGTCTGCGTGATCGAGACCGAGATGCCCCACTGGGGGATCAGCTGCTCGTTAGGGAGTTGGATGGCACGCGTGGACCGTACGGTGTCCGCGTCCGTGGGCGAATCGCTAAGCCGCACCAGCATCCAGCTAGCGTCCTCCAAGCGCGGATATTGCTCCGGATGGTTCGGTAAAGGCACCGTGGTGGTGTCCTTTACCCAAAGTTCAAAGTTGCCCAATGGCACCTTCAAGGGGTCCACCACCTTCACATCCACGGGGGCCAGTCCCTTTTGATACTTGATCTCGTCCACACGACCGATCGTGGAATTGACGATCTCGTTCAAGGAAGAAGTTGCCACGGCCACCTCATTGCCACCATTGCCCTGCCCTTCGAGGCGGGTGATGACGAAACCGTCGCCATACTGTGCGTTCAGCACCGTACCGCCGTTCTCCACACTGGGCTTGTGCGGAATGCCCGCGTAGGACCGGATGGAGCCCGTGGGCGACTTACGGCCTGCGAGATACGGATAGGGCTGGCCCGTGAGCGTCGCCGGATCGTAAGGCTGATACTGGTTGTAACCGTAGGCAAGGGCCATGTAGTGGTAGGTCTGGAAGTTCTTCAGCGTGGGGTCCGTGGTGGAGAACTCATCCTTCAGGATCCGGAAGGAATGGACCACGCCGCTGTCACCGCCGAAGACCTTTTCCTTCGGAATGGGAAGGTTCACTTCCGCGTCCTGTTCCCAATTGATCAGTTGGGTGATGCCGTCCTCAATGTCCACCTGGGCGACCAAGCGGGCCTTGTCCGTGTTACCGAGCTCGTCCGGGGATACCGTCGCATCCTTCACCTGGAAGATCTGGTAGCCTTGGAAGCGGTAGATCCGGTCGTTGTTCTGCGTGGAGGTACCCGTGGGCACTTGGAAGACCCCCACATAATTCCCGTTATCATCGAACAAGGAGTCGATCTCATAGGTGGTCACCTCGCTGGTCGGCGGGATGGTGGCATCGATCTCGACATATTCCTCATTGTAGTTGTTGCTTCCCAGCGGATTGGTCACGTAGAGGATCAGCTCACGGTCCAGTTCCTGGATGGTCAGTTCCGGGGCGTCCGGCCCGTTGAGGATGCGGAAGCAGTTGTCAAAGAGCGATTGGGCCTTGTCGTCCGCCTTGCGCATCAGGTTCACGCTGGCCTGCACATCCCCGCTGGAGGCACGTGCCCACACCACCCCAACGGTGATGTTGTTATACGCACCGGGTTCCAACGTGAAGGGTCCAGCGCTCTGGATAAAGCGACGGTCCTCGGGGGCATTACCTGCGGATACTTCGTCCCACAGCGGCTGGGGCGTGCAATCGGTACCCCAACCCAAGGGATCGGATGTGCCCGGGAACATGTAATACGAGCGTGTCCCACCGCCCGAACTGCTATAGCCGCTCCCTCCAAAGGTCATCAGGGTGTTGTCGCCCCAGATCGCCTTCAAATAGTTATAGTACTGGCCCGCGTTGTTGGGATCGCCTTGTGCTCCACCGGCATTGTTGTGGTACACGAAGGCACGCATCCCGTAGCGCTCGTTGTCCGGAACGCTGTCCCCATATCCGATACCGATGCCGGCATAGGGGATGCCCAAGGAATCGCGGGCATTCTGGCAGTTGGTGGTCAAGGGATTGTCCAAGCCGTCGTAATCCTGGTAGGGTCCCTCAAAGAAGTCAACGCCCACGGCGGGAGGGGGCGGGTTCGGTCCGCCGTAGCCCGGATGGCCGTTGGCATCGGCGTCCACGGGGTCCCCGTTGTAGCCATAGCCAAGGCCGCGCTCCACGTCGCAACCCACGTAATCGTCGTTCGCGCCGCCGAGATCCACGTCCACCCATTGGCCGAAGTAGGTCTGGGTGAGCGTCTGTGTGCCTTGGTTGATCAACACGTAGTTGTAGAAGGTCATGTTGTTCACCTCGTCGTTGGTGCTGAAGGCGAAGGCCTGGGCACGGATCTCCATGCCGATGGGCTGCCCGCCCGACTCGGTGTGCGTATTGCCCTTGTCGTTGAACACCCACCAGATGTTCTGGTCGCCAAAGAGCGGGATCGCGTCCTCACGGCGCTTCGCCTTGCAATCGATCACGCCGGCCAGATCGTATCCGGGATAGTCCCCGTTCTCCGGGTCATACACGTCCTGCTCACTGTATGGCGAATCATAAAATGGGGCCAAGTGATAGTCCTGCCCCTTGGACACGTCGCCATGGGCGGGCCAGTCAAAGAAGTAACCGGGGACGGAGTAGCCTTGGAAATCGATGCTCGCATCGCACAAGGGATCGGCCAAGCAGCGGAAGTAGGCATCCTGCATCTGGGCATCGTTGCGCATGGTCTTCCAGGTCTTGTCAAACGCGGTGCAGACGGTACCGTCCACGGAGGCATCCCCTTCGCCGGTCAAGGTGTCATACGCGGTGAGCGGGCCGGGCCAATAGTCGTTGCCTATTTGGCGGAAGCGCACGGCGGCCAGCTTCAGCGTGTTGTCCGGCGAGAGGCCGCCCATCCACAAGGCACCCGCAAATAGCGCATTGGGGCCTGTTTTATCCGGTGTCTTGGGCACCTCGTATGCCGGTCCGGAGGAACCTGTCCGGTCCTCCCACATGTTGCCACCGGTCTCGATCCGGGCGCGTACATTGTTCAGGTCCAGCTCATTGGAGGCGGTGGCGGGGGAACATGGCGCCGCCCGTCCGGATTCATTGGCTGAGCCACTGGCGTGCAGTTCGGGAAGCCCGGGCACCTCACGTGCGGAAAGCGCGGCGGCGCCCAGCATGGCGAGGATCAAGGAGGTGGTGCGAAGCGTGTTCATGGTATCGGGCCTTTCAGTGTGGGATCAGAAATCGAAGCGTGCGCCCAGTCGGATGGTACGCGGCGCTCCGTAGTTGTAAGGGGAATCCACTTTCAGTGCGTAAAGGTCACTGTAGCTCTGGGGATCATTCTTGGAGGCGATGTAGCTCGCATATTCGGAGGAGGCCAAGAAGCCGTCGTCATCCGCCGCACCGGTGGCGCGGTAAACGTTCGTGATCACCTGGGTGTTGAACACATTGCTGACCAGCAGATAGATGTTCAGGTTGGTGCGCTTGGCCTTGTCACCCTTATCCTTGCCGAACACCAGCGGGATGTCGCGGTCCACCACCAGGCTGGTGTTGAACTGCCACGGCAGGTTGGCCCCGTTGAGCGAGCCGTCCAAGAGATAGGTCCCGCTGCCCTCGCCCTCGTTGTATACCCGGGACGAACGGCTGTACGGCGTACCGCTGCCGAGGTCCGCCACCACGTTGATGCCCGTGCGCTGGAAGATCTTCTTGCCGAAGAGCATCGGGCCATTGTAGTCGCTGCCCTCGCCGTAGCGGAAGTCCACGGTGCCTTGGAAGCGGTGGCGCTGGTCGAAGCTGAGCGGGAAGATGGTGCGCAAATTGGGCTGGTTGGCGTTGATCAGGGAGAGCGTCGTGTTGGGGTCGGAGCCGGTGCCCTTGGCGAACTGCAGGGTGTAGCTGGCGCGCAACCAGACGTTCTTGGTGCGGCGCAGGTCATAGGTGGTGGTGAAGCCGATGACGTTGCCGAAGTCCACGTTGTCGTATGTGCGGTAGGTGGTGGGCCAGGCCTGGGCCACGTTCCGCACTTGGATCTGGTCACGCAGCTCACGGTAGTAGGCGGAGAGCTTCAGCGAGGAGGACTTGCTGAGCACCTGTTGGAAGCCCAGCTCATAGTCGATCGTCTTGGTGGGCTTCAAGTTGGGATTGGTCAGGATGTTCCCCGTGTTCTCGATATACGCATAGCCTAAGAGGTCCAACCGGCTGAAGCCCGTGGGACGTTGGGTGAGGATGTCATAGTGCGCGAAGAAGACGGCCTCATCACTGATGGGGAACGAGAAGGCGATGCGGGGCATCACGTTCACTTTCGGGTTGTATACCTCAAAGGCCTCCTGACGCAATTTCGAGCCGGTCAGGCTGCCGGCCGGGTCGTTATTGTAGTCTACCAGATAAGGCTGGATGCCGTCCGATTGGCGCAGAACGGAGGGGTCCACCACGGTCTCACCCTGTGCGTTGTACCAGTTGTCACCGTCCCGATAGCCCACGATGGCCGTGGGATCGGCGCTGTTGTTCACGTACACCACGTAGTCGTCGCCGATGTTGCTCGGTCGTGGGTTATTGCCGTTGTACAGGTCCTGCACCTGCCCATCGCCTGCCTTGTAGGCCGGGCGCCAGAGATAGGGATCCTTCAGCACGTTCTGGTTGGCATCATACCGGTCCACGCGGACGCCCACGTTGAAGATGATGTCGTCAAAGGCGAACTTGTCCATGACGTAGCCGGCCACGTAGATCGGCTGGAACGGCGCTTGCAAGCGCGTGTAGGAGGAATCGTTGCCGATCAGCTTGAAATCATTGAAGAAATCGGAGAAGCTGGGGCGGCTCTTCAATTTCTTGCCGGTGTAGTCATAACCGTAGTAGCTGTTGATCATGCCTCCGTTCCCGTCCTGGATCAGTTCGTCCGGTGAGAACATGTCCAGGGAGAACACAGAAGGGTCCAAGGCGTCCACATCGATGAAGTCCTTGCCGCGCGGGTCGAGGCCGAGGGCTTGCCGCAAGTTGTAGTCGAACACCGTCTGGTCATCACCGACCAAGCGGCTGTAGTTGGTGTAGATCACACCGAACGGGCCCTGCACGATGGTGGAGTCACTTCTGTCCAGCTCCCGCAAGTGGAAGTTGGTGAGCGCGCGTGCACGGGTCCAAAGCCCGACCGGCGCCAGTACATAGGAGCGCTGGGTAAGCTGCTCGTACTCCACACCTATGCTCACGGCGTGCTTGCCGATATCCGCCGCACCGGTCGCTGATACCCGTGCTTGATCGGACTGGTAGCTTGAATATTGATTGCTCAGTCCGCCTACGTTGTTCCAGAGGTTATACACGCTCCCGGGCACCTGGCCGTTCAACAGGCCACCGTTCTGTTGAACGTTGAGGAAATTCTGGTAGAACTGCGACCCTTCGGGGAAAAGTGAGAAATACTGTTCCGGGAAGGCCGCAGCATCGGGGTTCTGGTCCGAAGGCGTGAAGTGGACCTGGGTGTCCATGAAGCCCGTCTGCTTGCCGCTGAGCTGGTTGTAGGTGGGCACGCGGTCGGTGGTGTACTTCCCGAGGTAGCCATAATCGAACAAATTGTCGCCATGGGACTCACTCTCGCTTTTCTGGCTGAACCGGGAGTAGTCGAGCTGAATGCTGTAATACGCGTTCTTGATACCTCCTTTACCGTGGTCCTCAGCACTTTCCTCCTTGCTGTTGAAGCGCTGAGTGAAGCGCAGGAAGGTGCGCCATGTGCTGTTGTGGAATTCGGTATTGTTCTCCGCGTTGAGCAGGGAGTTGTTCCGGTTGAAGCTCTGGTTGTTGCTCAGGTCCATGGACCCGCCCACGGACAGGTTGATGGTGGGCGTGGTGGTGATGTCGATCTTGCCGGAAGCGAGCGCGCTCCTGTTCCTGGCGTTCTGGCGGGTATCGATCCGCTCCACGTCATCGGCACGCAGATAGTCCGAATTATAGCGCACCACGGGATTGCCCGCCACGTTCACCACGCGGTAGGGCGTGCTCAGCAACTGGTCCCGGACCCCCGGCTTCACGCGGAGGTCGCCCCCCCAGAGCGGGCCGCCGTCCACCACGTCCGTTGCCTGCCCGCTGAAGAAAAAGCCCAACAACGGCTTCTCCTTATTACCGAGGCTGTCCTTCTTGAAGAACAAGGGGCCTGACAGGCTCGCCTCCAGCTGATTGAAGGCATACTTGTCCAATCCGGTGATGTCCGTGATATCCGGACCGGTCTTGTAACCGGAGGTAAGATATTCCACGCCCCCGAAGAAGCTGCGGCTGGGTCCGCGCGTGGTGATGTTCACCAAGCCCCCGGTAACGTCACCGTAACTGGCGGGCACACCGCCGGTGATCACCTGAACTTCCTCAATGGCGCTCTTGGGCAGGCCGATGCCCGCACCTGCCGGGACCTTCACACCGTCTATATAGTAATAGGTGTTCTCCGAACGTGCGCCCCGGATGCTGATGCCGCCACCGGTACCCGCCGTGCTTGCCCCCGCCACTGTCGTGGCGATCGCACTGGCCGAGCGTGTCGGCATTTTGGCGATCTGGTCCCTGGTCACGGTGGTCCCCGATGCACCGCCGTCCTTATCGATCAGGGGCACCTTGTAACGGATCACCTCCACATCGGAAAGTTCCACCCCGCTATTGAGGTCGAAATCCTGAAAGGTGATCTTGTTGCTGTTCACCACCACGCCGGTGACCTTGGTGGGCTGATAGCCCACGTAGCTCACGGTGACGTCATAGGTGCCCGGTTCGATCGGACTGATCTTATAGTTGCCGTCGAAGTCGGACTGGCCTGAGGCCACCTTGGCACCCCGGTTCTCCAACACGATGGACACAAATGGTAGGGGTTCCGCCGACTTCTTGTCCTTGACGGTGCCTTGGAGGGTTCCTGAGCCCACTTGGGCATTCAGACCGAGCGCACTGCAAATGACGATGACAGCGGCCGAGCATAATCTTCTCAGCATCAACGGTTGGGTGTTACGTTCTTTTAAGATAGGCAACGAGGGGGCGTAAAGATAGAAAAGTCCTCGAATGCGCAAACCGTCGGAACCCGTTGATGGGCGCGGGAAATCGCGAGAAGCGACATTTGCCTTGCGCTGGATATTAGGGTTCATTGGGAATTACCTTGACCGTTGATGCGGTAGCAAGGTATGCCCATGAAGTCCCAAAAACCATCAAACCGCGCTACCAGATCGGAGCGCGGATATACAGGTCAGAAGCTAGTGCTTTGAGCCGAAAAGCCTGCGCAGAAAGGGGTCCCGATGGCCGCTGTTGCCTTGCTTATCGGCCCGGCGCTTGTGGCGCTTCATCCGCTTGCGGGTGGCTTTGCCCTGGTTCGCCAGATGCTTCTTCGCAATGCGCTTCTCCTCCTTCTTCACCTCCTTGACATCATTCTTCTTCTTGTCCCGCTGGATCTTGTCCTGCTTCTTCTTGCTGATGCCTTCCTGCGCATGGACCACAGGCGCTGCGGCCAATACCAGAAGGAGAACGGTGATGAGGCGGAGGATCCTGCGTTTCATGTCCGGAGCGGCCGCCAATTTCGTGCCGGGCACGCATACCTACCTTCGCGCCGCGTCGTTATGCACGCACGATCTCTTGTTGATGAAGGCATTTCACCTTGTGTTGCTCGCCCTTTCCGCAGCCCTCTTTGCACCGGGATGCAAGAAGGAAAAGAAGGTGGATGTCCCGCTCGTCAATGTGGACATCAACATCAACGTGAACCTGCCTGCCTACAATGCGCTCGCGGTCACGGGCGGTTGGTTATACATCAACGGGGGCTCCGAGGGGTTGATCGTATACCGAAAGAGCCCGGACGAGTTCACCGCTTTGGACCGGCATTGCACCTACCGCCCGGAGGACCTGTGCAGGGTCTACGTGGATGATAGTCAAGTGATCGCCCGGGATACCGTTTCCACGGACCATTGTGGCAGTGCCTTTCTCCTGATGGACGGCGGTATCGTCCAAGGCCCGGCTTCGCTCGGGTTGAAGCAGTACCATACCACCTTCAACGGTACCAACCTTCACATCTTCAACTGACCCTTTGGGGTTAAGTTGTTCGTTGTTCGTTGTCAGACGTTCTCAAGCCCTCACCCCTTCCCCTCTCCCAGGGAGAGGGGTGACTCCACCTGCTTGCGCGGTGGGCATTCCTGTGCTGGTGCTCTCTGCACGTTCCGCTGAATGTCTCGCGTAGCTACTGCGCAGAGGTAATGCAATTCGCGGGGGGACGTGTGGCCATGCCTTCTGTCGTGTTGCGCAATTGCGCTCGCACGCTTCGCGCTACAAGCGCGAGCGGACACAAAACGAAGTGCGGCCCCAGCGTATTGAACACTGGGCCGCACTCCTGTCAACTGACAACCGACAACCGACAACTACTCAGTACCGGTAGTCGTCCGTCTTGAACGGGCCGTTCTTCGGCACGTCGATATACTTGGCCTGTACATCGGTGAGCTCCTCCAGCTCCACGCCGATCTTGGCTAAGTGCAGTTTGGCCACCATCTCATCGAGAAGCTTCGGCAACACGTACACCTTGTTCTCGTACTTCCCGCTGTTGTTCCACAACTCCAGTTGGGCGAGGGTCTGGTTGGTGAAACTGTTGCTCATCACGAAGCTGGGGTGGCCGGTGGCACAGCCGAGATTCACCAAGCGGCCTTCCGCGAGGATGAGGATGTCCTTGCCATTCACAGTGTATTTGTCCACCTGCGGCTTGATCTCCACCTTGGTGCTGCCGTGGTTTTTGTTCATCCAAGCCATATCGATCTCATTGTCGAAGTGGCCGATGTTGCAGACGATGGTCTTGTCCTTCATCGCCTCGAAATGCTCGCCGCGGATGATGTCGCGGTTACCGGTGGTGGTGATGATGATGTCCGCACGCGGTGCGGCGTTGGCCATTTTCTTCACTTCGAATCCGTCCATGGCGGCCTGCAATGCGCAGATGGGGTCGATCTCGGTGACGATCACGCGCGCGCCTGCTCCCTTCAGGGAAGCTGCGGTGCCTTTGCCCACATCGCCGTAACCTGCGACCACGGCCACTTTACCGGCCATCATCACGTCGGTTGCGCGGCGGATGGCGTCCACTGCGCTTTCCTTGCAGCCGTACTTGTTGTCGAACTTGCTCTTGGTAACGCTATCGTTCACGTTGATCGCGGGCATGACCAAGGTGCCGTTCTTCTGGCGCTCCTTCAGGCGGTGAACACCGGTGGTGGTCTCTTCGCTGAGGCCCTTGATGTTCTTGGTCAGCTCGGGGAACTTGTCGAAGACCATGTTGGTGAGGTCGCCACCGTCGTCGAGGATCATGTTCAGCGGCTCGCCGCCCTCGAAAGCGAAGATGGTCTGCTCGATGCACCAGTCGAAGTCCTTTTCGTTGAGACCCTTCCAAGCGAACACCGGAATGCCCGCTTTAGCGATGGCAGCGGCGGCGTGGTCCTGCGTGCTGAAGATGTTGCAGCTGCTCCAGCTTACCTGCGCGCCGAGGTCCACGAGGGTCTCGATCAACACGGCGGTCTGGATGGTCATGTGCAGGCAGCCCGCAATGCGCGCGCCCTTCAGCGGGTTCTTGCCTTTGTACTGAGTGCGGAGGGCCATCAGTCCGGGCATCTCGGCCTCGGCCAGTTCGATCTCCTTGCGCCCCCATTCGGCGAGCGCGATGTCCTTCACTTTGTACTTGAGCTGTTCTTGGGTCTGGGGCATGTTCCGTGTTTTCAAAAGGAGTGCAAAGGTAATTAAGTCTGATGGAACGCAGATGACGCAGAAAGGGCTGATGGTCACGGATGCTGTCAATGAAAGTATCCATCCGATCATCGTGGATCCACTCTTTCAGCGTCATCTGCGTTCTATCCTTTCCGCGTTCCTTGTCTAAGTTCGCGGCATGGGCAACGTGATCGACCTGATCGGAGCGGCAAAGGCCAGTGGGCGGAAGATGCTCGCCGTGCTGGTCGACCCCGACTTCGGTGCGGACGAAGCCCGGTTGGAACAAACCGTGCAGAATGCCTGCATGGCCAAGGCCGACCTGATCTTCGTGGGCGGAAGCCTGCTTACCTCGGCAGCCTTCGACCGCTGCGTGCAATTGGTGAAACAATGGGGCGACCGGCCCGTGGTGCTTTTCCCCGGCAGCCCGGCACAACTGAGCAAGCACGCCGATGCGGTGCTTTTTCTCAGCCTCATCAGCGGACGGAATCCGGAGCTGTTGATCGGTCACCATGTCACGGCCGCGCCCACCATCCGCGCAATGGGCATCGAGGCCATTCCCACTGGTTACATGCTTGTGGACGGCGGCAAACCCACCACCGTGAGCTATGTGAGCCAGACCGTGCCCATTCCGCACGACAAGTCGGGCATCGCTGCGGCCACGGCCATCGCCGGCGAATTGCTGGGACTGCGCACCATCTATATGGATACCGGCAGCGGGGCCCAACGCACGGTCTCACCGGAAATGATCGCCGCGGTCCGCAAGAGCGTGGAGCTACCGATCATCATCGGGGGAGGCATCCGTGACGTGAAAACCGCGCAGGCTTTGTGCGAGGCTGGAGCGGACGTACTGGTGGTGGGAACAGCCTTCGAGCAGGACCCGGAGCACATCTTCGCCATGAGCGAAGCGGTGCATGGGTAAAGAGCGCACAGTTCTGGCCGCTGAGGCGCAGAGGCGCGGAGAATGCGAGGTTGATCCAGATAGCTTCTTCAATGTTGAACCGTGGATAAACGCAGATGAACGCTGATCCAAGCAGCCACCGCTCTTTCAAAACCGCACGCTAACCCTGCCCAGTACATTGATCGGTGCCTGCGGAAAAAGCCCCACCTGCTCCTGCCTGCGGTCCTCGCTGATGTAGCTATAGACCCAGCCGTTGCTCTCGTAATGCTCGCTGAAGATGTTGCGCACGGTCAGGTTGAAGTCCACGCTCTTAGTGCCTTTCAAACTGAACAACGAGACATTGGCGCGGAGATCATTCACCACGTATGCATCCAGCATGCGTTCACTGCTGGCGCTGTTGTCCAAATATTGTTGTCCCACGCACTTGGTGACAAGGGTGAGCTCCGCGCGACCTTTCTTGGCCTTCTCCCAAACGCGTACGCTGAGCTCGCTTGCCGCGATGCTGCTGGGTGAATACGCGAGATCGCTGGAAGCATTATGCACCGCGACCTGGCCGCCGTTGTCCCAATCGTCCACATATTCGGTGTAGTTGCGGACCTTGTTCATACTGAAGGTGGCATTGGCCTTCCACGTCAGCGCCTTGGCGATCTGTGCGGCGAACATCAGCTCCACCCCTGCCCGGTAGCTCTCTGGCACGTTGGTGCGCAGGGCAGCGCCCACATCATTCAGTTCACCGGTGAGCACGAGCTGGTCGGTGTAGTCCATGTAGTAGGCATTGATGCCCGCATTCCAGCGACCGGCGCGGCGCTCGTAGCCTAGCTCGTAATCGAAGAGACGCTCCGGACTGGGACGGCTGCTTGGCGTGGTCTCTTCGAGGTCATCACGGTTCGGTTCGCGGTTGGCCACGGAGAAGGATGCGTATGCTTTTCCGCCTTCTCCGACACGCCAGAGCAGCCCGGCTTTGGGGTTGAAGAAAGTGTAGTCCACTTGCTGCGTCACGTTGTACAGGTCATTGTTGAAGCCGAGGAAGTTGTAACCCACGTTGCGGAGCTGCACGTCGCCATAGAGGTCGACCTTGGTGTTCAGCGCATAGGTCAGTTTTGCGAAGCCGTTGGCATCGGTCTTCTTGGCTTTGTTGTCGTAGTAGCGATCGCGTATGTCCGTGTTCCCGGCGTAGCGCGCCCAGATCACTTCGCCAAAGTGTTCACCGCGATAATCACTGTAGCTGCCGCCAAGTATCAATTGATGCGCACCCAGCTTGATGTCCGCGCTGAGGTTCGCACCGGTGAGCGTATTGGCCAGCCAGCGCCGCCGGATGATGTCCGTGGTGCTGATGCTGTCCCCGTTGATCACCGCCGGTGCGATGCCATAGGTGGCCAGGTCATCATCGCGCCTGTACTGCTCGTAGTAGCCCGCGCCGAGCACCCGGAACAACGTCACGTTCAGCGTGGTGTTCGCACCCAACGTTTGATCGAAGAGCAATTGGTAGTGCGTCTGGTCATAGTGGTCCACCTGGTTGTCGTAAGCGAAGCCGTTGTACGTTCTGTTGGTGTCGATCACGTCGCCCGGCACACCGTCCCATGCCTGATAGGTCACTTCCTTTCCGCGGAAGGTGATGAAGCGTAGCGAGCGCGTCTTCCCCACCCATGCGCCTTGCAGGAAATAGCTCTTCAGGTCTGCGCTGGCGCGGTCGATGTAGCCGTCGCTGGTGATGGACGAAAGGCGCATGTCGAGGCTGAACTTGTCCCCGATCAAGCCGGTTCCAGCGCTGACGGAATAGCGTTGCGTGTTGTAGGATCCGCCGCCGACATCGATCAAACCCCAAGCCTCGCGCTTCACGGAAGTGGTGCGCAAATTCACACTCGCACCGAACGCTCCCGGGCCGTTGGTACTGGTGCCCACGCCACGCTGGACCTCGATGTCCTCCGCACTGGTGGCAAGGTCCGGCAGGTTCACTAAGAAAGCGCCCTGGCTCTCGGCATCGTTGAAAGGCACGCCGTTGAGCGTGATGTTGGTGCGCGTGGCATCACTTCCGCGGATCCGCATGTTCGTATAGCCAATGCCGGTGCCGCCATCGCTGCCCACCACTACACTGGGCTGCATGTCCAGCAGGTACGGCAGGTCCGCACCGGTATTGATCTTGGCAATGTCCTCAGCGCTCAAGGTGCTCTTGGCAAAAGGCGCACGGTCGCCGGCACGCAACGCGGTGACCTCGGCGGCGGAAAGCTGGACGGTGCTTCGTGCAAGCGTAAGAAGCACGTAATTGTCGACCGGGTTCAACAGGACCACAGTATCCATCGGAACGAAGCCGACACCGGAAACGCGTATGCGCAACTCGCCGGTAAAAAGGCCGCTCGCGTGGAACGCACCTTGGGCATCCGTGGGGGCGAGCGATCCCTGATCGCCAAGCAACACGCTGGCGAACGGCACCGGTACACCTTCGACATCATGTACCGTTCCGTTCAATTTCACTTGGGCGAACGCCATGTTCACCAACATCACCGAAACCCAGACCGAGAAAAGCTTCTTCATCGTCCTCCGTGATCTTATGTCTGGCAAGGAGGTGCTCCGGGGTTCCGGCGCGGTCCCTTGGCAGCATTACCTGCCCAGGTTCTACGGGTTTGATCTCAGCCCTTTTGGGGCACCCCGATGCATGACGGGACAAAACTACAATGATCCCTCATATCATCTTCTGCATCGCGGCGATCGATCGACGTAACCGCTCTTCCCTTCCACCTTCAATGATCACATACGGTTTTCCCAACGCCTTCAACGTCGTTTCATACACCGCGAAAAGCCGGCCCCGGTCTTGCGGATTTTCGCGTTGCGGGTCGTAGATCCACGGAATTTCCGGACGGCATAGGAGCCAAAGATCATACGGGCGGTCCATGGTCTGCTGCACGATCCACGGATCACTACGGCCATACTTCTCCTCACCCCAGATGCGGATGGTGATCAAGTCGGTATCGCACACGAGCAACGAAGGGACCGATAGATCCCTAGCGGCCCTTTCCTCCTCCGCGCGCAACTGGAGCTCGGCGATCTTCAGAAGGTCACTTTCATCATAGGGGCGATCCAAGGCATCAAGGTATTCACGCGCCATCTCCGGAACCCACGGCACCCGGTAATGCTTGGCCAAGTCCTCGGACAAGGTGGACTTGCCACTGCACTCCGCTCCGGTGACCACCACTTTACGCATGGGGCAAAGTAACTTCGCTTGCAGGCAGCAGATGATGCGTGACACGCGTCTTCATCCAGAACGACAACCCGCACTACCATGAAAAACATCCTGACCCTTTCCCTTTCACTCTCCCTCGCACTTGTGGCACAGGCACAATTAGCCCCTCAGACCGAGGCCCCGCTTCACCGCCACATGTTGGAGGTGAACGCTCAATGGGCCGAGGCCGGCCCGGTGCTGGCGAGCGATACGGAGCCGGTGCATTTCACCAACGAGGCGGAGCGGATCACGCGTCACCTTCATCTCGTCGCCGGCTACCTGCGTGCACATTCACCGGAAGGCCTTTCCGCCGATGCGGCAACAAAACGCGCCGTATTGCTGAACGACCTTGAGAAATACGCCGACCGCGGCCTGTTCCCCCGGAACCATGTGCTGCCGTACCGGAACCCGGTCTTCATCGATCCGCACGGCACGGCGTGCGCCGTGGGCCAATTGATGATCGAAAGCGGCCACCGCGACCTTGCGGAAAGCATCAGCGAGGAGATGAACCTCGCATACGTGCACGACATGAAGCGCGCGGACGTGCTGCAGTGGGCGGTGCAGGAGGGCTTCACGGAGGATGAGCTGGCATGGATCCAGCCGGGATATCCGCCTAGCACCCAATGGACAGCTCCCGGGGGCGGCACGAACGGGATCGTGCAGGTGCTCTTGGGCCTCTCGAACGGTAATGTATTGCTGGCCGGTGAGTTCTCCCAGGCCGGCGGAGTTGCCGTCAACAATGTCGCGATATGGAACGGGGCCAGCTACAGCCCATTGGGGAACGGCGTTTCAGGCACGATCACCTGCGGTGAGGTACACGGCGAGGACATCTACCTCGGCGGGTACAACATCAACGGGATCAACGATCTGGCGCAATGGAACGGCACGCAATGGGAGTATTCCATCGTGTTCCAGGGGAAGATGCCCGTGATCTTCGCGCTGCATGAGCTGAACGATACGCTTTACGCAGCGGGCGAGACCCAAGGCTTTGCAGGGGCGGACGAATACGTGATGCGTCGTACGGGGTTGATGTGGCAACCGATACCAGGAAATTTCTACGCGCCGATCCGTTGCCTCGGAACGCATGATGGAAAACTGGTGGCCGGTGGCGAATTCACCGGTGTTGAGATCGGCGACCCGGTGCTGCAGGCCGACCATGTCGCCATTCTTGGCAACACGGGTTGGCATCAATTAGGCGGCGGACTTGACGGTACGGTGCGTGCATTGCTGGACGTTGAGGGCACACTGTACGCGGGCGGCGCCATGCTCGCGAACATCGCACCGCTGTTCGGGTTGGCCCGGATCGGCGCGAACGCATCGGACTGGGAGCAATTGATGCCGAACCTGGTGGATTATGTTTCACCCGCGCCCGGCCCACCGGAAGTACGTGCGTTGTTGCTCAATGGTGGCGATGTGTTCATGGGCGGCTCCTTCGGCATGTTCCAAGGCATGATCAACGGATTCCACCTCGCGCGCTTTTCCGGCGCACCCGACAGCTTTGAGCCTTTGGCCTACTTCAACGGCCCAGTGAACGCACTGGCCGCGAACCCTTTCATTTCCGACGCGATCGGACTGTATGCCGGAGGTGAGTTCACCCAGAATGTTGCCGACACCGTTCAATACGTGGCAGAAACGATCCTTACCTCCGGCATGAACGAACTACAGGAGAACGTTGGAATAGCGCTCTTCCCGAATCCCGCGCACGACCGGCTCACCGTGACGCTCTATGGACCTTCCGAACATGTCATCCTGGAAATAGTGGATGCACAGGGTCGGACAGTGCTCACACACCCCCTGCGTGGCGGCACGGTCACCTTGGATGTCAAACAGTTGGCGAACGGTCCATACACGTTGAGAGCCGTAGGGAGCGGCCGTGTACGGGCACAACCGTTCGTCAAGAATTGAGGGAACCTACCCGCTGCTTCACCAAGAGCTTGCTCCATTTGATGAGACCGATCACCGAGAGCACGAGGTACATCGCGTTCAGCAAGGTGTAGCCCATGTAACCGATGCGCCAGTTGAGGTAGATCGCCACGCTGTCCGTCACGATGAAATAGACCCAGTTGGCGATCAGCTTGCGGGCCATCATCCACGTGGCGATGAAGCTGAACACGGTGACGAACGCATCGAGCTGCGGGAAACGACCATTCAGGTACTGCACAAGCAGTATGGACATCGCGTAGCTCACCAGCACGCCCACTGGCACCAGCACGGCATGGACCCAATAGGACTGTGTGCGGATACCGTTCTCCGTATCGCCCTTGCCCCAACTCCACCAGCCGTAGACCGCCATCACCACGTAGTACACGTTCAGCGAGGCCATGGCCCAGGTCTGCGCCAGCGCATACAGCCCCACGCCGATCACGCCTGCCGCGAATCCCAGTGCCCAACCGATGCGCTTCTCATAGGCGATGCACAGCGTGAAGCCGACATTGAGCACCACGGCGGTCCATTCTAAGAGGGAGAGTGTGATGGTTGACATTAATTGAAAGTCGGGAGTCTGTTAGTCTTGAGTCGGGAGTCTGTCCAAGTTGGACTCCCGACTCAAGACTCCGGACTCAAGACTCACGACTTGCAGCTCTACGCAAGACGAAATTCTGCCCCAGATAAACCTTCCGCACCTGCTCGTCCGCTGCGAGCTCCTCGGCAGTTCCCTGCTTCAGGATCTTGCCTTCGAAAAGCAGGTAGGCCCGGTCCGTGATGCTGAGCGTCTCCTGCACGTTGTGGTCGGTGATGAGCACGCCGATGTTGCGTTTTTTCAATTGTGATACGATGCCCTGGATGTCCTCCACCGCGATGGGATCCACGCCAGCGAAGGGTTCGTCCAAGAGAATGAACTTCGGCTCGGTGGCCAAGGCCCGCGCGATCTCCGTACGCCTGCGTTCGCCGCCGCTGAGCACGTCGCCCATGTTCTTGCGGACGTGGCCGAGGCCGAATTCATCCAGGAGTGATTCCAGCTTCCGGTGCTGCTCGGCCTTGGACAGCTTGGTCATCTCCAGGATGGCCTTGATGTTGTCCTCCACAGAGAGCTTGCGGAACACGCTGGCCTCCTGTGGCAGATAGCCGATGCCTTTCTGCGCCCGCTTGTACATCGGCAGGTCCGTAATGTCGTCACCATCGAGGAAGACACGCCCCTCATTGGGCTTCACTAAGCCCACGATCATGTAGAAGCTCGTGGTCTTCCCGGCGCCGTTCGGCCCCAACAGGCCCACGATCTCGCCCTGTTCCACCTGCACGCTCACGCCGCCCACAACGGTGCGGCGTTTGTAGCGTTTCACGATGTGCTCAGCGCGTAAGATCATCTAGAAGTTGATGAAGAGCTTCAAACGTAGGGCGAAAGCCCGGGTGCCCGGATGGTCGTTGTACCGCAAACGCCATACCCCCTCCACGCTCAGCATCTTCAGGATGTTCTCCACCCCGGCGCTGACCTCCACATAAGGCCCGTCATTCAAGGAGTATATGCCCGGGACCAAGAGCATCTCCTTTTCGTGCTTCTCCCGGTCCAAAGAGCCGACCACAGCCTTGCCGGCCACTACCTCACGCCATTTCAAGCGGCGCAGCAGCGGGATACGGTTGAAGATCAAGCCTTCAAAATGATGCTCCACGAAAAGCTGTGCATAACGGTCGCTGATGAACTCGAAATAGTTCATGGTATTGAATGCGAGATCGTCATAGTAGAACGTCTCGTTGCCGCTGTGCAGGATGAGCAGCGGGTAGGGCAAGGCCCCCCAAGCTTGGCCGGCCTCCGCGTTGATACGGGTCCAGCCCAAAGCACCGAGCTGCAGGCGTTGATAGACGTGCGCCACCACCTTTTGATAGCCGTATTCACTGTGGGCGAGCTTGGGCAGCCCCATGGCCAGGTGCAATTCCACCGTGGGGTAATCCGTGCCCAAGCTCACCCGGGCGAAGTCGCCGCTGATGTATTTCTCCTTGTAGGCGAAGCGCGTGTTCAGACTGATCTCCGCGGTATGAATGGCATTGATCTTCCCATCGGGCTCCCCGTTGACCCCGGGCTTCAGGTACTCCAGGTCGCCCAAGGGATAAAGCGAACGGTAGCGGAGCATCACCGTGTTGTCCAGCCCGGTGAACCACTCCCTCATGTAGCTCGCCCTGGACTCCTCCACGAGGGTGAGCTTCGTGTTGGGCGTCCGCCGGAAGACGCTGCTGAGGATGTTGTCCTGCCGGAAAGCGTTCACGCTTTCGCCCAACTGCTCCACATCCTGTTTGTAGCTCAGCTCCACGATCTGCCGTGAGGTCTTGCTCACGAAGGTCTTGCCGCCGACACCGAACTTGAGGCGCCGATCCAGTGTGCCGTACGCCGTGTAAGCATTGAACTCGGTCCGGGTGCTGAATTCGCTGCTCGTGCGCCCACCGATGCGGAAGCGGTTGCCCTCGATGGGGTTGAAGCTGTAGGTGGTGAAGTAAGGCCCGATATCGATCTTGCCCTTGGTGTAATAGCCCGTGACCGCCGTGGTCACAAGGTCCACGTACGTCCGGAATCTCGGAATGGTCTTCATCGTGTCCACCATGTGGTAGATGGCCAGCTCCTGCTTCGTGAGGTTCTCGTGCCGGTTCTCATCCCAGTACGCGGCGCCTTCGCTCAGCGGATCAATGTCCATCACCACCTCATCGGCGCCCTTGTAGAACTCGTCCGGCCGGGGCTTGTTGATCACGAAATCACGATAGCTGGCGGTGCGCCTGCCATAGAAGCCTTGGACGGCATGCTTGTTGGGCTTGCCCCGGTCACGGATGATGTTCAGGTCCACCACCAACTGGTCGTGCGTCAGCATCCATACCTCCGGCTTCACCTCGCTGTATTCCTGCTTCACCGAGAAGCTCTGCACGAAGTTCAGGTTGGCGCCCGGAGCAATGCTGGCCTCGATGTTGCGCACGGCGTAGCTGGTGTCGTTCACCAGCATCTCACCGGTGAAGGCAAGTTCCTGCACCCGCTTTGGCTTGAAAGCGATCTTGTAGCACCAGTTGTTGCCCACCCAGTTGCTGTCCAGCAGGTGGTAGTCGTAGAAACCCTTTCCGCCGTCGGCGATGGGACTGATGAAGTTCTTCCCGAAGATCACCAGGAAGTTGTCGTAGATGTTCACGTTCTGGTACATGTCCCCCATGAACATGGAGATGCTCTCATTCTCCACGCCGCTGGTCTTGGAGCCATGGATCAGCTCGCGACGCACCTTGGGTTGTTGCCGGTAATACACCTCGCTCAGCGTTTCGGTCATGAAGATGGGCAGGAACCGCTTGCCGCCCGTGGTGTCCACGTGGTCGAAAATGAACGCGAAGTCCTTGAAGAGCTTCTTCTTCTCGAAATCCTCGGTGATGTTGTTGATGTCAAACTCCACCTTGTTGTACGCATCGTACTGATATGCTCCCAGCTTTTCACGGTTGTTCACCGGTTTATTGGCGATGAGCCTGCGCAGAATGGGAAAGGCCGGATTGCCCGCATAGGTCACCGTTACGGACTTGAGCTCGGCCGTGCTCGGCCGCATCTTGATGTCGATGGTCTGTGCCACGTCCCGCTTCACCTTGGCCGTGAACGGGACATAGCCCACACTGCCCGCCTTGATGCTGTCGGTGGCGTAGTAGGTCTCCAGTGCGTAATGGCCGTCAAAGTCCGAGTTCGTGGCCACGCGGCTGTCGATGAAACTGATGTTGACGAACGGAAGCGGCTCCCCCGTGTTCGCATCGGTGACGGTGCCCGAAATGCGCGTCGTCTGCGCAATGGCGGCCTGCAGGACCACGAGTCCCGACAATAGCGCGATCAGGCGCATGGTGGTGTGGATCGCCCGGCCCCTCATCGCCCCCCGATCGACTTTGCCCTTTCCGCCCGTTCCATGCCCCTTCGCGTCCGTGCGGCCAAAAAGATGCTGGCCTCGTAAAGCGCCATCAGCGGCAGGGAGACCAACAACTGGCTTGTCACATCAGGCGGGGTGATGATGGCACCGATGATGAGGATCGCCACGTAGGCATGGCGACGGTAGGTGCGCAGAAATTCCGGGCCCACCAAGCCTGTGCGTGCCAGGAAATAAACGATCATGGGCAGCTCGAACACCAGACCGGTCCATAGCGTAAGGGAGGTGATGGTGCCGATGTAACTGTTGAGGTCCACTATGTTGGGCACCGATGCGCTCACTTTGTAAGTGCCAAGGAACTGAATGCTCATGGGGGCCAGCACATAATAGCCGAAGGCCACGCCGAGCAGGAAAAGCAGGGTGGCGAAGAAGACCACGCCCCGCACGGCCAGTTTTTCCCCTCCGCCCAGGCCTGGTTTCACAAAGCGCCACACCTCCCAGAGAACATAGGGGAACGCGATGATGATACCTGCGGTGAACGAGACCATGATATGTACCAAGAACTGGCCGCCCATGGTGGTGTTCATCAGGGTGAAGCCGGTATTGTCCGCACAAAAGGACCGGTCCAGCCCGAACTTGATGGACAGTTGGCAGAAGAGCCGATAGGTGATGAAGTCCGGGCGCTGCGGGGCCAGGATCAAGGTGTCGAAAACGAAATCCTTGTAAATGAAGGCAAGGACCGTGCAGGCCACCACCGCCGCCGCGGACCGCACCAAGGTCCAACGCAACTCCTCCAAATGTTCCAGGAACGTGAGCTCCTTCCTTGGTTCGGTCATAAAACGAGGGCCAAAGAAGGCCGCGCCAAAGATAGAAGGGACCATCCCCACCGTCCGGGATGCCTTGGCGGGTTTTCAACGGGGGGCTAAGGAGTTCGGGCAAGTGGCACCTTCAGCTTTCCAACGGGTTGTTAAGATTGAGCGGAAAGTTCCCCCGATCGACCTACTTTTAAGCAATAAACCTATTGCGGCACGCTCCGCCGCATAACCTACTAATGACGAACGTCGATCTCTCTCCCAAGGAAGCCTTGGAACAATTTTTCGGCTTCACCGCCTTCAAGGGCGATCAGGAAGCCATCGTGCAAAGTGTTCTGGACCGCAAGGACACCTTCGTGATCATGCCCACCGGCGGCGGCAAAAGCCTTTGCTACCAGCTCCCCGCCCTGATGAGCGAGGGCACCGCCATCGTGGTGAGCCCCCTGATCGCCTTGATGAAGAACCAAGTGGACCTGCTGCGTGGGTTCGGTGGCGAGAACGGCGTGGCGCACTTCCTCAACAGCTCCCTCACCCGCAATGAGGCCGCACAAGTGAAGAACGACATCCGCGCGGGCATCACCAAGCTCCTATACGTGGCGCCGGAATCCCTCACCAAGAAGGAGAACGTGGAGTTCCTCACCGATATACAGATCAGCTTCTTCGCCATCGACGAGGCCCATTGCATCAGTGAATGGGGGCATGACTTCCGACCGGAATACCGCCGGTTGCGGACCATCTTCAATGAGATCAAGCGCGTGCCCATGATCGCGCTCACCGCCACGGCCACCGAAAAGGTGCAGGAGGACATCCTCAAGAACCTCGATATCCCCGAGGCCACCACCTACAAGGATTCCTTCAACCGGCCCAACCTCTACTATGAGGTCCGACCCAAGAAGGACGTGGCCCGCGAGATCATCCGCTTCGTGAAACAGCACTCCGGCCGCAGCGGCATCATCTATTGCCTCAGCCGCAAGAAAGTGGAGGAGATCGCCGAGACCCTCGTGGTGAACGGCATCAAGGCGCTCCCCTACCATGCCGGCATGGACGCTTCCCAGCGCGCCAGCCACCAGGACCGCTTCCTGATGGAGGACGTGGACGTGATCGTGGCCACCATCGCCTTCGGCATGGGCATCGACAAGCCCGATGTCCGCTTCGTGATCCACCACGACGTGCCCAAGAGCTTGGAGAGTTACTACCAAGAGACCGGGCGGGCAGGCCGCGACGGCGGTGAAGGCAAGTGCATCACCTTCTACAGCTACAAGGACATCGAGAAACTGGAGAAATTCCTCCAAGGCAAGCCTGTTGCGGAACAGGAGATCGGCAGGCAGCTCCTGGCCGACACCGTGAGCTATGCCGAGACCGGCATGTGCCGCCGCAAGTACCTGCTCCACTATTTCGGGGAGCAGCTGCCGGGCGACAACTGCGGTGCCTGCGACAACTGCAACAACCCCAAGGATCACTTTGAGGCCAAGGACGACCTCGTGCTCGTGCTCAACGCGGTGAAAGAGAGCAAGGAGCGCCACCGCGCCCGCTTTATCTGCGACCTGCTCACCGGCAACGAGACCAGCGAGATCAAGAACTACAAGGGCGACAAGCTCAAGGCCTACGGCTCCGGAAGCGAGCACGAATCACAGCACTGGATGGCCGTGGTGCGCCAAGCCAACGTGGGCGGCTATCTGCACAAGGACATCGAGAGCTACGGCAACCTCAGCCTCACCGAAGAGGGGAAGAAATTCCTGAAGAAGCCCGTGTCCATCACCTTCACGAAGGAACGCGAGATCGAGACCGATGACACACCGGACGATGACATCGTGGTGAATGGCAAAGGCGGCGGGGCTGCGGACGAGCGCCTGATGAAGATGCTCAAGGAACTGCGCCATACAATGGCCAAGAAGAACAAATTGGCACCCTACGTGATCTTCCAGGACCCTGCGTTGGAGGAAATGACCGTGCGCTACCCGATCACCTTGGAGGAATTGACCTTGATCAGCGGCGTAGGCCCGGGCAAGGCACAGAAGTACGGCACGCCCTTCGTGGAACTGATCGCCGACTACGTGGAGGAGAACGAGATCGAACGCGCCGACGAGACCGTGGTCCGCTCGGTGATGAAGAAGAGCAGCAACAAGGTCCACATCATCCAGAACATCGACAAGCGCCTTTCCTTGGAGTCCATCGCCAAGGCCAAGGGCCTAAGCATGGATGCGCTCCTGGACGAGATGGAGACCATCGTGATGAGCGGCACCAAGCTGGACATCAACTACCACCTCGACGATGTGGTCGAAGAGGATGCCCAAGAAGAGATCATGGACTACTTCCGCACCGCCGAAAACGACAGCATAGACGAGGCCGCCAAGGAATTTGACGGCGACTACAGTGAGGAGGAACTACGCCTGATGCGCCTGAAATTCATGAGCGAGGTGGCGAACTAGTTGTCCGTTGTCAGTTGTCAGGAGTGCGGCCCAGCGTTTTAAGCGCTGTGGCCGCATTTCCTTTTGATGGGAGTCCGCCCGCGCTTGTAGCGCGAGGCGTGCATGCCGGAGGCATGGCGTGCGCGGTCCGATATGTATCGGACCGCACCTTTGGCGCAATTGCGCTACGCGCAAAGCGTACCACCGTACACAAGCAGCACCGCACAAGCAGGTGGCGTCACCCCTTCTCCCCGGGAGAAGGGGCCGGGGGATGAGGGCTTAGCTCCCCCAACGCCCCAAAGACCATCACTCCAACCCCAATAGCCATAGCCTCCTCAGCGATATTAAAATCAGGGGTGTGCAGGCCTTTCGCCGGCCCCGTCTTCGGGTTGCCGGTGCCCAAGCGGTGGAAACTGCCGGGCATTACCTGTGTGTAGAAGGCAAAATCCTCGCTGCCCATGCGGCGGGGCATGTCCACCACGTGCTCCGCACCGAGGAATTCCTCCGCGGCTTTCCGCATCCGCGCGGTCAGGGCCTTGTCATTCACGACAACAGGATATCCGCGCCGCACCTCGAAGTCGCAGGTGCCGCCATGCGTAGCGCAGAAGTCGTTCGACCAGCGTGGGAGCCATTCGTGCAATTCCGCGCGCAAATTTTCGTCGAAAGTGCGCAGGGTGCCCGAAATGCGCACCTCGTCCGGAACCACGTTGGTGGCTCCTTCGGCGATCACCCGACCGAACGCCAGCACCAAGGGCCGGTCCTTGCGGTAGCGCTCAAATTCCTCCTTCAGCGCGATCAGCAAGCGCGCGGCGATCATGATCGGGTCGATCAACTTCTCCGGCATCGCCGCGTGTCCTCCTTTCCCTTTCACGGTCACGTACAGTTCATCGCTGCTGGCCATGAACGGCCCGGCATGGAAGCCCACCTTGCCCACCTCCAACTCCGGCGTGACATGCTGGCCGAGAATGGATGATGGCACTGGGTCTTTCAGCGCGCCCTCCTTCAACACCAAGGATGCACCGCCGGGGATCTTCTCCTCTCCCGGCTGGAACAGCAGCAATACCGTTCCATTCCATTCCGCCCTCAGCTCATGTAGGATGCCCCCGGCCGCCAACACCATGGCGGTGTGTGCATCGTGGCCGCAAGCGTGCATCACTCCGGGGTTCTGTGAGCGGTAGGGCACTTCGCCCGTCTCCTGGATCGGCAAGGCATCGATGTCCGCGCGCAGGCAGATCACCTTCCCCGGCCCGGCCCCCTTCACCACCCCGATCACGCCCGTGCCCGCGATACCCTTCCGGACTTCGATCCCCAGCGCCTCCAAACGTTCGGCGATGTACGCACCCGTGGCATGTTCCTGGAAACTCAGCTCCGGGTGGGCATGGAGATGGCGCCGCACGGCGACCGTGTCCATGTGGCACGCCTGTATGAGCGCCTTGATCCGCTCCGCTGTGATGGACCGTTCGTCCGCTTCCGCCATGGCTCAGATATCCAAGCTGAGGGAGAACTGGAAGATCCCTTTCTGGATCACGCCGTCGTCCACGCCCCAGGCCCAATCGCCGCGCATGAAGTAGCCGAGCAAACGCGCCCGCACCCCGAAGCCGTAGCTGTAGATGATGGGCTCCCGCTGGTTGCGGATGGTGATGGTGAGCGGATTGCGCTGGATCACCTGCCGGTTGAAAAAATTGTCCTCCGAGTACGGGTCGTTGCCGGTCCATGCGGAACCCGCATCGCCGAAGGCCACCACCTGGAAGTTCTGGAGGAAGTCACTGCGCAGGGGGCGGTCCAGCAGGTAGCGGAACACCGGAAAGCGCAGCTCGGAGTTCAGCACGGCGAAGGCGCTTCCGTTGCGGGCGTTGTAGTAGAAGCCCCGCATGGGCACCGCAAGGCTCTGGTAGTAGTAGTTCTGCGTGAAATCGATGGGGATGCTATAGTCCGTCTTCGCGAAGAGCCAGTTGTCCACCCCGCCCATGAAGAAGACCACCTTCCTGCTGCCCAACGAGGTGGAACCCGCCAAGCGGTTCACCCAGATGAAGTCGCGGTGGATGGTCATCCCGTTGCGGATGTCGAAGCCCAGCACCTGCATGTCGGTCTTCGCGCCATCGGGCTGCTTGTAGTACTCACCGAACACCTTCGCCTTCCAGCCCGTGTAGAGATTGAGCCCGCGGGGCCGGCTGCTGTCGTACACGTATTCCAGCTTCGCGCTCGCCGTCTGGTCGTTCACGTTCGGCTCAGCACGGGAGAACTGGTCGATGCTCTGCGTCACGTACCGGTCGTTCCGATAGGTGACGGATCCCCGGAGTGACGCCAGCTCACTGAACGGCCAGGACACGCGGTAGGTGGCCATGTGCGTGTGCAACTTCACCACGCCGAGGTTGCTCAGGCCCTGTGTCGCCTGCCGTTGGAAGATCATCTCCTTGTCCAACCGTCTGCGGAGGTTGGAGAATTTGAGCATGTAGGCGTTGTTGTTCAGGTCCAGCGCCAAGCGGAAGCCGCCGACGATCTTGTAATCCTCGAAGAGGTCGCTGATGGCCATCTTGGTCAATCCGCTGAGGCCGGGGTTGAGCGCATCCGGCCCGATCAACGGCTGGTAGAATTGCGAATCATAGCTGTTGTCCAACTGCGTCAGTACCTCGTCCGTGGAGAAGTTCACGTTGTAGTTCCGCTGTTCCGGGAATTGTAACGTGGTGATCCGTGCGCTGTCCGCGGCCACAGTGGGCAGCCCGATGGTGGGCACCTCCTGCGTTTCGGCGGTGCTTTCCTTGCGTTCCGGGGCAGCGGCCTCATCACTGAAACGATAGTTCCCGATGTCCACCGCGTTGGCCCCCGTGTCCACCGGCGCCGGTACATCCACTTTCACCACGGTGCTCATGTCATCCGTTACCGAACCCGGTACCTGATCCTTCTTGCCGCCCGGCCCTGTCCCGTCGGATCCACCCTCCGTCGGTTTGCGCTCGGCCGTGGAGCCGATGTGGAAATGGTACTTCCCATGGCTGTAGTTCAGCTCCGAGTACCGTCCGCGGGAAGCATTCACGTCCTGCTCCAGAATGCCACGCTTGTTGTCGGAGGCCCGCTCGGCCACGGTGAAGTAGCGGTAGTGGATGGTGGTGTCCACGGCGCTCACCGTACTGTCGTAATGGGCCACCCAGCGGTCCTGCAGCTTGTTCGCATCGCTGAGCCAGGTGTAGCTCGTGCTGTCATACATGGCCGGTTGCCGCTCGTTCACCCCCGGCGTGTTCGTAAGGCGCGTCAACAGGTTGGAACGGTCGGCCAGGTCGTACCGGAAGATGTCCTTCGAGGTCTCCCACCACTGCGGTTCGGCATTGGCCCGAAGGGTGTCGTCGGTCCGGTCACTGCTGAAGATGACCGAACGTCCATCATCGGCGAAGGCCGGGTCCAGGTCATCGAACTGGTCGTCCGTGAGCTGCTCCTGCCGGTTCCCGATCACGTAGTAGAGGTAGAGGTCCGTGCGTCCTTCACGCACCCCGCTGAAGATCATGTTGCGCCCGTCCGCGCTGTAGCTCATGCTGAGGATCTTGTCCAACATGAACACCGGCTTCCGCGTGATCTTCTTATCCTCCGTGGTGTAGGTGTTCAGGTAAAGCTCGCCTTTGCGTTCGGTGGTCCAAGTGAGCGCGCTGCCCGTGGGGTGCCACGCCAGCACCGGGTAGCTTGTGTCGATGATCCGGTCGATCTTCTTCTCACCCTTCGCGATCTTCTTCACCTTCTTCGTCCCGAAGTCGTACAGCCACACTTTGTATTGGCCCAGCTCATTGCTCACCCAGGCCGCTCGGCTACCGTCCGGGCTCAGCTTGAACTGGGAATAGGTGCGGGATTTCTTGGTCTTCACATGCAGCTCGTCCAATGCGATGGCTTTGCGTTGCAGATCCTGCTCTGTGAAGCGCGCCCGGTAATGCCCGAAGCACTCGTCCGTGAGGGTCTTCAGCGAGACGCCCAGCACGTACATGAAGCCGCTGTCCGGATTGCGGCTCACCCGCGTCATGTACAGGATGTTCGGGATCACCGCCGGACCGTAAACATCGGCCACATAGCTCCAAAGCGCCTGCCCGGCGAGCTCGGCATCCTCTCCTTCCAAGCGGTTGAACTTATCGTACCGCCCGCTGATCACACCGTCCCGCACACGCCCCTCGTCCGTAGCGCTCCAAGGGCCGCCGCAATAGCCTACCAGGCCTTTGGTGTACCACGTCGGCAGGTTCATCAGGGTGCTGTTCTTCAGCACTTGGCGCCAGTTGCCGCCGAACATCATCTGGTCCAAGATCACCTGCGCCACGCCGGAGCGCACCTGCCGGTCCAGCAGTGCCCGGTCGCCCTCGTTGTACACGAACACCTTGGTGCCCACGATCCGCGTAACGCCGCCGATGTTGTACTGCTCATCATCCGTGATGCCGATGTTGCTCTGGCGGAAATCACTCTGCGAATTGTACACCACGAACTGCACCCGCTCGTCGATGGAGTAGTCGAAGAACTTCTCCAGGTCCTGCTTGTTCCGCATGGCGCTGATGGAGACGTACTTCGCCACGTCGCGGCCTTCCTTGTAGAAGTAGGTCTCGATCTCCGGGAAGCGGTAGCTCGACCAAAGAAAATCCTTGTACTGCACACGGTTCTTGCCGAACTGCTGCTGGCTGCCGTTGTAGAACTGGGCGCTGCCGTCCACGGCAAGCAGGGCCGCGAACGACAGGATCAGGAAGCGGGATAGGCGGTTCACGGCGGGTGTGGGGTACTTTTGTGGGAGTCGCGAAGTTCACGCTTTTTCCGCAGGCATGCACATCAAAAAATTCACTTTCAATCCGTTCCAGGAGAACACCTACGTGCTGCACGCGGCAGGTGAAGGTATCATCATCGACCCCGGATGCTCTGACAAGAACGAGCAACGGGAGCTGGAAACGTGGTTAGCGGATAACATCGTGCGGCCCACGCGCGTACTGCTCACCCACGCCCACATCGACCACGTGATGGGCTGCGCCTGGCTGAAGGAGCGCTACGGCCTGCTGACGGAAGTACACCGCAAGGACCTGCCGATCTTGGAACTGGCGGTGCAGCAAGGCGCCATGTTCGGCGTGGCCTGCGAACCCGTGCCCGCGCCGAAAGCATTCCTGGAAGAGGGACAGGTGATCACCTTGGGCAAGGAACACTTGGACGTGCTCTTCGTGCCCGGCCACGCCCCCGGGCATGTGGCCTTCTACAACCCGAAGCAGCAATTCCTACTGGGCGGCGACGTGCTCTTCCACCGCAGCATCGGCCGCACCGACCTGCCCGGCGGCGATATGGATACACTGCTGAAAAGCATCCGGGAGGAGTTCTATCCTTTGGGCGATGACGTCGTAGTTTACAGTGGCCATGGGCCAGAGACTACGATCGGGGAGGAGAAGAGGATGAATCCTTTTGTGCGGGGGTGAGGTGGAAGCGCACGAGCGTGGACGCTTATTCTATGACAAAAGCAAGGGTCTTTTCTCGTACAGATGATCCTTGCGCAGGACGGCACAGACGCGATGGACGATCTTGCCACGGACAGCGTTGATCACACACAGCTTGGGCTTTCCCTCCGCAACCTTCCGCTTGTAGTATGTGCCTAGTTCCGCATCATTGCGGATGGCGACCAGTGCTGCCATGTGCAACAAGCTTTTCAGTCCTGCATTCGCCTTTCGGGATGTGCGGGTTCTCCCGCGTACGCTGGAACCCGATGTGCTTTCAAAAGGTGCCGCTCCTGCGTGACAGGCGAGTTGTCGCGGCGTCGAGAACCTTGAAAAAGCATCTGTCAAGGCGAGAAGGTTGGAGGCCAGAACAGGACCAACGCCGGGCACGGAGCTGATCAGGTCATACTGGTGCTTGACCTGAGGATCCGCGTTGATCTCCTCGGCGATCATGAACTCCACTTTCTTCAGCAACCTGTCGATCGTGCGGATCTGCGCCTGGTCCAACTGATTGAAGGTCTTGCGCAGGTCTTTGTGCATGTGCCGGTTCACGTTCCCAAGTTGGATCTTCAGCTTGACCTTGCTTTCCACCAGTTGCCGACGTTTCATCAGGAGCTGCTTGAGCTTGCTCATGCGCAAGTGATCGGCGGTGAACATGCGCGCTTGGTCACGGAACCTGCGCGCGTACTGAGCGATACGCACCGCATCGATCTCGTCGTTCTTGCCACGTGCGATGCCCATTCCCTGCTTGATGTTCATCGGATGCGCAAGCCAGACCGGCACTTGCAGATCGACCAGTACGGTCAAAAGCAAGTGTGAATAATGACCTGTGGGTTCCAGACAGAACAAACTCTGCGGGAGGTCCAACTTCCACTTCCTGATCCAAGCATTCACCAGCTTGGTGATGGCCCGTTCATCATTGCGCACCCGGGCGCTTTCCACATGATCGCCTTCGCTGTTGAGCAAGGCGAAGTCCAGATGGTCCTGGCTCACATCAATTCCAACATACTTCATCTCCATTAGATTTGGGTTTGACCAATGATCCTGGAGGGGCTGAGCAAAGGACCCTGTGCTTGATGACTCTAACAGGCCTGGAAGCCTCAAATTCTATTCGAGCCTCAGGTCCGAGGAGACAACAGGTCCCGATAAGCGTCATAGGCCGTAAACCTCTCGCGCGAGCTGGTTCACCTGATGTCCCGCTCAGTCCTCTTCAGTGATCTATCGGTGCAAGTCTAGAGTCGCGCGAGTTTTGGGGTGAGAAGCAATGGCATAGCTTTACGTGTCCCAAAATCGCAATGGAACTCACTCCAATCACGGATCAAGCCCGAGAATAATCCGCATAACAGGTACGACCCAACAGCCCAGTGCAATTTTGACGAAACCCACATTGATGAGATACATCCTAGTTCTAATTTATATCTTGACCAGTAGCATTTCTGGTTATGCGCAGGAAAGGCGTACTGCAGTATTAAAAATGAAATATGAGATCTCATCAACAGAAACCACTATTAAAGCTGAGCTTACTGTTTTGATTCCAAAAACCATTGACAAGGCTCAAAAAGTAATTAAGACAGAATATGCCCCTCAACCGGATACGATTATTCGCAATAACGACAATGAATACGCCATATTCACCATCGATTCACTTTCCGCTAAAAAATACATTGAAATAAATACTACAGTTGATATTTACGAGTTCGATCTTAAAATGGCCAAAATAGATAAATCGATCACACTAAACAGCTATCCTTTAGAGGATTATTTGATCAGTGAAAAATATTTAGAAAAGGATAGTGCCCAAATTAAAACTACAGCAAATCTCCTTCTATCCAAAACCAAAATAAGGACGATAAAGAATATATATAAATTCACCCTGAATGAAGTAAAATATACTCAATACACGAATACAGATAACGGGGCACTTAATGCCCTTGAAACAAAAAGAAGTGATTGTTCCGGATTTTCAGACTTATTCGTATCATTATGCAGAGCGAATGATATTCCAGCACGTGTGGTATATGGGTTCCTAACCGAATATGGGTCTAACCCAAGACATGCTTGGGCCGAAGCATATACGAATGAATATGGATGGATAAGATTTGACCCTACACCGTACCAATCCATAAAGTTTGACAAGTTGAAAAATATGTACATCCAAATATCTGATGTACGAAATGATAAAATATTGAGAAATGGATACTTTTACACCTATCGATATATGGGGGATCCAATAAATTTGAAGGAGACCATTGATATTACAAAATCGCTACCTCATAACTAAAGCAACCCGACGCTCCCGCAAGTCTTCCCGGCCCAACGATAAAGTGGGCTCCTGAACACCACAGGCCGGGGCGACTTGTGGTTCTGGTCTCAGGAGGCCGATAATGGCACAGAAGCTTCCAGCAGTCTTCAGACTGCCGCGCGGAATTAACTTCGGAGCGCAAGCAGGAAGCGTTGAGCAACTTCGATCTAAGGACGTGCTGGTAGGACGTGCTGGTGTGAAGTCCGAAGACTTCACAGAGAAGTCTGGATGAAAGCATTGTGCAGTACCCACAAGTCGCCCCGGCTATCCTTGTTGAGCGCAAAGGCTTGTTAGCCGGGAAGACTTGCGGGAGCGATGGGACTTGTGGTTCTGCTCTCACGAGTCTTGAAAGGAATGATCGCCAAACCAATGGACAAAGAATCTGCCTCCCCGCGCTCCCGCAAGTCTTCCCGGCCAAACGATAAAGTGAGCTCCTGAACGCTACAGGCCGGGGCGACTTGTGGTTCTGGTCTCAGGAGGCCGATAATGGCACAGAAGCTTCCAGCAGTCTTCAGACTGCCGCGCGGAATTAACTTCGGAGCGCAAGCATGAAGCGTTGAGCACCCTCGCTTAAAGGACTTGATGGTGTGAAGTCCGAAGACTTCACGGAGAAGTATGGATGAAGCGTTGTGCAGTACCCACAAGTCGCCCCGGCTATCCGTACCGAGCCAAAGCTTTGTTAGCCGGGAAGACTTGCGGGAGCGATAAGGCGAATTGATTGACACAGCAATGGACAACGAACCCACTCCACGGAAAGAACAACCCAATAACCCACTGCACGGGGTAAAGCTGGCCGATATCCTAGAGGTCTTGGTGGAACACTATGGCTGGGAGAGCATGGCAGCCAAGGTCAACGTCAACTGTTTCAAAAGTGACCCTTCGATAAAGTCCAGCCTTACGTTCTTGCGGAAAACACCATGGGCCAGGGACAAGGTTGAAGCGCTTTATCTGGAACTGAGGGGGAGAAGGGAACGGTAAAAGCTGGTGAGCCATGCCCGCCATCCCGCAGGCAACCTCGTCTACTTCCGCTCGTAGCTCGGGTTCACCACCTTGCTCTTCTCGAAGGCATTGTTCTTCACCGGCACACAGTCAAAGCCTTTGGGGTAGCGCAGGAAGAGGAAGCGCACGCTGAGGATCAGCGGGCGGTAGGTGCTGCTGAACCATTGCATCTTGCCGAAGTTGCCGCCGTCCTCCGGCGTGATGCTGAAGACCGGCGTTTCGAGTGCGGGGATGATCATCAATCGCTTGGTGAGCTTGAAGCCGTAGCCCACCTTCACATGCACCTGCCCAATGAGATCCGGTGGGAAGGCCCAGCGGTTCAGCGCGGTGAGGTCGGCGGTGTAGCTGCGGCCGGTGCCGAAGCGCCAGTCCAGGTTCGCGCCGAGGCTGAGCTGCACGAACTGGTAGTCCCGTGTTTGAAAGAGTTTGTTGGCATTGACATGTGCGGTGAGATGCTGGTCGTTGAAGGCGCCACTTCCGGCAAGTATGCCGATGCTGTCACCGCGGATCAAGGTGCCGGTGAAATCCTCGGTGCCTTTGAGCTGCTTGTAGGCCAGCCCGAAATCCCAGTAGTCGAGAATGATCGGATCGCGCGTGGAGACGAACCAACCGGCTTCTAAGTAGAGCCCGATCTTTCCGTTGGGGTCGAAAAGAGCGGTGTAGCTGGTGTCGCCGTTGCTGAAGACCGTCTCCTCCTTGTCCTTGAAGCGCGTCAGCGTATAGGTGATGCCTGGTGCGAAGTAAAAGCCGCCGCGCCGCATCTTGCCGTCTGTGGGGAAGATCTCCGGTCTCTTGCGGCCATAGATGCCCTGCGCGCAGAGCGAGTTGGCGAAGAGGAAGCCGAAGGCGATGGTGAGGGCGCGGTTCATCGTTCCAAAGGAAGTACGGGGCATGCCCTTAGAACGTGGGAATGCGGTGGGAAGTGTCAACGAAGGGTTGTGAAGGGCGGTCGGACCCCGTGGACGCAGGTACTGTGTTAACATGCAAGTGTCCTGTCGATTTATTTTCAACTATCTTTAAACCTCCAAAGGAAGTTGCTGCAAAGCACTATCCTGTGTAGCCTGGGCATTGTTCCGGGCTACCTTTTTT
>Ga0209582_1000165_pt1 | contig 63475 bp, 55 predicted proteins | sample KloWWTmetKNB5Kit_FD_187176 | JGI IMG/M metagenome (GOLD analysis project Ga0209582, IMG submission 187176) | Active sludge microbial communities from Klosterneuburg, Austria, studying microevolution and ecology of nitrifiers - Klosterneuburg... | ecosystem: Engineered > WWTP > Aerobic digester >...
AGAGGTCCGTTACATTCAGGTTGGTACCGGCATACAACTGGGGAGCATTGATGTTGCCACCATCGTAGATGATCAGCGAATCCCCGAAGAAGAGTAGCCCTGCATCGAAGAACAAGCCAAGGGGGAATGTCCCGGTGCCTTGGTAGTAGTACCGAAGGTCCACGCTGTTGTTGTAGCATACTCCATCGGTGACTTCCGTTCCGCAATCGATGAGCAGCGGGCATTCACCCGTATCCGTGATGTTCCCAAGTTGAATGTTGCAAAGGCTGCTGCTCTCATGCTCGACCACCACATTCACCGTATCATTCAGGGCGAATGGACCGAGTTCGGCCATGCCAACGGCAACGTCGATCACCGTTTGTGGATCGCCCCCATTCACGATGTATACGATGTTCACAATGGATCCATCACCGGTCGAGGTCACTTCGATAGGGATGCTGAATTGTTCGTTGGCACAATCGTCCACCACGGTATAACTCGCTTGTGGGAGGTCACAGTCCAAACAGACCACTTCCCATTCCCATCTATCGTAGGTCGCACTTGGGAATTCACCACCGCACTGCACCGATCCATCCGAACCCATATCCATGTAGATGCTGTTGCCAGTGGCGAAGATGTCGATGGTATAATACCGAGGGAAGGTGTTGTTGATCGCGCTTCCGGCAGGCCCTAAGTTGTAGTTGATCAGTGTGTCATGGACGAATACGAGCGGTGCCGTGTCGTCCACTCCATCATAGATGCGAAGGCTGTCGTAGTTGTTGCTTTCGATCGTGCCTCGGAGGAACCGAAGACGCAATGTTCCGGTGCCGACCGAGGTGAACAACCAACTCCTGGAATCGCTCGGCTCGTAACAGTATTCGAACTGCTCGGGCTGCGCACCGCAGACGATCAAGTTCGGGCACAACCCGGGATCCACGAAACTGCCGAGATCCACGCTACAGAAGTCGTTGTCCGCATTCTGTAGCACCACATGCACCGAGTCTCCATTCGGGAATGGACCCAACTCGGCGACTCCAACACCCAAGTCGACTACGGTCTGTGGGGCGCCATTGGCCACGGTGTACACGATCACGGCAGTTGCCGCATCGCCCAAGCCGGTAACGTCCACATTGATCGTATAGGTCTCCGAAGGACAATCCACCTCCACAGAAGCGGAACCAGTGGGAAGCTCGCACGAACCGCAGGATACTTCCCATACCAATATGTCCACCTCGAATCCGCCATCGTCACAACTCGTGAACGCATTGGAAGTGAGTTCCATGAAAAGACTTCCGCTGGCGGCGAAGAATACCATTCCGCTGAGGTCCTCCGTGTCGTTGACATCGTGCGTGAATAGCACGGATCCCGTATTGTCAGGCCCGTCATAGATCACGAATGGGTCATCATAGGCCACCGCACCTTGGTAGAATTGGATCCGTAAGGTCCCTGCGGAACTGGACTGGTACAACCAGGAAACAGCCTCATCATTCGCGTAGCAATATTCCCCTTGGATCGCCGTGCCGGATGCGCAATCAACGATGTATGGGCATGCGCTGAATGGATACAGTGCACCGAGGACCACGTTGCAGAGAGGGTCCGTGTCGTGTGCTACAGTGAATTCAGGCTGAAGGCCGTTGGTGAACGGCCCGAATTCGTGGATCCCGATGTCCAGACCTTCTGCGATCTCGATCTGACCGTCGAGATCCTGGATCACGTTCACGGTTGCGGCATCACCCAGTGAGATTACGTCCAATAGCACAGAGAATGTACCAAGGTCACAATCTTCGGTGTAGCTCACGCTGACCGTTGGTGGTGTGCAGTTCAAGAGCAACTGCACCGTGGTCGTTACTCCGATGGTCGCTGTTCCGCACGATTCGTCCGTGTTCCAGTGTGCGAACAGATCCTCGGTACCGGTCGTGGTCACTTGCACAGGACTCGAGCCTTGGCCGAGCACGGGACCGTCATATGTTCCGACGCGTACTGTGATGTATCCACCGGAGCTGAGTGTGAACTCATAATTCGCTCCGGACAGGATGTTCGTGATCTGGGAGTGCTCCGTCTCGTAGCTGAAATCGTTGATCAACGTCACTTCGCCGAGGGAACTCGGTACCACAGGATCGGGCGGATAGATGTCCACATTCAAACAATCGCCCTGCGCCATGACACCGCCAAGTGGCAGCAACAAGGTCGTAAGTAGGGCAAGCCCAAGTTCGCGTCCAATTCGATTCATACGTGTAAGGTTGTGAGTTGGCTGTTCGGTTCGTTCGCGAAGGTAAGGTTCACCCAATGAGTATGATCACTGCTAAAGATGCGAGAGGGACGATGTGCCAGAAGGTTCACCTTCGATAGGGTGAACCGCTGGTCTTCAGGGTGTTGTGCGATACAGGTTCTTCACCACTTGGTAGGCTGGTTTAGGTCGCCCCTCGTAGTCGATGATGCTCCAACTCGGCCCCGGCCAGCAGTCGTTCAATTGCCAGAGCAAGGTGCCCATGCAGTGGGGTTGAGCAGCCAAGTGGGCTTCAATGGCCATGCCGTAGGCTTTCGCTTGGGCGCGCTGGCTTGCTTCGATGAAACCTCCTAACGTGGTGGGCTTCTCATCTCCTAGTTCCCGTTCAATGGCCTCCCAGATCGGCTTGTCGGTCTTGTAACTGCGCTGAAGGCGCTTGATGGTCGGGCTGCCGAGGTTGAGTTCCTTCGGGTCGATGTAGTGCGAGAGCAGCGCACTGTCGGGATAGCTCTGGAAGCCGTATTCGCTCACAAAACGGCCAATGTTGTTCTTGAACGAAGAGAAAGTGCTGTCGCCGTGCCACACGCCCCAGTAGTGAAGATCGCCTTTTGTGAGGCCTTCTGCATTGCCCCAGTTGCTGAGGGGAGAGGTCGGGGTGTATGGAAAATGTTGAGCATGTGGTCCAATGGAGAGGGTGCGATCCATTTCTCTGTACGCATCGAAAACGCGAGCAGAGTCTGGACCGTGCAATCCATAACGTTCCTGCCAGCCCCAGTTCTTCCATGCAACTTCCAGTTCGTTATTGCCGCAGAAGAGCGCAAGACAAGGGTGATGTCCAATTCGATCGAGCAACTCTGTTGTTTCATCTACCAGATTCTCCTTGAATTCAACATTTCCAGGGACCATGTTCGCGACCATGAAATCCTGCCAGACCAAGATGCCTGCTGTATCACAGGCCGTGTAGAATGCTTCTGGTGGATAAACCCCGCCGGACCACACACGAACCATGTTCATGCCGGCTTCTCGCATGGAGCGGACAAGGCTTACCCATGCCCCATCGCCCGCAGCCGCAAGCAGAAGACTGGGAGGGATGAGGTTACAGCCCTTCATGAACACATCGGTTCCGTTCACACGGAACGAGAACGAGATTCCTTTCGAGTTCTGCTCTTGAACCAACTCGATCGTTCGATATCCCGTCCGTTTTTGGATCCGATCGATCACTTTGCCTTCACTGTCCACCAATTCGGCTACAATGGTGTGAAGTGGTTGTTCCCCTTCACCCAAGGGCCACCAAAGCCTTGCTGAAGGGATGAGGCCTTCAAAGCCGGAGGAACCTGTTCCATCGACGACCCCGATCGGTACTTGGGCGATCACATGGCGATCAACAGCGTATCGCACGGAGCCATCGAAAGGCGCATTCAGGTAGGATCTCAGCTGGAGGGCGACTGAGTCCTGGATCGGAACAGCAGACACCTGGAACGACAAGAAACGCGCTCCACTCCATACCCTCAAATCCACTGCCTGCCAGATCCCGCTCGTGACCAATCTTGGGCAGAAATCCCAACCGAACTGGTACGCTGCTTTGCGGATGTACGGGCTCACACCACTGGGGTCGTTGTCGTGCGGCAGTTGGATGCCGTATGCATCGCGCAGCTTCGCCCCTTCCTTGATCGGGCTGCGGAAGATCACTTTCAGTTCATTGGTGCCAAGCCGAAGACGCTCTTTGATCGGCCATTCCCAAGTGCGGAACATGTTGTCCGCCTTGCCCATGAGTGAATCGTTGAGGTAGACCTCCGCGAAGGTGTCCAGCCCTTTGAAGACCAGATCCAAGTGGTCGTGGTTCAGCAAGGTGTCCGCAACGAAAAGGGTGCGCTGGTAGATCCAGTCCTCGTTCTCGATCCATTGAACACTGTCCACATTGCTGCCGAAGTAGGGGTCCGGGATCAGTCCGTTGCGGAGCAGATCGGTCTGCACCACACCGGGTACTTCAGCGGTGTACCATTGCTCCATCCCCACCTGCTGGAACTGCCATCCATCGTGCAGAGGAATGTGGAACTCCTGCGCGATGACAGCAAATCGCAACAACAGCGAACATCCAACCCCCAACATTTTCCAACACCCGACCACCAACGAGACCCTCATCGCAGACCCGCTTTCACCAACGCGTTCATCACCCCTTCGATCTTCGCTCTATCGGGTATCACGTCGAATTGGACATTGCCTCCGGCAGAACTCAACGCGGGGCCTTTCATCTGTCCCGGTACTCGCCTTTGAGCAGCGAAATGGACCTCCCGTGCACCGGTCTGCTCCACGATCCGAAGCACGTTCTCCGGATCTATCCCGCCGGCCACTGCGATCTCGATCCGGTCGCCCGCGCGTTCGATGATGCGGATCAACGTTGGAATGCCATCAACAGCCAACCCAGCCCCACCTGATGTGAGGATCCGGTCGATACCCAGTTCCACACAACTCTCCACCACCCGCAACGGGTCGGCTAAGTGATCGATAGCCCGGTGGAAGGTGATCTCGCTTTCAGGTGCCAACCGCTTCACCGCTTCAAGAATGCGCTGCTCTACCTCCCCTTGCCCGTCGATCGCGCCCGTCACCAAGCCCAGTGCCCCACCACCGAAGATCTCAGCATCCGTCAACAAGGCGTTCGTTTCTGCGGGTGAATACGTGAATCTTCCCGGCCCAGGACGTACAAGGACGCGGACAGGGATCCGGACGGCACCTCGCACCGTATCGACAAGCCCTGAGCTTGGCGTAACGCCGCCACAGTCCAGCCACGTACAGACCTCAACACTCGTGGCACCGCACTCTTCGGCAGTAATGGCTTCCTCTACTGAGGTGATACAAACCTCCACGTTCACTTGCATCGATCAAACATAACCCACCACGTTGCAACCGGCGGCGTTATCCTGCGTACAACGCGCCTGATGAACTCTCACCGATCCATCTTCCTGATCGCTTGGTTCGCTTGTAGCACCTTCGCCCAAGCGAATGCGGTCGTGGACAGCACCGATCCAACAAGCAAAACCACCGTCTCTGCGGATCAGCGCGCTCGAGCCTTGATCGCACGATCGTTGATGGTCATGGATACGGATCCGATCCGTTCGCATGAGCATGCTACCAATGCATTGAAGTTAGCCGAGTTGGCAGGCGATGCGACCTTGGAGCACCGGACGTTGCGCTGTTTGGGCCAAGCCGAAGAGCGTATGGGGGCCTATGCGGATCTTTTGCGTACCGCCTTGCGCACATTGAAGTTGGCGCAGGACCTCGGGAATGCCTCATTCATCGCCACCGACCTCCGCGACCTTTCCATGGCCTATGCGTTGAACGAAATGCCTGAAAAGGCCGTGGACGAAGCGCGAAACGCATTGGCCATGGTGCTCCCAATGCAGGATGCCACCACCATTGTGGAGTCCCAGCTCTTTTTGGTACGTACGCTCTTGGTTACGGGCCGATATGATGAAGCACTACGGACGGCGGAGAAATTCCGGCAGAGCGCTTCCATGTCGAATTCCACGGAAGACCCTCGGTTGGCCCACTTGATAGCTAGGATTTTGCTAGCCACGCATAAGTACGCGGATGCGTTCACGTACTTGGCCCGTTTGGAACGCACATTGGACGGTTCCGATGCCGAACGTTTCCAACTCACCACGGACATCGCCGAAGCGTATATAGGATTAGGTAGGGTTCAAGATGCCACTGACGCTATCGCTTCAGCGCAGACCCTGTTGCTCCGAACCGATTCGTGGAACAACCGGAACCGGATCGTCGAATTGGATTACGAAATGGCCGTGATGCAGGGACATTGGGAGTTGGCCCTCTCCACGTTCAAGCACATGACGGAGCAGGCCGATAGTGTGAACAATGCCCGCACACGGATGCAATTGGCCCGCATGCAGGTGACCTACGACCTCGAGCGGAAGGAACAGGACAACACCGAACTCCGTGCAGAGAACGCCATGAATGCGCAGCTTATCCAAGGGACCCAGTGGAATAACCGGTTCCTATTGATCTTCTTATTGGTGCTTTTCGGCTGCGTTGTTGGCCTGTTCTTCACCAGCCGCCATGGTCTGCGCATGGCACGTCGATTGAAGTTGAAGAACATGGTGATCAAAAAGCAGCACGATGAGATCCATGCCAAGAACTTGGAAATGCAGCGCCAACATCTGCGTTTGGCGGAGACTCTGGTAAGCGACGAGGAAAAGGAGATGGTGATCAAGGAGATCCACCACCGTGTGAAGAACAACCTCCAAGTGGTGGATAGCCTACTGACCATTCAAGGCATGGAGAACGAGGATCCCAACGTGGATCGTGTTCTTCGGGCGGCCCAAGGCCGGATCCGTTCCATGGCCATGGTACACGAGCACATCTACCGCTCCGCTTCTCAGCCGGATCTGGACCTTCGTACGCATTTGCACCAACTCGTCCGGAGCATCTTGGTCGCGCACGGCGTGCATGACCGGGTCTCGGTTTCCGTGGAAGCCAATGTGCCACCGTTGCCCGTTGAAACCTTGATGCCACTGACCTTGGTGGTGAACGAATTGTTCACGAATTCATTGAAGTATGCGTTCTGCGATGGCTCCATGGGCCGCATCACCGTGGTCGTTCGTCCGTCCGGTGTGGGTTACGAATTGCTCTTTAGCGATAACGGCTCTGGGATGGGAACGGACGAACCCGGAGCGAAGGATAAGTCCTTCGGTCTGGAATTGGTGCGCACACTCGCCCGGCAGTTGAATGGCGAAGTGCATTTCTTGAAAGGACGTGGAACGACCATTTCGATGACCTTCGCTCCGGATCGAATGGCACTTCAGGCCGCATCCTGAAGCGGGGCCTATCTTCGCGCTTTGAATGACCGACGTGTCCCAACCTACCGAACCCGCAGCTACGATCACGGATTTCCAAAGCCTCGGCATCGGTGACGACCTGCTGCAAGGGTTGGATTCCATGAACATCCGGGTGCCTACCCCGATCCAACAGCAGGCCATACCAAAAGTGTTGGATGGCCGGGATCTGATCGCCTGCGCACAGACCGGCACCGGCAAAACAGCGGCGTTCTTGCTCCCCTTGATCGACGTGATCACTAGTTATCGGCCCAAGGTCGATGGCTCCATTCGGGCTCTTATCATCGTTCCTACCCGCGAATTGGCACTGCAGATCGATCAGCAAATGCAGGCCATTGCCTACTTCACTCCCATCACCTCCATTCCGTTGTACGGGGGAAGCGATGGCAACACCTTCGATGCGCAGAAACAAGCGCTTACCAGTGGTGTGGAAGTCGTGATCGCGACGCCTGGCAAGCTCTTGAGTCACCTCAACCTCGGTTACGTTCCGTTGAATGGACTGGAATTCCTGATCCTGGACGAAGCCGACCGGATGATGGACATGGGCTTCGTGGATGATATCCGCAAGATCATCACCTTCCTGCCCAAGGAGCGACAATCGCTGATGTTCAGCGCCACCATGCCGTCTGCGATCCGGGAACTCACCAAGCAGATCCTGCACGATCCATTCGAGATCTCCATTGCGTTGAGCAAGCCTGCCGCAGGTGTGGACCAACAGGCCTACGTGATCTTCGATATGCAGAAGGGCAATATCTTGGAACACATCCTCAACACCAATGAAGCCTCGAGCATAGTGATCTTCGCAGGAAGGAAGATCGAAGTGAAGAATCTTGCCCGGCACCTTCAGAAGCGAGGTTTCAATGCGGCCGGCATGCATAGCGATCTGGAACAGACCGAACGCGAATCGGTCATGCTCGATTTCCGCAACCGCAAGCTGCGTGTACTCGTGGCCACCGATGTGGTCAGCCGGGGCATCGATATCGACGACATTGATCTGGTGATCAACTACGATGTACCACGCGATCCGGAGGATTATGTCCACCGAGTGGGAAGAACGGCGCGTGCGGCCAAGAAAGGCGCTGCTGTGACCTTCGTGAACGAGAAGCAGATGCGCGAATTCGGGCGTATTGAGGAACTGATCGGGTACGAGGTGAAAAAGATGGACCTACCACAGGGTATTCCTGCCGGACCACGCTACGACCCGAAGGCTCGTGTAGCAGGTGGCAAACAGAACGGCCACCGCCGGAGCGGTGGCCGTGGTCGTAGCGGCGGCGGTCAGCGTTGACCTACTTCGCGCGGAACTTGTCCTTGTTGTCGGCCAGCACTTTCATGGCATCCCATGCTTTGGCTGCTTTCCCGACCCGTTCAATGGTGACCTGTTCCATTTTGTCGCCCATCACGATGGCATTCACCACATCCTGCCCTTCGGTCACATAACCGAACACGGCGTGCTTCCCATCCAACCAAGGGGTTTCCTTGTGGGTGATGAAGAATTGGCTGCCGTTCGTTGCTGGTCCTGCGTTGGCCATGCTCATCGTACCTGGGCGGGTGTGCTTCAGGTCCGGGTGGATCTCATCGGCGAAGGCATAGCCCGGTCCACCGCTTCCCGTGGCCGTAGGGTCGCCCCCTTGGATCATGAAGTCGGGGATCACCCGGTGGAACACGATGCCATCGAAATACGGCAGCCCCTCGGCCTTGGCGGTGTTCTTCACTTTTCCTTCCGCTAGGCCCACGAAGTTGGCTACGGTCATCGGTGCTTTTTCATACTCGAGCTTGATCGTGATCATGCCCTTGTTCGTCTTGATCTTGGCATAGATGCCATCGTTTGAGTTCTCCACTGTTTTCTGAGCTTTTGGTTGTTCGGTAGGTCCGGTCGCAGCCACGATGCCGCTGCCTTCTGGTGTAGAAGTACAAGCAGCAAGCGATAGGCTGAGCAATGCAGGTAACGTGATCGAGAATAGCATGGTCATGGTCTGTATTTCTTGGGTGGCGAAGTTAGTTCGTGAAAATGAGTGCGCTCATTCCAACATGATCGCCTCTATGGCTTCCAGTTTCTCATCGGTGAAGGCCCCATCCTCGCGGTGGACGATCCGACCTTGAGCATCCAGTACGAAGAAGTACGGAATGTCCTTCTTCTTCAGGTCCAGCGCATTCTGAAGAGGCTCTAAGTCATCCTTGGAGAAGACCACATGATCCACTATGGCCGGTTCTGCACTCTTCCGGAATTTCTTCATGCTCGGCTCGTAGGCGGCTTTGTTCACACCTACGAAGAGCGGAACGAAATACACCTCTGCCTCATAGGCCGATGCGAATAGTCCATGCTTGGCTACGAAACGGAGGTACGCTGGTTCGTACCACGCCTCCAACAAAGGTGTGGCCTTTTGGCTGTATGCAAGTCCTACCACGGTCCATGGTCCATCACCGGTGCGCGGTATGGTAACTGACGTGCCGTTGGCCGTTTCGCCTTGAATGGTTGGGAAACGATCTTGGGCGTACAGTAGCGCGGGAAGGATGGAACAGACGAGGAGCAGGGTGCGCATGGCGGTGCGGTTCGCAAGGATCGTACCACTATCGTAGTCCGTCTTCCGGATTCTTGCCTTTGTGCGGGCGGAACCAGTCCTTCATCCGCACGATGTCCGCTTCAGGGTCGTCGGTCAATGGGAAGGGCGCGGAAAGGATGGCCAGTTTCTCTGGATAGTCGAAGGTGCAGAGGACGATCGGGACCTTGGCCCCGGTCGCGATCCGGTGGAATCCGGTCTTCCAATCGGGCTGGTACTTGCGGGTGCCTTCCGGGGTGATCCCGATCTTGGTGATCTCGCCTCGATCGAACATGGCGATCACGGCATCCACGAGATTCGTGTGCTTGCTTCGATCCACCGGATAGCCCCCCACGGCGCGGAAGATCCATCCGAACGGCGGTTTGAACAGCGAGTTCTTCGCCAAGAACTTCACATTGCCCATGCGGGCCAAGTTGCGTACGGCGAGGCCCACGAAGAAGTCCCAATTGCTGGTGTGCGGGGCGACCACCACGATGTACCGGTCCAAGCCCTGAGGCCGATCATCCTGAATGCGCCAACCGGCCAGGGTATGAAAGAAGAAACCATAGATGATGCGCATGGGTACCAATTGAGGATCCGTGGTGCATCTTTACAGCGGATCGACCACCATGCACGGTTCACGGAACGCTGGCAATATAGTAGCCCCATTGCGCACTTGGGCGAATGGAACCTCGACGCCGCCTCTTGCGTATCACGGCGGCATGGATCAGGCGAAATTCGCGGTGTTGGATGTGGAGACCACCAGTGGGGATCCTACCTCTGGAAGGGTCATGGAGGTGGCCATACTTGCCTTGGATGGAAACGCGGTGCGACTGCGTTGGGACACGTTGGTGGATCCACGTCGACCTGTGCCACACTTCATACGCAAGCTCACCGGGATCAATGATGCCATGGTGAAGGCTGCACCCTTCTTCGTGGATGTGGTGCGCACCATTCAAACGCTTACCGAAGGCCGCATCATCGTAGCCCACAACGCACGTTTCGATATGACCGCTCTGGAGCACGAGTTCGCCCGTACAGGGCTGATCTTCGACCGCCCCACCCTGTGTACCGAACGGCTCACGCGCCAGTTGGTTCCGCATTTGGACCATTACAACCTCGGTAGTATTTGCCGGTATTTTGGTATCTCGTTCACTTCCGCACACCGTGCTATGAACGATGCGGAGGCAACGGCATCATTGTTCGGTAAACTGCTCGCTGAACATGGCGAAGAGCGGATCCTCGCTACCGTATCGAGTTGGCCTAGGGCGATCCGAGCCTAGAAAAGCATATTGCTCGCCCATAGGAACCACATCACCAGGGAGCAGAATGCCCCGGCGATGGCCATCCGGAAGCCAAGCTTCATTCGTGCGATGCCGAAAGCTTTATAGTGACCCTGTTGACGCATGCTCTTGCGCATCCCCCAGAAACCGAAGATCAGAGCGAGAATGGCGAGCACCAAGGCCAAGGAGACCAGGTGCCGGGCAAATGCCAAGGGAATACTGAGCGCACCGAAGATCAGGGTCACCGTGCTGAGCGGCAGGTTCTTTTCGGTCTGCTTCATGCGGAGAGCACTTCGTGGAGCGCAAGGACCTGTGGGATCACAAGCTCCGTATCGTCGTTGCGGATCACGTGGTCGGCCAATGCGAGGAGTGCTTCTTCAGAGATCTGGTTCGCCATGCGCGCACGGACCGCGGCCTCCTCTACTCCATCGCGCCGGTGTACCCGCTCGATGCGCAACTCCTCTGGAGCGTTCACCACCACCACGTGATCGAAGCGCGCCCTATCCGTTAGGATCGCCGCCTCCATCACCACATAGGGCGCACGCTGCCGTTCCACCCAACGCTGGAATTCGCGTTGCACCATCGGATGCACGATGGCGTTCAGGTCCGTGAGTGCTCCTTTATCGTGGAACACCACCTGGGCCAACTCCTTTCGGTCGATGCTTCCGTCCTTCAGCATACGCTCACCGAAACGGTCAATGATGGATCGCTGTACTTCTGGAGAGGAAAGGATCTCTCGCCCGGCACGGTCAGCCTCGAAAACGGGCACGTTCAGCACGCGCAGGATCTGAGCCACGGTGCTCTTTCCGCTCCCAATTCCGCCGGTAAGGAGAACCTTTAGCATGTGGACATGGGATCATGCGGTCATGTGAGCATGTGAGCATGTGGTCGTGCTTTGTATACAAGTCCGCATGGTCACACGTTCAAATGACATTACCCTTTGGCTGTCACCTCGTTCAGCTGCTGCGAATTGTCCATGGCGATGGCGCTTTTCTCGAAGCGCAACTTCACGTTGGAATCTACTTCGAGCAGGATCGTGGTATCCGTCACTTCGATCACTTTCCCGTGTAGGCCGCCGATGGTGACCACTTTGGTGCCCTTGCTCAAGGCTTCCCGGAACTTCTTCGCATCCTTTGATTTCTTCTGTTGTGGACGGATCATGAAGAAGTAGAAGACCACCATGAGGAGGCCCATCATGATGTAGAAACTCGGGTCGCTGCCTTGCGCTTGTAGGAAGATGTTCAGGGTCATTACGATGTCTGGTCTATGGAGCTGTGGTGGGGCCGATCACTTCGGCGGAAAGGGTGAGTACGTTGCTGGGTGGTGAAGTATTCGCGACCACCGTGACGGTCTTGTCCTGTCGGCCATTGCGGCCTTCACTATCAAAACTGATGGAAATGGTGGCGCGCTCGTTGGGCTTTACCGGATGCTTGGGCCAATCCTTACCGACGGTGCAACCACAGGAACCGCGCACATCGGTGATCACCAAGGGACCTCCACCAGTGTTCACGAAGGTGTACACGCTATCCACACGGGTGCCTTGTGCGATCCGACCTAGATCCAGATGGGTGAATTCGAAGTCCATCTTCGGCAGGTCCTTGGGGTCCACATTCTCGTAGCCCGATGCGGGAAAGTCGAGGGCATCCGAACTCACCACTTCCGGTTCTCTTTCGCTGTGGTCCGTGATGCGGCACGATGGAAGCCCGAGCGCAATTGCGAATAGCAGCAGGAGATGACCGAGGTATACCCCAGCATTCAATGTGCGATCCAGACCCTTCTTCATGTTCAACTTTCGAGTAGTCCACGGCCCACCTTCTGGATCCTGCCGTCGGCGCGCATCTCGATGAAGATCTTGTCCAACACACCGTTGATGAAGTTCTTGCTCTTCGGGGTGCTGTATGCCTTGGCCACTTCGATGTATTCGTTCATGGTCACCTTCACAGGGATCTGGTCGAAGATGAGCACCTCGGTCAGCGCCATCTTCATCAGGATCATATCGCTGAGAGCGATGCGATCACTTTCCCAATTGCTGGACTTCGCCGCAATGGCCTTTTCGTGCTCTTCGCCCAATTCAATGGTCTTGCGGAAGAGTTTGGAAACGAAGTCGTGATCTTCTCTGGGGTCGCGCACCATTTCGCCCAATGCCTGATCGGCCGTAACGTTGGCGCGCATCTGATCCAACGTGCGTTTGACCAAGGCTGCCGCTAGGTCCAGATCTTCCAACCAAGCGATGTTCCGCGCTTCGAATACCTCTTGCAAGGCTTCGTTATTGGCGATCAGTTCCGTGAACAAATGAATGGCAAAGGCCTGGTCCCGTTTGAAACCGCCCTGTGCTTCCTTCAAGTAGGCCATGACCTCCTCGTTGGATTCGAGTTCGCGGTACATGCCTGTGAATACCTCGTGGTTGCCCACCCAACTGATCTTTTGTTTCTCGCACTCGACCCGGAGGCGTTCACTTTCGGCGATGCCACGGACGACGGCATTGTCAATGAAGCGGCGGTTGGGCTCCAGATCTTCGGCGGTAGGCAAGCGCTTCTTCTTGCGCTCTTCGATCCGCAGTTCCGCGATGTGGCGCAGCTCCCCGAAAACGAGCAATAACGACAGGTATAGATCGTACGTGCGTTCCACTCCACCCAGGAGTTCCTTCTCGATGCGGGCAGCACTGCCACTGTCGCTTTGCCAATAGGCATATAGCGATTGGAAGGTCTTGATGCGGAGATATCGGCGGTTCAACATGTTCAGAATCGCATGCCCGCGGCTCGCATGCTCGTGATGCGGTCCTCGGCAGCTTGGTTGGCGGCGAGATAGGTGGGTATTCCGAGGTCTGCGCTGGCCTTGAAGATGCGTAAGGCGGTCTGGTGGATATCCTCCGTTTGGCGCAATGCCGCTTTCCGGTTGTAGCCCTTTCGTTCCCACGCACAATTGATGATCCCCCCAGCGTTGATGAGGAAATCCGGTGCATACAAAATGCCCCTGTCCATGACCGCTTTGCCGTGGATGGTCTCATCGGCCAATTGGTTGTTCGCAGCGCCTGCGATCACACTGCACTTCAAGCGTTTCAATGTGTCGTCGTTCACCGTAGCCCCTAAAGCGCAAGGTGAATAGATGTCCACATCCAGATCGTAAACCTCATCCGGCTTGACCAAGGTGATGGCACCGAAATCGGCCTTTATCGCCGCGAGTTTATCCTCGTGGATGTCCGTGAGGTAGACCTTGGCTCCCTCCTTCACCAACCACTCGACCAGACCACGGCCCACGTTACCGCCTCCTTGAACGGACACCTTTCTCCCACCGAGATCATCGGAGCCGTACGCCGTCTTTGCCGCCGCCTTCATGCCGCAATACACACCATATGCGGTCACGGGGCTGGGGTCTCCGCTCCCGCCCATTTCTTCAGGAAGTCCAGCAACGTTCTTGGTCTCTTTTTGGATGTTCACCATTTCCGTGGTGCTCATGCCCACATCCTCTGCCGTGATGTACCGACCATTCAGGCTGTCCACGAATTGGCCGAAGCGCCGGAACATGGCTTCGGTCTTCTGTGTACGCGCATCGCCGATGATCACGGCCTTGCCACCGCCCAGGTCCAGCCCGGCCAATGAACTCTTGTAGGTCATCCCGCGACTCAGGCGCAACACATCGTTCAGCGCTTCGCTTTCTGTGGCATATGGCCACATCCTAGTTCCGCCCAAGGCGGGCCCTAATGTGGTATCGTGTATGGCAATAATGGCCTTGAGTCCGGTCGCACGGTCATGGCAGAAGAGGACCTCCTCGTGGTCGTGGGCTTCCATACGCGCCAGAACAATATCGGTGCCTGCGGCTTTTGATGTCGTTTGGATCATCGTTGATCGGTTCTATGTGTTCGGTGCGTATGACACAGCACCATCTTTGTCTTCCGGTTTCTGGTACACTTCACCCACCTCCATAGCGGTTACCTTTGTCCCGCTGTTGATGGGAGTTTTCCCGATGAGCGGCGCAAAAGTAGCACGTTCCGGTCCCCCGCATGCGACCGCTCCTCAAGCTGAACCCCTACCTAGCGAAGTACCGTTGGCATTTGATGCTGGGAACGGTGTTCATCGTGCTTAGTAATCTATTCGCTGTGTACGCCCCTCAGGTGGTCCGCGAGGCGATCGATCTGATCGCCCAGGGCATTGGGCAAATGGGACTCCCCGCGAATGAACGCGTGTTACCGGTGCCGCATACCTTGCAACTGTGGGTCGGTTGGACCGGCATCGATCTGGCCCACAAGTTGAAGGCTCTGCATGACGCGGATGCCATGAAGGCCACGGTGGTCTGGTGTGCCGGCCTGCTCGGTGTGGTGTACTTGGTCTTCGCTTTGTTGAAGGGACTCTTCTTGTTCCTGATGCGACAAACGATCATCGTGGTGAGCCGACTGATCGAATTCGACCTGAAGAACCGGATCTATACGCACTACCAGCAGTTGGATCGCGGTTTCTACAAGCGGAACAGTACCGGCGATCTGATGAACCGGATCAGTGAGGATGTAGGGAAAGTGCGCATGTATCTGGGTCCAGCGGTGATGTACACGATCAATCTGATGGTGTTGTTCGTGATGTGTATCGGTTTCATGCTGAACGTGAACGTGGAACTCACCCTTTGGACCTTGGCACCCTTGCCGATCATGAGCCTCATCATCTACCGGGTCAGCGATGTGATGAACAGGCGGAGCATGGCCGTACAGAAACAACAAAGCCGACTCAGTACGTTGGCACAGGAGAGTTTCAGTGGCATACGGGTGCTGAAGTCCTACGCGAAGGAGCCCATGGCCGTTGAGCGTTTCGCTGAAGCAGCGGCCGATTACCGCAAGCGCAGCATGGATCAAGCGAAGGTGGACGCGCTCTTCATGCCCTCTATCATGCTGTTGATCGGCCTGAGCACGGTGGTCACTATTTTCGTTGGCGGTAAGAAATTGTTGGATGGCGATCCTTCAGTGACCGTAGGCAACATCGCCGAATTCGTGATCTACGTGAACATGCTCACTTGGCCTTTCGCATCGGTGGGTTGGGTCACCTCGCTGGTTCAGCAAGCCAGTGCAAGTATGGAGCGCATCAACGAATTCTTGGATGCTCGACCGGCGGTCACCGATGCCGATGTTCCCCCGTCATCGCCCGAAGATCCAGCACCGATCCGCGGTGGCATCACCTTCCGGAATGTTTCCTACGTCTACCCCGATACTGGGATCCGCGCATTGGATCGTATTTCCTTCCAAATTCCAGCGGGCGGCACCTTGGCCGTAGTAGGGCATACGGGTTGCGGAAAGAGTACACTGGCCGAATTGATCGGTCGCGTTCACGATGTGACGGAAGGCGAGGTCCTGATCGATGATGTCCCGATCCGGAAGATCCCGCTTGAGCATCTTCGCTCCCATTTGGGCTTCGTTCCACAGGAGGTGCTTCTTTTCAGTGATACCATCCGGAACAACATTGCTTTTCGGCTGGATCCTGGCGAGGATCTGGATGAACGGGTACGGGAGGCCGCACAGAAGGCGCAGATCCATGCCGATATCGAAGGCTTTCCGAAAGGATACGATACCCTGGTCGGCGAACGCGGAATAACATTGAGCGGTGGCCAGAAGCAGCGCGTTAGCATCGCACGGGCCATCATCGCGTTACCGAGTATCCTTGTGTTCGACGATGCCTTGAGCGCTGTGGATACCGTGACCGAAGAAGCCATCCTGCGTGCCCTTCGATCCGTGATGACAGGCCGGACAACGGTGCTTATCAGTCACCGTATCAGCACCGTACGCGATGCGGACCTCATCTTGGTGTTGGCCAACGGACGCGTGGTGGAAGAAGGCACCCATGATCGGTTGATCGGGCAAGAAGGCGAGTATGCGCGGATGCACCAAGAGCAGTTGTTGGAGGAGGCCCGGAAAGGCATCGACCTGTAGAACCCTCGACCCGCTGGTCGGCCCAACCGACCCCTCCCATACCCCATAGAATTTGTATTCTTGGTTGACGCGGTTACATTTGGTTGGGACTGCGGCTAATGGGCAGTCCACCAAGCGCCATGCAGGATGATCGTGAGGACGTATTCTCCAAAGCCGTAAGAGCTGGGAAACGAACGTATTTCTTCGATGTGAAGAGCACTCGGGGACGTGATCTGTACTTGACCATTACCGAGAGCAAGAAGCACACGCACGAGGATGGTTCGGCGCATTATGACAAGCACAAGATCTTCTTGTACAAAGAGGATTTCGAGAAGTTCCGCGATGGCTTGACCGAAGCTTTCGGCGAGATCGACCGGTTGAAAGGAACCGGTGAATACGTGCAGGACGAGCCACCGCGCTCCACCGATGACGACGCTCCACCTTACACCGATCTGAATTTCGAAGACCTGGACCGGAAGGATATCTGATCCGCGGTTGATGTTCGGCTTTGGAGTCCTCGCTTATCGTAGGTGATCAGGTTCAATTGACGTGTTGGTCCGTCGAGTTGAGCCATACCTACAGATAACCCGGACGATATTCTGCCCTATACATGGATCCTGGCACACTTCCCTGTTCAAAACTCTATGAGTTACGAACACGGAATTAGGTGGAACGCACCTGTTCTTTGTGGCCGTCAACCGTTGACCCAACGCTTAACGTCGGGTCATCCAACGAATCCAAAACCACAATGAGCATGGCCAAGATCATCTCTATTGTCAACCAGAAAGGCGGTGTGGGTAAAACCACCACCGCGATCAACCTAGCAGCTAGTTTGGGCGTGCTGGAGCGACGTACGCTCTTGGTGGATGCCGATCCACAAGCGAACGCCACGAGCGGTGTTGGCTACGACCCGAGGAACGTGAAGGCCAGCATCTACGAGTGCATCATCAACAATGTCTCGCCAAGTGACGTGATCCTAGGCACGGACAATCCGAACATGGACCTCCTGCCCGGCCATATCGATCTGGTGGGTGCCGAGATCGAGATGATCGACATGCGCGACCGCGAGCAGCAGCTCAAGAACGTGCTCGATCAATTGCGCGATCAGTACGATTTCATCATCGTGGATTGCTCCCCTTCCCTCGGCCTGGTCACCGTGAACAGCTTGACGGCCAGTGACAGCGTCATCGTGCCCGTGCAATGCGAATATTTCGCCTTGGAAGGCTTGGGCAAGTTGCTGAACACCATCAAGATCGTGCAACAGCGACTGAACCCACAACTCGTGATCGAGGGCATGTTGCTCACCATGTACGACAGCCGCCTGCGCTTGGCCAACCAAGTGGTGGAGGAAGTGAAGACGCACTTCCAACAATTCGTTTTCGACACGGTGATCCACCGGAACGTGGCTTTGGGTGAAGCGCCTAGCCATGGGCAGACCATCATCATGCACGATGCGACGAGCAAGGGTGCGGTGAATTACCTGAACCTGGCCCGTGAGATCCTACAGAAGAATAGCCTGACGCGGATCCCCGATCATGAGCGTACTGTTGAAGTAGCTACCGAAGAATGACCAAGAAGAAAGGCCTGGGTCGCGGCTTGAGCGCCCTGTTGGACGATCCCTCTTCAGATATCGCCACTGCTACGCGACCCGTATACGACCCGAGCGCGAACCCAATGCGGAGTACCAACCCGATCGGTACGGTGCGCGTGGCCCATATCGAGCCGAATCCTTTCCAGCCGCGCAAGCACTTCAGTGAAGAGGCGCTGGCGGAATTGGCACAAAGCATCCGCGAGTTGGGCGTGATCCAACCCGTGACCCTGCGTAAAGTGGGCCTTGATCGCTACCAACTCATCAGCGGGGAACGGCGTTTCCGCGCCTCGCAGTTGGCCGGCTTGACGGAGCTTCCCGCTTACATCCGGGTGGCCAACGATGAAGCCATGTTGGAAATGGCCTTGGTGGAGAACATCCAACGCGAAGAACTGGATGCCATCGAAGTGGCGATCAGCTTCCAACGCCTAGTGGATGAGGTGAAGTTGACCCAGGAGCAATTGAGCGAGAAGGTCGGCAAGGACCGCACGACCGTCACCAACTACCTCCGTCTTTTGCGGTTGCCTCCGGAGATCCAACTCGGATTGCGTCAACGGGTGATCGGTATGGGCCATGCCCGTGCGTTGATCGCGGTGGGTGATGCGGCCAAACAGGTGGAACTCTATCAACGCATCATCAGCAGCCAGTTGAGTGTTCGTCAAGTGGAGGAATTGACCCGGACCTCCTCTCCGAAAGGCACCAGGACCAGCGCTCGCCCTATGAAGGACCTGAGCAAGTTGCTGTCACAGCACATCGGCAGCCGTGTTCAAGTGAGGCAGAGCGTGGAAGGCAAAGGGAAGATCGAGATCAGCTTCAAGAACGAGGATGAATTGCGCCGGGTCTTGGCCGTGATCCAGGGTTGAGGTGCGCCGTTGTTGCGACCTTTGGGGCATCATGCGTGGCGTGTTTCTCCTCTTAGCCGTTGTGCTTGCGTACAGTGGCCAGGCCCAGTCCGAACTGGATCTCTTCCGTCCAGTGGTGGATACCGTCGCTGCCAATGCACCTTTGCGGGTGGTCGATGTGGATTCCGTCGGTCCTCTCCGAACCGATACGCTGAACTGGCGTCAACGGCATTCTCCCAGAATGGCGACTTTGTTCTCGGCAGTTCTACCGGGTGCCGGCCAGATCTACAACCGCAAGTATTGGAAGGCTCCTTTGGTTTGGGGTGGGCTTGGCGTGAGTTTCTGGTTCATTCAACGGAATACCAAGGAATACCAGCGCTACAAGACCGCGTATCTCGCCGTGGCAGATGGGGATCCCAGCACGATCGATGAGTTCGAAGGGCGCATCAGTGCCTCCCAATTGCTCGATGCCACAGATACCTACCGCAAGTGGCGAGATATCAGTTACATCGCGATCAGTGCGGTCTACATCCTGAATATCGTGGATGCCAGTGTGGATGCCCACTTCGTGCGGTTCGATGTGGGGAGGGACTTGAGCATGCGACTAGGCCCTTCATTGGAATTTGCGGCCATGGGTAGCCCCGGCATCTCCATCGGGTTTGCCCTTCGTTGATCCTCGCCTTCTACATTCGCGGTATGCGGATCGCACTCTACGGGTATGGGAAAATGGGCAAGGCCATCGAGGAATTCGCGGTGGCTCGTGGACACGAAGTGGTGCTTCGCGTGAACGCTTCCAACGCCGGAACGGCACCAGTGGGCGCTGATGTGGCCATTGAGTTCAGCCAACCGGAACATGCTCTGGCCAACATGCGAATTTGTTTGGAACATGGTGTTCCTGTGGTGGCTGGAACAACCGGATGGTACGATCACTTGAACGACGTGAAGAACTTGGTGGCGACCACAAAAGGATCTTTGCTCTGGGCCAGTAATTTCAGCATCGGTGTCAACCTCTTCTTTCGTGTGAACCGGTTGCTGGCGGGCTTGATGGATCAACGACCGGATTATCGTGTTCACATCGATGAGATCCACCACATCCACAAACTGGATGCACCAAGCGGAACGGCCATCACTTTGGCACGCGATATCGATCTGAAGTCCGCACGGTATTCGGGGTTTGAATTACAGGAGCAGTCGGCAGTGGGTAGTGCGCAGTTGGCAGTGGGCAGGGTGCATCCTACTGCCTCCATACCGGTTCCCATCAACAGCGAACGTACCGGTGAAGTGCCGGGTAAGCACGCGGTGAGTTGGACGAGTTCGAATGACCGGATCGTGATCTCGCACGAAGCATTCGACCGGACGGGATTCGCGCAGGGGGCTGTGGTGGCAGCAGAATGGCTCCGTGGCCGAACCGGGTTGTTCACCATGGATGATGTACTCGATGCATCCTGACCCTGGACCGTTCATCCTGCTCCAATGGCCGTTGGAACCTGTATTCACAGCATTTCACGATCACGATACTGGCCGCTAGTGACGTACTTCGCACCTTCGTTGTGCGCAAGGCCTGAACCGACCACATGATCCCCTACATCTTCCTCTTTGCCTATTTCGCTGTGCTGTTCGCCAGCCTTTGGAAATTGTTCCAGAAAGCAGGAAAGCCTGCATGGGCTGGTTTCGTACCCGGTTACAACCTCCTTGTGTGGCTGCAGATCAGTGGCAAGCCTTGGTGGTGGATCTTCCTTTTCCTCGTTCCAGGTGTGAATCTGCTCTTGTTCATCATCATGAATGTGAACATCAGCATCGTGCTCGGCGAACGGTCGTTCAAGGACCATGTGATCATGACCTTGGTGCCGTGGGTGAAGATCCCGCAGGTGGTGTTCGCGGACAATTCCTACGTCGGCCCGATCCCGGTAGCGGAACGAAAGCGCGGTTTGCTCGGCCAATGGGGTGATGCCATTCTGTTCGCTGTGATCGTGGCCACCGTGTTCCGCACCTTCACCTTCGAAGCCTTCACCATTCCTACGCCTTCCATGGAGAAGAGCCTGCTGGTGGGCGATTACCTCTTCGTGAGCAAACTGAGCTACGGTCCACGGCTGCCCATGACGCCGATCACCTTCCCTTTCACCCATCACACCTTGCCTTTCACCTCTAGTACCCCTTCGTTCGTTAACTGGTTCAGCCAGCCCTACCGGCGCTTGCCTGGATTCGGAGATCCGGAACGGGGCGATGCCGTAGTCTTCAATTTCCCGGAAGGCGATACCGTGGTGGCCAATTTCCAGAACCAGAGTTATTACCAACTCGTGCGGAACTACGGTCGCAAGAAGATCCACGACCCCAACTTCCGGATGTTGAACATGGTGGATGGTCAGGTGAGGCAAGTGGCTACAGGAGGGCTCTTGGTGCGGCCGCTGGATAAGAAGGAGAACTACATCAAGCGGTGTGTAGCCATTGCAGGTGATTCCCTTCAGGTTCGAGACGGAGTGGTCCATGTGAACGGTGAAGCACAACCGCTGCCACCAGCAGGACAGATGGCCTATGAATTCGTGTTGCGTTCCCAATTCAATGAGAAGCGCTTGAAGGAACTCTTCGACGTTAGTCCGGACGATATCGGCCCAGGAGAACACGGTGGTGTTTCCGTGCCACTGACCAACGATGCTGCGGAAAAGTTGAAAGGGTTCGACAACGTGGTGAGCATGACCCGGCAGCTCCATCCGCAGGGATATAGCACGGACTACCAGAAGCTGCCCTATTTCCCCAATAGTCCGGAGTACGATTGGAGTGAGGACAACTTCGGCCCCATCTACATCCCCAAGCAAGGCGCTACCGTGAAGCTGGATCTGCATGTACTTCCGCTATATGAGCGTGTGATCCGCGTGTATGAGCACAACGACTTGGAGGTTCGCGATGGAAGGATCCTGATCAACGGGAAGGAAACCGACAGCTACACCTTTCAGCAGAACTATTACTGGTTGATGGGAGACAACCGCCACCGGTCACAGGATGCCCGATTCTGGGGCTTTGTTCCGCACGATCACGTGGTCGGTAAGGCCGTGTTGGTGTGGTTCACCAAGGATCCGTACACGGGGATCCGATGGAAGCGCTTGTTCACTCTCGTGAAGTAATTGGGCCTTCTGTGCTCAATATCTGTTGGTGCGTTGCAGGCTGGAGCGATGGTCGATCGGTTCAAACGTTCATGGGCCTTCACCAATGAATGGGTGCGCGCCTTCCTGCTGGCCTTGGTCCTGCTGATCGTTCTACACAGTTTCGTTCTGCGCTGGGTGATCGTGGAGAGTACGAGCATGTTCGCCACGCTTCATCCGGGCGATCTGGTCCTGGTGCAACGTTGGCCTTTGTGGACAGGACTTTCCCGCGGTGATGTGGTGGTGTTCCGTGATCCGTTGAAGGATGATCGCGCGATGATGCGCCGTCCGTTGTTGGTGAAACGCATCGTAGGCATGCCGGGTGATCTAGTGGAATTGAGGCGCGGACGCTTGATGGTGAATGACAAGGGTGAGGCGGATCCGAACACCGGAACGATCGCCTATGTGGTGCGTTTGCGCGATCCGAGAATGGCGGATAGCCTACTCACCATGCTTGGGCTTCCCTCCTATTTGATGCAAAGCGGTCGCAACACGGTCGAACTGCCGTTGAACGAAGCCTTGGCCGATCGCCTTTCCGAACTCCCCTACGTGATCAACGCAGAACCTTTGCGCCTAGCCCATGGAGCGCCTAGGCACATCTTCCCCTTCAGCCCTCGTTATCCGTGGAACGGGGACGACTACGGTCCCATCCATGTGCCCGCAAAGGGTGATACGTTGCACATCACGGTGGACAATTTACCGCTGTATGACCGGCTCATTGCGGTCTATGAAGGACACAAGATCGGCGCGGAGAAGAACGCTTTACTCATTGATGGTAGGCCGTTGAAAGAATACGTGGTGGAGCAGGACTATTACTTCGTGCTAGGTGATAGCCGCCACCACAGTGCCGATTCGCGCTATTGGGGATTCGTGCCAGCGGATCACATCACCGGAAGAGCGGGCTTTGTGCTTTGGGGGAAAGGAGTATCTGGGTCACGCAGCGGTAGGGATATGACACCGTTGTAGCCGGTACCTTTGGGTCCATGTGGAAATGGTGTGTGGCCGTTCTCTTCTTGTCCGGATGTAGTGGACCGGAACATGGCAATTTGTGCGAACGGACCTTCGAACCGTATCCGGACCTGAACAGTGGCCGTATGCGAACGAACCTCAATGGTGCCTATGTAGATGCCATGGCACTCTACAACAAAGGCGACTTCGCTGGTGCTCGCGATGGTCTAGTGCCTTATCTGAAAGCACAACGTGCTGATCTGACCCCGTACATCTATCTGGCTTGTTCGTATCTCGCACTGGGTGAGCCATTCGAGGCAGAGTTGCAGTTGGACCATTTGGAACACAGCAACATCCTGCAGTACGACGATCAAATAGAATGGTACACCGTGGTCTGTTGGGTCTGTAGTGGCCAGTTGGAGCGTGCTCGAAAAGGTGCGCAATTGATCGTGTCCTCCCCTGCACACACGTACAAGAAAGAGGCGGCACGGTTGCTGAACGAGTTGTCGTCGGCGATCCCATGAATACGCTGATCCATCGGTTGCGGGAACGGCTTGTTCTGCCATTGCCCGGACATGATGCATTCATGGAGATCTCCGGGTACAATCGACCGGACACGGATCACGCGCGCGCCCAAGAACCTCCTCCTCGCGAAAGTGCCGTTCTCGTTCTGCTCTATCCGATCGCCGGGATATTGCACACCGTGTTGATGCTTCGGCCGACCTATGCAGGGGTACACAGTGCGCAAGTCTCGTTCCCCGGGGGGAAGCATGAACCGCAAGACCCTTCGCTGGAGTCCACAGCATTGCGTGAATTCATTGAAGAAACAGGAGCACGGGTGGATCGAGTGGATATACTTGGTACACTCAGCCCGGTATACATCCCACCCAGCCGAATGTTGGTGACACCATACGTGGCCTTTGCCGAGCATATCGGTCCGTGGGTGCCGGATCCTGTGGAGGTGGCCCGATTGATCGAAGTTCCACTGTCCGAACTCGTGCGTGAGGATATCCTGAAACGCAAGGAGCAATTCGTCCACACCATGGGATGCCACGTGGAGATCCCCTACTTCGATCTGGCCGGGGAAGTGGTCTGGGGCGCTACTGCGCTGATGATCGCCGAATTACGCGTGTTGCTCGGCACCGCTATGGATCCCGAGTTGGGCCATTAAGGTGGCATTGGCTACTGTGCCATTCGCATCATCGCTGAATGCAGGCTTGATCCGCCGCACAAAGTACATGTCGATCCGACCTTTGTTCTTCGCATCGATCGCACCACGGTGCTCACATTCGAACCAGTCCTTCACGAGTTCATAGGTTACCCCGCTGATGTTCACTTCTCCGGGTGTACCGCTGCTTTCCATTCGGCTCGCCGTATTCACGGCATCGCCCCAAATGTCGTAGGCGAACTTGCGCTTGCCTACCACACCGGCCACCACGGGGCCACTGTGCAAGCCGATGCGCAATGCCCATGACCGTTCGCCCTTTGCTGTGCGTTCGTTGTGCAATCGTTCCATCAGCCCCCTGACCTCCAAAGCAGCGAGGACCAGGCGCACTGCATGGTATGGGTCCGGAGTCGGTATCCCGGATGCACACATGTAACTGTCGCCAATGGTCTTGATCTTCTCGATCCCGTAGCGTCCGATGATAGAGTCGAATTGAATGAAGCATTCATCCAATTCGTTCACGAGTTGTTCGGGTGTCATCTTCTCAGCGATCTTCGTGAAGCCTTTCATATCCGTGAACATCACGGTGACCGCTTCGTGGCGGCGAGCAGTGGCTTTGCCCTTCATTTTCAACTCCTCGCTGATCTCCTTGGGCAGGATGTTCAGAAGTAGACCCTCGATCCGTCCTTTCTGGCCTTCGATCTCCTTGCTCTGCGCCACCACTTCGGCAGTGCGTTCTTCCACCTTTCGCTCCAACACTTGGTTGCGCAGTTTGAGTTGCCTTTCGCGCACCTTGATGTAGCTGAAGAGAATGATGGCCAATGCCATGGCTAGGGCAGTGTAGAACCACCACGAGCGGTACCAAGGGGGCAACATGGTGAAGCGGAACTCGGCGGGTGGGTCGGTCCATTCGCCGGTGCGATCCATGGCTCTTACCTGGAAAACGTAATTACCGGCGGGCAGTGCCGGGTAGTTCGCCTCGGTGCTGGTGGTCACGGGTTGCCAGATCTCCTCAAGACCTTCCAGTCTGTACTGGTACCGAACCGCGCCTGGATCGCTCAAGGCCACGGTCCCATACACGATGCGAACATTCCGTTCGGTATGGTCCAGGGACATGTCCATCACCAACGGACGATCCTCCAGATTCACTTTCCAAGCACGAATGGTGACCAAGGGTGGGATGTTCTTTTCGCTTTCCTTCTCATTGCCGACCCGCGTGGCTCCGTTCGTTGTGCCAAAGAGAATGCCTCCGGAGGCGAGGGCGCATACGGCATTCGGCTTCACCTCGATCCCCGTGAAGCCAGCCCGTTCCGTGAAGGCGATGAACCCTTGCTTCTTGTGACGCCATTTGTTCAGCCCCTTGTTCGTGCCGATCCATACATGACCGGAACCGTCTCGTCCAAGTGCTTTGATGGTGTTGCTCAAGAGCCCTTCCTCTGTCGTGAAGCGTTGCACTTCCTTGCCGTCCATCAAAACGATGATGCCCTGCCCTTCGGTTCCTACCCATATCCGACCATCGACATCCTGCGTGAAACAACTGGCCGCGAAGGACCGACCGAGATCGATCCGTGTGGCGACCCCATTGTCGATCCTGGAAATGCCACCTACAGTACTGCCCACCCAAATACGGCCTCCTCTGTCGCGGAAGATGGCCGTGGTATTGTTGCCTGCTAGGCCTTCCGATCCGGTGTAGACCGTAGGCACTGTGCCTGAACCGGGTACATAGCGCCGAACCCCATTGATCCCTCCTACCCAGATCTCTCCGGGCTGGCCGATCTCCAGTGCTGTGACCTTGTTCTCGGCAAGACTTCCCGACACCTCGATCTCCACGAACGCCTTCCCACTTCGGCTGTCGTAGCGCAACAGGCCGGCGTTCTCCGTACCTATCCAAACTTGCCCTTTGTCATCTTCTTTCAAGCTGCGAATGAAGTTGGTGGGTAACTGTCCTTGTTGCACGGTGATCCGCTGCTCCTCGCCCTTTCCGAGAATAACGATGCCTGCATTGGTCCCGAACCAGGTCCTACCACGCTGGTCCTCCATGACGGCGAAAACCTTCGGATCGGATAATCCGTCGGCCTCACCATAGCTCACGAAACGGTCACCTTTGAAGATATCCAGCCCGCTTTCGTTGGTGGCGATGAGCATGTTGCCTTCGCGATCCCGCACCAAGGAGCGAATGAAACGGGCATGTAGGCCATTGTCCAAGTCGTAGTTGCGCACACCGGACACACCAACACATGCCGCCCCTCCATCGAGCGTACCGATCCAGACTTGCCCGATCCCATCGGCGCCGAAACAGATCACGGTGTTGCTGTGCAGGCCGTTCGTGATGTCATACCGCACCGGTGATGCATCCGACCGGGGACGGTAGAATGCACCTCCCCCCTGTGTGCCGATCCACAAGCCTCCTTTCTCATCCCAGAAGATGGAGGTCGGTCTGAACACCCCATTCTGGCCGGGCACCACGATCTCGGTTCGCTTTCCGTTCTTCAAACCGAATACGCTCCCCCCGTCTTCTACGATACTGATCGATCCGTCCGGCGAAAGAGCCATGGCCAGCACACGATCCAGTGGTGGACCGTCCGTATTCAATCGTTGCGCTGGGATCTCGTTCCCCTCCGGCGAGTGTGTACCCAACACCCAAAGACCTTCTCCAATGGTACCGACAAGGACGTTCCCCTCCCGGTCAAGTAACAACCCTGTAATGGCCGTCTTCAAACCCGCACCGATCTTGAGGGTACGGAACTTGCGTCCGTTGAAGTGCGTGATACTGCCATCCATATGGCCTGCCCAGATCATTCCTTCATCGTCCACGAGCAATGAACGCACTCCGCTTGCTGCTACGCCATCTGCAATTCCATAGTTGGTCACTGAGATACCGTCGTAGCTGGAAATACCAGCCTCTGTTCCGAGCCAGATCAACCCATCGATGCCTTGTACCGTGCAGTACACCTTGGAAGCGAGTCCCTGTTGAGCGGATAAGTTCTCGAAAAAGTACCGCTGTGCGGTCGCGGTGATCGAACACAGGGCTAAGAGCAACGTGAAGATGCCGATGCGGACCGCGATCATGACAGGAGTTGTACGCATCGCTCGATCACCTCGTGAGTTCATAGAATGAATCATCATTGCCGGCCGCATCGGAGACCACCACGGTCTTATCCACGCTTTCGCTGTAGTTCTGTAACTGCGCTTTCAACGAACCGTAGTTGAAGTAGCTGTACACATCGTCCTTTCTTCCATCAACAGGGATCCAATAGGCCTTACCACCAACAGATCGCCCGTGACCAGAGTACCAGACCAAAATGTTACCCACCTTGTTGGTTCGCACCAGGTCGCGGAGTTCGATGTTGAAGAAGCGCTCCATCTGTTCCTTGGAAAGGTTCTTCTTGCTGATGGTCTTGGCAATGGTATAATTGGCGAAGGCCTTCTGCATCTTGCTCGCATCACCGCTATTGCTTTGAATGGCCGGGAAATTCCGGTAGTTTCCATTTTCGATGTGTACCACCCAAGTGCTTCCTGCGCGCATTGCCGTCGTTGGTGTTGGCGTACTTCCTGTCACCTTTTCCGGTACGGGGTCTGCTTTCTTGGATGCCACGGGTTCGACTTTCCGCACCACGGAATACCGTTCGTCGGAACTGTTCCCGAATTGATCCTCCACATGCACCAGGAGTCGATCGGTGTCGGTAAGATCGACCTTGATGCTGAATTCCGGATCCAACTGGTCCGGCGCATAGCTTGCATTCACCCCGTTCACAGCGATGAGGCGGATGAGGGAGGCATCAGTCACCTTTCCCTCCACGAATACACTTTCCTTGCCTGCTGCCACTTCGAGGCTGTTGCTTGTGGAAACGAAAGGTGAGGTAATGCGCACCAAAGGTGAAACGCCTTCCGTGCGTTCCACGCGCAGTACCGCAGAAGTGGTATTCTCGTAGATATCCGTGGCCTGCACGATGATCTCCGTATCGGTCGGACCCCAAGGAATGGATGTGAAGAACTGCGGGTCCTTCTCGTCCTTATCATATTCTGCCGCCGTTCCGTTAACGGTGATCGACTTGATCGAACTCTTGTCCAGGATATGGCCGGATACCTTGAGGTGCGATAGGGATGCAGAGACTTTGGCCACACTGTCCTTGCTGTAGGGCTCTAGAACAGTGAGCCGTGGTGGGGCACTTTCCCGATTCATTTCGAAGACCTGCTGTGCGATCCGCGCCCTGGTGATTTCGATGCGTTCGCGGTCTTGTGCTCCGTAGGCCGCATTCCCCTCCATGGCCTTTTGGGCACGTTCCAGATCCTTCAGCGCGGCTTCCATGTTCAGGTTGGCCTCCAAACATTGCGAACGCAACAGGAGGTTTTCCACATCGTTCGGATCGTCCAGCAGGATCCTGTTCAGGTCGTTCACCGCATTTTGATACTGACCGAAACCGCTGTAATACAGGGCCCGTTGGTGGTACACAGCCTTGTCCGTCCGCTCCAAAGCCAAACACCGGCTGATGTCATCTATCGCCTTTGCAAATTCCTTCTGCTGTGCATAGGCCTTACTGCGCCAGAATAACGCATCGGTGCTTTGCGGATTCAGTTGAAGAGCCGTGCTGCATTTATCAATGGCTTTCTCCAAAGCCCGCATTTGCATCGTCGGTCCGCTGTATCGCTCGTAGAGATGGAGTTGTACCTCTGCCTGTGCTACGTAGGCTGGTTCGTACATGTGGTTCCAATCCAACACGCGGTCCAGATCCGATTCGGCAGTGGTGTAGTCGCGTAGTGCGGTCCGTACAAGGCCGTGCAGGAAGTAGGTGTCCGTGGTGCCTTTCAAGGCTACGGCATCGTCTGATGAGGTCGCTGCGCAATCCAAGTCCTGCAAGACAAGGCAGGCTCGCACACGCGTCTGCAGGGCTTCCATGTTCTTGCGGTCGATGGCTAGTGCTCGATCGCAGAGCATGCGCGCTACTGCAGGGCTGTCCACTTCGAGGTAGGATCTGGCGGCGTTGGCGGCGTGGACAGCATCGGCCGGCTCCAATGCTGCGATCCGCTTTCGATCCTGAGCCACTTCCAACTTTCGACCCAACAGTTCGTTCACCTCGGACCGAGCGGCAAAGGCCTTCACGGATCGGGGATCCACCGAGATCGCCAAGTCGTATTTCTCCAAAGCCTTTTCCAACTGCCCAGCTTTCCGGTACGCATCCCCCTCCTTCAAGAACGCTTTCCCTCCTTGGGCCTGCACATCCGCAGAGAAAAGAAGAATGCAAAGAACCGCTAGAATGGCGAGGTGATCGGTGCGCATGGTGAAGTGAGAAGGCTAAAATAGGGCCGAATTCGATGATCGGGTCAGAACCCTGATCCAGTAAGGGTATGGTGGCCGCAAGGGCCAGATAGCGAACATCGCTGGTCAAGGTCCCGATCCCCTACCCCTTCGACCCTTCACCTCGTCCTCTATGGACACTCGTCCAATGGTCGCCCGATCGCGTGCTACGCCCGCCACTCGTAGCACAGGTAGTACCGCACGCTTGAAGGATCTGGGAACGATGGGTTCGGATCAACCAAAGGCCTACTCCTTCTTTATGAAGTGCGCCACTACCTCCGGCGTGACACCGGTGGTACTGAACCCCCCGTCATGGAACAGGTTCTGCATGGTGACGTATTTGGTAAGGTCGCTGAACAGGGTCAGGCAGTACTTGGCACAATCCTCGGCGGGTGCGTTGCCCAACGGACTCATCTCCTGTGCGAATCCGTAGAAGCCACCAAAGCCCTTGATGCCCGAACCGGCGGTGGTCTTCGTGGGCGATTGGCTGATGGTGTTCACACGGACCTTCTTCTCCAGACCGAGGTAATACCCCCATGATCTTCCAATGCTCTCCAACAAGGCCTTCGCGTCGGCCATATCGCCATATCCGGGGAACACCCGCTGCGCGGCGATGTAGCTCAACGCCACAACACTGCCTCCCTCGGCCAGGGCATCCATGCGCTGCGCACTCTGCAGCATCCGGTGGAAGCTCAAGGCACTGATGTCCAAGGTTTGCTTGTACCAATCGTAATTGAGGTCACCGTAGGCCTTGCCCTTGCGCACATTCGGACTCATGCCGATGCTATGCAGCACGAAATCCACCTTGCCTCCTAGGTGTTGTACGCTTTGCCTAAAGAGATCATCCATGTCCTGATCACTGGTCGCATCTGCACCGATGATGGGGGAGTTGACCGCTTCGGCCAATTTGTGGATCTCGCCCATACGCATGGCGACCGGGGCGTTGCTTAGCACGAATTTGGCTCCTTCAGCATGTGCCAACTCGGCGACCTTCCATGCGATGCTTTGATCGTTGAGGGCACCGGTGATGATGCCGCGTTTTCCCTTCAATAGTCCGTAAGCCATGGTGTTCGTATTCTGGCGGTGAAGATAGCGGCGCTCTTCGGATGGAAGGCTGCCTTTCCGTTACTTCCATTTGTTATGGCTCGGATCGCCGCTATGTCATATCGGTCCATTACATTGCACAGTATAACCTGCTCCACCACGAACATGAAGGCCATTGCCGCTACTCTTCTCGCCGTATTTGTTACTGGAACCATGCATGCACAATGTGTCAGTTCCTATCCATCCAGCGAACCCTTCACCTCTTTCACTGTGGGTACGGATGGGACCTTGGCCAACAACTGGACCAACGAGACCGGCGATGATCTCCAATGGTGGGTGGACAAGGACGGGACCCCGACCGCGAACACCGGACCAACGGGCGACCACACCACGGGAAATACGGAGGGCGTGTACTTGTACACCAGTGCAGCAGGCAGCAATTCGCCGAACAAGACTGCGATCGTGCAATCGCCGTGCTACAGCATCGGGTCCCTCTCTTCGCCGGTCGTGACGTTCTGGTACCATATGCGCGGAAGCCAACAGGGATCACTGTTCTTGGACCTGAATGTGAATGGGAGCATCATCCAGAACGTGTGGAGCGCTACGGGTGATAAAGGCTATTATTGGAAACAAGGCTGGCTGAACCTGACCCCCTATGTCGGCCAAGGGAATGTACGGCTGCGATTCCGTGCGGTAACAGGGAGTGGCGCCTTGAGTGATCTTGCTCTGGACGATGTGTTCGTGGGCAATTTGAACGCCAATTTGGGTTGTACTGATCCTTCCGCAGCCAACTATTCTGCGTTGGCCAACATCAACAACGGCTCTTGCATCTATAGCTGCCCGGCGGAACAAAGCAGGGTGCGGATCGACTTGGTTGCCGATCGGTACCCTTCTGAGATCTCCTGGACCCTGAAGAACGGTTCCACCGGGGCTACCTTGGCCAATGGGACCACTCAAGGGACATCCTTATGCGTCCCGTCGAACGCGTGCTTGGTCTTCCGGATCAACGACAGTTATGGCGATGGGATCTGCTGTGGATACGGTAATGGCCTCTACCGCGTCTTCCTGAATGACGTGCTGGTCCGTGAAGGTGGTGCCTACGGCAGTTATGAAGAAACAGCGTTCAACTGCCCACCGGGCTTCAGTTGCAGCACTCCCCTCCCCCTTACCTTAGCACCGATCGGGACGACTTTTCCGGTGACTCTGGCCACGGTTACGACCACTTCCATCGAATCGTGGTACGACTTCACACCTCCACAGACCGGAGCCTATACCATTACCACTTGCGGCACCAACAGTTGCGATACGCGGTTGTGGCTATATGATATGCAGTGCGGACAATTGAACCTGAGCAATGGTATCGAAGGGGCCACGTTCGGGGATGACAACGACGGTGGATGTGGTCTGCAAGCTGTGGTGAACGCGAACATGTCGGCGGGTGTGGTCCATCATCTTCGCGTTGGTGACAATGCTGGGGCCTGCAATGGAGTGGTCACCGTTTCGATCATCTACAATGGCCCCGTTGTGGGGTGTATGAATACGCTCTCCTGCAACTTCGAACCATTGGCCACGGTGGCGTGTGCCGATTGTTGCATCGCCATTGGTGACCCGGAATGCCCAACGGGACCGGACCTGATCATGAGCTCTTCTGCGCTATCGAGCAGCCTTGCATTGGCGAACATGACCATCACGGATGCTTGTGCGCCGGTAGAAGGATGTACGCGCGGTTTGGGATCCAGGGAGGTGATCCGTTTCACAACACGGATCGAGAACATCGGGATCACGGATTACTACATCGGCAGTCCGAGTTCGCAACCGCAAATGTTCAGCAACCAGAATTGCCACGGACACAACCACTACCAAGGCTATGCGGATTACATCCTGTTCGACCAGAATGGGGTGGCCTTACCGGTCGGCTTCAAGAATGGTTTCTGCGTGATCGATGTCGGGTGCTACCCCGGCAATACGGCCCAATATGGCTGTAGTAACATGGGGATCTCGAAAGGCTGTTATGACATCTACAGTTCGGGTACCACTTGCAATTGGATCGATATCACCGATGTGGAGCCAGGGGTCTACACGTTGGTGCTTCGTACCAACTGGCAACGACGCCCGGATGCATTGGGCCGACATGAACAGGATTATACCAACAACTTCGCCCAGGTCTGTCTTGATATCACAAGGAATGCGCAAGGGGTAGCCTCATTCTCCGTGGTCACCGAGTGCGAAGCCTATGTGGATTGCCTCGGCCAATCGTATGGTGATGCGCGATACGACTGTACCGGGGTCTGCAATGGTCCGGTGAAGCGTGGTGATCTATCCGGTGACTTCATACAGAATCCGCCCGATGCCATGACCTATGTCTCGTCCATCATCGGTGAGGACATCAGTCCAACACCATGTAACGATCTGAATGAGGATGGTGAGATCACGGTTACGGATGCGGCGTTGATGGTGAACTGTTATACCCAGCGCGATATACATAACCAGCAAGGCGTTGGCGTGGACTACCACCCTTGGTGCGAGTTCCCACGTGGCTACCTGAGCACACCGGACACGGTGACCTTGAGTTTGGCCAATCTGGATCCGGTGAACAAGACCGTGGATGTGATGATCACGAACCCCTCCTGCCTCGTTCTTGGCTACGAGTTCGATCTAGGTGGACTGACCATTCAGTCGGCCCAGAACTTGGCACCAAGCCTTGTGAACTTCATCTCCGTGAGCACCGCGCTCGGAGGCGCAAAAGTGATCGGCCTTTCCCTAGTGGATAGCTCGTTGGTACGAAACACCGCTCCGACCCCTTTGGTGCGTATCAATTACCTGAACATCACCGGCCCCAACATCTGCATCGCCTCGATCACGGACATCGTGAACAAGGATGCCAACGACGTGATCACCCGGATCAGTAGTGGATGCTTGGCTGTTCCGAATACACTGGCCGTGAGCCCGAAGGTGTGGTTGGATGGCGCGTATGATGATGTGGCCGGGACCATGCGCGATGACCTTCGAGCCACCTCCCGTATCCCGAATTCAGAGCCATATACGGCACTCGGCTTCACGCAAGCCGCTGGTGGCGGCGGCGAGACCGTGAGCAACGCCGTGTTGAACATCACCGGTAGCAATGCCGTGGTGGATTGGGTATTGGTCGAATTGCGCGATGCCGCTTCACCGCATGCTATCTTGGCCACACGTTGCGCCTTGCTCCAGCGTGATGGCGATATCGTGGATGCGGATGGATCCAGTCCCGTGCTCTTCCCGCTGTCACCCGGAAATTATCGTGTGGCTGTGCGTCATCGGAATCACTTCGGCATCATGTCCAACGCAACGGTGGCTCTGGGTTCCACTACCACCGTGGTGGACTTCCGTACGAACGCAACATCTACATGGGGAACCAATGCACGCAAGTCGATCAATGGGGCCATGGCCATGTGGGCGGGCAACACACATGTGGATCGGTCCCTGTTGTACACCGGTGAGGATAACGACCGCGACCCGATCCTTGTCGTGATCGGTGGAGTGGTGCCAACAGGTGTCGTCTCGGGATACTACCTGGAGGATGTGAATCTCTCTGGCGATGTGAAATACACGGGCATCGCAAATGATCGGGACTTGATCCTACTGAATATCGGTGGCGTAGTACCGACCAACTCCTTGACTGAGCAGCTACCCCAGTGATATGTTTGCACCGCAGTAGATGGATCCGTCCTTATTTCGGACCGGTCAACTAGCGTGCGTGTCCTCCTTCTCCATGGAAAAGTATCTCTTGAATTCCTTGCGTCTCAGTGTGCTTGTTTGCGCCATTGGTAACCTCGTTCCAGTTTGCGCCCAGATCAGTCAAGGTGGTTCCCCGGCCAGCATCGGAAGATCTCTTTCTGCGCATCAAGGCGTTCGCACCCCTGACATCGATCTGGTAGAATTGGCTGCCGTTGATGCTGTGAACGACCAGGACAAATCCATTCCGTGGCGATTCGGGAAGAACCATGCCGTGAACCTTGATCTGGCGAACTCCGGTTCTTGGAATACACTGGAGGATGGTACACGCCTTTGGCGCCTAGGGATCGAATGTCCGGGAGCATTGAGCGTGAATTTTGAGTTCCATGATTTCCGGCCTGCTCCTGGAGCCCGCGTCTTTGTGGTGGATCAATGGGGTGGCCACATCGGTTCCTTCACCTCGGCGAATGATCACGGCGATCATGTGCTCGGTGTTCAATCCGTGAAAGGGTCACGGATCACAGTGGAATACGAGGTGCCTGCCACAGGACCGATCGGGAATTTGCGTGTCGGGCAGATCACCCATGGCTATCGCGATGTCTTCGGCTTTGCGCGTGCACTCGGCTCATCCGGATCGTGCAATAACAATGTCATCTGCCCTGAAGGCGATGCATGGCGGGATCAGATCCGTTCCGTGGCCATGATCACCGTGAACGGTAGCGGGATCTGCACAGGTACCTTGATCAATAACTGCAATGACGACGGAACGCCTTACTTCCTTACTGCCAACCATTGTGTTGGCTCTGGCGTTAGCACGTGGGTCTTTCGGTTCAACTGGGAGAGTTCCTCTTGCACCCAGAACTTGAACGGGCCAACGAACCAGACCATCAGTGGTGCATCTCTCCTACTGAATAGTTCGCCAAGTGATGTCGCTTTACTGCAATTGAACAGCACCCCTCCTTCTTCCTATGACGTCTTCTATAGTGGCTGGGATAAGGGAACGGACGTTCCAACCTCAGCTGTCGGTATCCACCATCCTTCTGGAGATATCAAGAAGATATCCTTTGAGAACGACCCGCTTACGAGTGCGGATTATTTGGGAAATGCAGGCTCAGGCACCAGTCATTGGCGCGTAGAAGATTGGGATGATGGAACCACTGAAGGTGGTAGCTCGGGCAGCGCTCTGTATAACTCAGCTGGCCGGATCGTGGGTCAGTTGCACGGTGGGTGGGCGAGTTGTTCCAGTCAAACTGCGGATTACTACGGGCGGTTCAATGTCAGTTATCCTTTACTTCAGTCCTGGCTTGGATCCTGTGGTGATGCTGTGAACGGGTATGACCCCAATGCTCCTTCCGTAGCTCTGGATGCAAGGGCCGTTGGGTTCATCGGTGCGCCGGCGAATGTGTGTACGGCGTCGATCAGCCCATCGGTTACGGTGTTGAATGGGGGAACATCCACACTCAACAGTTTCACCATCGCATGGTCCGTAGCTGGTGGGGCATCCGGTTCTGTTCCTTGGAACGGGGTTCTAGCTACCGGTGCCAGTGTGAATGTCCCTTTGGGTTCTATCTCATTGGTCAGCGGTTCCAACGTGTTATCCGCTACGGTGAATAGCCCCAATGGTGGTGCAGATCAGCTCCCGGCCAATAACACGGCAACTGCAACAGTGGTCAGTGGAACGAATACGGTCACACTCAACCTCATTTTGGATCGTTATGGGAATGAATCCAGCTGGATGATCCGAAGTGGTGCGACCACGTACGCCAGCGGAGGTCCGTACAGCCAACAAGGTTCGACGGGCGAGTACCCGTTGGCTCCCATCGTCGTCTGTCTGCCTGACGGTTGTTACGAATTCGTGATGAACGATTCGTACGGCGATGGATTGTGTTGCGCGTACGGGAATGGAAGCTTCTCACTGGCTGGAGCGGCCGGTACCTTGGCGACAGGCGGCACATTCACCAGCACATCCGTACATGCATTCTGCGTTCAATCCTCCATTCTCTTGAGTGCCCAAGTGATGCTGGGCGGTCCGTATGGCGCAGGTCCTCTAATGAGCGATGCCCTGCGCACCGGTGGCTGGATACCTACAGCCGAACCGTACACAGCCATGGGCTTCACGCATGTTGGAGGAGGTGGAGAAGTACTGGGTGCGAACGTGCTTACGACGACTGATGAAAATGCCATCGTAGATTGGGTTTTCGTTGAATTGCGGTCTAGCGCTTCCGCCAATACCGTGGTTGCCACACGTTCCGCACTGCTGCAACGCGATGGTGATATCGTTGACACCGATGGGTTGTCACCGGTCTCCTTCGGTGTTGGTTCTGGTGCGTACCATGTCGCAGTGCTTCACAGGAACCATTTGGGTGTGATGACCAACGCGACGGTGGCATTGTCCAGTGCCCCTGCGACAGTCGATTTCAAAAGCGTTGCCACCGTCGCCTACGGTACAGAAGCTCAACTCAATGTTGGCGGTGTGCAAATGCTATGGGCCGGTGATTGCACGTACAATGGAGCCCTGCACTATACTGGAGAGTTGAATGACCGTGATGCCATTCTGAACCTTATTGGAGGTACGGTCCCAACGAATTCAGTGACCGGCTACTTGAACGAGGACGTGAACATGGATGGTGTCGCTCGCTACACCGGAGTGTCCAACGATCGCGATATCATTCTCCAAAATATCGGAGGAGTTGTGCCGACCAACAGCCGATCTGCACAGTTGCCTTGATCACGTGCTCTTGGAACGCGAGGGACGCTTGGTCCCCATCAAGGCCCGCGCATTCTCCAGCGCGGCCTTGGTGAGTGTCCGTCCGCTCAGCATATGGGCGAGTGCTTCGACCCGTTCCTCTGCCGTTACTGTCCGGATGCTTGTCATGGAGTGATCATCGACCTCGTCCTTGGCAACGAGTAAGTGCGTTTCGGCCTTACTGGCGATCTGCGGCAAATGGGTGATGGCCAATACCTGTCGATCCTTCCCCATTCGCGCCATCAAGGTGCCGACACGATCAGCCACCTCCCCACTCACGCCAGTATCGATCTCGTCGAAGATCACGGTGGGTAGGTCCTGCGAATCTGCGACCAACGAGATCATGGCGAGCATCACACGACTGAGTTCACCGCCGGAAGCGACCTTGTCCAATGGAGCGGCCGCTCGATCCTTGTTCGCCGTGAACAAAGCACGCATGGTGTCGATACCGTGTGGTGTTGGTTCGCCGATGCGGTGATCGAATAAGAATTTGGCATGTGGCATGCCCAGATCATGCAATGTGCCCTCGATCCGTTCGGCAAGATCCAGAGCAGCGATCGCTCGCTTTTCGGATAGTTCGCGGGCTTGGTCCATGAGCGTGGCACCGGCCGTGGTGTACGCTTGATCCAACTGGCGGATCCGATCCGTCAGGGAACCGATCCCGGATACCTTGAGGCGCAGCCCCTCCATCAAATCGATCAGATCATCCGAACCGGCTACGCGGTGTTTCTGCTCCAGTCGCGTCAAAGCGTCGGATCGTTCGCGGAGTTGCTGTGCGCGGGCTGGATCCACGGTCATGGCTCCTGCCAATCGCTCCGCCTCATCGCTGATATCCTTCAATTCGATCCAAGCACTGGACAGTCGTTCCAGCAACGCAGCGACCTCTTGATCGTACCGAGCCGGTTTGGCCAATGCTTGCTTGGCGCGTTGTAGCATTGGGCCGATCCCAGAACCGTCGGTCATGCACGTTTCAACGGTGGAAAGCCCTTGGAGCAACTCCTCGGCATGCTCGACACGTGCCAACTCTTGCTCGATCGCAGCGTGTTCTCCTTCTTGGATCCGCATCGCATCCAGTTCATCCAATTGGAAGGTCAAGTAGTCCAGCTCGGCGCGGGAACGCTCCTCCTCTACCCGCATGGCCTCCAGTTCATGTGCCAAAGCCCGCCACGAACGGTACTCCCCGGAATAGGTATTCGCCAACTCCAAGCTGCCGGCCAACTGATCCACCATGCGCAACTGGAATCCAGGGTCATTGAGCAATTGTGTGTGGTGCTGGCTGTGGATATGGACCAGTCGGGCGCCCAATTCACGCAATTGATCCAAATTCACCGGAGTGTCGTTCACGAAAGCGCGGGATCGCCCACCAGGATCCAACTGCCTGCGAAGAATGCTGCGTCGCTCATGCGGGATCTCCGCTGCTGTGAACCAGTAGTGGAGATCCATGCCTTGGAGATCCACTTCCAATTCGATGATGCACCGTTTCGTTGCATCACGCTGTACGGCAGCCCCAGCACGTTCTCCGATCGCCAGTGCGAGCGCGCCGATCACGATGCTTTTGCCACTCCCCGTTTCACCGGTGATGATGGTGAGCCCTTTCTGCAGATCGAGCTCCAATGCATCGATCAACAGGTAGTTCGAAATGGATAGCCGCTTGAGCATGGCACGGTCGCTAACAACGCAGCGAAGGAACGAAGAATGAGGACTGGTCCTGCGACCAATTACGACCCACGCATCATGTTCTGATACTGACTGATGTGCCCCGGGTCGATGATCTGTAGCGTGTTGAACATCTTGGTCTTTTCCGCAGCATCCGCCTGTTTGAAGATCTCTACCAGCTCGTTGTATTTCGCATTGAAGAATACCTGCAGGTTGTAACTGGCCGGCTTTGCTTGGTGTACGGTCTTCAATTTCTCGATGCTTGCCGCGATGGTCCGTCGAGAGTCTGCCGCATCCTCGATCATGGTATCCATGCCGATGCGGTGGTAGTTGTAAAGCAGTTCGCGGAACGGACGGAAGACGGCCTGCACCTGATTGTCGAGCAACCAATAGCGATTGCGTTGATCCTCAAAGGCTTTCCAACCGGATTCATTGGTACTCTGCGCTAGGTTCACCACCTGTTGTGCCAAGGTGTAGAATTGCGCCCCTCCCATCGGGCTGAAGGTGTCCGCATCAACGCCCAGAATGAAGTAGGCATAGTACCCAAGTATGGAAGACAAGTTGTTGAGGAACCGGTCCGGTGTGAATTCCACCTGCGTGTTCTCCAAGAAGTTGAATTGCACGTTCTGATCCACCAGATCGATGATGGGCGAGTTGTAATCCGTGCCGTAAATGGGCCGGGCATAAATGACCTGCAAGGACCCCTCGAACCGATCCGAGGCTGGTTGGCTGTTGATGGTCAGCAACAGGTTGATGTCGATCCGTTCCGACGGTGCATAATTGAGGTTGGAGAATCGCCGATTCTGGTAGAATTCCTTGATGGCCAACTCCAGTGATTGGAACACACGTGGTTGGGCCGTAGCCACCTGGGGAGCGATCACACTCACTTGGCAGTTGAATTCCTGGGCACGCGACAAGCTCAGGCTCAAGATGGCGATTGAAAATGCCAGCGGACGCCACCAGCGCATATTTCGTATTCCGTTCATAAGCATTCCTCGATCCGGTCCAAGATAGCACGGGCCGTTTCCTTCTTGCTCATCAACGGCAATTGCTGGGGTTTGGTACCCCGATCCAACAAGGTCACTTTATTGGTGTCGTGGCCGAAGCCGGCACCGGCATCCTCCAAACTATTCAGGACGATCAGGTCCAGGTTCTTTCGCTCCAATTTGCCCTGTGCATGAGCCAGACCATCGCTGGTCTCCAATGCGAAACCGACCACGAGTTGGCCCTCGGTCTTATTCTTCCCGATCCATGCGAGAATGTCTTCGGTAGCCTCCAAACGCAATTCCAGGTCGCCGTCCTTCTTCTTGATCTTGCCTTCCGCTGGTGCCGCTGGGCGATGATCCGCGACCGCAGCACTCATGATCACCACCGCACTGGTCGCCGCTTCTGCTTTGCAGGCTTCGGCCATCTGGGCCGCAGTCACCACATCCGTTCGCTGTATCCCAGGGACGGTAGTGTGTTGCGCTGTCGGACCTGTGACCAATTGCACCAGTGCACCGCGCCCCGCAGCTTCTTCGGCCAAGGCGAAGCCCATCTTACCACTGGATCGATTGCTGATGTACCGAACCGGGTCGATGGGTTCCTGTGTGGGTCCTGCCGAGATCAGGATGCGTTTGCCATTCAATTTGCTCTGGCCGACCAATTCCTGATGCAATTGCCGCACGATGTCCTCGGGTTCGGTCATCCGCCCTTCGCCAATTAGGCCACTGGCGAGCTCACCGCTTTCCGGCCCAATGGTGCGGACATTCCGCCCACGCAGGAGGTCCAAATTGGCATGGGTGCTGGCATCGCGGTACATCTCGAGATCCATGGCCGGCGCTACGAATACCGGGCAAGTCGCACTGAGGTAACAAGCAAGTAGCAGGTTATCGCACTGTCCATGCCCCATCTTGCTCAGGGTATTGGCGCTCAATGGGGCGATCAGGAACACATCGGCCCATCGGGCCAAATGGACATGGTCGTTCCAAGTTGATCCACCGGAAACGAGTTCTGTCAGAACCGGCCTCCCGCTCAAGGTGGCCAGCGTCAATGGAGTAACGAAATCGTGTGCGGCACGCGTCATCACCACCTGAACCTCTGCGCCGGCTTGGACCAGTGCCCGCACCAAGGGAGCTGCCTTATATGCTGCAATGCTACCCGAAACACCGAGTAGCACTTTGCGATGCAGGAAGCGTTCCACCATTCCGGGGATCGTTCCGAAGTACGGGGTCAAGCTTGTTCCGGGGCCTTGGGAGCAGCTTCCGGACGCCGGTAGTACAACTTGCCGTCCATCAATTCCTGGATAGCCAAGGCGCCGGGCTTCGGCATGCGCTCGTAGTGCTTGCTCACCTCGATCTGCTCTCGATTCTCGTACACCTCCTCCAGATTCTCGCCGATCACGGCGAACTCCTCCAGTTTGGCACTGAGTTCCTCCTTGATGGCAACGCTGATCTGGTTGGCGCGCTTGCCCAACAGGGCGACCGTTTCGTAAACGTTGCCGATCTCCTGATCCAATTTGGCCACATCACGGGTCACAGTGGTCTTTGCGGCATTCGAAGGTTTGGTGCTCATGGTATGGTCTTTCGGGTCTCCAGATCGAGTGCAGCCTCGATGTTCTTGTTCAATTTCAAGGCATCCGGTAGCAGGACACTTTGCGGAAATGCGTCCGCGAAGTTATGGTACGACTTGATCGCTTCGTTCAATCGCTCCAACTTCTTGGATTCCACGCTGTTCAGTGCTAACTCGTGATCGCTCTTCAAGATGAAGAATAGTGCGTCTTCCCGGTACTTGGAGTTCGGCCATTCCCGGTTGAAGTTCTTGAAGGCCACACTGGAAGCCTGGTAATTCCGCATCTTATGGTACTGCTGGGCACCATGGAAGGCCTTCGCTTCCAACTTGGTGCGCATCCCATCAATGAGCGTGTTGCAGCTATCCTTCAGTGAACTATTCGGGTACCGCACCAGAAAGAGTTGCATCTGCTCCATCGCATTGCGCGTGTCCGATTGGTCCAATTCGTAACCGGGTGAATTCTGGTACTGGCAATAAGCGCTCAGGAAAGCACACTCTTCCGCATATTGGCTTTTGGGGAAGGTGCGCACGAAGTTGGCCAAGTAATAAGCTGCCAACGTGTAGTCCTTCATCAGATACGTGCAGTGGGCGTGCAGGTAATTCACCTTCTCGCTCCGCTCGGATCCACGGGTCAATACGATCAGCTCCTCCAGCAGTGGAATGGCCCGGTCGTAGCTTTCCTTGGCAATGTACTTTTCGGCCACCTGCATCTTGTAATCCAGGTCCGTGCTCTTTAGCGCCTTGTTGAATTCGCTGCACCCGGGCAACAATGCGGCGAAGAGGAACAGGATCAAAAGCTTTTGCATGGGCCGAAAGGGCGGCAAAGATAGTTCGTTGTGAAGGATAGGGATGCCGAGCTACCAACGACGGGGTGTTCATTTCTGGTATTTGCCGACGGTTACCTTTGGCGGGCCGAAAAAGCGGCGAACATTGAATCCTCCGTTCCGATGAACGACATCTTCGACAAGATCCGCAAGGACATGGGGCCTATCGGTCGCCACGCCAAACAAAGTCATGGTTACTTCAGCTTTCCCAAGTTGGAAGGCGAGTTGGGTGCCCACATGACCTTCCGCGGGAAGGAAGTGCTGGTGTGGAGCCTCAATAACTACTTGGGCTTGGCGAACCACCCGGAGATCCGCGCAGTCGATGCTGAAGCTGCAGCTCAGTGGGGTATGGCCTATCCAATGGGTGCGCGTATGATGAGCGGGCAGACCAAGTACCATGAACAACTCGAGGATGCCCTGAGCGATTTCATGGGCAAGGAGGATAGTTTCCTGCTGAACTTCGGGTATCAAGGGTGCATGAGCGCCATCGAGGCACTCCTTTCGCGCCACGATGTGTTGGTATACGATAGTGAGAGCCACGCCTGCATGATCGATGGTGCCCGGCTACACCACGGCAAGCGTTTCGTGTTCAAGCACAACGACATGGAGAGCTTCGAGAAGCAACTCGAACATGCGCGTCGCATTACCGAAACCACTGGTGGCGGCATCATGGTGATGACCGAAGGGGTCTTCGGCATGGCCGGTGACCAAGGAAAGCTCAAGGAAATCTGCGAGTACAAGGAGAAGTACAATTTCCGCCTCTTCGTGGATGATGCACACGGTTTCGGTATGTTGGGCAATCAAGGCCGTGGTACCGCCGATCTACAAGGTGTGCAGGATAAGGTGGACGTTTACTTCGGCACTTTCGCCAAGGCCATGGCCAGTATTGGTGCCTTCATCAGTGGTCCTGAGGACATCATGTTGTACATGCGCTACAACATGCGCAGCCAGACCTTCGCGAAGAGCCTTCCCATGCCGATCGTGATCGGTGCGCTGAAGCGTTTGGACATGATCCGCACTAGGCCAGAACTGAGTGAGAAGCTTTGGTTGATCACCAACACGCTGCAAAAGGGCCTGCGTGATGCCGGAATGGATCTCGGCGAGACCAACAGTTGTGTAACCCCGGTCTACATGAAAGGTGGTGTTCCCGAGGCGACCAATGTGATCATGGACCTTCGGGAGAACAACGGCATCTTCTGCAGCATTGTGGTCTATCCGGTGATCCCGAAGGATACCATCTTGTTGCGTCTGATACCGACTGCGGCTCACTCCCTGGAGGATGTGGAATACACGGTGAAGAATTTCGAGAAGGTGAAGGAGAAGCTCAATGCTGGCGCGTACAATTCGGAGACGGTAGCGAGCTTTTAGATCCGAAGTACCTTTTTGTAGTTGGTCCTAAGCTATCGATGGGGCGCGCCCCATTCATAGGTTGGCCGATCTCAGCGTGAAGCCTTGAGCGTGTTGAGAAGAAGGCTCGTGATCGTCATGGGCCCAACCCCTCCGGGTACGGGTGTAATTGCTTTGCATTTGGTCGCCACTTCATTGAATGCAACGTCACCCACCAACCGGAATCCACTTTTTCGTGTAGTGTCCTGGACACGATGGATCCCGACGTCCACCACAACGACTCCTTCCTTCACCATATCGGCCTTGAGGAATTGCGGCTTTCCGATGGCCACGATCACGATATCCGCTTCGCGAGTAATGGAGGCGAGGTCCTTGGTACGGCTGTGCGCTAAGGTCACCGTGCAATTACCTGGATATGCGTTGCGACTCATCAGGATACTCATGGGCGTTCCAACGATGTTGCTGCGACCGAGCACCACACAGCGTTTACCGTCCGTTTCGATGTGGTAGAACCGCAAGAGCTCGCAGATCCCACTCGGTGTGGCCGGCAGGAATCCGGGTAGACCCAACACCATGTTACCCACATTCACGGGGTGGAATCCGTCCACATCCTTGCGCGGATCGATCGCTTGTACCACCCGATCGGCGTTCAAATGTGTTGGTAATGGAAGCTGCACGATGAAGCCATCCAACTCCGCATCGGCGTTCAAGGCCTCTACCCTGCTCAGTAGTTCCTCTTCCGTGATCGTTTCGGGCAGACGGATCAAGGAACTGCGGAAGCCTACTTGCTCGCATGCTTTCACCTTGGCCTCCACGTAGGTCTTGCTCGCTCCATCGTTCCCAACAAGGATCGCTGCCAAGTGTGGGGGCCTACCCCGTTTTGACTTCACAGCAGCGGCACCCTCTGCAATGGATTGCTTCAGCGCTTCGCTGCAACGTTTCCCATCGAGCAGTTGATAAGTGGTCTCGGTATCCATCCGGGGATGAAAGTAGCGATCAATTGTCGACTTGCTGGATCAGGTCCGATGGGAGGGGTGGTACTCTTGCACCGAGTTCAGCGCGTCGGCCAGACCATGTGCGCTGTGGCGGTTCCGATCACTTGGACCCCAAGAATATACAGGCCAAGAGCATCGCGCCAGGATCGAGGATGAGCCGACCCGTGGTCAACTCCTGAGCGGAAAGCTGGACGGCCTGTCCCGTGGCATCGATCGGATCGACACCCATTTCCGGAGAAAAGCGTGGCGGTCCATTCACCGACCCACTACGTAGCGAAACAGGAATTCTTGGGCATCCAGCACTTCCAACGTGCTGAAATGGAAGTCGCGCTTGTCGTAGGATACGATCACTTCGCACTTAGCATCCATCGCGGAGTAATACTGGAAACCATCCTCGAGGTCCAAGATCTTCCTGTTCGCCAAGGCGGATCTCACGGCCTCCCCACCGATCTTGGTGATCTTCAACCTTTCTGCCAGTAGTTCGATCTTCTTTCTGGCCAGTTTCTTTCCTCCTGCTTTGTTTCGCAACTTCTTTTCAGCAAAGTATGCGCCAATTGCAATGCATAGCGGCGAGGTTTGGACCGTGAAGCGTTCGTCATCGGCAAGGCTCAGAACGCGGGCGCACGCACCGAAGCGCGGGTACTCATTGCAGAGGACCGTTACGAGGATGTTGGCGTCGAGGAAGATGCGTTTGGGAGACATGGTTCAGTACAAACCGCAAAGGCGCAGAGACGCAAAGCAATGCTCAAGTGAATTACTTAGCGTCCCTTGGGCCTTTGCGGTTGCGTTCAGGTTCGCTTCCTGCTTTTGAGGTAATCCTTCTTCACGTTGCGCTCCGCCGAGTTCTTCCGTACGTAGGTCACTTCGCCTTCGGCCACTTGGTTCACCCAATCACTCACGGGCAGTTCATCCAAGCTGCGGTAGCGCTTATCCACCACCTTGCTCAACATGAACTCCACGAGCCTGGACAAGCTGATGTTGTTGGCCTCGGCGAATGCCTTGGCGCGGTCGGCCACGCCTGCATCGAAGCTTAAGGTGAGTTTGGAATCCATGGTTCGGAGTGTTTGTACGTCAAATGTACACATCATGTACGTACAAATGTAAAAGAGTGAAAAGAGTGAGAGGGATTCAACCTCTGTCACCCTTTCACTCTGTCACCCACGACACGCTGCACTTCCTCCTCATTCCTTGCAATTGGGATCTTCGCCTATCGTCGTCTACCCCCATCATCCGCGATCTTCCGCGTCTCTCCGAACGGTTCTCAGCTTGTTCGCTACTTCGAACGTCGGGCGGTCAATGCCCCCGTTGCGTCGAATGGCTCGTCGCGATGCTTAACCCAACTCGAACGACGATCAGCGCGATAAAGAGATAGAAGGTCGTGCGAGCCGCATTTCGATGAAAATCGATGTTACCAAGGATCCTCTTGTCGTTCTCGTTCCAAGTTCCCGATGACAGCTTCTCCTGATAGTCCGAACCTTGGACTTCGTACTTGTAGCTGATCTGGTTGTTCACGACACCTCAGCCAAAGTACAAGCCCACTGGAATGCATACGATGATCAACGCGTTCAGCGCCTGCTTCACCCAGACCATCGGATGTATCCCACCCATTCGCTAATCCGCTAATTGATCCAATAGCTGATCGCGCTCACCTCCTCCCCCCTTGTGCCTGCATCTGCTTCATCATATTCTGCATCTTGTTCTTGTCGCCCATCATCTTCATCATCTTGCGGGTCTCGTCGAACTGCTTCATCAGCTTGTTCACCGCTTCGATGTTGTTGCCGCTGCCCTTGGCGATGCGAAGCCGACGGCTGCCGTTGATCAGCGCTGGGTTCTTGCGTTCGTCCGGTGTCATGCTCTTGATGATGGCTTCAATGCCCTTGAAGGCATCGTCCGGGATGTCGATATTCTTGAGGGCCTTGCCGATGCCGGGGATCATGCCCATGAGGTCTTTCATGTTCCCCATCTTCTTGATCTGCGCGATCTGGTCCAAGAAATCATCGAAACCGAACTGGTCCTTCGCGATCTTCTTGTTCAACTCCCGTGCGGCCTTCTCGTCGAACTGCTCCTGCGCGCGTTCCACCAAAGAGACCACGTCGCCCATACCGAGGATCCGACCGGCCATTCGGTCCGGGTGGAACTCGTCCAAAGCCTCCATCTTCTCGCCGGTCCCAATGAACTTGATCGGTTTGTCCACCACACTTCGGATGGAAAGGGCCGCACCACCGCGTGCATCGCCGTCCAGCTTGGTCAGCACCACACCGTCAATATTCAAGCGGTCATTGAAGACCTTGGCGGTATTCACCGCGTCCTGACCGGTCATAGCATCCACCACGAAGAGCGTTTCCTGTGGGTCGATGGCCTTCTTGATCCGAGTGATCTCATCCATCATCGCCTCGTCAACCGCCAAACGACCAGCGGTATCGATGATCACGGCCGTGAAGCCGTGCTGCTTTGCATAGGCTATGGCATTCTGTGCGATCTTGACCGGGTCCTTGTTCTCCCGTTCGCTATGTACTGCGATATCGAGCTGCTTTCCGAGCGTTTCTAGCTGGTCGATGGCCGCTGGCCGGTACACGTCGGCCGCTGTGAGCAGGACCTTACGGCCTTTCTTACGCAGGTGGTTGGCCAGTTTTCCGCTGAAGGTGGTCTTACCCGAACCCTGGAGGCCGCTCATAAGCACGACCGTTGGGTTTCCACTCATGTTGATGCCGGCGGCCTGCCCGCCCATCAACTCAGCCAACTCGTCGTGCGTGATCTTGGTGAGCAACTGTCCAGGGCTCACCGAACTCAATACGTTCTGGCCCAAGGCCTTGGTCCTGACCCGATCGGTGAAGTCCTTGGCGGTCTTGAAGTTCACGTCCGCATCCAGCAGTGCACGGCGGATCTCCTTGGTGGTCTCAGCAACGTTGATCTCCGTGATCTGTCCATGGCCTTTCAAGACCTTGAACGCACGCTCCAGTTTGTCACTTAAGTTCTCGAACATCGAAATGGGAATGGGTTTCGCCTCCGGTTTGGCTTGGGCGATCGAAGTGCGAAGGTAGAACCCTGAATAGCTTTGAAAGGTTCGGTCCGTCTTCTACTTGGCACCTTTGCGACGAACGCATTGAAACATGGCCAGTGAGATTTGACAATGGATAGCGGACAGGACCTCGGAGATGGAGCGACCGTGGTGATCACACATCGGATTCGGTCCGGTGGAACGGACGCGTATGAAGCATGGCTCAAGGACATCGGGCCGGTGTGTCGTCGGTTCACAGGACACTTGGATTGGCAGATCATTCGGCCGATACCAGATCTGAGCGGTACCTACACGGTGGTGATCCGATTCGACACGCAAGCGCATTTGGAGGCATGGATGTTCTCCGAGGAACGCAAACGCTTCGTCCAGAAGGTCCTACCATTGCTTGAGGACGACGATCGGTTCCATATCCGCACCGGGCTGGATATCTGGTTCGCACCGAACGGGCAGGTCAGCGCACCAATGCGTTGGAAACAGGCATTGGTGACCTGGTCCGCGATCTTTCCGTTGGTCTTGGGCGTTGGCTTGATGGCGTCCGCCGTGCTCGAGGTATCCGGGATCCGGTTGAATAGTTCCCTACGCCTCCTATTGGAAACCGGGGTCGTTGTGGTTTTGATGGCCTATGTGGTGATGCCTCCATACACCAAATGGCTGCGCCGCTGGTTGTTCGCATGAAAAGCGCGAGCCGATGCGTAGATCCCCCCAAGACCGTCCTTGAGCATGAATGGGCGGTCTGCGATCATCATGTACCACGTTCGGGTCACAAAATGGCCGTTGGGTAACACCCGTCAACGGCCCAATTGCGGTTCGTACCGAAAAGTTCCCGATATTCGCGCCCTCGTAGCCGGAAAGCATCGGCTTCACCAACAACCAATAAGTGGCAGGAGCACCCTTTCGTCCTAGTGGCCCCCGACCTGGGGGAAGGCGCCCGTATCGTGGTCGTGTGATCAAGGAAGATCCGCATCGGATCAACAACCGCATCGTCGGTGTGAACGAGGTACGTCTGGTCGGCGAAGGTGTCGAATCAGGTGTCTACCCATTCACCGAAGCTCTACGCATCGCGGAGGATATGGGCATGGACCTGGTGGAGATCAGTGCTTCGGCAGTGCCTCCCGTTTGCCGTGTCACGGAGTACAAGAAATTCTTGTACGACCTGAAGAAGAAGCAGAAGGAGATCAAGGCCAAGGCAGCCACTGTGGAAATGAAGGAGATCCGGTTCGGTCCCAATACGGACGAACATGATATCAACTTCAAATTGAAGCACGCTCGGAAGTTCTTGGAGGAGGGCCATAAGGTGAAAGCTTTCGTGTTCTTTCGCGGTCGTAGCATCGTCTTCAAGGAGCGTGGAGAGATCCTGCTTTTGAAGTTCGCTCAGGACTTGGAGGATATCGGCCTGGTGGAGAGTATGCCGAAGCTGGAAGGGAAACGGATGATCATGTTCTTGATCGCTAAGAAGAAGAAATAACGAAGTCGGCGCACCCGCGCCAACCAATACGACAGGCCATGCCAAAGATGAAGACCAAGTCCGGCGCAAAGAAGCGGTTCAAACTGACCGGCACCGGCGAGATCAAACGTAAAAGCGCGTTCAAGAATCACATCTTGACCAAGAAGGAGACCAAGCGAAAGCGCGCATTGACCAAGCGCACCTTGGTGCATAAGCACGATAAGAAGGCCATCTTGGACCTCCTCAAAGGATAGCATCGAACCATCCCAACCGCACCGGGAACAATAGGTAGCGTTAACCAGGACGTGCAGCCCCAAAGATCCGCCGAAAGGCGTACGCTCACGCCCAAAAACCCAAGTGGACCATGCCACGCAGTAAGAACAAAGTAGCCAGCCGCGCCAAACGTAAAAAGGTGCTGGATATGGCCAAAGGCAACTTCGGTCGCCGGAAGAACGTGTACACCGTTGCGAAGAATACGGTCGAAAAAGGACTTCAGCACGCATATACTGGTCGTAAACTCAAGAAGCGGGAGTTCCGCGGGCTGTGGATCCAACGGATCAATGCTGCAGCACGACTCAACGGTGTCAGCTACAGCGTACTGATGAGTAGGCTGAAGAAGGCGAATGTCGATCTGGACCGCAAGGCCTTGGCCGAGATCGCATTTTCGGATCCGGCCGCCTTCACGGCCATCGTGGATCAGGTGAAGTGAACTGGCATTGTATTCTGCGAAGGGGGCTCCGGCCCCCTTTTGCTTTTATGGCCGGTGCCTTGAGGGTACCTTTGCGACATGCGGTACACCATCGTTCTTGCGCTCTTATTACCGACGCTTGTCTTCGGGCAGCCACCAGCTGGTTACTATGACTCGGCTGCTGGCCTTACTGGTGATGCGATGAGGGCGGCTTTGAAGGACATCATCGATGGCCATTCGGTGGTGGGTAATGGAACCTTATGGGGGGCATTCAGCCAAACGGACCGAAAAGCCAACAGCAAGGTCTGGGATATCTACTCCGATGTGCCGGATGGCACCCCGCCATACGAGTTCACTTTCGTTACCGATCAATGTGGACAGTACAATGGCGAAGGCGATTGCTTCAATCGGGAGCACACCTTTCCAGAGAGTTGGTTCAATGGGGCACCACCTATGAGCACGGATCTTTTCCACCTGTACCCGACCGATGGCTGGGTCAACCAGCAGCGGGGTAATCTGGCCTATGGGGAAGTGGGTAGCCCAACATGGACCAGCCAGAACGGAAGTCGGATCGGGCCATGCGATTTCCCGGGGTGTACTGGAACGGTGTTCGAACCGATCGATGCCTACAAGGGTGACTTGGCCCGTGGTTATTTCTACTTGCTCACAAGGTACTATGGCACGACTTCAGGCTGGTCCAGCCCCATGCTTCAGAGCGGCGAGTTCCTGCCATGGAGCGAAGCCCTGTTGTTGGCCTGGAATGAAGCCGATCCGGTCAGTGAGAAAGAGGAGGCACGGAACAACAAGATCTTCTTGTCCCTTCAGGGGAACCGAAACCCGTATATCGATCATCCGGAATGGGTGCAGCGCATCTGGGGTTCAACCGCCTCAGTGAACGAGCTTCTAACATCAAGGATCATTATTCGATCGGTGGCGAATGGCATGGAGGTCATTCGTCCTTCAACCGGGATGGCAGAGGTTCGCTTGTTCGACACCCACGGAGCATTGGTCGCTTCAAGATCCTTCAGTGGCACCACCGCCATCTTGGAACTCACGGTTCCAACTGGACTATATGTGGTGGTGTTGGATGCGCCAGAAGGTCGCCACGTACAGCGGTTGGTGCGCTGAGACTCCTACCCTTCCAGCCGACCCGCGATATGACCCGTGGTCCAAGCCGCTTGGAAATTGAATCCTCCGGTGACACCGTCGATGTCCAAGATCTCGCCTGCGAAGTATAGGCCCCTGTGTAACCGGCTTTGCATGGTGCGTGGATCCACTTCCTCCAATGCGATGCCGCCAGCGGTCACGAATTCCTCCTTGTAGGTGGTCTTTCCTTCCATTTCGAAACGGTCGTTGATCAACCGATCGATCAGGCGGTTCCGATTCCTCTTACCGACCTCGCCCCAAGGCTTTTCCAGAGCGATGCCCGCCTTCTGTAATTGATGGCACCAGAGCCGATCCGGCAGGTCGAAGGGATCCGCATTCTGAGCATGTTTGCGGTCCATATCATGTTCCGTGAAAGCCGCACGTGCCTCTTCCTCGCCCCGCTCGCCTAACCAGTTCACATGTACCGTACACCGGTACCCGACTTCTTGGAGCTGTCGCGCCTCCCATGCACTCAGTCGAAGCACTGCTGGGCCGCTTAGTCCCCAGTGGGTGATCAGTACGGGTCCCAACATACCCGCATTCGTCCCGATCCGGACCTTGGCCGGAACCGCGACCCCCATGAGTTCACGGATCGGGTCGTTCGGGAGGTTGAAGGTGAAGAGCGAGGGTGCAGGAGGAACTACGGTATGCCCCAGTTCGGCCAACCATGAATAACCGCTCGCCTTGGGGTGACCACCGGTGGTGACGATCACACGATCCACGACCGAACGTTGCGGACCGTGGTGGATCACGTAGCCGCCATGAGGAAGATCCCTTTCAATGCGCGAAACCGACGAATGAAGTGCAATGCGGACCCCGGCTTTCTCGGCTGCGCCCAGAAGTGCTGTGGTGATGGTCTTGGAATCATCTGTCGTGGGGAACATGCGACCGTCCGGTTCCACTTTCAATGCAACACCCTGGGTCTCGAACCATGCGATGGTGTCCTTCACCGCGAATCGTTCAAAGGCTTTTCGGAGGAACCGCTCGCCTCGTGGATAGTGCTTGGCCAGCTTCCGGTTCTCCAACTGATGATGGGTGACGTTGCACCGCCCTCCACCACTGATCCGAACTTTGCTCAGAAGTTTGTCGGTCTTCTCGTGGATCGTAATGGTCGCATGTGGATGGTGATGCGCCGCACTGATGGCAGCGAAGAAGCCCGCAGCTCCACCTCCGATCACGGCGACTTCCATGAATATACTGTGCCCTGTGCCCGATCACTCCACCACGATGCACCGCATAGCCTGGTGCGCACCCACACGGACGAGGTAGATACCGGCACCTAGTGATGTGAGATCGATATTCGAACTGACCGCATCCACCCGTGCATGGAGCAAGGTTCGACCCGCTAGATCAGTGACGACCACTCCTTCTGGCTGGTCGACCACGATGGTCAAAGGTCCAGTTGTGGGGTTCGGGAAGATCGTCGTTGAATTGTCCGAAGCATCAGCGACTGCATTGATCAATTCGCAGGTGTTCACCTGACCACAGACCAGATTCGCACAAAAGTTGAGCACGAATTCCACGGAAGCGACCGGGTCCGAACTCAGATATCCGACATGTCCGGTTCCTGGATAGGTCAGAAGACAATTCTCCAACCCCAAATGATCCATACGCTGGTGGATATCGTGGCTTCCACTGGCCATAAGACCTGTTGGAATGCCGAAGACCTCCACTTCCTGCGTGTAGTACGGGACCACCTCATCCCCCACTTCATGAACGCTGCACAGCGGCAGGTCATCCGTCCCGATCCACAACGAGTCGCCCAATGCACCACTGAAGCTGAAGATCCCATTGATGGCACTGGAATACCCCGGATTGCCACTATTGCCTTCTATGCCACCCAACGATGCCATCTGGGAGGTGAGTGCACTTGGCCACTCCCCTGGTTGATCCAAATAGCCGGCATGCAATGCACTGATCGCCCCAGCGGAGATGCCGCCTGCTAGGATCCGCGTGGTATCGATGCCATAGGGGTTCTCCAATTCCGCTACCGATCGGCGCAGGTAGCGGACACACGCTTTCATGTCGTGCGCTCCGCGCAAGACGGCCTCCGAAGTGGTCGTTTGGTTGGGGAAGAAGAACCCAATGCGGTAATCCGGTGCGATGGCCACATACCCCCGCCGGGCGAAAGCTTCGCATAGATCGGCCACGTCTCCTCGGGTCCCGGCAACGAAAGAGCCACCGAAGGCCACAAGTACGACCGGTCGAAGTTCCAAAAGATCGCTTTCTGGCTGGTACACGTCCATGCGCAAGGTCTGCGCACCACCATTCACCCCGGTGTTGCTGCCGAACGGAACGGCCAAAGTGCTGTTGACCGTGGTGAATAGGTCGTTCGCGTAGCGCCCATCGGCACAATCCTGTGCCGTACTGGACAAGGTCAGCAAGGAAAAGCAGAGTGCGTTGAGTTCGGATCGCATTGGTGGTGCAAATGAGGTTCGGTCAAGAATACCATTCTCGGCGCGATCGCTTCACGAAATTCGACCATTGGACCGTGGGGTGCGACGGGAACCCTTGATCCATCGGGGGAAACGGATCTTGGCACGGCTTTGGAAATAGGGTGGTCCTAGTTCTTGAACCATGAAAAAGACCATCCTTCTTCTGAGCCTTGTGAGCGCGATGGGCGCTCAGGCGCAATTCCAATTCAACCCGCAGGCCGGACTCACCTTCCAGAGTTTGACCGCCGCTCCGAATGGCACGAATTACAAGGCCGCTTTGGGCTGGCAGTTGGGTGCTGATGCTCGCATCGGCGACCGGCTGTTCCTGCAACCCGGCGTGTTCTTGGGTCGCAGCGTAACGGCGATCACCACCAGTGCTCCGATCGAGAATGGTGCCGCAGGTATCGTCCAAGTGGAGGATAATTTGGTGCGTACCAACTTGAAGTTGCGCGCCCAATTGGGCTACCGGATCATCGATAGCTATCAATTCGACATGCGTTTCATGCTGGGCCCCAGCTACGATGTGGTGATGAGCATCGATCAGCGCGATGGCGACCTCTCATGGAACGAAGGCGATTTCAACAAAGGCTCTTTCAACATCGACGCTGGTGTAGGATTCGATATGGGTCTGTTCACCCTGTCGCCCACCGCAAGTTTCGGATTGAGTCGGGTGTTGCGCGACGATCCAACCTTATCGGGCATCAACTCGAAGTACATCAGCTACGGAGTCACCCTCGGATTCAACATCGGGAACGACGACCTGTAGTCGCATCGAATAGCCGGACGAACGAGAAGCGCCCCTGCGATCAAAGTCGCAGGGGCGCTGTCATTTCTGGTTGGTTCAGTCCTTTACGACCGGCAAATCGGCCTTTTTCCAACCGCCGATCCCATCCAACAACTGGATGACGGTATAGCCTTTCTCCTCCAAATATTCCTTGGCCTGATCGCTACGCCCACCCATGGCACAATACACCAGAACCGGGCGATCCTTGCTCAGGGAGGCGAAGTCGGCCTCGTAGTTCTTGCCGGTCCAGTCCAAATTGATCGCTCCAGCAAGATGGCCACTGGCGTATTCGGCCGGTGTTCGGACATCCACCAGCACTCCGTTGTCCGATGCGATCCGATCGTTGAACGCGACGGCTTCAAGATCGGTCTTAACCGGATCCTGAGAGTCCTTCTTTTGCCCTTGAGCAGATTGGCTACACGAGAGCGTTAGTGCAGCTACGAGTGGGAAAAGGATGGTCTTCATGCTACAAAGATGGTTACGGCGGTGCGGAAACATGTGATAGTGGTCACAGTTGACAAATCATACCGGTGGATCGAACGGAACCTGCACGTCCAGATCCCGTACAACGGTCCATGCGGATCTTGCTTTGCGCTGGTGTGTTTGTTCTTGGTTCGGTCCTTAGCCTGTCCGGCCTTGCCCAAGCTGATGGTCTTGTGGCCTATGTTCCGGAAAAGCCGCTGGAGCGTACGGCGGATAGTGAACGGATAGGATTCGTGAATAGTCCGGTGGCAGGTAAGGTGGAAGCCCTGATCCCCATGGAAGCGGATCGAGTGGACATCCTGAATGCCCGAGGGAATGTAAAGCGATCTTACGAGGCCAAGGAGTTGGAGTCTTTCTCCATCGGCGATCTCCGACCAGGCACATGGACGTTGCGCGTTCACGCAGCCGACAAGATGATGGTCCGGCGCTTCGTTGTGATGCACCGTGGGTCCATCGTTTGGTCTCCATCTGGTCCGGTTCGGAGACGCTGAGATTCAGCGTACACGGAGTCCACGGGCCTGTAATCGCCCCAACCCATCGGCTGCAAGATCCATATCCGGCTGCAAAGCCAAGGCTTTCTTGTAATCGACCAAGGCACTGTCCAAGTTGTTCTCCAACTCGTAGGTGAGGCCTCTGTTGTAATAGGCTGCTGCATACGTTGGAAGTACCTCGATCGCTTGACTGAATTCCGCCCTTGCCTCTGGGATCCGGTCCAAGTGCTCCAAGAGGACATAGCCCGAATTGTACCACGAAGTCGGGTTCTTCGGATCGATGGCCTTGATCCGGTCATAGCAGGCCAAGGCGATACTGTCCTTCCCTGTTTCTTGGGCGAAGATCCCTCGAGCGTACCACGCTTCAACACTTGCTGGCCGTAGTTCGGTGGCAGCATGGTAATAGGCCATGGCCAATGGATCCCGCTTGGCTGCGTGCAGGAGTCCGAGAGCGACATACGCATCATACATATTCGGATCTCGCTCCACAGCGGTGCGGTAACTGCTTATTGCCAGAGCGGTATCGCCAGCTTGTCGGTGGATCCACCCTTTGAGGAAATAGGCCCTTGCATTCTGATCGTCGATCCGCAACGCATCGTTGGTCAGTTCCATGGCTTCCGTGAATTCCGCTTTGAGCAACCGCAGTTCCGCGAGCTTTAGCCGTGCCACATTGCTATCCGGCGCCACACGCATCGCTTGGATGAACTGGATCTCGGCATTCGAAAGGTCTACTTTGCGATAGTACAGATCACCCAGCGCGATCCGCCATTTCGTTGTGGTACTATCCAAGAGTATCGCTCGGTTCCAGTCTTTCACGGCAGCACCTAGGCTGTCGTTGGCCTCGTGGATCCGGGCGCGAAGCCCGTAGTTCACGGGATTCCTTGGGTCTTCAACGATCAAGGCGTTCACCTCGGCGATGGTGGTGGGAACCTTGACCGGGTCGGTCGAAGGGGTGTCCGTGCCACACCCGAAGAACAGGGAAGCGATAAGGAGCGGTGCAGTCTTGATCAGTGATCGATGGACCATGTTCTTGAAAAAGCGAAGACCCTGACGTTCGTAGGCGACAGGGTCTTCAAATGTACTCGCACGTCGGGCACCGAACCCGGCCCATTTCGTCATGGCTTGAGCAGCGGTGCTGATCGACGTGCGGAGGATCGAGGTCAGGCAGTGACCGGTTGCTCGGTCTTTGTCAAGGCCGCTTTGATCTTTTGCTCCAACTCATCACAGAGCTCGAGGTTATCCTCCAAAAGCTGCCGAACCATGTCTCGGCCTTGCCCCAACTTGTTATCCTCGTAACTGAACCAGGATCCGCTCTTCTTGATAATGCCCAGTTCAACACCAAGGTCGATGATCTCGCCGGTCTTGCTGATCCCTTTTCCGTACATGATGTCGAACTCCGTCTTCTGGAAAGGTGGTGCCATTTTGTTCTTCACCACTTTCACCCGGGTACGGTTTCCCACAACATTCTCACCATCCTTGATCTGGGTGGCACGGCGGATGTCCAAGCGTATGCTTGCATAGAACTTCAGGGCGTTGCCACCGGTGGTCGTCTCGGGGTTACCGAACATCACCCCGATCTTCTCGCGAAGTTGGTTGATGAAGACGCAGCAGCATCCTGTCTTGCTGATCGTACCCGTGAGCTTCCGCAGGGCTTTGCTCATCAAACGCGCCTGCATGCCGACCGCGCTATCCCCCATTTCACCTTCGATCTCCGCACGTGGAGTAAGGGCAGCGACACTGTCGATCACGATGATATCGATCGCCCCGGAACGGATCAGGTTGTCCGCGATCTCCAAGGCTTGCTCACCGTTATCGGGTTGGCTGATCAGCAGGTTCTGCGTATCCACACCGAGGCTTTCGGCATAGGACCTATCAAAGGCATGTTCGGCATCCACCATGGCAGCGATACCACCTCGCTTTTGTGCTTCTGCGATGGCATGCAAGGCCAAAGTGGTCTTACCGGATGATTCCGGACCGTAGATCTCCACGACCCGACCCTTCGGGTAGCCTCCAATGCCTAACGCGATATCCAACCCAATGGAACCTGATGGGATCACCTCCACTTGCTCGATCACGTCATCACCCAGCTTCATCACAGCGCCCTTTCCGAAGGTCTTCTCCATCTTATCCATGGTGAGCTGAAGGGCCTTCAGTTTCTCCTTGTTGATCTCAGTGGCCATTGAATGGTGGTGTTGGTTGTTGGTTTATTCCACAGGTGAACATCGCGGTATTTCAAATGACCGTTGACGTATTTCCTGTCATTGTTGTGACGCACAATTAAACACTGTTGTTCGGGATCGCCAAATATCTCGTCGAATAAAGTTTTGAACAGGTGCCTTCCCCCTACACATGAAATCTCCGTTCAAATGGCCTCGGGCATCGGTAAACCATCCTATTTCTACGTCGAAGACTTGACAGCCGCATCCATACGACCATACGTTTGCCGAACTCTTTTTCGACGGATCGCTCTTCAGACGCATTGACCTTAGGACTTGCTCGGACCACTCGCCGAACAAGAACATGCGATCCAATAAGATTGAAAGGCCCGCTTCGATAGCGGCACATCAGACCAAATCCACCATGTGGATGGATCTGGAAACGATCGGCCTTAGCCTGATCCTTTCACTCATGATCTGTGGTCACACGCTGTTGCAATGAACCTATCAACCAACCATCCACTCAATAACCAAGACATGAGATCGATCCAACACCGCAGGTTCGTGCAGTTGTTCTGCACCCTCCTGCTAGCGCTTTACAGTTGGGCACCTGCCCAAGCGCAGCTCGCTGACCGAGAGGGTAAAGCCTCATCACCTGCTGTACATGACCATGACCACGATGGGATCGATGCCCTACTGCGTGAGCATGATCAGGTGATCGAATTCACCGAGAACAAGGGCCAATTCTCCGAAGGGGTGCTCTTCAAGGCCGATTTCCCTATGGGACAGGCTTTGGTCACGGCCAATGGCATGTTGGTGAAAGCCTACGACCCGCTCTCCGTTTCGGCTCGTGCCAGTGAAGGCATGCAGTTGGAAGTGGACCACCAAGCCGGGCGTCCGATCAAGGGGATCACCACGCCTCTGAAAGGCCATGGTTGGTTGATGGAGTTCCAGAACGCTTCGCCCGATGTGAATATCGAGGCGCGCAGCCAACATGGCGAGGTGCGCAACTACTTCATTGGCGACAAGTCGCAGCACGCAACAGGGGCTCGCAGCTTCCAAGAAGTGTGGTACACGAACATGTACCGGGGTATCGACGTGCGCTACTACCCGGCCGAAGATGGTTCGTTAGAGTATGACATCATTTGCAAGCCCGGTGCAGACCCAAAACAGATCGCTCTGCACTTTGAAGGTATCAGGGGCACGCATCTGGGGGCCGATGGCACTCTGCGTTTGCCAACAAGTATCGGAGAGTTGAGCTTCCCTGCCCCGGTGGTCTACCAGGTGATCAATGGCAAGGAACGCTCCATCAAGTCTCGCTATGTGCTTTCAAAAGAGACGCTGGGCTTCGAACTTGAGGACTATGACCGCACTCAGCCCTTGGTGATCGACCCGATCGCCTTGCGTTGGGCCACATGGGTGAACACCAACTCGGCGAACGACAACCACGGACACTGCATTTGGGTGGACCCTTCCGACGGTGCCATATACGTGGTTGCCCGTGTTACCGGCTCCACGGACCAGATCACCACTGGAGCGTTCAATACCTCCAACAATGGCGATCTCGATATGATCGTGGGCAAGTATTTGGAACCAACCACGGTTGGCGGTAGCGGAACGCGTGTATGGCAGACCTACCTAGGTGGCAATGGCACGGACAACCCCTATGCCATGGAGCAAGGCCCGGATGGAAATCTGTACATCACCGGGTATACATCCAGTTCCAACTTCCCTTTGTTGGGTGGCCCCGCGTTCTCTGGTTCTAGTCTCGACCAACGGAGCCAGGCCACGGACAATATCTACGTGACCAAGATCAACACCGCAGGGAACAGCATCAAGAGTGCTGTTGTGGGCGGTAACAACGATGATGATTCCTTCGACCTACGCACCACGCCGAACGGGGATGTGGTGGTTTGCGGAAAGACGAGCAGCACGAACTGGGCAACACTGTACCCCGGAAGCGGAGCCAGCAACACGAACAATGGTGGTACGGATGTCCTGGTATTCAAAGTGAACCAGGATCTCTCAGCCATGCAGTGGATGCGCAACTACGGTGGAAGTGGTACCGACTACGCCATGATCATGCTGCGCAACAGCACCACCGGTGACCTCTTCATCGGCGGTTATACCACATCAACGAACTTCCCAACGGTTTCTCCTCGTCAGTCCACCCTCGGTGGCTCGCAGGCTGGATTCCTACAGCGTCTAACTTCCACCGGAAGCACTACGTGGTCTTCTTATTACCAGACGGCCTCCAGCAAGAGCGCAATGATCCTGTGCATGGAATTCAACAATTCCGAAACAGAGATCTACTTCGGCGGGACAACCAGTGGGTTGGCCACCAGCAACGTCTCCTCGGGTTCGTTCGACACGAGTTACAACGGCGGCACGAATGACCTTTTCGTCGGGCGTATGGCTGTTAATCAAACGTTCGTTGCGGGCACCTATGTGGGTGGCTCGAACAACGAAGTGAACATGATGGGACTGAACGTGGACCAGAACAATGACGTGTACATCTTCGGATACACCAACAGCACGGACTTTCCTGTCAGCGCAACGCCGAATGTCCCCTTGCAACCCAGCAATGCGGGCAACAACGACAAGGTCTTCTTCAAGCTGGAGAGCGATCTCAGCGCTTTGGAGTTCAGTACGTATTACGGCGGTGCCGCAGATGACTACGACCCCGTTGGCGAGCGTGGCATCAAGTTCAGCAACTGCCGCATCTATACCATCGTTACCGCGCAGTCGAACAACCTTCCGCTGACCCAAGGGGCACTGAACACTACCAAGAACAGCTCCACCTCACGGTACGAGCCCGGTCTGGTGGTCTGGGCGAATCCCCCCGATCTGCTGGGCAACAGTATCACCTACACCGGAACCGCGATCTGTGCTGGAAGTGTTCCTGGTGATATCACTGGCTCGGTACCCTCATACGTGTTACCTACCATCCTACGTAACAACAGCAGTTCCGCTTATCCGAGTTTCGGCAGTGCGGCCACCTATCAGTGGCAGATCAGCCCAGACAGTTTGACCTGGACGGATATCGCTGGGCAGACAAGTCAAAACCTGAGCGGCAGTGCCATCGGGGTATTGACGGAAACGCGCTATATCCGCAGGATCATCGGTGGTGATGCATGCATCTTGGCCGGAGCTGCCGATCAGGTGGTGACCGTTCGGATCATGAGTGTGCGTGCGACGGTGACCAACGTTACCTGCCACGGCCTCTCCAACGGATCCATCACCGCGATAGCGGATGGTCTTGCTCCCTTTCAGTACGCGTGGAGCAACGGCCAAAGCAGCGAAACGGCTACCGGACTTGCTGCTGGACATTACACCGTGACGGTGACCGACGCGAACGGATGTGCAGCAGATGGCACATTCACTATTTCCGAGCCAAGTACACTCGGTGGCCAACCTACCGTGACACCGGCTACGTGTGCGAATGCCAACGGTGGTGCCAGCGTTGCCGCATCAGGTGGCACCAGCCCGTACTCGTACCTCTGGAGCACAAGCCAGACAGGCACTTCGATCAATGGTGTGCAAGGCGGAAGCTATAGCGTCACTATCACCGATGCGAAAGGTTGCCAGGTGACCATCCCCGTGGTGATCCCAAGCACCGGTGTGCCTACCGTGAACGCCGGAAGCAATGCCGTGATCACATGTGCGACCGGTGGCCAGATCAACCTGAATGGAAGCGCCACTGCCGGGTTGAACTACAATTGGGTGGCAACGAACGGAGGCCATATCGTGAGCGGAGGTAGCACCCTCAACCCTACGGTGGATGCAGCCGGAACGTACACATTGACGGTGACCGACCCACAATCGAACTGCTCCGCTAGTGATGCTGTTACCGTGACGATGAATACCACTGCCCCGAATGCATCCGTGACCGGGGGAGGAACGTTGAATTGCACGATCAGCAGCCTTCAACTGGACGGCGGTAGCACCACGTCAGGCGCAACATTCAGCTGGACCGGTCCGAACGGATTCACCAGCACGAATGAGGACATTTCGGTGAACGCTGCCGGAAGCTATATGCTGACCGTAACGGATCCAACCAACGGCTGCACCAGCAGCACCAGCGCAACGGTGATCCTCGACGACCAACTGCCCGGTGCTTCTGCAACAGGCGGTACGTTGACCTGTAGCGTGACCAGCATCCAGTTGATGGGCTCCGGCAACGGCAGCTTCGCATGGACCGGCCCGAACGGCTTCACAAGCACGGAACAGAATCCGACGGTGAATGCAGCAGGTACCTACAACCTGACCGTCACCGGAACCAACGGCTGCACCAGCAGCACCAGCGCAACGGTGATCCTCGACGACCAACTGCCCGGTGCTTCTGCAACAGGCGGTACGTTGACCTGTAGCGTGACGAGCATCCAGTTGATGGGCACCGGCAACGGCAGCTTCGCATGGACCGGCCCGAACGGCTTCACAAGCACGGAACAGAACCCGACGGTGAATGCAGCAGGTACCTACAACCTGACCGTTACCGGAACCAACGGTTGCACCAGCAGCACCAGCGTAACGGTGATCCTCGACGACCAACTGCCCAGCGCTTCTGCAACTGGTGGCACGTTGACCTGTAGCGTGACCAGCATCCAGTTGATGGGCACCGGCAACGGCAGCTTCGCATGGAGCGGCCCGAACGGCTTCACAAGCACGGAACAGAACCCGACGGTGAATGCAGCAGGTACCTACAACCTGACCGTTACCGGAACCAACGGCTGCACCAGCAGCACCAGCGCAACGGTGATCCTCGACGACCAACTGCCCGGCGCTTCTGCAACGGGTGGTACGTTGACCTGTAGCGTGACCAGCATCCAGTTGATGGGCACCGGCAACGGCAGCTTCGCATGGAGCGGCCCGAACGGCTTCACCAGCACGGAACAGAACCCGACGGTGAATGCAGCAGGTACCTACAACCTGACCGTCACCGGAACCAACGGTTGCACCAGCAGCACCAGCGTAACGGTGATCCTCGACGACCAACTGCCCAGCGCTTCTGCAACTGGTGGCACGTTGACTTGCTCGGTGACGAGCATCCAGTTGATGGGCACCGGCAACGGCAGCTTCGCATGGAGCGGCCCGAACGGCTTCACCAGCACGGAACAGAACCCGACGGTGAATGCAGCAGGTACCTACAACCTGACCGTCACCGGAACCAACGGCTGCACCAGCAGCACCAGCGCAACGGTGATCCTCGACGACCAACTGCCCGGTGCTTCTGCAACAGGCGGTACGTTGACCTGTAGCGTGACCAGCATCCAGTTGATGGGCTCCGGCAACGGCAGCTTCGCATGGAGCGGCCCGAACGGCTTCACAAGCACGGAACAGAATCCGACGGTGAATGCAGCAGGTACCTACAACCTGACCGTCACAGGAATCAACGGCTGCACCAGCAGCACCAGCGCAACGGTGATCCTCGACGACCAACTGCCCGGCGCTTCTGCAACAGGTGGTACGTTGACCTGCTCGGTGACCAGCATCCAACTGAACGGCTCCGGCAACGGCAGCTTCGCATGGAGCGGCCCGAACGGCTTCACCAGCACGGAACAGAACCCGACGGTGAATGCAGCAGGTACGTACAACCTGACCGTCACCGGAACCAACGGCTGCACCAGCAGCACCAGCGCAACGGTGAACCTTGACGACCAACTGCCCGGCGCTTCTGCAACGGGTGGTACGTTGACCTGTAGCGTGACCAGCATCCAGTTGATGGGCTCCGGCAACGGCAGCTTCGCATGGAGCGGCCCGAACGGCTTCACCAGCACGGCACAGAACCCAACGGTCGGCATGGCAGGCACCTACAACCTGACCGTTACCGGCACGAACGGTTGCACCAGCACAGCCTCTGCTGTGGTCGAGCAGGACGATGAAGTTCCTGGTGCCTCCGCACAAGGTGGAACGCTCAACTGCACGATCAGTGAGATCATGTTGGTGGGCACCGGCAACGGCAGCTTCGCATGGAGCGGCCCGAACGGCTTCACCAGCACGGCGCAGAACCCAACGGTCGGCATGGCAGGTACCTACAACCTGACCGTTACCGGCGCGAACGGTTGCACCAGCACAGCCTCTGCTATGGTGGAGCAGGACGATGAAGTTCCTGGTGCCTCCGCACAAGGTGGAACGCTCAACTGCACGATCAGTGAGATCATGTTGGTGGGCACCGGCAACGGCAGCTTCGCATGGAGCGGCCCGAACGGCTTCACCA
>Ga0209582_1000168_pt1 | contig 63030 bp, 91 predicted proteins | sample KloWWTmetKNB5Kit_FD_187176 | JGI IMG/M metagenome (GOLD analysis project Ga0209582, IMG submission 187176) | Active sludge microbial communities from Klosterneuburg, Austria, studying microevolution and ecology of nitrifiers - Klosterneuburg... | ecosystem: Engineered > WWTP > Aerobic digester >...
GTCCTTCGGCGCCGTCTCGATTGGCTGCCACGCGCCTAACCCGTCAGTCAACCGGACCTTGGCCGGCGTTGTGTCGTCAGTCATCGGAACTCCTGTTGCGGCCAAGGCCGGTTACTTCTGCGGTTCGGCGTCACGTTCCCACACGGCCCGCACAGTGCATACGCAGCGTTCAACACCAGCGCGTCCGGGTCAAAGTCCGGTTCCGTTCCGCGCATCGTCGCCCCGCGAACGGCCCATCGCAGCGCGGCCTTCACCGCCTCGCGCTGGCTTTCGTCCAAGATCGGTTGTGGCGTGTCAGGTGAGCAGTCGCGCGCGTTGTCCCATCCTTCGGCTTGGGGCGCGTAAAGCCAGTGGTCTTTCGGCAGCGGCAGCGATCCAACAAAGAAACCGCTTCCATCGGGTAATTGGTTCATGTCTTTCTCCTTTTAGTCATCTCGGCAAGACGCCGAACTAATCAATCAACCGGACGCGCCGCAAGCGTCGCTCCGGTTATCTCAGGCGTCAGGCGGCAGCCAGCTTGCTCCGCAACTCGTAGCCCATCAGGGTTCTTGCGATTTTTTCTTCATTTCTTCATTCCTTTTTCTGGCGGCACTGATCTTTGCCTTTGTCTCTGGCGATAAGGTTCTGCGCCGATTTGCTTCAGCAATTCGATTCCGGTGTTCTTCTGAGAACTTGCGGCCAACATTCGCTGTAACCATCCGCTCCTTGGCGTCAGGAGATAGGATCTTTGTGGCTTGCGATTCACGCATTCTCATGCGCGTTTCGCCCGATGCTTTTCGTCCAGTCTGGTTAACCACGATCTTTGATCGGTGCTCGTCGCTCAAAGTTCGGCCCTTAAGGCTTGTATTGATAGCCGCTTGGTGTTCCGGTGATTTCTTGCGCCCCTTGTGTGCCGATGACATTTTTGATCGCGCCTCATCGCTATGCCTCATACCGAGTTGGCTACCGGCGACCGGGCAACAGTTGAAGCCATAGCTGCGGTCTGCCGCCATTGATGACGAGATCCATTCGTTCTCACGCACCAGAAGCTCGTCGGGAGTCGGTACTATTTCCAGCACAACGAACTCGAAATCCTCTGCACCGTATTTACTCCATGCCGCTTGCAGGTAACGGCTATGGTGCGTGCCGCGCTGTAGCTGGCTGCGATGCTGACGCCAGCGCGCATTCGTCCGCACCGCGCTGCCCACGTATATCCGCCCACTGGCAATGTGCCGGATACCATAAATAGCGGAGAAATCAGCCGCCTTCGGCATGCAGCCTCTCCTTCAAAGCGAACCCGAGCAGCGGCCAGATTTTCGCCACCGCATTCTGCCGGGCGATCTTGCGGCCGAGTTCAGCGTTGAAATTCTCGGGGCTGGCGCAGGCCGATTCGCCGGTGACGGTGAAGCCGTTGCGCAGAACGAGTACGCAGAAGGTCAGGAGGCCGAGCGCCAATCCTTCAGCCGGTGATCCAGCGGCATAGCTACCGTTGTCGCGTGCGGCCTTCTCAGCTCCTTGGGCTGCGGTGAAGTAGAACGCGCTGGTGATATTCGCCTCAATATCAGCCGGCGTGATGCGCGGCGCCGTCAGGCCCTTGGCCTGGATTTCTTGCTCGATGGTCTGGTCGTTCATTCCACCACCTTGACTGCTTCAATTGCTTGCCCAAAATTCAAGTTACTCATTGCGTCATTCCTTCAGAGTTATGGTGTTTCGTTGTTACAACCTAACCCCAACAAGCCCGGCCCCTGACTACCCGCCCACCTACAACCGGGCGCGCAACAGGGACAAGCGGGTTGTTGGCAAGACTCGCGCGGAAATACACATTCCTGATCTTCTCGCGCTTGGCTGAGTCGTAGCGCACATCGGCCTTTTGATTCAGCACCCCTTTGTGCGCCAGTCTAGCGAGGGCACGGGCGACCGATATTCTGGACTCGCCTATTTCCTCGCTGACCGCTACCGCGCTCGCCCAGCCGGGGTTTTCCTCCAGATACGCAAGCACCTGCGCTTCACGTCTTGCCTGAGCCTCTTTCGATAGCTTCATTGCGATCCTCAGAGTTTTGATTTAGCCATGCTCGCCGTTTATCTCCCTCGTTTGATCTTTTGAATTTATCGCAATCTCTATTGTATAGCAGAGAAAACCACGATTTGTTTTCGCTATTCTCGCATATACCGAATCCAAACTGGACCATTTGCAAGTCGCCAGCCGATATATTTTTCGGCTTTCCGATGTGCTCGCAATCAATACACTGCACGGTCGTCTTTGAAACGGATTTCATTCAGCGCGGCCCATGCGGATATATACTCGATCAATTCGGCGACCATCCGAATGCCCATGCTTGCGGTGCTTAGACGGATGTTGATGAACTCCCCTTCCAGCCCCGGCACAATCTCGGGGCTCTTGCCTGTTGCGATCTGATACCCCGAGACAAATAGCCCTTTCCAAAACTCCACGCTGCGCTTTTTTCCCATGTAGACAGCTTGGCCGGAAATGTCTGTCAGCATCGCGTGCAGCTTGGCGTTTTGCATCAATGTCCGTGTTGTGGGTTTGAATACCGCCATCCAGTCACCGGGGGCTTGGTGACACATCCGGGCTGCGTTTTCTCGGGCCGTGTCATGCACGAAAAAGAAAGTGCGTTCTTTGTTGCCCATGCGTTACTCGCGCTCCTTGAGTGCAGCCCTTGCCAAAGAAACCGAATAGGCTGGGTAGTTCTTGGGGGCTTTCATGATCTTCTCGGCCCATTCCATGCCGGGCATCTTCGCCGCGATTTTCTTTGCCGCCTCTTCCATTTCCCTCCCTCTACGTTCGGCCTCTTCCCGCGTGATCGTCGGGGCAGGCAGCGCCGTAAAGTATTCCTGCGGCTTGGGCCTATTGTCGCAAATATCGGCTAGCTGTGGAACCGTTGGCGGATAATCTCTATACGCCTTAATCATTTCATCCAGCGACCACAAGACCGTATCCCACGTGTACCCTCCAAGCCGGCGTGAAATATTGCCCTTCAAGTCATGCGGACTCATCGTCTCCCACTTGTTTCTTACTAACGGCAAGCCGTAATCCATGATTATCTGCTTGAAAACGTATTCCGTTTCTTTCTCCGTCAGATACTGTGATTGTCCGTTCATCGTCGCGCCCCATCAGTTGATTTGCCCAGCTACCTGCACCCTGCGTAACGGCAGGATTCCGCTTTGCGTACCATTCCGCTTTAAACGACTGCCAGCCTGCTTCACAGCACACTTCGAGGGCTTGATGCAGGGATATGCCGGCCTTCAGCGCCTCCTTGGCAATCCCGTTGATCGCGGTTTCCGTCGCAGGGGCTTTGCGGGCCTTGCGCACAGTCAGCCAGTCAATTGCAACGGACTCACCCACTCCAAAACCCTTCAGAAACTCCAGCGCCTTTTTATCCACCTGGGGCGCGCGCTTTGGTTTGATTTCCTGCGCCACCAAGTCGGCAAACGCAACCGCTTGTTCTTCCACGTCAGGCGAAAGCCCCACCAGTGCAGCCAGCTCGGCCACCCGTTCGCGGGTCAAAACCGGGAATCGCGGCGCCATTTATTGGCTCTCTTTCTTGAAGGTCACGATGCGGCACCATTCCGGGCCTTGAACACAACCAAAAATCATATAAAATGCAGACATCAGAGGCTCCTTGTTAGCCGTTGGTCATCCCCCGGATCGCTCGCAACGATGCCGGGGTTTGTTTTTAATCCTCGCCTTTCGGGGGTTGTTTATTCAGCATTTGCAAGTGCCCACAGAGCTGCCGCCGCCACGACTGGAACCTGTCCGTTTCCAATCGCTTCGTATCGCTCCACCCTGGAGGCCAGCCCATCATCCACTCCTGATTGCTCGGGGCTGGTCTGCCAAAGACGGCCACGAAACTTCGCGAACTTGGCCATTTCTGCATTGACGATGCGGCGTAGTTCGCTTTTGTCGTCGGCGTATGCAAGTAGCCAATGCCGCTCCCGAATGTGGTCTGCACCCAGGTCTCGCGCAGCAAGGGTAAGCATCTCGGCTTTGAAACCCATTGAGCACAAGTCTTGCGCAGCATGTTCGATGGCTTTGATGCTGACGTTCTCGGCGAATACATACCAGGGAGCGACATCTGCCACGATTCGGCGCATTTCGGGCCAAAGGTCATCGGCTGTGTTTCTACCCCGCGCGGCAGTGCTGAATGCTTGGCAAGGGAAGCCTCCAGATACAACATCAATTCTTCCGCGCCACGGTCTACCGTCAAAGGTACGAACGTCATCCCATATCGGAAAAGAATGTCGTAGGTGTCGCTCATTCTGTCGCTGTGCAAGAACGCATCTCCGTTGCATGTCCAGTTCGACAGCGCAGATGGGCTTGATTCCAAGTTCCTGCGTTCCAAGCAATCCGCCACCAGCGCCCGCGAAAAGAGCCAGCTCATTCATTCAACCCCCGGCTTCCATGTCACTCGCCTTTGTTCGGCCTTTTCCAAAAGGCGCTTGGCCGGAGATTTCATACGGCGCCGATGCCTTCGATCCGGCTGATAAGGGTCAGTGACCCGGTGCTGACCATTCCAAAATGTGATTGGTGCTGCTGCGATTGCGCCGATAAGGGCGCAACTCAGTAAGGTTCTTCTCATGTCAATCGCCTTTCTGGGGTATGCCTTGATTTTCACAGATTCGCCAATCGTCACTTTTGTGCAATCAGCGCCTTTCTCTTCTTCACGTACTCGGCTTTGATGCCGATTAACTCGTCCCGCGTCCATTTGTGGGCGGTGTTGTCGTTCTCCACCGCATCCACAACGCCAATCCCGACGCGATCAATCATCCCCTTGCGCATTGCCACCGCGTTTCCGCTCAGGTAGCGGTTGCACTGCTTGCACTGCCCGAAAATGTTTCGGTCGGCGTCGTAGCGCAAATGGTCCGCCGCGCCCCGGCTGCGGTAGTGGCCTGCATCAAAGCCACCCCCTACCCCCTCAGCGGTGAGAGTGGTTCCGCAACTGATACACGGCTTGCCTTCGTCCCTCGATCGGACATAGGCATGAACGGCGGTTTCGGCTTCCTTTTTCAAATCGGATACGGTCTTGATCTTCTCGCGCCGCTCTCGGGCATCCTTCCGTTCGTCCTTGATCCTCTTGACTTTGGCAATCTCGATTGCACAAAGAGGGGAGCACGCAACTTGCAAGGGCTTGGACGGCTGGAATGATGCTTTGCAATGCCGGCACTTCTTCATCCGTGGCATTGGATCGTCTTTCCATACACCGCCAGTCCTTTGCGCTCCGCAACTCTCGCGACGGGGTAATTGCTTTCCTTCAAGTCAAACACCCTTGCAGCGAGTCGGCGGATTCCCCACATTTCACGGGCTTGGTCGGAGTCAATCAGATTGCCCGCGTCAAGGTGCTTTTTCAGGACTTCGATTTGACGGTATCGCTGCATCAGTGCAAAACCTCGCTGTCTTCGTCCTTGTTCAACTCTTCGACAAACAGATCAAAGCTTTCGTCGGTCAAGTCGCGCTCGCAAGTGCGGAACAGGCTAATCGTCAGGTTCGCCAGCACGGTTCCACGGGCGGTATCGTCCAAGTTTTCCAGCTCGGCATTGATCGCGTCCGTCAGAGTTGCGATGCTGGCCTTGATTTGAGAGTCGGTCACGCCTTCCCCTTCTTGATGATTTCCCGAAGCCGGGAGATTTCCGCGCGCATGCGCACCTTATCGGCCATCAGCGTTTCGATCAGATCAGCCGCCCAATCAAACCCCATGCGGCGCAATAGCGCGATCCTGTCCATGGCTATTCCCGATTGGCGCAGCCGATGCACTGCGGGTCAGTCAATCGGAATTCTTCCATGTGGCCGCATTTGAGGGGCGAGCCGTCGGGCCGCGTATCGAGCCAATGGGTTGTGTGCAGACGCAACAGCGGAACCCTTTGAACGTACTCAACGCCGTTATCACCAACCGCATCGCTGCCAAGGATGAACCCGTCTATTACGAGGTACGTAGCTGGGCCACCCCTCGGCTTATCGCCAACCTTCGAGCTGTGGCAGCCATACGTCCAGCCCGGCGCCATTACGGTTTTGGCGTGGGGCGTGTCGGCGTTCTCGTAACCCTCAAGCACTGGCATTACGCAATCCCTTGCAAAAGTACCGCCGCGTTGAAAACAATCCCTGTCCACGTGCAAGCAAGTCCCGCGCACCCCGCTGGCGTTATGCCGTAGGTCGTCACTCCACGATGCCGGGATTCGACCAAGAAGGCGGTTGGCCGGCGCAGAAAGAGAAGGCCGACGACAATCAAAAGAGTGCCGACGTAGATCATTTGGCAACTCGATACGCAACAATGTCGTATTCGCGAGCGGGGGAACTACTATCGAATGCGTGCGCCCACCGCAACAGCGCAGCAGGACTCTTGTTGTTTGAATTACCCCCGCACCTAAATCTGTAATAGACGCACACATGGCGAGCCACCGGGCGACGCCCGCCACCCCACGGAATCCATCCGTCGCCGCCTTGATCGAACTTTTCGGAATGGGCGGATTCGACGGGCGCCCCAACGGTTGCAGACACTGCCGTCTGCAACTTCTCCAAGCACGCAACCTCGGCCTGTGCGTAGAAAAAGATCTTCTTCGCATCACGGAGCTTGTCGCTATGCGAAACCCTTCCGTAGCGGTAGTACGCTCTGAACACCTCGCCGATTTGCGCGTTCATGTCGCGGTCGGAAATCAGATCTTGGAGTTGCGTAGCGCCAGCGGGTAGTTCGTAGTAGCTGGCAGTTGCACCATTGCTGCGTTCTTTGGTCATATCAAAAATCCCTTATATCAGGCTGCCGGCCCGTCCGACGCCAACATTCATTGTGTTTCAGGTATGCCAAATACCGACAATGCTCACATCGGTCTTGCGTATTCTCAGGATTTTTTATCGCTTTCCCGGCCCTAACTGAATACACCCCGCACGAACACTTTACGACCCATCGAAGACCTATTCCGGGTTTGCTGTCAGCAAAAATCCCGAGGACTACAAAGCGGCCAAACCTAATCCCGGCCAGATCCTTGAAGCAAGGATTGCTTTTTTCTGAAGCGAGAGGACTGCGAACCGGAATCGGCGTATCGCTGTCCTTTGTCTGAATCTTCTTTTTCGGATCAAAGTGCGTACCTGGGCCAGTTACTTCCGCTGCTTGGCGGTTAATTGGAGCGCGCGCAATAATTTCATCCACGGCTCACACCTCAGAGCCCAGAGCCCGGCAAACCAACAGCCAAAAGCTCCCGCCAAAACGCGACCCAGAATTGCACCGGCCACAACGGGGCGAAATGCACCTGCACGCGGACGGCAGAGCCCGGATGCGCGGCACGGTAGGTAACGAGATCAAAGATTTTTGCGGTCACGGTGCGGACTCCGAAAAGAGGTCGGCGGTTTGCCGTGTTGCGTTTTCAACGTTGCGAACAAGCTGCTTGAAATAGCTGTCCTTCAGCTCGACGGCCACAGCCTTGCGGCCCATTTGCAGCGCCACAAACGGCTCGCTGCCGATTCCGCCAAACGGAGTCAGAACAACATCGCCGTGGTTGGTCCATAGCTCGATGCCGCGCCGGATCACTTCGAGCTGCAATGGGCAAATGTGACGTTCGTCGTCGTTGTCGCGGGCGGACTGGTATTGCAGGGTGTCGGACGGGTTGATGTCCATCCACACCGGACTAGCGACTTTCTGCCACTCGCTCACGGGATAGTTTTCGTGGGTGTGCTTGACGCGATCCACCATCTCGCCGGGCGCGCGCATCGTAATGAGGTAGTCAGGCAAGCCCTGCCGGCTCATGCACGCGTTTTCCCGAACGGTCTTGTGCAGCAGGCCGAGTGCCTTGGTGCGCTGCATCTGCGTTACCGGGTCTTTCCAGATAACGACCTCGGCGTGATGGATGAATCCCTTTTCCTTGAACGCCCGGATCAGGTCGCCCCGAAAATCCTTCAATCCGATGAACCCGTCGCGCTCCTTGCTGGCCGGAAACAACATGCAATGAAAGCTCACGTTGTGGCCGGGCTTCATCACGCGGGCCAGTTCATCCACCAGGAATCCGAAGTGCTCGAAAAACTCTTCATTGCTCCGGCAGTTGCCCATGTCGCGCGGGCTGTTGGAGTATGTGTAGAGGCTGGCGAACGGGGGCGAGAAGATCGAGTAATCGACCGAATGAGACGGGATACCCTTCAAAACCTCTACGGCATCCCCATGATAAAGGGCGTAGTTCTCGCCAATGGATTGGTCAATGCAGTTCATGCCGATTCCCCGAAAAGAAAGGCCGGCACGGCGATGGCACGCGCAGGCTGATAGATGTTGGTGTCCTTGGTGAAGCCGAAGATTTCGGATTGCACGGCTTGAATGGTTTCCGCCGCCATGGCCTCGGCCATTGCCTGCGCGTCACGCTCCTTGCGCTTGAGGTTGGCGACGACTGCGCCCTCAAGGTTCGAGGCAAAGACATGCACATGGACGGGCTTGGTTTGGCCGAATCGGTAGCATCTGCGTACTGCCTGGTAGTAAGCCTCGAACGAGTCGGTAACGCCGACGAACGCCATATTCCAGCAATGCTGGAAGTTCAAACCGAACCCCATGATCGACGGCTTGCTAATCATGACCGGGCGTTCACGCGCCAGCCAAGACCGAATCAACGCCTCTTTTTCGTCGGCTGTGTCGCTCCCTCGTACAGAAAAAGCAAGGTCTCCGAACGCGCGCTCCATCGCGTCCTGTTCGTTATTCAACTCACACCAGATCAGCCATGACTCTTGAGGTATGAAACCGCCGAGAGAAGTCGAGCCGGATCGTCCTTGAACTTTCCCAGTCCCATATTGCAAGCCATGCACAGAAGCCCGCGCACCTTCCCCGATGAGTGGCAGTGATCCACCACAGGGAAGAAGTTCGGCGTTGACGTGTCCGAGTGGCCGCAGATTGCGCAAGCTCCCGACTGTGATTCCATCAAGGCATTGAACTCTTGCAACGTCAGCCCGTACTGCTTCAGACGCTGAGACTTCCTCTTTAGGGGATTCCCATCCTGCCAAGCCTTCGCCGCCGATTTTGCTTCCGCTCGAAACTCGGCCGACTCCTTGTATTTCTGTCTCCGGATCTCGTTGTACTTTGCCCGCTGTTCCGGGGTTCGCTTGAACTTCTCCGGGTTCTTCTTGTAGTACGCGTCCATGTATTGCGCCCTCGCCTCTTTGTTGTTGGTCGATTGAGCATTCCTCTTGGCCCTGTACTCCGGGTCGGCTGCGGCTTTCGACCTCCTGGTTTCCGCGTACTCCTTCTTCCATGCCATGGCTTTCACCCTGAATATGTAGTGATCCTGTTTTATACCAATCGCAATAAACGACAGACGCGCACTCTCGGACCCGCTCAACAAGGCTGGCCCGGCGTGCGTCGCGGCGCTCGCTCAGGGTTTGGGCCTCCATCGCAAACAGGCCGTGTGCGTCGTTGTGATCAAGCTCAACGGTGTGCTGATGCACATGCAGCGGCGGCAATTCGTACTCGCTGGCGTCATGCCCAAGGTCGGCGGGACTGCGCACCATTGCGCCCCACGAAGCTACCCACCGCCAGAACAGGTGCCGCGCATGGCCCTTGAGCCTCCACGTCTGCGTATCGCCCCCGTCGTGAACAAAGAACTCGGCCAGCATTTCAGCGCGAGAGCGAACACCCAAAAACTCGGCATGGTTGCCAAGCTCCGTCCAGTCGTTCGGCGCGGGCGTGGCCGTGGCGCAGAGCTTGAAGGGTGTGGCGCGGAACGCATCCAGCAGGGTTTGCAGCGTCTTCGCGGCGTGGTGCTTGATGATGCTCGACTCGTCCAGCACCACACCGGAGAACTGGCCGCAGTCGAACTTGTGAATGCGGTCGTAGTTGGTGATGTTGATACCGTCGCGCACGTCGGAATCGTCCCGGCAGTAATTCACCGATACGCCGATCTTTTCGGCCTCTTCGACCGTCTGCCCTGCTACGGCCAGAGGCGCAAGGATGATGATTCGCGAGTCGTTGGATTGCTTGCGCACCACGTCAGCCCAAGCAGTCTGCATCCGGCTTTTCCCAAGCCCGGTGTCTGCAAAGATGGCGGCGCACCCGCGGCGCAGCGCCCATGCTGTCAGGTCGTTCTGGTGCGGCTTGAGCGAGTATCCCGACAAGTCGCCCGCGATACCTTGGCGCGAAACCATCGCCAGCTTTCGCGATACGAACTTGCCGTACCCGGTTTGATGTTCCATAATTCCCTCCCACGTTTCAAAAGTTGCACCCGGCCCGCAGGGATTGCCCTCCCTCGCGGGCTTTTCTTTGTCCGAAATCCGGGCGCTCATTCCGCGATCTCCCACACGTCGGCCGTGACTCGCCCGACTCGCCGAGTCGTCCGCTTCACCTCGCCCACTGCTGCGCACACTCTCAGAATCCGGTGCGCGGTCGGCCTGCTGCGCTCGGCAGCATCAGCAATTGCCTGCGTCGGCAGCGCCTCGCCTTTGCGCTTGCGCAGTACCTCCATAACAAGCTGTGTGCTCGGGCTGTTGTAGGCGTACCAATCTTTTTCTGTGACGCCCTCGGGCATGTCCGGGTCGCGCTCTACCGGCAGATCGACGCCCGACCCTTTCGGGCATGCCCGGTCGCGCCGGCCAATCTCGTCATGCGCCCACTTTTCGGCCTCGTGGTAGCAGCTCGGCCCGGTGAATTGGCGGATGCCGACCGCCTGCAGATGTACGGTCACGCGCTCCATCACAGCCCCCGCCTTCCTAGTGGCTCGCGGATGCGCTGCGCCGTCATCTGCTCTTGGGCGACGATGGCCTTGATCTGCTCGGGCGTGCGGTGCCATGCGCAAGCCGGGTGCATCGGCACGTCATGAGCGCAGCGGTGATCCGGCTCGGACTTCCCGCCGATGGTCACGGTGTTTTCGTGCAGATAGCCGCAGCGCGGGGCGCGGCAGGTTTCGGGGGCGATGCCTTTTGCAGTCACAGCACACCCCCGATCCAGATCACCACCTGATAGACAACCCACCCCAAGGCGGCAGCGCCAAGCAACGCCCCGCCGCCAACGCCAACCGCGATCAGTCCGGCAACCCACAGCGGGCACGGCTCGGTGTTGCGCGGCACGCGGGGCGACGCTTTTGGCTCCACCTCGCGCGCCAGCTCCAATGCCTGCGCCCGCTCGCTCATGCGGCACTCAGCATGCGCACGGGCCAGCCGAGAGACATGATCGTCAGGCTCGGGCGCCTGAATGTGGATATCGTCGTATTCGATACCCGGCCAGCCAGGAGCGATATGCACGCCGGCCGCCGAAGTGTGGGCCGCAGAACGGGCGTTTTTGCTGTTCATTGAGTCACCTCTCTGGATTTGTGCTCTGCGGCGCGCCGGATGCAGTCGGCGCAATGCCAGCCGCTGGATCGCCCCGGACGGCTGCTAGGCTGGTAGTCACCGCCTGCGCGGGGCTTTTCATCGCCACAGTTCCAGCACTTCCGGGGGCCGCTGTTCTGGCCGTTGGTGCGCCGCTTGTGGGCTGCGAGGGATTCGGTGCGGTTCATGGCCTTATTCCGTCCCTGTTCGGGCAAATCTGCTGGCTTCCATCACTGGCTCCTGGTTGGTAATTGGTGCGGTTCAAAAAAATACCCACGACGTGCATTCATGGTTTGCGCACATGGAATGCGCGCCGTGGGTAAAACCCGGCGGTGCCGGGCAGGGAGAAACTGCTAACTACTGCAAGCGCGATCACCGACCGCCTTGCCTGTTCGTGATTGGTGGAGACTGAGAATGCTTGCCCCTACGCTCCATCCAACATCCTTTGTTAGCCCTCGCGCTATGTCCGACACTGAAGACTGCGAAAGGCCGACTGCGGCGCCAATCTCTTGTTGCGTCATGCCGCACCCAATCAGGTCTGTTACTAGTTCGTTCCATTTCATAGGCGACATTATCGGTTCTCCTATAACCAAAGTCAATCGGAAAACCGATATAAAACCGCGTAACGGGCGGCGTCTGCCTGTAGTTCTGCGATGCGCCCATCCAGCAGCTTGATCGTCGCGTCACGGCTGACGATCCCGTCGTAGGGGTGATAGGCCGAGACTTCAAGGCGGGCTTTCAGGTACTCAATCTCTGCGGCTTGGCGCTTGATCTCTTCCCTCGCTACTCGCAGGGCGTCGTCGGATTCGGTCATGGTCAGTTCCAGCGAACGCGGCAAAACGGGCGAAGCCAGGGGGGAACAGACTTCAGAACAAGCGGGCTGCTCTTGATTGCATGCTCAAGGTTCGTCATGGAGAACTGCTCAAACATCTTCAGTTCAAACGGGCCGATATAGACGCGGCTGCGATAGTGCTTGCGGTTTTTGGGCGATGCCGTTTCCAGCGGAAGAGCGCCGTTTATCAGCGAAGTAGCCAGAGCGCGCAGCTCGACTTTCTTTGCCCCGTTGCGCACGGCGTTTGCGAGCGCTTCAGGAACGGCAACATGGGCGTTTCGCTCAACCCATCCTTTTTCACCAATGTCGATGCCAAGGAGGGCCGATTCCGCGTTGGTGAGGGCGTTTGCATTGACGCCGCGCATTTTCAGGTATTCGGTCAGGTACATATTCCCTCCTTGGGGTATGTGTTGATTAGTGTCAGATAAAGTCCTCCCCTACCAACGGGCATATCTACCGTCAGCAAGAGAGGGAGTGTCAGACCACCGAAGTGGAGGCGCTCAGTTGCAGGCTTTCCCTGCAATCCCCTGGCATCACGCCTACGACCAGCCCACGGGTTATTTCGGATTTGCACCGGGCGACCTAACTTCGGCCCCTTACCGCTGAGGATCACGCCATCCTCTGACTAGCCCTTCATGTCACGTAGCTGAAGGCAACGACCTGTAACGCCGGTTTGCTCGATCTTCTGAGCCGATGTGCGGGATGAAAAACAAAAAAGCCGCTTTGGTCTGCCCCCCGGTGGAAGCCCTTTTAAAAAAGGGCGGGAGGCAGGTCAAAGCGGCTTTCTTACGTCGGCTTCCACACCAACAGCTCCATCCTAACAGCAGATTATCGGTTTGCCTATCTAATTATTTATCGGTTTGCCTGTTGACTTGTTAAATCGGTTTGCCGATAATGCACTCCATCGACACAGCACAACGTGTCCCGCTCTTAGACAACCCGCCAAGATAAACACCGCACAACAACGGCCCTTTGGGGTGGCGCGGCTGCCCTCAACCCCTGCGGCAGAGAAGCAAGACAGGGAAAACGCTTGACGATGACGAGGCCGGGATGCGCCCGCCGTTGAATCAGAGTTAAGTGAGCCGAAAGGACGCGCCAGCCCTCGCGTTGATAAGGGCAAACCGCCGATTCGCAAGAGTCGGCACACAGAGGCGGCGGCGTGGAGAGACACGCAAAAGGTAGTGGCACGGCAGGGCCTTCATCCGGGCGCGGCCACGTAAGACTTTGGGGCGCGACATGAAGGCCGCCCAAGCTGGATCAACCCAGCCCGCCTCTGTGTGAATCAACCCAACCAAAAGGTGAAAACCATAAAGAAGTAATCGGTTTCTAAGCTGTACCGAACAGAGTCAAGCAAGCATCCGCTTCTAACGAGGCGGCACACAAAGGCGGCGGCGTGGAAGGACACGCAGCACGTAAAGAGGGACTTGGCGGCGACAATGATCTGCTCCGGCGCAACTGGGTAAGTCAGGCCACGGGCCATGCCATCAGCCGGTATCAAGTCCGGCCCGCCTTTGTGTGTTTGGCTGTGTCACCTGTATTGCACATGCAGCCGGGGTGCCCCGGTAAGACCTCCGCCTAGATTGCAGGCCGCTCCCTCGGTCTGCGTTTAGGTAAGCCCGATCCGTAGGGCAATGTGCTGAACGGATGCTGATGGGGAAGCCATCATCAACAAGCAAGGCGATTGATGACGCGAACCTGGGCGCGGCGTGCGATCCACAGATTCAGTCGTCTTACTTGTTGGTGAATGCGCAGGCTGATGCGCCTGTGTGGGATCACACTTGGCTAGTCCATGCCGGAGATCAGCACCGGCCACCAACAAAGCAGTTCCTCCGTGCTACGGGTTAGGGGTTCCTGGCCGACAAACGGAGGGCCAACATTGAAGCCCTGTGCGCAATAGCGCGCCTCTGGTGTCCCGGTAGCTGCCGGGAAGCGTGGAAGAGACTTTACTGTCCGTAGCGGGATGGTCAGCCGGTGCCGAGCGCGAAGGTGTCTAAATCCGGTTCGCGTAACACAGGGCTTCAATGTTGGTATTGCAGTAGCAGCATCAGCAACGACGGCTCCCGTACCAAGTCATCGGGATATGCCTGAGAACAGGTAAAGGTGGCGCGACCGGCCGTAAGCGGTTGCACAAAACACATCAGTTTCCCGCAGCAAAACGACCCACCTCTGCACAACAGGGCTTTTGATGGGGCGCCGGTAGAGCGTAAGCCGGCAATTCTTCCAGCAGCACTCCCCCACAGGCCGACACGTTCGGCCTGCACACCAAGCATTGAGAAGTGCTTGGTGTGCATCCTCGTTTTTCTCCCTCCTCCTGAAACGGAGTTACCCCGGCCCAGTGCCGGGGATTTTTTTGGACCTCGCCATGAACGAAAAGAAAGCAAAAGCCCTTCGTCGTGCCATCCGCGCCGATGGTTTTGTCCCGGTGGAAATGGTCATGCGGTACGCCAGAGGCATCCTTGGCGGATTCTGCATTCCGATCACCTTCCGCTATCCCGCCAACTCGTTTCAGCGCGTCTATCGCGACTCCAAACGCTGAGTCCGGCAACCAAAGCCTTGCGTGCAGGGCTTTCGTTGATTGACCAAAGGAGAAGGCCATGAACATCCAAATCAAGTCCCGTTTCACCGCTGCCGTGCTTTTTGAGCATGACTGCGAAAACAACAGCCTCCGCATCACGCTGGAACTGGCAATCAAGAGCGGCGCCGACCTGAGGGGCGCCGACCTGAGGGGCGCCGACCTGAGCGACGCCTACCTGAGCCGCGCCGACCTGAGGGGCGCCGACCTGAGCGACGCCTACCTGAGCGGCGCCGACCTGAGGGGCGCCGACCTGAGCGGCGCCGACCTGAGCGGCGCCAACCTGAGCGGCGCCGACCTGAGCGGCGCCAACCTGAGCGGCGCCAACCTGAAAAACAAGGAAAAGCTAGTCGGCAAGCGTCCCATCTTCCAGATCGGCCCCATCGGTTCGCGTTGCGCCTACTTCGTGGCCTATGTCACCGACAAAGGTCTGCGTTTCGATGCCGGCTGCCAGCACCAGATCACTCGCGAGGTATTCGAGGAACGACTGACCGAGCTGCACGGCGAAAACGACCACGCCAAGGAATACCGCGCTGCACTGGCGCTGATCCATGCGCATGCCGAGATTTGGGCGCCGAAGGATGGTGACGGCGATGTCGCAGAAGTTTCGGAGGAATAGGCCATGAAAGAAGGAATCAGCGGGCGCGTAGCCCTTGCCTTGATCGTGCTGCTGGCGTGCCTCGGCGTGGCAGGCGGTCTGGAAAGGCTGCCGCAGGTCGAACAGGAGAACGAAGCCCTGCGTGCCAGGCTTGCCGCGAGCGTGCAGTCGTGCAGCGAAACAATGGTTGCGGGGGTGGTGGAATGATGACCCATCCCACCAATCTCGGCGCCATCACCGAGCGGCGCATCGAGCGTGTCCTGACCCGCGAGGGCTGCATGGAACTGGCCCTGCAACAGATCATCATGAAGTGCGACGGGTCGGAGATGCAGACCAAGCGCATCCGCAACATCCGGAAGCGCGCCAAGGCCGGGCTTGAAGGGCGCGACCCGAGCAGCCCCGGCGAGTTGGGCCACGTGCCGCCGAACCACCTGCTGATGGCGCAGCTTGAGCTTTCCGGCAAGGAGACTGAAGCGGCCCGTGCGGAGCGTGATGCCATGGCGGCAGAGCTGAAGGCGCTTCGCAAGCAGGTGCAGCTTGAAGCCCAGTGCCAGCGCGCATCCGGATCTTTGCCGGACGGATGGGATATCACCATCAGCCTCGAAAAAGGCGCCGGATGGGTGGATCTGTACCGCGGAGACGAAGAGGTTGAATTGTCGTGTGACTGCGGCAACCTCGCCAGCCGCCTCGAAGCAGCCATCGACCACGCCATTGCAACCGCGGGGGCGCCGTCATGAGCGCCGTAGCCCAGATCAGCACCGAGTCGAGCACCTTGATCGACAAGGGCAACGACGCCCGCAAGTGGATTGCCCACGCCGAAACCGCCATCCAGTACGGCCGCATCCAGAACGCCGAGGACTGCGCAGCAGCAGCGCAAGCCCTGCTCTCGGAAATCATTGCTGCATGCGAGGTGATGCGAAATGGACTTACGAAGCCGTGAGTACGACGAGCACGAACGCGCCGATCTGATCGCGGAGGACCGTGCCGCGCGGATGTATCGCCGCCGACTCAATGCCGCGCCCGACTGCCGCGACCCTGACCACCCCGGATGTGAGCGGTGCGTCGAGGAAGAAGAGGAAGACGGCCATGTGCAATGACGACGGCGGATTGCAATGGTGGCAAGAGCAAGGCCAATACGAACAATATCTCAAAGAGGAACAGGAAAATGAAGACCATATCGGCAGCTTTCGTGAAGGCAAAGAAAGCCTTCGGCCCCGCGCTGAAGGACAAGAACAACCCCGCGTTCCGCTCCAAGTACGCTGATCTCGGGGCGTGCATCGACGCTGTTGAAGACGCCCTGCTGGAGAACGGGATTGCGCTCTGCCAGGAAACCAGCCTGGACGACGTGGGCGCAACAGTCGAAACCGTGCTGATCCATGAATGCGGTGAAACGCTCCGCTTCGGAAAGCTCCACGTCCCGGCCAGCAAGCAAGACCCGCAGGGCTACGGATCTGCCCTCACCTACTGCCGGCGCTACAGCCTCATGGCAGCGTGCGGCATTGCCCCCGAAGACGATGACGGCAACGCAGCCAGCCGGCAGCAGAAGCCCGCGGCAAAGCCTGAGCCGAAACCCGAGCCCAAGCCCTACGACCACGCGGCGGCGCTGAAGTGGCTGAACGAATCCACGTCGGTTCCCATGGCCCAGCACCGGCACGAGCAAGCCTCTGCCCGCGCCACGACCGCCAAGGACAAAGCCGACCTCACCCGCGCCTTGGCGGTCGTGGCGCGGGCAGAGGCTTGCTCGTGCCGGTGCTGGGGAATCATGAGTAAATTTTTCCACGACACAGAGACGCTGCCGGACATGACCCCCGGCGTGCGCGAGTCCTACCTTGCTGCGGCCATTGCCGACTTCAAGGCGCCGTCCAGCATGACGCGGGAACAAGCCGCTGCCGACCTTGGCGTCATCGACCCGAACGAGATCAAGGCCACTCCCAAGGAAGCCTTGATTGCCCGGTGGGTCGGCCGGTTCCGCGAAGAGAAGTCCGCCGAAGTGGGCGATGCTGAATGGCGGAAAGGTTCGTTCGACGCGGCACATGGTCAAGTCTGCTGCATCGCCGTTGCGGTGGATGACGGCGAGATCAACAGCTACACCGGCAGCGAGCGGGAGATTCTGGAAGGTTTCTTCTGCCACCTGGCCGACAGTTTCGACGTGCGCCGCCGGCCGCTGTTCATCGGCCACAACAACGCGGCGTTCGATCTGCCGTTCATCTTCCGCCGCGCGGTGATCCTTGGCGTTCAGCCGCCCTTGTGGATGCCGACCGTTCCCCGTCCGTGGGATACGTCGGTATTCGACACGATGTACCAGTGGGCAGGCAACGGGGGTCGGATCAGCCAAGACAATCTCTGCAAGGCTCTCGGCATCCCCGGCAAGGATGGCATGGACGGTTCAATGGTCTGCGATGCCTACCTCGCCGGCCGTATTGACGACATCGCCACGTACTGCCGCGGCGACGTGGACAAGGTCCGGCAGATTTACAAGCGCATGACGTTCTACCAAGCGCAGCAGGAAGCCCCGCTTGAGCAGTTCGACGATGTGGCTCCGTGGCTTACGCAGGAGGCAGCATGACCACCGAAACCGCACTGACCGTCATTGAACGGGCATCCGTTGCGCTGGGCTCCAGCGCCCTCGAAATCCACCTGACCGATCTCGTCAAGAAGCACGCCGACATCGTGACCATCGCCAACAAGGACGGCCGCGAGCAGGTCCATGCGGCTGCGATGGTCCTTCGCAAGCAGCGCACCACCATTGCAGCGGCCGGCAAGGGCGCCCGCGATGATGCCGCCAAGTTCTGCAAAGCGGTGATCGAAGAAGAAAAGCGCCTGATTGCGATCATTGAGCCGGAAGAATGCCGGTTCATCAAGATGCGTGACGAATGGGACGAAGCCCGCGAGGCTGAGAAGCGCGAAGCCGCCGAAGCCGAGGCGAAGCGCAAAGATCGGCACGAAGCTAGCATTCGCACGATCCGCAGCTACCCGGACGCATGCGTCGGACAGGCAGCATCCAGCATTGCATTGATGATTGAACGCCTCGTTGATGTCGAAACGAGCGAATGCCGCTTCGAGGAATACGCCCCGGTCGCCACCCGCGCCAAGGCCGAAACCCTGGCCCGGCTCGAAGAAATGGCAGCCGCCGCCCGATCCGCCGAAGCTGAGCAAGCCCGCATCAAGGCCGAGCAGGAGGCCGCTGCTGCGCAGTTGGCTGCCGAGCGCGCCGAGATGGAAAAGGCTCTGGCCGAGCAGCGCGCCCAAGCAGCGGCCGAGCGCAAGCGCATGGAAGACGAGCAGGAAGCCTTCCGGGCACAGCAAGCCGAGTTCAACCGCCAGAAGGAAGAACTGCATCGCATCGAAGACGAACGCGCAGCCGAGGCCAAGCGCCAGCAGGACGAGATCGACCGGGCCAAGGCAGCAGCAGCCAAGGCCGAAGCTGACCGCATCGCAGCGGAGAAGGCTGAAGCAGATCGTGTCGAGCGGGCGCGCATCCAAGCAGCAGCGGAAGCCGCCAAGCAAGCGGAAGAGCTGGCCGAACGCCTCAAGCGCGAAGCCAACACCCCGCAGGCCGGCGAGATCGTGACGCTGATTGCCGACCACTACCGTATCAGCAACGGCGCGGCACTGGACTGGCTGCGTGGGATGTTTGGAGACGTTCGCCAAGCCGCGTGACACCAACCCTACCGACCACCTAAAGCCCTCCCTCGCGAGGGCTTTTTACTGGAGTACAGCAATGGCAACGAAGATCAAAATCACCGGCCTTGAGGCGCTGGAAATCCGCTGGAAACTCGGCATGAACCAAACGGATTTCTGGTCGCCCTTTGGCGTCACCCAGTCCGGCGGCAGCCGCTACGAGTCGGGCCGGAACATTCCCCGCCCGGTGCAAATCCTTCTCGCAGCCAAGCATGGCAAGGCAGCAGCGAAGCGTGAGGCGCTGGCAGTTGTTGGCGTGGAGGCCGTCTGATGCTCGCCAAGAACGCAACCATCTTCCGCATCACCGGCCCGGTGTCCGGCCTCGACGAAGCCCTCAAGGCTCGCCCGTTCATGGATCTGACGCCCGGCATGGCAACAGGCTCCGGTTTCGTGATCGCCTCGCCGGACTACGGCACCTTCACCCGCAAGGCCGGCGACTTCACCGAGTTCCGCCTTCGCACCGACACAAAGATCCTGCCGGCCAGCGTTGTGAATGACGCCACCGCCGAGAAAGCCAAGGAAATCGAGGCCATGCAGGGCTACAAGCCCGGCCGAAAGCAGACGAAGGAGATCAAGGAGGCCGCCACCCTTGAACTGCTGGCCTCCGCCTTTGTGAAGACGCACATCACCCGCGGCTGGTTCGACTCTACCGGCTGGCTGGTGATCGACACGGCCAGCGCCAGCAAGGCGGAAGCGGTGCTTGACGCTCTGCGCAATGCGCTGGACGAGTTCCCGGCACGGTTCTGGCGCACCCAGCAGGTGCCCGAATCGGCCATGACCATCTGGGTATCCACGCAGGAACCGCCCGAAGGCATGACCATCGACGACCGAGTGAAGCTCGCCGACCACGACGGCGGAACGGTGTCTGTCGTGAATCGTGATGCCACGTCGGCCGAGGTGATCCAGCTCATCACCGAAGGCGGCGCTGTCGTGTCTGAACTGGCCCTGACGCTGGAAGGTGCGGCTTCCTTCGTGCTGGCGAATAGCACGCTCAAACGGCTGGCCTATCTCGACATTCAGGAGGAAGCCAAGGGCGATCCGCTCTCGCAAGAGGAGGAGGCGAACGCCGACCTGGTCCTGTCCGGCGACGCAGTGCGCAAGGTTGTCGTGGCGCTGACTGCGGAGCTTGGCGGGCTGAAGCACGAATAACCACCCACCCATAGGAACCCACCATGAACCGTACCGACCTCATCAAATCCATTGCCGAGAAAACCGGCATCACCCAGATCTGCGCTGGCTCTGTGCTGGAAGTAATCACCAAGGAAACGACCGCCGCCCTCGCCCGCGGTGAATCCGTCGAGATCCACGGCCTCGCCAAGTTCAAGGTCGAGCACAAGGAAGCCCGTACCGGCCGTAACCCGGCTACCGGCGCAGCGATCCAGATCCCCGCCAAGAACGTCGTCAAGGTGACGGCAGCCAAGGCGCTCAACGACGCGGTGAATTGACATGGACGCCAAGGAGCTTGCGGCAAAGCTGAACGGCCGCGAATACCTGCATGAAATAACCCGTGGCGAAGCCGAACTGGCGAAGGCATCTGGCCTCGTTGTGGTTTATGGTGCCAGCGATGACCTGATCGAGTTCCGCGGCGCCATCCACGACGAGGGCGACTGCTACGACGGAGGGGAAATCCTTTTCGATTCCAAGGGTGTGCTTCCGTCCTGGGGCGTTGCCAGCGACAGCGGAGAGTCGGCAGAGGCTTACTTCGAGCGCAAGCCGAACGCCCGAAAGATCGAGGCCCTGCGGGCCAATGAACCCGGCTACACCTGGACCTACAAGACCGACATCCCGCACGAAACGTTCGAGATCGTCGAAGACGGCGAACTCTACTGCCGCGGCATCGTTTTCAACATTGGGGAAATCCCCCCGTTCTAAAGGACAGCAAGCATGGCAAGCGTGAACCGCGTAATTCTCATCGGCAATCTGGGGAAAGACCCCGAAACCCGCTACGCCCCGAGCGGCGAAGCAATCTGCAACATCACCCTTGCCACCACCGATACGTGGCGTGACAAAGCTTCCGGCGAGAAGCGCGAGGCCACCGAATGGCATAAGGTCGGCTTCTTTGGCAAGCTCGCCGAGATTGCCGGTCAGTATTTGCGCAAAGGCTCTCAGGTCTATATCGAAGGCTCTTTGCGCACTCGAAAATGGACCGACAAGGATGGCGTTGAACGTTACACAACCGAAATCCGCGCCGACGTAATGAAGATGCTGGGCGGAAAGGGCGACGGCCAGCAGAGCGATGCCCCGCGCCAATCGGCCCCGGCACCCAGCACCCCGGCACCGAAGAAGCAGGCAAGCGGCGGCGGATTCGGGGATTTCGATGACGATATTCCCTTCCAGCAACTCGGCTCCGGCGCAAGCTGGCGCGTGATCTGATCCAACCCCAACACATCACATAGGCACCCAAGCGGTGCCTTTTTTACGGAAAAAAAAATGAGCGAAAAATCATCTTCATCCGGCGGTATTGGCTTCTTTGGTCTTCTGGGCATTCTGTTTATCGCACTCAAGCTGACCGGATATATCGACTGGTCGTGGTGGTGGGTAACTGCGCCCCTATGGGGTGGGCTGGTGATGATCCTTGCCGCGCTTTTTGTCGTGCTGACCATTGCTTCGGCAGGGAAACGCTGACCATGCAAGTCAAAATCAAGAAAACCCACCCGAACGCCAAGACGCCCACATACGGAACCGAGCACGCCGGATGCTTCGACCTTTACGCCCTTTCCGTCAATGGCTCGCATCACCTTGGATCGAACGTGCATGAAGGATACCCGGTCGTTTGCGAAACCGGAGTGGCTTTTGAAATCCCGGCAGGTCAAGTCATGCTTGTATTCAGCCGAAGCGGGCACGGCTTCATCTTCGACACACGGCTTGCTAATTCGGTAGGCGTAATCGACGCGGATTATCGTGGATCAGTGAAAGTCAAACTGACGTGCGACATTGACACAGCAGACACGATGCCGCCTCTTTTCGTTCGCCCTGGCGACCGTGTTGCACAGGCAATCATCCTGCCTTACGAAAAGGTTGAATTCATTGAAGCGGATGAACTCACCGACACCACACGCGGAACCGGCGGGTTCGGCAGTACCGGCCAGTAACGAGAGCGGCTGCAATGGTCAAAAAGCTACGCCTCGACGCCGACCGTGCAGCCGTGCAAAAGCGCATGGAAGCCGGCGAGCAAATGGGCACCGAAGGAACAAGCAATGAAGAATAAACACACGCCCATGTTGAGGCTGCGCAGTGCGCCCGTAGGATCAATCGTCGCGCTTCCAGCGATTCGGCGCCACAAGAGCTTTTACTTGGGGGGAAGGGATGCCGATGGCTATTCCTATCTGTGGGCCAGCAAGGGCGCCAAAGACGACGGCCTGAACTGGCTGGTAATGGCTGCCGGGTCGCATGAAGTGGTGATGGCATGAGCCGTCCGCCCGCACACCTCCACCGCCTATCCATCCAGCAGGCGCACAACAAGCTCAAGCAGCGCAACACCAGCCATGCAATCCCGACCGACTACGCCCCTGTAGAAATTACGGAGCGCACCGCGCTGATGGGCTTGCTTGGTGAAATCACTGCAACGCACGACGACCAAGCCGACTACTGGAACCACTTGGCCGAATGCCGAAACGTGCTGATGTTTGGTGCAGGCCACATGCGCGAGCAATTCAAGCGCGACGGCGGCGATCCAAGCGTTTATATCCAGATCCTGAAACTCTGCGATGAAGCCAAAACCGCGATGATCGCGGTAAAGCGACGCGAAGAGAAGACGGGAAAGTTCGGAGTCAGCGGTGACGACAGAGCGGCAATCATCGGACTTGTTGAAACGTCGTCGGAGTTTTGGCGCAAGCAACCCGCTTGGTTCTTCCGCGATTGCGTCAATGCTGCACGGAAGATGCACACCACGATTAACAATGGAAGGAAGGTAGCATGACCGACATCGAACAGCTTGCCAAAAACTTGCGCCGCTACAACGCATGGCGCCGCGGCGCCGAAGGCGTCGAAATGCCCATCCCGAAAGACCTCAGCAAATGGATCGAAGAATGGTGGGTGAAGGAGCTTGACGGCATCCAGGCATCTCAAGAAGCCACGCCAGACCAGAAACGAGCCGTGGCGGTCGTGCACAACCTGCTGCGGCATATTTTGAAGCTGGAGTTGCCGGGCAACGTGCTGGCCCAGCGGGTTGAAGTTTTGGAGGCCGCTTTGCTCGAAATAGCAGACTGGACCGACCTATTTGCCAGGCCCGGACATCCGATAAGCAAAGCTGCACGCGCAGCTATTGCAAAGTCCCGCGAGATTCAATCAACGGAAGCCGGAGGTTAGATCATGTGTGATTACCAAGGGTATGAGTTTGGCGCAGGGCACTATCCGGACTCTGTGTGCATCGAAGGCCGGCTCTTTGATGCGGATGCCTGCGACGGAGATGGAAACCTCTACGACAACGAAGAGGACATCCCCTGCCCGATGTGCCGTCCGACTGATGCCGTTGGCTACTTGGCGGATCAGAACAGCTTTTTTGACGACTTCGACCCTACAGAAGCCCTCGCAATTACAATGTCACTCGTAACCGACATTCGAGCAAACCGCGGTGTCATCGGGCCGATTCAACCCCCGAAAGGAAGGGATTCGATCCTGGGAGAACAGAAATGAACGAAGAACAGATCAATGAAGCGATGCGGCTTGGTGAGTTGTGGGCAGCCTACGCGTGGAAAGCTTGCTCCCACGGTGCAGACGAGACAGTGAAATCTCAAGCCGGGCGCGCAGCCCTCGAAGCCTACCTGCGCACCATCGGTGAGCCTGAGAACACCTTCCCGCTCAACCCCAACGGTGCGAGCAAATGGGCGCACCTGCAAAAGCACGACGGGGCCGAGGCTATCGGCGTCGTGTTCCGCACTGGTAGCGGGTCGGTGGGCTCGCTGGTCGATGGCCGTGTCGTGTGGGCTGATTGGCTGGCGCATCCGAATGGCAGCAAGCCCGAGGGCGTGAATGCGGAGCTGCTGGAGGCGCTGAAAGAGTGCATGAAGTGGCAAGCAGAGGGTGAGTTTGGCGACCCACTTTCCGAAGAGTATTGGAGCCCCGCCTACAAGGAGTTCATGGGCAAGACGAAAGAAGCCATCGCCCGCGCCGAGTCGGCTATCGAGACGCCGGCCAAGGTCAGCCCGTGCGCTGGGCATGCGGTGCAGCAGGAAGCGGACGAAGCGGGAGGTGCGTGATGATTGACCAATGGCTTTACTTTGGCTGCCATCGCCAGCCCGGCCACTACCTTTTTGCAGAGGGCATGCGCAGCTATGGGCTGGGGCGTCACCTCGACAAACTGACTCATTTTGACGGGAAGTTGCCGCGCCAAGACAGCGGCGCCGCCTATATCGCAACAGTGTCGAGGCTTGAAGGATGGGGAGGCAGTGCGCTGGCATTTTGGGATTACAGCGTCGACAAACGCGGCGGCTGCAACAGTGTTGTTTTTGCACCGTCACTGACCATTACTCCGCTCGACTTGCTGGCCGAGGCGCAGGCGCGCTTCCCGGAAGTATTTAAGCGCCTTCCCCAGCCGGTTGAGCTTTTCATGCAATTACCGAAAGGCAGGGATTAAACATGAACAGCATTGCGCGCGGCGACAAACTGACCGCTGAATCGTGGGACGACTTTGTTTCTCGACTGCATCACGACTGCGTTGGCGCTGGAGTTGAGCAGCACTACACCGCTGACGCGATATTTATCGTACAGGCTCGCCGCCTGATTTTCGGAATTGACATCGATTACACCGACCGACTGACAGTCATTCTTGAGGACAAATACTGGCTCACCCCAATGGAGTATTGGGACGACTGCGGGCCAGAAAATCGGGGGGCGCTGGATGCGGCTGCAACCGAGGAGAGCGATGGCGAGTGCAACTTCGCCGATCTTTCAGTAGCCGATCAATGGGATCTGCTCGGCAACTTGCCAGATCACACCGTCACAGGATGGGATGACCGCTGGGAATACGTGTGCGCGCATCTCACCCACGATGCCGCAAATGCCTTCATCGACAGGAAAAAGCACGACTACCCAGAAGGCTTGCGGGTATATGTCGAAGCCCAAATCTACTGCTGGGAATACAACGCCATCAAGGATGCGATCCTAGACGGGCGAATCGTGTTTCAACCCCCGAAAGGCGGAGATTGAGTTATGAAAAACCGAATCAAATCACCGGAAGCCGGGGGTTGCAATGGATAAGCGCGTCCTCGACCCCTGCTGCGGAAGTCGGATGTTCTACTTTGACCGTCAGCACCCCGATGTAGTGTTTGGCGACCGGCGCCGCGAAACGATCACCGTCACCGACCGCTCGCACGGCAACGAATCCGGCACCCGCACGCTGCACATCGAACCCGATGTGCTGATGGACTTCCGCGACATCCCATACCCGGACGGTACGTTCAAGCTGGTGTCGTTCGATCCGCCGCACCTTGTTCGCGCCGGCCCGAAAAGCTGGCTCGCTGCCAAGTATGGAAAGCTAGGCCCGGATTGGCGCGAGGACATCCGCCGGGGATTCGCCGAATGCTTCCGCGTTCTGGAGCCGGATGGCGTGCTGATTTTCAAGTGGAACGAAACTCAAGTGAAGGTCAGTGAAGTGCTTGCCCTCACAGCCGAACAGCCGATCTTCGGCCAGGTGTCTGGACGTGGCCACAAGACGCACTGGCTTGTATTCATGAAGCCGATTCAATCACCGAAAGGCGAAGATTGATCTATGAAAAACCGAATCAAATCACCGGAAGCCGGAGATTGAATATGGAAGAAAAAGGAATTTCGACGTTTTGCCTTGGGAACGGCGCTCTGAAATGCGACGGGTGTGGGCAAGAAAAGAACTGGCAGACCTTGAATCAACTACCAGACGCTCTTCGCCTAGCCATACAGAAGACGGCCAAACGTATCGACGACACCGCCTGCATCTTGCAGGGTCGCCCTTGGTACAGCGGAAATCAATCTACGAAAGGCGAATCATGAGCATTAAAGAACTTGAGCCAGACGGATTCGACGAAGCAGCGCGGGCATACGCCTCAATGACAAAGCCCGCCGACGTGTACGTACAGGGAATGGCTCTTCGGCATGTAGCTGTATGGCTGAGGATCGATGGCGTTCACACAATGATCGGATTCGGCGAGCCGGATGAAGCGCTTCGAGAAGCTGAAGCGTGGTGCGCCCATCAGATTGATAAAGCCCGCGCTCAGATCAATGAGCGCAAGAGCATTCAACCCCCGAAAGGCGGGGATTAAAAATGACGCCGAGCTTAAACGAACTCATTACTGGAGCAATTCAGCTCGCCGGCGATGACTTGACTGCTAACCGCGCAAGACTATGGCAGAGCGAGGGTGGACGTGCATGTCCTATCGGCTGGGGCGGTTGTTCTCAGCCTGTGTTCGTCGACATAAAGACCGGCGAGCATGACTACGGCGACCCTGGCGGGCCTGGGCATCAAGACTGTATGAGGAACTGCCGGCACGGCATGATTCCGCCCCAAAAAGGCGAGGATTGAAAGTGAGCAGAATACTGACAGGTCCGCAAAAAGCGGCGCTAAAAAATCTAGCCAGCGGCAGGGAAAGCAGCTGGGGGCTGACCGGTCGGTCAGCTTTTGGAGGCCACACCAGGACGATGTGGTCTCTCTACCAGGCAGGTCTCATAGATAAAAACTATGAGATTACGCAAGCGGGCCGGGAGGCTCTCCAAGCGAAAGGCGGAGATTGAATCGTGACTTGCATCCAAGTAAATTGCGGAATTGTCTGCGTGCAGCCCGAGTTCAAGCCGGGCGACCAAGCGCCGGAAGGCTTTCTCGCTTGGCACGAATGGGCGGAAGTGCAGCACAAAGCAGGGCTTCGACAAAAACAGTGCGGACGCTGTGAAAAATGGAAGTACCCGCAAGAACTGAGCGACAAGATCGACATCTTCAAGGCAAAAACCCGAAAAGGCCCGGTCACTGTTGAGTCTCCTGTTTGCAACGAGTGCAACAAGAAACAAACCCCGAAAGGCGGAGATTGAAAATGGAAGACATCTACGTGAAGTGCTGCCGCTGCAAGAACAAGCACTGGCACAGCGAGCGAAAAGAGAGCGCGCCCGACAAATACGGGATGAAAAATCTTATTTGTCCGCGCTGCGGCGGTCACAGCTATTACAAGCTGGATGACCCCGCTCAAGCCACGAAAGGCCAGTGACATGAGAAGAACCTTACTGAGTTGCGCCATCATCGGCGCAATCGCAGCAGCGGAATCAATCACATTTAGTAACGGGCGGCACAGAGTAACCGACCCTTACCAGCCAGATCGCAGACATCGGCGCCGCATGAAGTCTCCGGCGGAACGCCTGGTTGCGGCAGCGAATAAAAAACGCAGGGAAGGAAACTGAAATGGAAATCGATTTGAATGAACTTGAGCGACTGGCGAATGCGGCTCATAAATACAACAACTTTTGGTTCGAAAAGGACGACCTTGAGGATCTGAACATTGGCAGTGATGATGCTGCGCTGATCGCACGCATGTCTCATGACGTGGTTTTAGAGTTGGTGCGCCGGCTGCGGACGGCAGAAGCCGAAGCGGTAAAGAGCGAGCGCCGCGCGATCGCGTTCGGCGACATTGTTCACCAGTTCACCATTGCCATGCGCGCCGCAGTCGTCGCGGCGCATCTCGAAGGCCCAGACCACGGCATGCAGTGGATATACAACACACTGGCAGGGCCTGGCCATCTTCCGGATTTAGACGATGCCCGCGCTTTGGGCGGAGCTCAAGCTATGTTCGACGCGGAGATGGCCGAACATAAAGCGTTTCGTGTGGCGCATCCGGCACCGGCTATTCAATCCCCGAGGGTCGGAGATTGTACGGAGGTGAAACCATCCTAACCCTTGACGACGCCCGCGCCGAGTTCGCCCGCTTCCTTGCAGACGACCCCAAGGCGCGATGGCGGATTGACGCCGCACTAGCCCACGTTGTCCGGTGGGCATACATGCGCGGCCGCGATGATGCGGTGCGCGAAGAATTGAACGAACTGGCCCGCGACGCCGGGCTGAAGGAAAAGTAAAGGAGCGCAGCGCGGTAATCTTGTGCCAGTATTGGCGCTGGTTAGCGGGTCTGTTTCTTAGACGCGTCTAAGAATTTGTTTTACTCTGCAAGTGCGCCGGGACCGCCGCCGACCACCAACAAGCAAGGACGAACCCATGAAAGAGCACGCATCAGCCCTCAACTACCTGCTAGAACAAGAGTGGAGTATGGGAACCGGCGCCGGGCAATGTCCTGAGTGCTGCGGTGTGTCAGAAAACTGGCTAGGGCACCCTCTTTTCCTGACAAGCAAAAAAATCGGTCACAAGGCGGATTGCAAGATGGCTGCTGCCATTGCATCGGCAGGAGGAAAGCCCTTGATGATCGGAGAAATGAACGATCAAAGAGAGTTTGAGACTTTCATTGCAGACAGCGGCTGCTTTTCGACAAGGCCGAAAACACCGGAAGGTTGCGCAAGACTTCGTGCATGGAACGATGCAATGGACCGAAAAGTGTACAATGCACTTCTATCCCGCGAAGGATCGGCAAGCAAGGAGACAAAAAATGAGTGAGTTTCGGCCCGTCGAAACAGTTGAGGACTTAAACAGCCTCGACAGCGATGAAGTCTTTGAAGGCTACCGCGCAGGGCTTCAGTGCGCACCAGAACCGGGAAGCGACCGCAGCAGAAGCTACTGGCACGGATGGCGAAATGGATCGACCGACAGCGGGCGATGCCAGAAAGATGCAAGCCAAAGCAGGCTGGCCGAAGCTGTTTGCATGCCGGCGCGACGCATGAAAATGAATTAAGACAAATCGAACAGGTCAGCCCGCGCAATGCGGGCGCACCATCCGGCCTATCCCATCACCTTGCTACACCCTTGAACTTCTCAGCAGTCCTCAACGTGCCCAGCCCGAGGAGCCCAAGCAGAACCTGAAGGGTTATGTCCGTGTCGATCACGGGGAAGTCTCCCGCGTAGGCAAAGCAGACCTTTGCAACGAATCGGGCGACTGGCTCGATCAGCGCTGCATACGAAAGGGCGAGCGCACAAATCCACATGACGGCGGGTCGGCCTCCAGCAACAAACAGGCTGGAACTTGCGGCCTCGATCTTGTTGATTTCAACCTGCCCTGCCATGCGGTCTGACTCGGCCTTGTACGACTCCAACTCTGCCGACATTCGCTCTTTGTCAGTCGTCACCAGATCGCCGGCAATGTCGCCTACCGTCTTCACGATCCCCCCAATCGCCTCCAGCCCAAGCAAGCTCATTGCAACGCCTCCAACGTCCTGTTAATCCAGCCAAGCAGAAACGCCCCCTGCGAGCGGTTGCGCATCACAATGTCCCGGTAACGGGCAATCTTGGCGAGCGCAAAGGCGGGGCGAAACGCACCCGGCCCGATGGACGATAGTGCCTCGATGGTCTTTGGCCCGACCGACCCGTCCGGCGTAACCCCTGCAACAACCTGGGCCAGTTTGGCCGACACGCTGACGCCCGCATTGACCGCAAAATCGTAGATGTCTTCGGCTATGGCTTGAGGTAGTCGGTCGCAGTACAGCGGCGCCCAATAGTTAGCCCGGTAGAAGTCACGAACCAGATCAGCGGGCGGCGTATCTCCACGGTCAATGTAAATCCATCCGGGCCAGTGCGGGTTCTTGGTGCGAGCGATTCCGGCGTAGGTCTGTCCGCCCAAGTCGTTCTTGATGTTGGTCAGCTGATACCCGCCTTCTTTGCGAAGGGTTTTTTCAAAGGCTTCGTAAAAATCTGCCATCACCCATACCTTGTAAAACGCGGCGTGTCTTTCTTGTGGCTGCTGATCGCCTTGAAACCATCGCTTCGGAATGACCGTGTTCGCTTACCATCATCCGCAAGGCTTTCGAGCAGCACCCATGCAAGGAGGGCAAAGAGTGCCGACGTGAGGAAAAACCCCTCAACTGTTGGCGGTCGATTGATCTGAACAAGAGAAAAAACCGCTACGCTGAACAGCGCACACTTTGAGACAAAGCCGGTCTGAACCTTCGGACTTAGCTCAATCGCAAGCGCAACAATCAGTATTCCGACGTGCAAGAAAGTAGAAATTGCGATCATTTTTTTCCACCGATGCGATCAATGGCAGCTTTGAAAATTTCGGGGATTTGCTTGTTTGCTTCGGCTGCAATGTTCAGGCCAAACACTCCAGACACAAACCGCGCCGCATCGCCCATTGCGCCGGACAGCTCGAACCACTCCGCTACGGCAGCTCCGACAAAGTGCGCCATTGCCACGCCAAGGGCGAACGCGCACAGCCGGTTGAACGGCCCAAGGGTGGAAGTGTTGAGGCGTAGGGATAGGGCGGAACCTGCTACTTCGGGCAGTATCTCGAGCAGTGCGCCGGCAGTAATAGGTTCGTTCATATGCGACCTTCCGGGTAGATGGGCTGATGATTGCACCCTCCCCGCTAAGTCATGACATATGAAAATCCACAGACCCCAAAAAGGAACCATTTAGCCCCTTTCGATTGGCGGCATGGCAAGCCTATCCTTCAGTCAAGGAGGTTCGGCACCATGAAATTCGTCCTTGGTCTGATGTGGTTTTTCTTGTCCAGCACGTTCGATGTAGCAAAGCGCATCGCCGGGCCTCTGGCGTGGCTGTGCCTTGTCGTCGTGCTCAGTGCTAAGATTGCGGCTCTGCTGATGTCGATTATTTGAGGTTGACATGCTTCTCTTTGCCGCTCTCGTCATCCTCGCCGTGTGCCTAGTCGCAGGTTTCACGTCCCAGCATGGGATGCAGACAATCATTTACCTTGGCTGGGCAATATTGGCTGCATCCGTCCTGCTTACTGCCATCCGATACCTAGTTTTCTAGGGCGGAAAGGCGATCGTTGAATGCCTTCATGCGGGCGCTGGACCTTGCTTCGATCTGCTTGACCAGTTCCGAATTGCCCGCTTCAACGGCTTTGCGCTTTAGCTTGCGATCCTCGCTCAAGGCCCGCTCCGTCGCAGTTGCCATCGGGGCTAGAACGGCTTCGGGGTTCTCTCTGGCGTACTCTGCCGCTTCCGCACCTCGACCGCTGGCACGCAACCCCTTTAGCTCTGCCTGGTGCTCGTTGATGCGGGTCAGGGCCGCGTAAAACTTGCCGCTCTCTGCGCTCTGCCCCTTGGTGTCACCCACGAACCGGCCAAGCAACGGAACTTTGTGCATGGGCAATTCTTCGCCCGTAACAGCAGAGGATAGTGTCTGGTCGATTTTCAGCGCCTCACGACCGACGCCACCTGCGATCTGCCCTATCAGGTAATCAAGATGGTCAGGGGTCGGGCTGAACATCCCTTGCTTGAACTCTGTCCCGCCCGATGCGGCGTTAAACAGTTGCGCCATGAACTTGCTAAGCTCGCTGGCCGTGTCCTTGGCGCGGAGATAGCCAGGGGTCGGATGAAGGCTGCTCATGTCCTCCTTCGCAATCTTCTTGCCCGTCCAGTCCTTGTTCTCCGCCAGTGCTGCCAACGGGTCAATGACGGTCGGGGCGATGGTTTGCAAGGACAGGCCTGCGTTACCAATCGGGTTGAACGTGTTGGCCACCAGCCCGAACATGTCCGCGATGCGCTTGCCGCCATTCTTGAATCCGCTCATGGCGTACTCGGTCGGGATGCGCGACAGATTCGGCAAGACGTGAAAGCCAAGCGGCAGCGGGATAGAGATGTATTTTCCATCGCCAATCGGGATGATGAAGCTGCGCTCCCGCACAAACTCGGGGGGCTCGTCGTCACCCATGCCGGCAGCCGCAAGCATCATGGCTTGCATCACGCCAAGCGCCAAACCACCCTTGATGATCTTCTTGCCGAGAGGGCCGCGCAGGGTTTCGGCCAGTCGTGCGCTGCCCTGCATGGATGCATTGAAGAACGCATAGAGCGCCCCGGCTTGTGTGGCAACCTGTCCCTTGCGATTGAAGTTGATTGACACGTTCTTGGCGATGCTTGCCGCCTGCTGCTTACTCATGCCGTTATCAACGGCGGTCTTGTAGGACGCAAGGCGGATAGCGTTTTCGGTCGTCTGGTTGAAGTCGGATAGCCAGCCGAAGAAACCTTCCGCGCGCTTCTGCGCAATCTCCATTGGAACCTTGAGGCGACCGTCAGCGGTGAATACCCGGCCAAGCGGCGACTTCATCCATTTTGTCGGGTCAAGCTCACGCTCCAAGGCTTCGGTGCGGTCCTTGGCGTTGCCGAACATATCCTTGTAGCCCGTCTGCCCGCCTTCGTCCTGCATCTCTTCAAACAGGCTTGCCCACTTGGAAGAAGGATTCTTGCCTGCCCGGTGCGCGCGCAAGTCAGCATAGATGCCCTTGAGTGCAGAAATAGTATGGCCGAGAACCTCCTTTTCCTTGCCTCTCAGGCTGGTCGTGGAAAGGTTGAGAAGTGCGCCCTGCACATCCCGCGTCAAGTTCACAACGCCCCAAATGGGGTTGTACTGCGTCGCCATTGAAGCAAAGAACCGCGTTGCCTTGGATGTGACTTGCAGCACCGCGCCGAGTTGATCTGCGTCCAAGTTCTTCATCGCCGTTGCCATGCGCAAGGCTCGTTCGTCTTGCGGATTGAACGTAACGAAGTGATCCTTGCCATCGACGCGGACATGGAACACTTCGTCCCGGCTTCGGAACGTCGGGTCCATGCGACTCTTTACCTTGTCCTCAACGGTACGGCGGATCGTCACGCCGGAAGACGGGTGCGCACGGTCGGCCTGTAGTTGCGTGCTGTAGGTGCCCAGCACATTGCCCGCCTTGTCGTAGGCGGTGAAGACAGGCGTAGCTTCCACCGTCTTCATCATCGGGACATCATCCACCTTCCAGAAGTCTTCATTCGGCGCCGACTTTGCCAGACCAAGGACCGCTTGGCCTACGCGGTTCTTTTCGACGCGTGCAATCTGGCGCTCTCGCTGGTTGGCAATGTTGCCCAAAATATCCACCACGGTACGACCAGAGCCGATAGCGCGCTTGCTGGCAGACCCGCGCACAGAGAAGCCCATACCCGTGCCCATGCCACCCTGTTCAATGTCCTCTCGGTGCAGCGGCACGTAGTTGGAATACGCACCCTCCCAAGCCTTGATCGTGTCGGCGGTTTCCATGCCGGAATCGACAAGCATCTGACGCGTAGCCGCGTTGATCGCCTGCACCTGCTTGGCAATGCCCTGCAAGGCCGGCAGCGCGGACTGGCTCACACCCTTAATCTCGTTCCCATTCACGGTGACGTTGCGCCCCGCGAGAAGGTCGTCAGCCTGCTTGTTGGTCAGGCCCGAACCGCCGTCCGGCATCTTGTCGTTGATCTTGGCAATCTGAGCGTTTCGCTCCTTGGCGTGCGAGGCCCACAGGTAGGATTCAACGTCAGCAAGAGACAGGCCGGCAGAGCGAATCGAATCCAGCAACGGGCGAAGCTCCTTGTTGCGGAAGTCGTCAAACTTCTTGGCCGAACGCCCGTGGTACAACTCCTCTTGCAGGTAGGGGTTGATGTCGTCCGTAACCTTCACGCCGGACTTTTTGGCAGCCTCAACAACGCGCTTGGTGTCGATTTGCTTGTCCTGCATGTTGTAGATGAAGCGGTCGCCCTTGCCGATGGGCTCAATCGGCCACGCTCCGGCCTGCCCCTGGTTCGCGCGAGAGAACCGGAAGCGATCATCAAACTCGTCAAAGTTGCCGTTGTTCTCCGTGCTCTTGAACTGCCACGGATCAAAGGCCACCGTCGCCCACGGCTTGCCCTGGTCGTCCAGAATCACCGCGCCGTCATAGCCCTGCTTCTGCAACTCGCCACGGCGGGCAACTGACGCCTTGGTGTCCTTGAACGACTGCGCCTCTTTCAGCGGCATGACGTAGGGGCGCTCGATCTTCAGCCACCCGCGATAGACGATCCCACCGTCTGCGTACTTGCTCGCCGTTGCTGCGTCCCGAGTGAAGAAGTGCCCAAGCCCGGACGACGTGTGCGCAGACGAAGCGCCGAGTTTTCCAGCGTCGAACGCCTCGAAGGATGTGGGCGAACCGTGCATGAACAGCAGAGGGGTGCCGTCCTGCGCGGTCATCTTGGACGAGCCGAACCACTCCTTGAAGGCGTCGGTGCGGGTCAGGGCGCGTTGAGCGGGGGAGATCAGGGATGTGCGGGAATATACAACGTCGGAACCTGCCGACGTGCTTTGCTCATTCAGAGGCTGAATATCGACTCCAGGCAAAGCCAGATAGCTGGTGCCTTGCTCGTCACGCATCGCTACTGCCTTGTATCCGAGCGCCTTTGCAATTTGGCCTCGAATCATTTGGACTTCCCATGAAGCATCGCCATCATCAAGCGAAGCAGTAACGCGAGTCACAACCTCCTTTTCGTCGGTAGAAAGGTCTGATACAAACTCCTTATCATCAAGAGCAGCATCCAGAACAATAGTCACCTCTTTAGGGGTTGCTTTCTTTGAGATCAGATCCGAAACAACCTTTCGAGCAACGGCCCGCTTGCGTGCAGAAAGATTGTTGAGGTCGCCGTGCTTGGCAACAAGCTTTTTGTCGAGTTCAGAAACGTGCAGGTGCTGCTCGCTGGAGCTGGAGGCTAGTCCGGTTGCGTTCTGCTTGTTGGGCGACATGAAGAGCCCGCGGAACTTCCCGTCATCGCGGATTTCGTTCAGGCGACTTTCTGGAGATCCATGATAAAGGCGCAGCTTGTCGCTTTCCTCCTTTGCCACCGCCCTCGCCGCGCCTCCTGCGATGTTGGTCGTCGGCATGGATACCGGACTGTAGCTGCCATCCTGAAGAGCAAGCACCCGTGCGGAGTCCTTGGGATCAGGCCCAACGATGGTGTATTTGTCGCCCCACTTATCCTTTACCCGTGCGCCGGGGGAGAGCTTGCTTGATGCCGCGCCTCCCTGTTCCACGTCGCCAGCGGGGTTGGGCGCTTGTTTGCCGGCGACGTTCTTGGCGTCGTCCATGCCGGGAACATTGCCGACATTGCGCCCTTTCGTCAAGTTCTGCGAGAACACATTGTCCCGGTAGAAGCTCGTCGCTCTCGGGTTCTTCGCGTAGTCGCGGGCGCGCATCACCAGTGCAGCGATATCGGTGTCCGTCCATTCCCGAACGAAACCATGCTTGCGCAGGAAGTCGCGGATGAACGAAACCAGCTTGTCCCACCCGCGAACCTTCACCATGTCGCCGCCCATGTCGGCCAAGGCTTCTTCCGTCGAGCGGGCGATGCTGTAACCGTAATTGTCCTGAAGCTCCTTCGCGAGAGCCTGAATCTCAGGGTTCGACCGGTTGATGTTGAGCATCACCGGGTCAATGTCGGCACCAAACATGCCGGCAAGGCCAAAGTGCGTTGCTTCGTGGGCAACGGTAAATTCAAGCGTGCCAAGGTCGGGCGTGGCGTTGTTGAAGATATGCACCGCGCCTTCGTGATACGCACCCTTCACGTCACCGATAGCGTCGGCCTTCTTGATGGACTGGCGCAGGGATAGCGGAACAGTCGGCGCCCGGTCGGATGCGTGGCCGATGATCTTCACGCCGGGGAATGCGCGCTGTGCGATGCGCAGGCCCGCGTCGAAGTCTTCCGCATGGAGTTGTTCGGTGTTGCGACCACGGGACATTTGGGCGTTGGCGGGAGTCGGTGCGCTCGCCATTACCTTTCCGTTGAACATCACGATCACGTCGGAGTCGGCAACGTCGGCGGTCTTGCTCGGGGGTGTGGCGCGGCGCTCGTCGTCCGTCATGGACTGGCGGGCTTGCGTGTTGCGGGCTTCGACTTCGCCGGCTAGGCGACGGTAGGCGTTGTGGTAAGCCATTGGCAGAAGGTCGGCTGGATTTGTATCTTCTGATATCCGCCCTTCGGCCAAGTCACGGCGAACCATTTGCCGCCCCTCTTCTTTTACCTTTGCGTCGGTAGGCGATCCGCCAGCGGCAAAGCCTTCTACGGTTTGAATGCCATGCTGGATTTCGTGAAGTAGAACCGACAGCGCATCTTCGTCGTTTTTCAATTGATCGAAGTTGAGTTCTATAACATGAACCATCACCCCGTCGTCACCAATGGCGAACTCTTCGTTGAACCCTCCTGCAAACTTAGAATCGCTGGCAGGCCACACCCTAACCTTCTTCAGCTCAGGGTATGCAGCAAAAAGCTTTGGATGGTCAAGGATGGATGAAAGATCATAGGTTTTCTCTTGATTGCGGAGGCGACCCCAATATGAAGTCCATGTTTTCAGCCTTGCATCGGCATCGCTGATCTCATACCGCCACTTCCCATCGTTCCCCTTGAACCATCCGGTATCTTGGCGCACCTTCTCCGCGCTCTCGCCTGCGTCAAGGCGGGATTGCGCAGAGGATAGGGCGTGCTTGTCGGCGGTCTGCGAGGATTGGCCGGCGAAGGAGTAGCGAATATCGGGGTTGGCGGGATCGAAGGTGCCGGCGTTATTGGTGGCGGATTTGATCTGTTCGGGATGGAAGGCGACATAGATTCGATTGCTGCCGTCGCCCCTGTTGCTGAATCCATCGGCGACGACACCATCAAAACCCGTTACGTCGGTCGTGGCGCGATTTACATACTGCGCATTCACGCCGCTACCAACAATCCCGCTAAGTTGGTCAACGGCTGTTTCGTCCGCTGCAATCAAGTCTGCGGCATCGCGAACGACAGACTGCAGCCCGCTTGAGCGCACGTCGCCAAAGTTGGAAAGAAACCCGTCCGCAATATCGCCGCCCTCGCCCTTTGCTTCAAGCTCTGCAACGCGGCGCACAATCTTCTGAATCGTGGGTTTCGTGAAGGGCTTGGCGTCGTAAGCAAGCGGCTTTTGAATGGACAAAAAAACTTCCATCGGCTTTCCGTATCCGGATGCTACGTCGCGGCTGTTCGTGAAGTAGAAGCCCGCACCCTCGCCGCGCCCTTGCTCTCCAATCTTGGAGTAATCAAAAACGCTGAAGTCGTTGCGCGACCCGTGATACACCACAAGAGGGTTGCCACTGGCATCAACCACTTTCGATTTGGCAAACCATGCCTTGAACTCCTTGGAGTCCGTCTGCGACCCCCGAGAGAACTTCGCATCCCCCTTGTCGCTCTGTAGGTTGATGCCGAAATGCTCAAGCCCGCCATTCGCCAAGTAAGCCTTGAATTCAGCCTTGCCCTGAATCCGTACCGGCTTGCCGTCCGGGCCGGTGAAGTCGTATGTGCATTCCGCCATTAGTCGCCGCCCAATTCCTTGTCGATAATCAGGATGCCGCACTCGTCATCGCCCGTTCTGTCCAGACGCGAAAGCCAATCACCGTACTCGCCAATCGACTTCCGCTGAATTTCGAGAAACTGAAGAAGGAACTGCTGCGTCATCGGGTCACTTGCGCACTGCGTGTAAGCAGAAGCGTATTTATCACCCAGCCCCTTCTCAGTCGCATAGCCCAATTCAATGGCGTCGCGCAGGGATTTGATTGGCGCGCGAACAGCGGGAAGGTCGGGGATGGTCGCCACATCGCCCCGGTCGTTCTGGTAGTCGGCGTGAAGCTGGTAGTGCTCACGCTCGGATGCGCTCTCCTTCAGGAAGAAGGCTTGCGCGCCGAAGTAGCCCAGCCGCTGAAGCTGGTTCGCAAGGTGCAGGTACAGGTTCGACGCGTACAGCTCTGCGTGGATCGCTTCATCAAGCGCGGCTTTGACTTCGGGGGAAAGCAGGGATTTGGGCATGGTGTCTCTCAGTCGCAGTTGATTTTGACCAGGCCGGAGTCTTCCAGCTCGGTCAGGATGTCCATGAAGTTCTCTTGCACGTTCTGTATTTTATCGGCTAGCGGGTGCGCCTTCGCGGCCTTCTTGGCTTTGTTGGCCTTGCGCACGGATGAAGAGTCGAGGCCGGAGAATAGGGCTTCGAGGTCGCCGGAAGTCTTGACGGGTTCTTGATTGGCGGGCGAGTTGGCGGATGCATCAGCCATGCCCGCCGGAATCCACTTCGAACCATTCCATACGTCACCAGCGATGGCGCGCGCAACGTCATCAGGATGCTCGGTCTTGATTGCAGCGTAGGGGTCTTTGCCGGGTTTTTTGCCAAGCCTTGCGGACACAGCCTCAGCTTCTTTTTCGGACAGAGAATCAACGTCCTTGTTAGACTTTTCCGACTCTTCGTCGCTAGGAACGGAAAGCATGTCCGGCCGAATGTAGCTATCTTGCGTATTAGGCTTTGATTGGCTTGATTTTGCAGGAGTGGGCGGCTTCTCTTGTTTATCAATCCAGTCAATGAACCGCGAGCGTCTTTCCCTGATTGAGCCTTCGGTTATCCCCGCTGCACGGTGAAGCTGGGTTTCCATCGCGCTAAGACTCTTTTCGAGCACGCTCAGGCTTTCAGCAGGCTTGCCGGTCAGCGCGGAAATAATCTCTGCCCGAGCGTCTTGGTTCTCGGGGCCGATAAGCCCGTCAGGCGATCCGTTTCCGTTCGTGCGATCCATGAGGGTGCGAACGGCGCGGTCAATGCTGGAGCCTTCCGGCTTGCTGGGGGTGGGCCGCTTGGCTACTAGCCCGCTTGATCCACCAGTCCGAGCATCCGGCACGCCGGAATCAGATTCAGCGGGATTTCGGCTTCCTTGCTCCCCAGCATCGACGCCTCCACGATCAAGGCTGTTATTGCCCACGCTTCGAGCATCGACACTTCCTTGCGGATAACTGCCTTCTGAATCGCCTTCGGTAGCGGGTCGTAGCGTGCGGACATTTTGGGCTTCCTGCCGGGCAGGTTGATCTACTGCGGGTTGTTGTTGCGATCCTTGCGCTTCTGTTTGGACGGCTTGAGCGGGCGCGGGCGTTTCTGCGGTTTGGGCATTGGGCTTTGACTTCAGTAGGGTGTTTGCTTCGCGGTACTGCTGAATGTTCAGGTTCGGCAGAACGACATTGTTTGATGCGTCGACAAGGTTCTTGCCTTGGAGCGTCGCGCCTTGAGAAATCAGGCTCGACACGGACGGCATTGCAGGGGCAGACGATCCGCCAGACGCGGGAGAAGGCGCAATAGCCTTTCCGGCCTTGACAATGGATTGAATCTTACTGTCAACATTTTTGCGCTCAACTGATCCAATCTCCGTTCCAACTCTTTGCTCAAGAAGACTACGAACAGCGGCAGCCACGTCAGGATTAGAAGGTACCCATGCAGTTCCGTTTGAGATGTTTCCATCCAACACCTTGCTTTTATCAACAAGGTTTCCGTTTTTGTTTAAAACAAGAGTCAATGGATAGCTGTCGTTATCTCCGTTTCTAACCTCATACATAAAAGCCCCTGCGTCCGCAGAGGGGTCGAGCACATTGGAGCCCGCTGAATGCTGGCTGATGCGTACTTTTCGGCCAGAAGGTAGGCGTATAAAACCATTGCCATCCTGCGCGACAGGCTGGGTAGTGTTTTCAACAGGCGCGGAAGGCTGCGGCGCAACGTCGGCAGGCTGCGCATCTTCAACGAGCGGCTTCCTGCCACGGGCTGCGCGGAGTCGTTCGGCTGCGCTAAGCTTCCGTTGACGCAAAGCCTCGCGTCGGTCAAAGTCGGCGTGAAACTGCTGAATCTCAAGCGCGCTGGCTGTAGTCTTCGGACGGCCCGACTCGTCAAGGATAATTTGCGGGTCGGCTTGCTCTTTGGCTGCGACCTCAAAATCTCTTCGGGTTACGCCAGACGATTGATCTACGCCGGTCTGCTGATTGATCCAGTCTTGAGTTGGAATCTGCGGATCAATAACCGGGACGGTCGGAACGATTGACGCATCACGCAGAGGATCTGCGGCGACATGCTCAAACGGGATTCCGGGGTCGGCCGCTTGGCGGGCCTCTTGCTCGATCCTTGATTGTTCCGCAACAGCTGCGCCTTGGGCAAGAATGCCGGGGGTGGATAGGCGCATTTCTTCGGCGGTCTGCCCTTCAATCGCCATCCCGGAAGCAACAGAGAGCGGGCCGTTTTCAGGCTTGATGCCCATTGCTTCGGCTCGCGCCTTCGCAACCTCTTCAACAGTTGTCGGCGAGTAGGGAATTGACTGATCGCCGGGGGTAACGTCGGGATTCTGTCCGGGCTTTTCCGGATTGCCGCGAAACGCCGCGCCACTTGCCCCACCCAGCACGCCACCACCCAGCGCACCCATTACGCCACTGAATGCGGTGTCCTTCAGGTTCTCGGCGGTCAGCGGGTTTTGATACGAGGCAAGCTGTTCAATCGGGTTTTGCGCGAGCTCTTCGGCGCCTTCGATTGCCGCGCCCTTCTCCGCACCCTTGGCAATTGAGCCAGTAAGGGACTTGGCGACGAACTTTTCAGCAAGCGCGTCACGGCCTTCCTTGGACATGGCTTTCAGCGCCCACTCTTGCGGGCCGAACTTGCTTTCAATCAGGCCGACCGTACCCGCACCTGCCGCAGCAAGCAGTTTCGATCCAACGCTGTCCTGTCGGGTCGGGTCATCCTGAATCTGCTTCTCGCGGATGCCGCCAAACGACGGGAGCGCAGCCGCAGCCGTAGGGCCAGCCCACGAAACCGCTTGCCCCAGGCCAGCAATCAGCGGCGCAGCAGGGCCAGCCAACGGAGACGCAGCGGTGATACCCATACCCAACGCACGTGCGCCCAGCATGGCACCCATAGACCCGCCTGCGTTACCCGTCGCTTCAGCAATGCCCGTCAGGGGCTTGTCCTTCAGGTCGGCCAGCGAGCTAACAGCGGTCGGGTTGGCATCGACAACGCCCTGCCCGTAGCGCTTGAGCGCGTTATCCTGATCTACGCCCGGCAGGAAGTCGGCGGCTGCTTGGCCCGCGCCCTTGATCGTGCTGCCGATAGCTTGCTTGGCAGAGGCGACTAAGCCACCTTTCGGCTCAGGCGCGGGCTTCCAGTTCGGGTCGAAGTCGAAATCCGGGCCTGCCGATGTCGGGGCGTCGGGCTTCCACGCGTGATCGTAGTCAAGATTTAGCGCCATTGCTTATTGCCCGTAACGTTGGGTGTAGGCGTCCTGCAATTGCTTGTCACTCAACTGCTGCCCCTTGTTGCGCGCTCGAATCTGTTGGGCGTACTGCTCAAAACTTGGAGCTGCGGGCGCCCCTTGTTGCTGCCCCAACGCAGCCGCCATAGCGGGCGCGGCAAACTGTTCAAACGGGATAGGCTGCTTGTCCGGCCCAAGCGGTACGCCGGCCGGGCCGTTGTACGCCTTCAGCAAGTCGCCCACCAAGGACATACGGGCCTTGGTGACTTCTGCGCCGTCGCGGTCCTGATACTTGCCATCCATCGCAGCAATCTGGCGCGCAATGACGGCCTGATCTTCGGGGGAAGCGGTAAGCAGACGGTCGCGAAGCTGCGCGCGCAGCTGCGAATCCTTGAGCTGCCCCTGCTTGATCTGCGCATCCAGCGGGTTCATGTACTCGCGCGACGCTTGCAGCGATTCGGCTTGGCGATCTGCGACGGAAAGCTGATTCTTGCCGCGCAACGCTTCTTGAAGAAGGCTGTTTTGGCCGCGCATGCCTTCCGCTGCCAGCAGGTTGGAGCCGCGCACGCTCTCGGCGGCAAGCTGGTTCTTGCCCTTCACGCCTTCCATTTCGCGCTCTTGCTCGCTCTTGGCTGCCAGCGCGCGCATGCCGTTGTCGAACTCGCCGGCCTTGTTGGCTTGGCCGTCCGCCTGAGCGTTGAAGTGGGTCAGCGCCCCGCCTGCCGCTTGGATAGCTTGCGGTCGGCCTGATCGCGTCGCATCGTAGAGCGCCCGGTTAAGGTCAGACCGTGCAGAGAAGTTGTCGAAGTCGCGGCGGCGCTGGCGTTCGTCGGCCTCCCAATTCGTCCCGCCCAGGTTGTTGCGTTCGGGCTTGTTCTCGCCCGCGCTCAACGCTTTGATGTTAGCAATCTGCTGCATGGAATCCCGATAGCCGTCAGGGCTGTTGCCCATCTGCGGGCCTTGGGTGCCGACTTGCGTATCAGCGGACGGGATAGGCAGCGCCGCGCCCATCAAGGGCTTTCCGGGCGCTTGCGGCTTGCCGATGCTGGAAATCAACGCGGCAGGATTCCCACGGCCTTCGTTGCCGTACTCGGGCGCAGACGTGAGGGCCGGAGATTGTGCGGGGCTGGTTGCGGTGGGGGCGGAAGGTCGGTTCTGCGGGGCGCTGGCTGCCGGACTGGAGGCCGGAACGTCGCTCAGTCGGGCGCCGGAGTCGTCCCACGTATTCGGCTGCCGGGCCTTGTCTGCCGAATTAGCAAAAAACCTCCCGACGCCACGGATGTTATCCCCCAATCCGCGCACAACATCCTTAACGGGATCGCCGCGATTGATGTAGTTGCCAACGTCGGCCAGTTCGTCGTTCGATTGCTTGTAGATGTTCGGGGTGTCATACATCCCGTTGTATCCAACCGCGTACTCGCCCCCCTCTTCCACTTCGCTCTCGGGCGCTTGGCCGTTGTTGGTCGCCTTGATAAGCGCAGCAATCGCTTCCGGGCCACCCAGCGCCGCCACGGTAGCCGCCGGCAAGATCGCTTCTTTGGGCGACACCTTTGCAGGCACCTTGTCTTCAGTCGGGCCACCGGGGCCGCGAACTACGCCGTCAATGAGAGCGGGTACTTTGCCCTTGGCGAACTTCTGCGGCTGCTGGGCTGGTTGCGGTTGTGCGGGTTGTTGGCCAGCGGGGGCCGCTACGGCAGTCGAGGGAACCGCAGGGGCCGGAGCCTCGAATCCGTTGGTGATCTGAAGCCCGGAGCCGTTATCAACCCCGTTCGATAGCTCCATCGGCTTGGGTGCAGGCGCCGCAACCTTGCCTGGCGCCGCTGCGGGCTGCTGCGCGGGTTGCGATGGGCTTTGCGCCGGAGAAACTGCGCTAATCAACGGAGTGGGCGCGGGCGTGGCCGCAGGGGCGACAGAAGGCGCAGCAGGAGCGGGCTTTGTCGGGTCAATGCCGCCCTTGATGTTGGCGAGCATCTTGTTGTAACCATCCACGCCAATGGTTCCAACGCCAGAGATTAGCCGGGGATCAGGGATCAACCCGCCTGCGTACTTGCCGCCTTGCTTAACCCCCGTCTGGACCGGATTTGCTTGAACATAACCAGATCCATGCTGAACTCCAGCATCAAACGATTCGGCCACCTGCTCCCCTGCGCCAAAACGCCGGCCTAGTGCATTGACAGCAGAACGAACTCCGCCGCTGCCGATCAAGTCCTTTGCTCCTTTTGCTACAGCAGCGCCAACTTTGTAACCCTTTTCTATGATCGGGATACCAGAAAGCGACGCAGCAATTGCTCCGCTTGTGTCTCCGGCACCCATTGCATCAGCGTAGTTTGCCGCTGCTGTAGGCATGCCAACTGCAGGGTGTAGTTGAGCCGCCTGATATGCAAGCGGATACTCTTTTTGCGCAACGCGATTAACCTGCCTAGCATCATCAACAAGAGGATTTACGATTGCTTCGCGCAAACCGCCTAGGATATCTACCGGGACAAGCCCCCCCGCGTAACATCCGCCCTTCTTGACTCCAACCTGAACACCTCGTGCCTTCATGGGCTAACCTCCAATTTTCCAGAAGGTTAGCCCGCTCCCCGCTAAGTCAAGTCCTATACTTGGCCCGAGTATTGCAGGCTGACAGAATCGCTCACCTTCGCGTCGCCAGACAGCGAGACATGCGAGTTAATGCCGGCCATCGCGCCCGCAACCAGTCGGCCATAAACTTCAGCCGCAGTCTGCAATGACTTCAGATCACGTTCGATGATCTTGTCCTGCATCGAGACATCAAGCTGCGCAAGGGAAACGTCCTTGCCTAGATTGGCCTTGCCCACGTCGGCAACAATCTGCTGGAACTGCACCTTGGATGCGTAGTAGCGCGCGCCGGATTCCCACAGGGATTTCTTGGCGTCGGCCTTTTGTGCGGCGTATTGAACCGCCGTGCCAGGAAGGGAAGAGAACGCATTCAGGTACGAAGTCAGGCCGGATATTGCCGTCTGCCGCATTTGGTTAACCTGCGCAACGGCAGCCTGAACAATCTGGATGCGCACCTTTTGCGCCTCAATCGTAATGTCCCGGTTCAGCTCATAGACTGTGTTGGTCGCGGCGTAGTTGGCTTCATTGACCGCAGCAAACAGCGCCCCGCTTGGCAGCGAATAGCCCAGCGCGGCAACACCCCCGGCGGCTTGCTTCTTGGCCCGGTCGGCTTCAGCCCACGCGCGGGATCGACCACGGTTCAACTCCGCGTCTTCATCAAGCTTAATCGCCTCGCCCTTGATCGCCTTAAGTAGCCATGCGTCAGTTTCAGGGCCAAGCGTGTCTTCGATGTTCGGAAAGAAAAGCTGCTGCGCGTTGGCAACCAGTTCGCCGTACCATCTTTTCAACTCGCCATACGTGCCTAGGTAGTCCGTTGCGAACAGTTGAGACAGGTCCGTGTCCGGCTTGAAGTAGGTTTCGTTCGGGTCTTCCGGGCCGTCCAGCGCGTTAATCTTGGGGATTGTGATTCGCGTGCTGTTCGCCAAACTCGACATGATCGAGTTCAGATCCGCGTTGGCATTTCGCGCATAGTTGATGTGAAGCTGCGCGAGCCCATCCGCGCGGGAGATAACGCGGTCAATGACGGGGCCGGTCTGGTTGGTAGCCATGATGTTTCCTTAGATGCGACGCGACATAACCGCGAACGCGAAATCAATCGAATCCAACTCTGCCCGCTCGGTGTCGGATGCCAACTCCAGCAGCCAGTAACGGCCAGACAATCCACGACCTACCAAAGCGCGGGACGTTCTGCCCTCGTTGCCGGAAGGGATTACGTTGTAGTGGTAGGCCGTGCCGTCACCGTTAATCACCTTCAGCACAAGTTGTCCGGTCGCCTTGACGCCAACATAGACCGATTCAAACCGCTTCATGTTCGATGCGCCAAAGTCCTGTTCGGCAAACGTCACCGTCCATTTGACCGGGCTCACTCCGTCCAGAGCGCCGCCAAGCTCGTAAATCCCATCAGACTTGCAGCCGTAATGCTTGCCGCCGAACATGGCGAACGAGTTGAAACCGTACTGCGAATAGCGAGAGTGGGCAGAGGTCGCAAGGTTGGCGACCCACGTTGTAATCAGGTCGTCCAGCGAACCGGATAGCAGCTCTGCGACATTGAGCGCAACGGTTTCAGCAATCGCCGCGTTGGCCTTCAGGTTTCCTTTCGCCGTATCGCTCACCGCAATATCGTTTGTGATGCTGCCGGAAAGGTAGCCTTTGGATGCGAAGCTATCGGCCACCATAATCCCCTGGCTCGTCGTCGCCTGTGCAAGCCGGGTGGAGGATGCGGCCGACGAAACCGCTACGGATTCCGTCATCGTGTAGTGATACGCGGCATTGATGGCGCCGGACGTATTCACCTGATCCAGCGTATTCACGTTCCAACGCGCATACGGCTGCGCCGAGTCGGACGCGGACAGGGCGGCGGTGGATTCCGCGCTGTACTGAAAACCAATGTCAGCAAGGGTTGGCGGGGTGAATGCGCTCGTCCATCCGCGATCGGTGCCGACGGTGATGCGGAGAAAATCGATTTTCCCGGTCAGGTCGTACGTTCCGTCGCGGTCGGAAACCTGGGCGCCAATCGCCATTACGTCCACATCAGCGCTGTAATTGGTAGTGTCCGTCGTGCTCGCGTCAAGTACGCCGTTAATGAAAATCCGCAAGGTCTTGTCAGAGCTGCGAACAATGGCAACGTGTTTTCTTGCTCCGTCGGCAATGGATGCAGTGCCAACCTTGACGATGGTTGACGGCCCCGCAAGGAATCGGATAGACCCTGCGGGATAGGCCATATCAACACGATAGCCCGTCGTGCTGCCCCTGTAATCGAGGATCACATCACCGGCAGCCGTCGTCTTGATGCCGAAGTCAATCACAAAAGCACCGGAGCCAAGCCGGAAGCTAGGCCGGCCCGGAGTGGATAGATAGTCACCCGTACCATCAAGACTAAGGTAAAAGCCCGTCAGCGCGTCGCCTTCGGCTACCTGCGCGGCGTTTCCTGCGCCCGTCCAGTCGAAGGCGCCTGTTTTGTCGCCGATAGTGGTAACCGCGCCGGGCGACCCGAACCGCACGCACGCCACCACATTAGCAGAATAAGCATCAGCCATTTTTAAGCATCGCCAACAAAATTGATGGAGAATTCACGCTGATTTGCGTGTGGAGTGTATTCGCCAAACTTTGAGTTATCAAAATCTGTTTCGTTGAGCTTTGATGGAGAAAACCTTAGCTTGCCGTCCCATGACTGGATAAGCAAATAGACCGGCCATCCTTCAACGTGAAAAAACAAATAGTCTGAAGATCGCTCGGAGTCGGCGTCAAAATAGTTCTCACCAGAATCCGTTTGAAGCGGGATTACACCACCAGCGCAAACAAGAAACTTCCTGGACGTTCCGCTGTATTTACCAAAGATTGTTGATGAAAGAGAAAGAGGCAAGAATTGCGCAACTACCCTATCAGAGTCTCTTGGAGGCCACCCGTCGCGCCAAGAAAAACTAACAGGAAGGCTTGATGATCCATACCCACTACCAAACCCGCCAAAACTTTCCTTCACCCACGCCCCAAGCATTCCGCCGTTTGATTCATAGGATTCGTCGTTGAGGGGGTACTGTGGCACCCCCCATGAATCTTCTTCCGGGTTAGTGCATGTCTCTGATCCGCTGTTTGGCAGCGAGTCAGAATCAATATTGTCCCACCACCCGCCAACGGGAGGGTCGCCCGTATAGGTGTATGTCTTTCCAGTGACAATATATGTTACGTGCCCGCTTGCTTTTGATTGGTAATTCCATCTTGATTCTATGCAAGAAATTGCGCCTTCTCGTTCAAACGACGGAATAACCACGGATGATCGGTAGGTTTTGGCGTATCCATCAATACGGCTAGTCCATAGACGGACAAGCTTTAGCGTGCTTATTTGCGTCCCATCGTCCCACGGCCTAGAACCAAAAGGAGCTAATTGACTAACATATCCTGTCGTAGCAGACGCAAGATACTCATACCTAGATGGAGCCGAAATATCATCACTTGGCCTATGACCTTGGATATAGACACGTTGATTTGTCTGACTCCAGTTTTCACCATTCAACCCATCAGGGTATTCAATGAACTGAATGTTCAGATTTTCTTCTTTGGACATCCACACGTAATCTGCGGGCTTTGGCTCTCCGACTGGCCTGTTGTTTATACGGCGCTCGTCAGGCGGGCGCCCGCCGTAACTCTTTGGACCGTTCTCGTACCAAACAACCTTTCTTTCTCCACTCTGCTCATACCAGACGTGCAAAGGGGCCAAGCATCCGGAGGGCGAGTACGTGCCGTAGTTGGGGCCTAGTCCAACAGGCTCGGCAGCGCCTCCATTAATACGCGGCACTTTGAACGCGCCCACCGAATAGCCGTTAGGGCCATAGCCAGCACCCACCACGTTGCCGGACTCGTTAAGCGCCAAAGACGCGCCGCTCGGGCTGATTGACAGGGTGTAAAGGTAGGTCTTGATGTACTGCCCGGAGCTGTCATAAACCACGATGGACGCGCGCTTCCCTTCGTAGTCAAAGGCCCATCCGAACAACCCAGAGAACGGCGTGCGGGAATAGACGGGCTGCAATGCTTCGGGCGGCAGAAGCACCTTTACCGTGCCGGCCTTGATCGCCTTTTGCAATGCCGCGCCGCTCGGGAACGACCCGCCGAGAGGCACGTAGCCCAGCGTATTGGCCTTGGGAACGGACTTCGTGCAGGCCGGCATTCCCATCGCCATCACGCCGTTTTGCTGGCTGATTTCGATTAGCAGGTCGGCAGGCTTGCCCTCTGCATTGACGGCACGATAAACGCCATGCGTACAGTAGAAATCGTACCTGTAGCCAATCGAGAAGCTGCCGCCGAGAAGAATCTGCACCACCTGCCGCATTCGCCCGGAGTACAGGCCGGGCTTCAGCAAGGCACCCTGTGTCCAGCCCGTAGCCTGCCAAGGGGAAGGGACGGAAGTTCCTGCGTTGGGGTCGAACTGCGGGGCCTCGCTGATAGCGGACGCCGGGACGCGACCGTATTTGCCCATCTGCCAGCCCTTCGGCAGCTTGTTGTTGGCAGCGTAGGCAGACGACGGAGAGAAGCCCCACATCCCGTTATATTGCTCGCCGGTCTGCGAGTTGTAGCGCACAGCATTGACGTTGTATTGCGTCATCCCGGACATATACTCCGGGCACTGTTCGCCTTCCTCTTCGCCGTCGCTCCAGATCGTGATAACGGCGTGACCGCCGCTAAGTTTGGCCTCGACGCGCTCGGTATCGCTAACCTGGAATTGCTGGAATCCGTACTCATCTACTTCGCGCATCCGATCCACCATGTCGATGCCAATCGGCACCAACCGGGACGCGTGCGTGGCTTTACCACGGCAGATGAGTCGGATTCCGTCTTTCATCAGGCAGACGCGCCGTTGATCGTGGCGGTAACGAGAAGCTGGTCGCCGGCCTCAAGGGGTTTTGCAGTCGGGAACTTCGAGGCGCAGAACAGCACGCCAGAGGTGCCACCCTTCACGGCAGACGAATAGACCCCAGCACCGTAGGCAGTAAAGGCCGTCGCAGCGGTAAAGGTCGCCTTGCTTGCGGTATTGGTCAGGGATTGCGCCGTGCTCGTGGCGGGGTTGAATGCCTGCCGGGTGCCCTCGCTAATCTGCATGGTCGCCTCCCCTGCCGTGGCCGGGAAAGACGCGGCCGTGTCACCGACGACCGGATTGTAATTGTTGGTAAAAAGGTTCATGTACCAAGAGGTGACCTGCGTCGCCCCCTTGAACTCCACATTCAAAGCGTGGTTAATGCCTTCATTCGTCACAGCCATTGGGCACCTCTACTTGAGTCGTTGCATCAACATCGAATTCGTCAATCACTTTGCCGTTGCGGATGTGTTGCACGTGAAATACAACCTGCGGACGCGGCACCGTCTCGCAAATACCTTGCGGTTCGTTATCCATTGCTTGCACCTTTGATAATCTCTGCGTCGAAATAGTCGGCAGCCGTCATTCCGTTGGCGACGCCATTAACGGCGAGTCCGGTCACAATTTTCCGGATGCCGTTTTCCTCGCGCACCATCGACCCGCCGCGCAATGCAGCGGGGAATGCAACCTTGTCGAAGGAAATATTCGTCACCTGCCCGCCGTTGTCCGCCACGACAAACCCTTCAGGGCCCGCCCATACCATTTGCGTGGTGTGCGGAAAATTGGCCAGCGTGCCGGGATAGGCCGGATAGGGCGTCACCATGCGATAGGGCTGATTGCCAAAGTCGAAGCCCGAGAGAAACCCGACTTCGCCATCGCTATTTGCCCCAAGCGTGCCCACATAAACGCCGTCCTGAGCGGGGGCGATCAAAGAGCCGGGCTGTGAAAACTGGATGAAGTTTTTTGCGGGTCGCGTCACGCCAAAGCGAAACGGCTCAGACCAATACAGCGCATTGCCGCGAAACCCAAGCAATCGGCCAGCGGCAAAAGCCAGCGACGTGCATGCAGGGAACGGCGATTCAAAGAGCGTCTCCAGCGGACGGCCAGAAGGCGGCGCGTCAATTCGGGCAGTAGAAGTCCCGACCATCACCGAAGTCGCCAAGAACAACACGCCTTCATCCGCGTGGCTGGCGTAAATCTGAATAGCGACGACGCCAGAGGGTGCAGAAGTAGGCAGGCCGGAAAGCACAACCCCCGCACCTTCAATAACCTTGATCGAAATGGGAAGGCTCGGCGTAGATTCCTCGCCCGTTGCCTTCGCCCACGTCACCGCAAATTGATACGTACCGGCTTTCAGCAGCCCATTGGCAACAGCCGAAAGAACGGGAGAACTCGGCGCGGCCAGCCCAAGCGGAACGCTATTGCCCGACGCTGAAACCTTGCCGACCGAAAACCCGTCCGACCAAACAATCTCGTTCGTCGGCAGCGTCGCATAACAAACAGGTGACGCGGGCTGCAATCCGGTCGATACCGTTTCCGTGATCGGCCCGATAGTGCGCTTGAGGCTGTTGCCGTCAGCGTGCAGCATCATGCCCACGTCCGCGTATAGGCTGTGACACCGAACGCCCGCCACGCGAGCCGCTGCCGAATAGCCGTCGCGCGTCCGCAACACGCCCTCGTTCGTCACGTCCATATTCGTGGCGTCACGCACCGAACCTTCCGGCATGGCGTAGTTCGGCGCCAGCGTATTCATCCCGGCAGCGAACCTTTGCGTCTTGGGTAATTGGGCTTTGCTCACGCGAATAACTCCTTGTTGCGTGAGTATCGGCGGCTCCCCTTTAAGTAGCCCAAAAGAAAAGCCCCGACACTGGGCCGGGGATAATGCCGATGAACTCAGCTCTCGGAACCTGCCGAGTCAGTTTTTAGATCATTTTCGTGATGTCGCGAAATTGATCTGGCGGTGCAATCCCCGCGCACCAACGGGGGTTAGATTTACAGCCCGAGTTTCGCCCGCTCAGCCCGCCCCCATTGCCGCACTGCTTCGACAAACTCGCCGAAGGCCTGCATTTCTGCCAGCTCGCCGGGCGTGGGCTGGTACATTCCAGCCGCCGCCCCGACACCAATGCGGGCGAAGAACATCTCATCGTCGATCGAGTAGCGAGCGCGGATCTTCTGCACCATGCGCTCAGAGATCAGCACGCAGTGAGGGCTTATAGCCTTGAGCTGGGCGAGCAGCTCGGCAGTGGGCGTGACGGTTTGCAGCGTAGCGGCGACTTGTGGAAGCTGCTCGGGCAGCGTGACGCCGCCGGGCACCGAGACGTAGGTCAGGCCGCCTACGGTCCCGAGCTCTGCGCAATAGATTTCACCTTCGGCGCCTTGCGCATCAGGCATGCGCAGCTCATAAGTCGTGTAGGCGTCGGAGGTTTTTTGATAACTGATAATTTTTGGCATGTTTAAATCCTTATTAGAGATACGAGGCGGCACGGAAGCCCACATCGTCGCTCGAGCTCGTCCGCGCGCGGAACCAATTGACGGCCCAGACGCCGGCAAGCGACCCAACCCACCAGCTGCCGCCGGCAACCAGGCACAGCTCGTTGCGCACGTACTGGTAGTAGTAGTCCGCGCCAAAGGCGTTGCTGCCCGCCGCACTGACGCCCGACGGCTGAGGCTGCCCGGCGCCAGCCAGTATCCAGTCATTGCCGGAGGTAGCGCTCGACAGCACCTGCGCTCCAGCGTTACCGAAACGCTGGGCAACGCCATTATTGGGATAGTCAGTGCGGAATGGCGGAGTGATCGCTTGGAAACTCGCGGCAGCGCCGACAGCGCCCCAGTGGTCGCTAGCCAGCGTGTTGCCGGCCGTAAAGTCGCGCATCCTAGTTGCGGTTTTCGCGGCATAGAAGGCGCCGCGCACCGCCAGGCCGCTGCTCGTATAGGCAGGCAGTGCGGTGGAATCGACACCGTTGAGCGAGAACGTATCGGCCGTGAGCACCGTGATGGTGTAGAGCCGATCATTGAGCGCCGTCATGCCTGCGACGCTAGCGATCAGGATCGTGTCTCCCGTGGCGAAGCCATGCGCAACAGATGTCACTACAGCGGGGTTGGCTTGCGTGATTGCCGTGATGGCCTTGCTCGTGGCCACGCACTGCACACCCAGCGCCACTTCGTACATATTTCCGTTCAGATCAGCAACGCCGCATGCTTGGCCGTTGTGGGTGGTTTTTGCGAATGGTGCGCCGCTACCGGTTTGCCCGCAGTTGCTGTAGCCGTCTGAGACGTACAGCACGGATGTGTCATTAACATCCCGCAGGGCGTTGTTGTTGTTGCCCTTGGGAAAGTTGCTCACGCCGGTAGCGTCGTACCACGCGCACCAGGTGCTTGCCGTAGCTGCCTGGCCGTGCGCCATCGAGAGCATGGCCAGCGCGCCGTAGATGAAGATAGAGGCCGGGTGAAACGCGCCGCCTCGGGTCTTTGCCGCAGCAATCGGGCCGGCGTAGGTCAGCGACGGCGCACCGTCAAGCGCAGAGATCGGGTTGTGCGCGGCAGCCGTAGAGAGCGGCGCACCATAGCGGATCGAAGATGCAATGCCGCTGTTGTTGCTGCATTGATACTTGTCCACAAAAAACCCCAGCTGAGGGCCGCCGTCAAAGAAGGCACGGTGCAGGGCGTAGCCGGCCGAGTTGGCGTCGGCCTCGCTGTTAAAAACAGAGTCCCCCGCGATGTCGATTGCGTTGACTCCGTAAGTTGCGTAAAGCGGGCTGGCCGGGCTGCCGATGCGGTAATAAAAGCGTGGCACCCAGACCATCACAGAGCCATCGCTGTACTGGTAGTTGCCGTAGTTGTCGCTGGATGTGTCGGTGGTGCCGGGCATTGCGGCGTAACCTGTGGGCGGCACCGGGCACACGCCCACTCCGAAGCCTTGGGCGCCGGGGGTGCCGATGCGGTTGGATGTGGGGATGACGCCGGACTCATTAATGCTAAACAACTCCTGATCGCCTGATACGACTTTTACAACCCCCTGGGCCGAGGTGGTTGTAACCGTCAGCGCCGACGACATGGCCCCGGTCTTCGGGTGCCGGAACTTCAGATCACCCACCACGCCCATCGTGGTTTCATCAATCTTGTAAAACCCGCTGTCTGCCGGCGGGGTGGTGCTCGTAACTTTGAGCTGTTCGACTTCCAGCCGTCCCAATTTATCCATGATCTTTCCTATGCAATCGGCGGGGCAAACTGGAGCTGTCTTTCAGCCCGCCACGCTGCATTGCGTGCGCTGGACCGAGAGCCGAACTCTTTTTCAAAGTTCGCCAGTGCGGTTTGAGATTTGTTCGCGTCGAACACTTCCGAATCCTGCTTTGCGTAGGCCCGGTGAAGCATCCACTGCACTAACTGAGGGTGATACTCTTTGCGAATTTCCGGCTCGTCGGTGTCGGCCACCATATCTACAAGCGGCAGGCGAATGACTGACAGCTTCAGCACGTCATTCGCAGCCGGTGACGGCCACAGCCGGATTGCGTTGGACTGGTAATCCGTCACGCCTCGCCACGGAAGCCCGGTCTGGTTTTCCCATCCGGGAATCGAATCGTCCATTTCCTGCACGGAGATTCCGCGAAGCTGGATGAACTGGCTGGCGAGGCGCATCCGCTGAATGTCCAGAATGCGCGGGTCAAGTTCTACGATGGGATCGCCCGCAGTCACCGCAAGCTGACAGATTGCAGTCGTCACAGAATCGCGCAGCAGGTGCCCACGCCGGCAGGCTTCGGTTTGAGCCTCGTTAGCGTAGAGATTCAGGATCAAGTTCGGCCACAGAAACGGCTCTGCCGTGTCGCCCGCCTCTTCCCGAAAAAGTGCCCGCAATTCCGCAAGCGTCATGGTTACACCCGCTCGGCCAGCAGGTTACGCAGCCAGGGCGAGCCCTTCGGGTTCTTGTCTTCGATCACGGAGAACGGAAAGCGCAGCGCGTGGTGCGGGCGCATTGTGTTCATGTGCTCGCCAAGACGCTCGTCAAGGTTTTGCGAGAAGCTGGTTTTCTTCATCCGTGCCAGTCGCTCGACGTAGCAGCGGCGCACGGTTTGCGGGTTGCCGCGCATGAAGAACTGATGCCGACCATTCACGCCGACTTCGACCAGATCAACGTCGTTCGGGTCCGTCGATTCATGGATCATGATCGTCACGGGTTCCTGCATGAACTTCTCGATTTCGGCGTAATCGTCGGGCAAAACACGATCAATGACTTCAATGTCGGGCGGGCCGTTGCCGATGTCGTTGATCGAAAATTCATCGGCCTTACCCAAGTATTCGTTCGTGGTATCGAGGCGCGGACGTGCCATGCTGTTTATCCTTTGTGCGGGGCCACCACAAAGGCAGCCCCGTTGTTAATTACCGGGCGAACCAGTAGCAGGTTTTGCTTGCAGCGATTGCGCCCAGCGTGGCGTTTTGCAGCACACGGAAGCCCTGCGAATCGACAGTGATGCCGCCGTTCGTGGTTTCGAGCGTGCGAGTGCCGGCGGCAGCGGTCTTGATGCTGGTGTTCGCTGCCATGCCTTCAAACCATTCAACGCAGATGCGGTCGGTGGCGTTTTCCCATCGCACGTATCGCGGCCGGAAGCCAGTGAAAACGCGCGTCGAATCGGCGGCGACGATGGTCGTGGCGTCATAGACGACAGAACCTTGCGTGGTGCCGTTGGTCAGTTGGTCGTTGCTGCTGGCGCTGGTTTGGCCCGCGATGTTGTCAGCCATAATGCTTCTCCAATCTTGGAAGTCCGGGCGACCTAAGCCGCCCGATTAGGTCACTTACAGGGCGGTGATGCCGGCTTCGATGATCGCCATCCATCCGTCATTCAGCACCGTGCAGTTCATATAGAACTTGGCGCCAACAAAACCACGCTGCCCCAGCGGGTCGGACTTGGTTTTCTCGCCGGGCGGAATCCACGTCGGATCGAGCGAGTCGCCGCCGCGCAGCGCCACTTGGCCCCATGCGTCTTCGCCGCACACGATCACGGGATACACATCGACGTTCGAGCCGCCGGTCGAATACAGGCCGGTGGCGCCCACCGCTACGCCGGCGTTGATGTAGGGATTGAGTTCGGGCGAGGTGATGAAGCGGAAGTTTTCGACGCTGCCAATTTCCTGGTCGTGCATCGGCTTGCGGGAGCCGTAAGCCGCAACCGTAGTGAAGCCGGCGATGTCGCGAACGTCCTGTTCAACGTCGGTGTGGCAGAACACCAGATAGGCGGCTTCGACATACTTGCTGCTGACGTTCGGGGTCGGGGCAAGGATCGAGGTGATGCGCTTGGCGTGGTTGGCCTGAATGTTCCGGCTGGCCTTGCGAAGCATGGTCAGGGTCAGTTTGGCCGCAACCGTCGCACGCGAAGAACCGCCGGAGTAGTAGGCGTTGGCGCCGGACTTGATGACGCCGTAGCGCACCATTTCGCGAATCAGGCCGACACGCTCGCCGCACTGCTTCTTCATTTCCGCCGGAACGTCGTCCTCGTAGGTATCAACGGTCTGGTCGGTCACTTGGTACAGGCAGCCGTACTGGTTGAGCGTGACGGTGATGTCCTGCGGGGTCAGCGAGTCGGCAGTCGGGGTGACGCCTTCGGCCAGGACGTGCGCGGCGGAATCGACGCTCCAGCGGTTGATGGTGTTGAAGTTGGTCAGCGAACCGCCGTAGGGCAGATACCGACGATAAACAACGGTCTTGCCCTTGTTGGCCGGAATCTGGCGCTGCATGCCGGTGATGCCCAGCGTTTCGACGGGGATCGAGTGACTGAGAATCTCACCCTTGAGCTTATTGATCCGGCCGGCGGGGTTGCCATAGCTATAAACGGACATTTTGGTTACTCCTTATCGACCGCGAGCTGAATAGAAACCCGCGACAAATTCATCTTCGGCGGAGTGGGCGGTAGTGACTTTGCTTCCACCGCCAGGCGTAAGCGCCTGCTCCAGCCGCTGCTTGTTCTTTGCGCTGCGGTCTTGGGTGCTCTTCTTCCAGTCTTTGAAACCGGAAATGACACCGCCAAGAACCTGCGCGCGATCAGTTGTTGAATAGGCTTGCTGCACGTCTTCCGGCTGCGTCGCGATCCACAGGCTGAAATCCTGTGAAGTCACAACGTCCTGCCAATCGCTGTGCTGCTGGCTCATGAGCGCCAGTTGCGTTTCACGCTGGACGGATGCGGAAATATCCTCTTGGCTAATCTGCTGGACTTGCGGAATTGCCTTGATGCGTTCCTCGACAATTCGCTCTGCGCGCTTTTCAGCAATGGCCGCGAGTTCGGGGTATTCCCGCTCCCAATCGGTCAGGTCTTCGTCGGTCTTCTGGATTGCGGGCGCTTCGTGCGTCGGCGTTTCCTTTTTGCCGCGAATCTCTTGCAGAGTTCCGTTCAGTTCTCCAATTTTTCCGTGCGTCTTGCGAAGCTCTTTCTCCAGAGACTCAACCCGAGTGGCCTTTTCGAGCAGGTTCTTCAATTGAGATTCGGTAAATCCGGCAAACAAAGGCTCTTCGCCCTTGTCCTCCGGCAGCACGTCCGGCTTTGCTTCAGGCTCCGGCGCCGGCTCGACTTCATCCCTCTTCACTTCGGGCGGCGTGTAGTCGTCGGAAGTGCGCAGGGAATTGAACCCTGCGACGAATTCAGCTTCGGCCTGTTGCTCGGTCTGTTGCGTTTCGCTCATGTAATGCACACTCCAAGCAATACCCTGCTATGCAGGTCATTGACGAAGGGGGAATTAATCCTCGTCCGTCGCTGTTGCCGGGGATTTTTTTGCAATCGCCAGCAATTGCTTCAATTCTGCTATTCCCCCCCGTAAGTGCGAGGTGCGCTCTATTGACAAATCGCCGTCGTTCTTTCTGCGCAATTCGTCAATGCGAGACTCGACAATCTCAACGAGTGCCCGCCACGTGGCGGAAGCGAAATCAATCTCGGGCTTCATTGCCACCCTCGATTCCTAGATTCATTCCGACGTTCGGGTTTGCCGGATAGAGCGGGTTGGTGTTTTGCTCGGGCGGGGCGATGCCCTCCATTGGCGCGGCAATCTCCGGGACAATCGGGGCTGCGTCCTTGTCCTGGAATCCCGCAGAGCGCAGCAATTTGTCGGCCAAGGGAGCGACAGCCGGGCTCATTGCGATCTGGCTGCCGGCTTGAGTTGCGGAATACATGCCCTCGACGGACTTATTCACCGCCTCTGCATCCGTCTTGCGGGTCTGCGCAGCGATCAATTCAGCCTTGGCCTGCTCGACCGGGTTGGATTGGTTCTGCATCTGCGCCAATTTGTCGGGCGAATATTGAATAGACTTAGGATCAAGCCGCTGACCCTTGAGCAATTCCGTCGCCAGTTTGGCCGGGTCCAGTTCGTAAGCCGGATTGACTGCAACCTGCAATAGCGTCATCAAGAACTGCTGCTGCGCGTCACGCTCGACAAGCGCACTCGACGCACGAACCTCGATCTGGAAATCACCCTTGATATCGTCGCGTTCGGAGTGCTGCATCATCCAGTCGTAATAGCGTTGGATGTGCGGGCAGGTGATGTAGTCGTCAAAGCGCTTCGCAAGGCGACGGAGAACAGAAGTCGCGTTGTTGTTTTGCATCTGCATACCGCCCAGCGTGTCCGGGGCGTCGCCGCGAATACCCTGGAGCATTGCCGGAAGGCCTGTCACGTCCTCGGCGATATTCTGCGCAAACTGGATGATGTTCATCAATTCCGCCTGCACGGACGGAGGCACGAACGCAAAGAACGCCTGCCGCACATCCACCACGTCAGCTTCGGCCATCCATGTTTTCCCGCCTCGCAGGTTGTAATTGCCATCAGCAGGAGTAATCCCGTTGCCAATTACGATTTGCGGAGACGAGGCCAGGCCGGAGTTGTCCATCATTGCCCGGCACGCACCGTTTAGCATGCGCTGCGGGGTGCGGACTTGACGCGACACGCCCATTCCCCACGGCATGCTAGGGCGGCGCTGCCATGCGAGAACGTCATAAGGAAAGTCGCCCGAGTCCATAACGTTCAGCGTCACCTTCACCAGCCTGTCATTAAGCATGACGGCCATTGCTGACGCCTTCGGCGATTCGTCTTCCGTTTCGACGCCCACTGCCTGCAAATCGTCAGCGTCACACTGGCCGTAAAAAATCCACAGCTCGAATTGCTCTTCTGCCTTTTGCTGGCTGCCGTCCGATGCTTGGCGAGACTGCGAGACTTTCGGCCCCTCTTTGAGCGCGTAGATGATTTCCTGCGCGTCATAGCCCGGCATGTCGATCATTTCGCGAATCTGCCTGCTCGACAGATACTCACGCTCCCACGTGTAGGAGCCGTTGTGAATAGACTCGCCACACGCGGGGTCGGGGAAGAAATTCCACGGGTCAATACGCTTTGACCCCGGCTTAATCTCGCTCAGGGTCACAAACTCTTTCACGCCGCCCATGTCCCGGAATACCTTAGCGGTGCGCTTAATGGGAAACGGGCCTTTGACCACGCCAGAGCCAATGCGCGCGCAGTCCTCAATCATGTGACGCATTTCGCCGTGAAAATTGCTCTCCTTCAGGCAGTCGTCAATCTCGTCCTGCATCAGCTTGGCCGACTGCTTGGCCTGCTCGACAGCGGCTTCAATCGCCTCTTCCCCGCCAAAGCTCTCAATCTGCATCGCAGAGAGGCGCGGAATGGGTGTCTGCTTCATCAACCAGCAGCGGTCGTCAGTCGGTAGCAGCATGTCCGACACGCGGGACGAAGCCGCATCGACATACGGGCGAGTGATGTTCAAGAAGACAACAGACCGCCCCGGCTGCGTGCTCGATCCATCACGCCCGGTCGTCGCCCACCGCTTTGCGTAGCTGGTGGATGACGCGGCATAGGCTCTATTCGCGTCGTCAATGCCCTGATAGTGCTCTTCGTCCTCCTGCCATTCGGTTTCAATTCCCGACGCAATACGGCCAGCAATGGCTTCTTTGCGCTTGGCAATGAGGGACAGCAGGAAAGCATCGCGGCGCGTCCGGTCAAGTGCGCCGGGCTCTTCGGCCTGATTGTCTTGTTCGTAGATAGTCACAGGCCAATCTCCATATCTCTAGGGCCGTCGTATTGCTGGAAAACCGCTCTCTTCGGGGTATTCACCACGGCTTTGCGCTTCATCATCAGTGCGTATCGCGTCGCGGAAAGGAGGTCGTCACGCTCCTTCACGACCTTTCCGTCTTTGCGGTGGTACATGCGGAACTCTTCAAACCACTCGCCCATGTTGCTAAAGACCTTGAATCGACCCGTCTGCATGCGATCAAGCATGTCCATTAGCCCCGCCTCCACCCCGTTTGATCCATCGTCAAACGTGGCGCGATCACGGAGCATTAGCAGGCCGTGGTTTGCGTATTGCTTGGCAAGCTGCTCACCGCTGCCTTTGTCGTGTTGCAATCCATCGTGCGGCCACGAAACAGGCACCCACGGACCCCACGCCTTAATCGCGGCAGAGTGCAATAGCGGGGTCGTTTCTTTTGCTCTGTGTCCCTTGATGACGTACCAGCAATCGGAGTCGCGATCCCATGCGCATTGCACGGCAGCGGTCGGATGGTCCCATCCGAAGTCAATACCGTTGATTCGCGGCCAGTGGTTTGGAATGGGGAACGGATCGCACTTGATTGTTGATTCTTCAATCGGGAAGATTCGCCCGCTGCCGAGTGTTGGAATACCCTTGGATCGCGCCTCGCGCTCATGGGCGGGGTAGCTGGATACAATCCGCTCCCGCTCTTCGGGCGTGTAATGCTCCACGTCGTCAATCGTCATGGAGATAACGATTCGGTCAGGGCTGCGCTCGCTGATGAAGCGCATCACCACGTCAGACATACCCATCAGCGGGGTGAATGTCAGATAGACCATCCCGCCGGTTGCGTTCGTGCGGGTCAGACCTTCTGTGTAAATGTCCTGCGGCGGCTCTTCGTCAAACCACACTACATCCAGGGTTTCGCCCTGCCATTTCTCGCGGCCCTGTTCGTACCGCTTGAAGTAGAGTCGACTGTTTCCACCCGATGCGTGCTTGACCGAAACGCTATCTAGCAGGTCAGCAACGCCCATTGCGCGCTTTGGCTCGCCGACGATGCAATCCGCCGGGATCATCCCCGTTCCGTATTCGCCAGGACGGCCAACAAGAAGCCTTTGCGTGGTGTCGCGCACCGATTCGCCGGTTACGCCCGATGCCCACGCGGCAATAGGCTTGCTGAACCTGCGGCCCTTCCAGTCATCGGGATATTTGCCCGTCAGATGGATCGCCATTTCAGCGGCCCCCGCAACGGTTTTGCCGAGCTGGTTGCCTGCCATGAACAGACGCTCGCGGTGCGTATCGCCTGCGTCGTGAAAATCGCGCTGCTTTTTGTAGGGTGCGTATGAATCCAGGCGGCGGCGCGAAAGCTCTTTGTCTATCGCTGCTAGCAGGGCCTTGCGTTCGGAAGGATCAATCTGCATTTTCAAGCGCAGCCTTGAGCTTCTTCAGCGTTGCAACCGACTCACCCGTCAATCCGGTGTCCTGCTTGACCTCTTTATCAACACCATAAGCCTCGCGCTCCAGCGCAATCAGCACTTTCAGCGTCTCGCCCAACTTCTTGGCGCTGTCGATGCGCGACGGAAGAGACGTGACCTTTTTGTAAAGGTCGTTAAGCTTGTCCATCCCCTTGTCGTCGGGGGAATACATCAGCTCGCCAAGCTTCTCGAATTCTTCTGGGTTATCAACCTGGGCTTCGAGTTCGGTCAGCAGCTTGTTTGCCAACCCTCGATTACGTGCAATGTCCTTGCGATGGGATAGCAGCGCGTTTGCAATGGCCTGCGCGTTGGCTTCGATAACGTCAGCGTCGCGCTTGATGGTTTCAGATGAAACCTTGCCCGTAACCATCGACTCCATAACCATGGAATCTGCCTTCGCCCTGACCTTTGCAACCAAGTCGCGGGGAATGCCAATCTTCTTGAAGTGCTTGATGATGGCTGCGTGAGAAACCGAGACGCCAGTGACTTCGGTGTATTCAGCGGCAAGCTGCGCCGGGCTTTTTACGCCCGCTCGCCACTCTGGCTCGATGCGCTCGTAATCAACTTTTTTCGGGGCTGCCATCACTGCACCAACAAGGATCGAAGGGATATCAGCTTCAAATCCTCTTCGTTAAGCCGGAACCACTCCCCTCGAACGCGTTTGTCAGCAAAAGCCGCGTGGAGCGCAGCTTCCTCTGTGCGCATGTTCGGCACGAAGTACCCACAAGCCACAAACAACTCAAAGGGGGATGAGCATTGATGCGTCTTTAGCCGACCACCAAAATCCGCTGTCATTCCGATTTTGCAATACCTCTCGGGCGTGTCCATGTAGATGACGTAGATAAACCCGCTTCGGTCGCGCTCGTCGGGCTGAATAAGCGGAACTTTCGCGCTAGTGCGGGCTTTTACCTTCTGAACGTCCCGCGACCACTCGTCACGCTTTGCGCGCTTCCGAATTGCCCCTTCTGTGATGCCGTGCGCCGACGCAATTTCGCGAAGCGACATAACGCCTGCGCGGAACTGAAACTCAATCCGCTCCCAATCAACGGGGCGCCGGTCTTCCGTGGCCGGTCTTTTTGATCGAATCTCGTTTTCGGGCGAATCGGACACGCTATTAGCTCGCAAAAATTGGAGCTTCTAAGCTACCCTTCCCCCCTTTAAGTGCCGGCAATAAAAAACCCGCACTAGGCGGGCTTGGTTTGGATGCCGGGCGATGCGTTAGCCGTCACAGTGGCGTGTATCCGCTCTCGAAAGCGCCAGCCGGTGAAAACGACTTGTAGCCGTCCTCATAGACCACGTAGTAACCGCCGACCTCGGGCTTGTGCTTCGCCACGTATTCCGGCGACATCGGCACTTTGTCATAGCCTTCTTCGGCCGGCTGGAAATACACCCCGCCATGCTGGTCGCCAACGATCCCGGCTATCTTCAAGGCCCACACCTTCTTGTGGCATTCATACTTCGGCATTTCGCGGCTTGCGTTCATGGTCAAATCCTCGTCAGTTGCCGGCGTTCATCGGGTGTCGGCTAACCCGTCAATCCAGCGGGACGGCTTCGCCGCCCCTGATTTCTGCGTTGGATGCCGGGCGATGCGTTATGCGCCCACATACCACGGTCGCCCGGACAGGATGCAGTCGGTGTCATCAATCCGCTGGGCCTGCGCTTGCAGCGATTTCCTCAGCGCGTCGGGCATCTTGTTCAACGTCTGCCAGTTCTTCTCCTGCTTGCAGCCGTCGCACTTCGGCGCGCCGTTGCCGAGGCAGTAGTGGGTAATTCCGTTCTCGCTCATTGCGGCCTTTCCTCTTCGTCAAAGGTCATGTCTTCCGGGTGCGGCACGTTGTCATGCACAATCACTCCGCACTCATCGGCGGGCAGGAATCGCCCGCAGGCCACGCACCAATACCCGTCGGCGCATAACTCTGCGTTGGGCGTTAGCAGTTCCCGTAACGGCTTTTGCCGATCGTGTTCCCGGCATGGGTAGCATTTAAATTTCGGTGTGCAGGCGCATCCAAATCCCTCTGTATCGTTGGCTTTCAGGTACGCAGCCACCCCGCTCCGTAGGCGGTTAATTTCCTCGCCAGCAGCCTTTGCTGTGCGCCAAATTCTGTCTTCACTCTGCCGCTCAAGCGATTTTAGGTTGTCTAGTACATCCATTTCTTTCTCCAAAAACCAGCCCAACTCAACGGTCAACAAGACCGCCGCAATGAGCGTCGTTCGTCAAATAGCCACCGGTCGCGGCGGCTTGTTACCTAAGCGTTAGGCACCGGCAATCGACGGCCTTCTCTTAGCTCAATCGTCCGCACCGCATCTGCCCATGCTGCAGCCTCAGTCTTGCCAAGACCAAACAACCCGCGCCCAAATGTTTTAGGCCAGTGCGCTTCGTTCAGCCGCTTCCGCTCGTCGTGGCTTATGTCCCACACGCCCCATTCGCCAGTGCTTTCCTGCTCTGCGCTGGCGTGCGGGTAACGGCTTCGCACCTTGTCTTTGTTTGTCATCTCGCAGTCCTCGGTTGCCTAACATTCCGGTGCAGCAGATCGGCCCTATCGGGCCTCCTGCTGACCTACAGCGTTAGGCGCTTTGCGGCGGTGCTGGCAGTGGCATCCAGTGCGTTGGCCCGTGGTGGTCGTTGAAAAACACGTTCGGCCCATTGCCGCCGCGAAGCCACCAGCCGGCCATGACGCCTCGCCCCTGCCAAAGTCCGGTTGCCATGTTCCCTTTCCGGTTCACAAGCAACACGTTTGTGCCGTCCTTCGGCGCCGTCTCGATTGGCTGCCACGCGCCTAACCCGTCAGTCAACCGGACCTTGGCCGGCGTTGTGTCGTCAGTCATCGGAACTCCTGTTGCGGCCAAGGCCGGTTACTTCTGCGTTAGCCGTCAATTCGCAGCATTGCGTCAATCTCCACATTTGACGCTTTCATCACTTGCGCCAGCGCGCCGAGCGCCTTCGCGTTTTCCACCAGCCCGGCGGCAATCGTTTCAATCGCATTGACCGCCTTCGCGTCGTACTGCACGCCGACAAAATTGCATCCGGTGATCGTTTTGCCGTTAGTATTCGCAACCACTTCGGCAACAATCTCGGCTAGCTTCTGCTTTTCCTTCTTGTTCATTCTGGTGTCCTTGGTTCTTGCCGTGCCTTCATCGGGCGCACGGCTAACCCGTCAATCAACGCGGACGGCTTTCAGCCGCCGGTTATTTCTGCGTTATGCGGCCTTGAGACGTTCAAGCCGCTCATAGGTTTCCCACATGCGCAGGCTTGCGAGCCTGGCAATATCGATTGCATCGCCAGCGCTGATCCGCTCAGCGTCCTTGCACGGCGCGGCGCG